>Ga0208507_1000353_pt1 | contig 30878 bp, 33 predicted proteins | sample CryBogCBH12Aug01_FD_184626 | JGI IMG/M metagenome (GOLD analysis project Ga0208507, IMG submission 184626) | Freshwater microbial communities from Crystal Bog, Wisconsin, USA - CBH12Aug09.1 (SPAdes) (version 2) | ecosystem: Environmental > Aquatic > Freshwater > Lake | place: Crystal Bog... | reverse complement strand
ATCACGGTCGATGCTGCCATTAGGGCTCATGATTGCTGCGCGTTCCAAACAATTGGCCAATTCGCGCACATTGCCGGGCCAATCGTGCTTCATCAGTATGCGTATCGCACTTTCTTTGATTTCCAGAGGCCGCCCGCCTTGTTGTTCGGATATGCGCCCCAGCAAAAATTCTGACAGCGCGGGAATATCCTCGCTACGGTCACGCAATGGAGGCATATTGATGGGCATCACATTAAGGCGATAATACAAATCCTCGCGAAATTTGCCTTCGGTGACTTCTTCTTCCAAGTTGCGGTTGGTGGCGGCAATAATACGCACGTTGACCTTGATGGTTTGCGTGCCACCCACCCGTTCAAATTCGCCCTCTTGCAGTACGCGCAGCAATTTGGCTTGGAAAGAGGCGGAAATTTCGCCAATTTCATCCAAAAACAAAGTGCCGTGGTTGGCCAGCTCAAAGCGGCCTTTGCGTTGGTTGATAGCACCGCTGAACGCCCCTTTTTCATGCCCGAACAATTCTGACTCCAACAGCGCATCCGGCAATGCCGCGCAGTTGAGTTTTAAAAACGGCCCGCTGGCACAACCAGAATTGAAGTGGATGGCATTGGCCACCACTTCTTTACCGGTACCTGATTCGCCGCGTATCAATACCGTGGTGTTCCATTTGGCAACTTGGCGGATAGTGTCAAATACTTTCAGCATGGGTGGCGAATGCCCAATGATGTTTTCAAAGCGGTAGTTTTTTATCAGCGCTTGTTTGAGCTGGTCCCGTTCGCTTTGCAAATGTTGTTGTTTGCGCTCCAGCACACGCAGCATTTTTACGCTTTGTGCGATCAGGTTGGCGATCATTTCCAAAAATCGGGCGCGTTCACCTAAAAACAAGCTGTTGTCCGGCTGAGCAGCCAACACCCCAATGGTGTCGCCTTGCTCGATGTAAATCGGCGAGCCAATAAACGGCAGTTCGGGGTCATACAAGCCCATACGCCCTAAAAAGCGTGGTTCTTCGGCCACTTTTTCCACCACAATGGTGCTGCCCGCATCCAGCACAGCCCCCATTACGCCTTCGCCCGGATAGTAGCGTATCGGCTGTTTAAGCGGGCTGTCGCTATTGCTATGCACGGCACTGACAATCAGGCTATCGCTTTCTATTTCTTTCAGGGTGATCATGCCGGAGCGCATACCCGAACGTTTATGCAGCACTTCCAATACCGCCTGTAGCTTGGTGTGCAGGTCATGGGTGCTGTTCAGCACTTGGCTAATCAGATACAGTGTGTCCAGCTCCGCTTCGATCAGTTCGGTACGCAACTGCATTAGCCGCCCCCTTCCGAAACCAAACCTAGCACGGGTTGATAACGGCAACCATTACGGATTAAAAAGTCATGGCTGCCCGCATCGCGCAAAAACGGAAAACAAATGTTAATGCGGCAACCTGGCTCATAATTCGGGTCAATATCAATAAACCCATGATGTTGGATAACAATTTCTTTGGCAATCACCAAGCCCATGCCCGCTTTTTGACCGCCTGCCGAGCGGGTGGTGTAAAACGGCTCGAACACTCGGCTACGTATGGCTTCAGGGATGCCATCGCCGGTGTCCTCAATGCTGACGCGCACCAATTCGCCATCGACACTGGTGCAGATGCGGATACGTTGCTCACCGGCCAGCAACTCGTTGACCGCATCGAAGGCATTGTCCAGCAGTTGGTTGAACAGCACCCGCAAGCGGTTTTCCGAGCCTAAAATACTGGGCAGTTCTGTCATGGGCCGCCATTGCACGTCTATGCCATTACTCCATATACGTTGGTCATTAAGCAACAACACTTCGTGCAATATTTGATTGAGGTTGACCGAAACCAAAGCCGTTTGCGAAACATCAGGAATGCAGTTTTGCATGGTGGCGATGGCTTCTTCTCCCGATTGCTGGATTTGTTGCAGGATTTGTAGCAGGCCAGCGGTGTTGGCATCATTTTTGTGCTTGAGGATTTGCTCCGCCGCCCTAATTTGGTTCATAGGCTTTTGGATTTGATGGATGGCGCCCAACAAGGTTTCGCGGATACCACGCACCCGCTCGTCTTCCGACATGATGGTCTTCAGCGTTTGGATATGCAATTCTTCCATTTGCCGCCGCTGCCGTGTAATGTCGGTGATAGTCAGCACCAAATAAGGCTTGGGCATGTTGTCGAAAAAGGCATCGGCATGGACTTCGTTTTCCTTAAACCAGTTGCCCGCACAGGAAAACCAGCGGGCCCTGCGCCCGGGCCTGCCTTCGATACGGAACTCGCGGCTATTGAAGCCCTGCTCGTTGCCCTGTAACACCTGCCATTGTCCGCCCATTTCTTCGCGTAACATTTGCAAGAAAAATGCGGCCGGCTCCCCCCGATCGAGGTCACTGACTAAGGCTTTGTAATTATGGTTATCGAGAATGACCTTATCTTGGTCATCAACCACCACCATGGCCATTGGCGAAGCATTGATAACCGATTCAATCAGTAATTTTTGGTTGATGACGCGTTGGTCAGCCTCGTGGGCTTGCGTGATGTCGCGGTGCATCCCAATGTAATGGCTGATGATGCCCTGCTCGTCCAACATCGGGGCGATAGTCAGGTCAGCAATATAACGGTGTCCATCTTTATGGCGGTTGCACAGTGTGCCACGCCACACTTTTTTGTTACGGATGGTGTGCCATAAGTCGTAATAAACGGTGCGGGGCGTTCGCCGGTAAGACAGCACCGACTCGTTTTCGCCTAAAATATCTTCCGGAAGATAACCGGTGACTTGGGTAAAGGCTTGGTTAACGTAGAGGATTTTGGCATTTTTGTCGGTGATGGAAATGGCAATCGGCACTTGCTCCACCGTTTCCACGAACAAATGATAGGGAATGGAGCGTTGCCCGCTGGTGGCACTGCCGAACAGTGCAGCGTCAAACTCATCAACCATCGTCACCATTGCGGTGTGTTCTTGTAAGAATTGCAAGGAAGATTTTTTCATATCACGACCTGGGGAATGGAGGGATCATAGCTATAATCATTAGTGCAAGCAAAAATAACGCCAGCTAATCACCCACCCACTTTTAAATGACTAAGCCCGTTGGCTGAGCGTAGTCGAAGCCAATCCGACCCTTTCCACTGCTTTTGCTGGGTTGGTGCATCCATCGGCTTTGCTCAGGAAACATGGGGCTTTGCGACAAATCACACCATGCCCAGCATGGTAGGCTGCCGTTGCCTCGCTGGCACGGAAATTTGTCGGCTTTGCTACAAAATTTTTCTTCGCTTTACTCCCCCTGTCAGATTCAGCACAACCCCATGCACGGTAAGCTTAAGCCAGCCGTGCCTTGGCGCATATCTGCCACTTGGCATAGTTACTGCTGAAGCCAAGCAAAGCATTAGCCATTTTTAGGATATAACCGTGAGTGAATATTTGCTGCTGCTGCTAGGCACAGCTTTGGTCAACAATGTGGTGCTGGTGAAGTTCCTCGGCTTATGCCCGTTTATGGGCGTGTCCAAAAAACTCGATTCGGCCTTGAGTATGGGGCTGGCGACCACCTTTGTGTTGACGCTGGCAGCGGCTACCAGTTGGCTGTTGGAGCATTTCGTCCTTGCACCGCTACACATCGAATTTTTACGCATTTTGGCATTTATCTTGGTCATCGCCGCTGTGGTGCAGTTTACCGAAATGGTGGTGCATAAAACATCACCAGTACTCTACCAAATTTTAGGCATTTTCCTGCCGCTGATCACCACCAATTGTGCCGTGCTTGGGGTGGCTCTGCTGAACGTACAGGAAAAATACGGCTTTATGCAAAGCCTGATTTTTGGTTTTGGCTCCGCTGTTGGCTTTACCTTGGTGATGGTGTTGTTTGCGGGCTTGCGCGAACGCTTGGCGCTAATGGCTGTGCCCGCTTTGTTTGCAGGCACGCCCATAGCGTTTATCACCGCTGGCATATTATCGCTGGCGTTTATGGGCTTTGCAGGGCTGTCCAGCAAATAGGTTTGGACGGCTATATTGCAAAATTTCATACCATTTAAGTCTGAGAAACAAATATGTACGTTCTCTACGCAATCATCAGTTTGACCGGCTTAGGCTTGCTGTTGGGCCTGTTGCTGGGTGTTGCCGGTAAGTATTTAAAAGTCGAATCGAACCCTGTCGTCGATGAAATTGAAGCACTGATGCCTGGTTCGCAATGTGGGCAATGTGGCTTTCCGGGTTGCCGTCCGGCTGCCGAAGCCTTGGCTGAAGGCACAGCCCCTGCCACGCTTTGCCCTCCGGGCGGCAGTGCCTTGGCTGAGCAAATCGCCGCGCTGCTAGGCATGGAGTTGGATTTGAAAGATGTGCAAGAACCTGAAGCCTTGGTGGCCAGAGTCAGTGAAAGCACCTGCACGGGCTGCACCCGTTGTTTTAAGGTTTGCCCGACCGATGCCATTGTCGGTGCCCCCAAACAAATCCATGCGGTTGTTGCCGATGCTTGTATTGCTTGCAAACGCTGCGTGGAAGTGTGTCCGACCGAATGCCTGCAAATGCACCCGATTGAAGTCACCTTACGCAACTGGCGCTGGGCGAAACCGCGGGCAGCTGTACTTGGAGAACTGCCATGCTGAACGGATTGGGCTGGTTGAAGCCCCCGCGCATCCGTGGCGGTGTCCATGCCGAAGAACGTAAGGCCAATACGGCGACGCAAGCTATTGTCAGCAATTTTCCGTTGCCAAAAAAGCTCTACATTCCCTTGCAACAACATGTCGGCAAACCCGCCGAACCGTTGATCCGTGTCGGTGAAACGGTATTGAAAGGGCAATTGCTGGCCTATAGTCAAGGTATGATCTCCGCCCCCGTCCATGCCCCCAGTTCGGGCACTATCGTGGATGTCAACGATTACCCAGCCCCCCATCCATCGGCCTTGCCCATTCGCATGATTGTGCTGGAAACGGACGGCAAAGACCAATGGCTTGAGCTGCCGGAAATTGGCGACCCGTTCCAGCTAAGCCCTGAAAACATCAGCCTCCGTGTCGGTGCGGCAGGCATTGTCGGCTTAGGTGGCGCCACGTTCCCGACTGCCGTTAAACTGAATATGGGACGTGAAAACCATATTGACACGTTGATTATCAACGGAGCGGAATGCGAGCCGTACTTAAGCTGCGACGACCGGCAAATGCAAGAGCGTAGCGAGCAGATTATCGACGGTGTACGCCTGATGTTGCATGGTATGGAAACCCACCATGCTGTGGTGGCGATTGAAGACAATAAGACCAATGCCTTTTATGCCATGGCGGCGGCGGCACGGCATTTTCCTGCCATTAAGGTCATGCAAATCCCTACCCGTTACCCAATGGGTTGGGACCGGCAATTGATCCGTTATGTCACCGGTCGTGAAGTGCCGGTCGGTTGCCGTTCGTCAGAAATTGGCGTGACCATCCACAATGTCGGCACTGCATTTGCCACCCATAAAGCCATCCGCCACGGACAGCCTTTGGTAAGCCGCGTGATCACCGTATCGGGGGGCGCGGTTGGCAAGCCGATGAATGTTGAAGTGCCATTGGGCACACTGATCGCCGAATTGTTCGCATTTTGCGGGGTGGATAGCACGCAAACCGCACGGATAGTCATGGGCGGGCCAATGATGGGCGATTCTTTGCCGCATACTGGCTTACCCACTGTAAAAGCGACCAGCGGCGTCTTGGCCTTGACGCAAGCAGAACTAAAAAGCACTGACGAGCAACCTTGCATTCGTTGTGCCAGTTGCCTGACCGTGTGTCCGGCAGGCTTACGGCCTGTGGACATGGCGAACCATATTAAAGCGAACCAGCTTGATGCTGCGGTCGATATTGGCCTGAAGGATTGCATCAGTTGTGGCTGTTGCTCGTACATCTGTCCGTCCAACATCCCTTTGGTGCAATATTTCAAATATGCGTCTGGAGAAGTGGCAGCGCGGCAACAAGCGCAACATAAATCCGAACAAACCAAAAAATTGATGGCGGCACGGCAAATGCGTTTGGAGCGCATAGCCCAACAACAGCTTGAAGAAGAACAGGCCAGGATTGCCGCCAAGAAGGAACGCGAACGCTTGCAAGCAGAACAGGAAACAGCCGCATCATGATCACTTACCATAAGCCCGCCAGCGGGGCGCACGTTGGGGCCAATAAAAGCGTCAGCCAGATCATGGGGCAAGTCATGCTGGCGATAACCCCCGCCACCGCTTTCGGCTTGGTGTGTTTCGGTTGGCCCGCGCTATTTTTATTTCTGATCACCGTGGCATCAGCAGTGCTGTTTGAGGCGTTATGCATCCGCCTGAAAGGCCGCCCCGCCAAACCCGTCATTATGGATGGCTCTGCTCTGCTGACCGGTTGGCTTTTGGCGATGACACTGCCCCCGTGGGCGCCGTGGTGGATAGGCGTGACCGGCTCGGGCTTGGCTATCATCTTAGGCAAGCAGGTTTATGGCGGCTTGGGACAAAACCTGTTTAATCCGGCCATGTTGGCACGGGTTGCCTTGTTGATTTCCTTCCCTATTGAAATGACCACCTGGGCGAACGTATCACCGCTATTTTTTGCCCATTCGCCCAGCTTTGCCGAAAGCTGGCAAATCACTTTTTCTGGTTTGCAAAACTTGGATGCCTACACTGGTGCGACCACCTTGGGCTATATCAAAACCGAATTCTCACAAAACCACATCTTGCCGGATATTTTGCAAGATTATTCTGCACTGCAAAATTTTATCGGCTGGACGCGTGGCAGTTTAGGCGAGACTTCAGCCCTATTGTTGGGCTTGGGCGGTGTTTGGCTGATGCGTCAAAACATCATCCAATGGCAAATCCCTGTGTCACTGTTGGCTACTGTGGCGGTGTTATCCGGCATCTTCCATTTGCTTGACAGCAACCATTACGTCAGCCCCTTTTTACACCTGAATTCCGGCGCGCTGATGTGTGTGGCCTTTTTTATCGCCACCGATTATGTCACTTCGCCCAACACATCGGCTGGGCAATGTGTGTTTGGCGCGGGTTGTGGCTTGCTGATTTTTGTCATTAGAACGTGGGGGGCGTATCCCGAAGGTGCTGGCTTTGCCGTGTTGTTGATGAACTCAGCAACCCCCTTGATTGATTATTACATTAAACCGCGCATTTATGGGCGTGACCGCCAAGGCAAACCCTTGGAAATACCCAAGCCGTAATAGCGGTTTAATGGGCGGACACCAGCAAGCCCATCGGAATTTTAACCTCATCTTGCCTGACACCATCATGAATGCTGACAATGAGACCCTGAAAGCCAAGGCCGCGTCCATTTGGGACTGGCTGAAACGTTGGTTGGAGCCGACCCACTTAGCGGCATTGCGCCCTCAATTGACTTTCCAGACTGGGGTGTTGGCGGGTTTCGCCTTGCTGGCCAGCGTGTTGTTAGGTATGACCAATTGCAGCACTGAAGGTGCTATCCAACAACGCTTGGCGGAAGATTTGCAACACTCACTGGCAGAAGTTGTGCCGCCCGAAATGCACGACAACGATATGCTGCAAGACATCCGCACCATCCCATCCGCCGGATACAACATCGCCGCCGATAACACCACCGTGTATATCGCCAAAAAAGCCGGTCAGGTCACTGCGGTGTGTTTTAAATTGACCGCCCCTGATGGCTATTCCGGTGCAATTAATATGATTATGGGCATAGACCGCAATGGCAGCCTGTTGGGCGTGCGGGTGTTAAGCCACAAAGAAACACCCGGCTTGGGCGATAAAATTGAAGTCGCCAAATCGGATTGGATTTTAAATTTCGTCGGCCGCTCGCTGGAGAATTTGACACCCGCACAATGGGCGGTGAAAAAAGATGGCGGTGTGTTTGACCAATTTGCCGGCGCCACCATCACACCACGCAAATCAGTGCAGGCCATTTATCGCGGCTTGCAGTTATTTAAGGCGCATCAGGCGGAATTGTTGCAAGACTGAGAAAAGTTTTCCCCACCCTATTGAGGAGCTGACCATGTTACCAGACGTTTACCGTAAAATTGCCGCCGATGGCATTTGGCATAACAACATTGTGTTCGGACAAAATTTGGCCCTATGTCCGTTACTGGCCGTCACCGGCACAGCGACCAATGGCCTAGGCATGGGCTTGGCAACCTTGGTGGTCATCACCGCATCCAACGGACTGATTTCTTTGGTACGTCATTTGATCCCCAGTGAAATACGCATCCCTATTTTTGTGTTGCTGATTGCCGCATTAGTCACTTTGGTCGATATTTTAATGAACGCTTGGGCGCATGAGCTTTATAAGGTGTTGGGCTTGTTCATTGCCCTGATTGTCACCAACTGCGCTTTGCTGGGGCGAGCCGAAGCGTTCGCCTCCAAGCAGCCGGTCAAAGCAGCGTTGTGGGATGGCTTTATGATGGGCATGGGGTTTTTGTTGGTGCTGGTGGCTTTGGGTGCTGCGCGGGAAATCAGCTCAACCGGCACTTTGTTTACCAATGCCTCTTTGTTGCTGGGCGAATCGTTCCGTTTCTTGGAAGTGACTGTTATCCCGCATTATAAAGGCTTTTTACTGATGGCCTTACCGCCCGGTGGTTTTATTATGGTGGCTTTTTTGATTGTCGGCAAACGGCTGATTGACCAAGGCTTGGCAGGCCAAAAAACCGCACCAGCCATAACCCCCGAGCTTGCCGGATAGCTGCCCTACGCTCCCTGAGCGTAGTCGAAGGGAAATGTAACTAAGAAATATGGTTAGGCAAGGCTTCGACTACGCTCAGCCAACGTACCCAAAAACATCAGTCAAATAAAAATTATAGTGGATACCCTGCCCAAGGAGGCTCTATGAACGTCGGCGTATGTTACGCAGAAATGGACAGACAACTCTGGATGCGTTTGGAAGTGCCGAACGATAGCACTGTAGAACAGGCTATCCAGCTTTCCGGCGTGCTTAAGCTATATCCAGAGATTAACCTTGCCACGCAAAAAGTTGGCATTTTCGGCAAAATTGCCACGCTGGAAACACTGGTGAAAGACGGTGACCGAGTGGAGATTTACCGACCTATCACCGTAGACCCACAAACGGTGCAACGGCGCAGACGTTAAATTTTTATGGCCCTATTCTGTTCAATAGCGGTCTTTATCCACGCCCGCCATACACTCGCTTACCCAATCAGCAACATGCAGGGCAATATCAACCAGCCACAGAAAGCGTGATAAAATAGCCATTTCAAAATATAAGTTTTAGGTTATGCAAATCACCGCATCACAACTTCAGTCCAAGCACAAAGCACTCATCGATGCATTAAAGCGAGGGGAAACTGTTGAAATCACTTATCACGGACAAACACTTGGGGTTGTCCACCCTGCCCGTCCCAGCACCAATCCGCAACTACAAGAAGCGGCAATGAATGAGTTTTTCGGAATGCACCGCTCGGCTGGTAGGGCTGATGTGGAGGGTGAGTTACGCACTATCCGCAAAGGCCGTCGGGGTGCGCTGGGTGATCTTTGACACCAATATTTTGATTTACGCGGATAGGGGTGTTTTATCCGCCAAGGAATTGATTTTAAATACTCAGCATCGGTCAATTTCTGCGGTCACATACATGGAATATGTCCCTTTTTGCCGTAACAAAAAAGAATTGGCTATTTTTGAAAAGATGCTGAAAGCCTTGCAGTTCACCATTCATGACATAGACAATGGGATTTCTTGTCATGCCCGCCAATTAGTGCGGCAGTTTGCGCTTAGCCATAGTATGGAAATGGGTGATGCGTTAATTGCAGCCACGGCTATGGCACATACTGAAAGCTTATGTACTGGCAACATCAAGCACTTTTCTCAAATTAATGGCTTGTTGCTGGACTATTATCAGCCTGATAACACCTAATCAAAGCACAGAGGCTAAAAATCCGCCCCACCCGTTCAATAGCTGCCCACGCCCGCCATAAACTCGCTGACCCAATCAGCAACGCGCGGCAAACAGCGGCTTAGCGCGGCGTTTTTTTCAGGAATGGCAAAATAATCCGGTTCGTGCAAATAAGGATTGTCCATTCTGCCGACATCTTGGGCATCGTGGCTTAAATCCACTATGCGCCCACCGATGTGGTTGTATTGGTGCTGATAATGTCCGCGGATATAGCCGCCAAACACTTGGTTCATGAACAAACTACCAAATTTGCACGCGCCGGACAAATCATCAGGCCGCATAATGCCCCGTTCGGCAGCTTGTTCGCACCATTTGCCGTAAACAAACACTTTGCTCTGGGCAAAGCGTTCGTAAGAATAGGCGAGCCGCGCTTCCCGCTCCAGCATCCAATCGGTCATGACAGACTGTCCTGCAAATGGCTATAGGGCGGCAAAGTCTGCAAGCGGCTATCTTCGCGGGGCTTGCCGATGGTGAAATGATACAAGCTTTGCAGTTTATCATCGTTAATGCCCAAAATCTCATGGACGCTGTCATCGAAATAACAGCCAATACCTGTACCACGCACCCCAGCCGCCTCCGCTTCCAAATACAGCACTTGCCCAATCAGGCCACATTCCCAAAATAACCGCCGATACTGCCAAGGGGCGTTGTTGATCGTGTCGGCAAATTCTGCCACCATGGCCAGACTGAAAGCACTGTCACTGGCGATAGGTTGGTGGCAAGACAAGGTTTTGGCGGTTTGTTTCAGGTCACCGGAGTATAAATGATAAAACGGCAAGCTATCATGCTGCCTGTGCCAGTCAAATAGCGACAATGTTGCGTCCTGCAAAACCGTTAAGCTAGCTTCATGCCTAGCCAAGGCATACAAGCCTGGAGCCAAACCTTCTACCCGGTGTACGAAAACAAACAAATGCACTTTCGGTTGCGATTGCCAAAAACTGAAAGCGGCGGTGTCCGGCATCACTGCACTGAGTATCCGGTAAAAATCGGCGGCTGGAAGTGCTGCCATTTTGCCATCAAACTGTTGTGCGCTCCGGCGTTGGCGGATAAGCTGGCTGGCTTGTTTCCCGCAAGCGGTGGGTAATGGCGGTTGTTGCGTCACTTGCCAAGGCAATAGTGCCGTTTCAGGTTTATAGGCCGCCTCGGCAACCTCATCTATTAACGACCAATGGTATAAATGGTATGCTTTTAAACTGTCCGCCACACCAAACCACGTTGCCGAAGGCAATACAGCACATAAGTCCTGATAAGTTACTGGCTCATGTCCGGTGATCTGGATACGGCACAACACATCCGGTGTTTCCTGCTCATTTTTTTTGAAATCACCCGCCCTGTCCAGACCCAACAAACGGGCAATATCGGCATCAGCGGCTTCCGATAACAGGCTGATAGTCCACCCTAAACAGGCCGCTGCATAGCGTAATGCACCCAAGGCATGACCAATATCATGCTGGCAATAACGGAATGCCCGCTCGCCATATTTCCACGCTTCCCGCCAATGGATGGATGACAAACCGATAAATAAACCCGAACCAGTGTTAGTTTCAGCATCGCCGGTCACTGCAAATTGGCAGCGCTGTTCCAACTGATGGTCGTGGCTGACGTAATGGTAAACACCTGCTGGCAACAGCGTGTTATCGGCAGCCAACACATAAGCTTCAGTGGGATGCAAATTGCCGCTGGATGGGTTGCAGCGCAAAGCCCAACGGCTAGGGCCCAATTGTTTCCATGCCGATAAACCAAAGGCCAGTTCCAGCAGCAAGCCCACATTAGGCAATGTTAAGGCTTGCACAGTGATATTGTGCGGCTGGTCAAGATCAGCAAAGCGCACTGGCAAATCCCGCCCAGGCGGTGCTAACGGAAACAGCGCACAACCGGAAAAACGCCGGAACGGGTCGGGTTGGTCTTCCCAATCAATCGTCTCCGGGCCTTTGGCATAGCGCTGTAAGGTATGCTTGGTGCGCTGATGGTAATCCAGGATAGTGCGGGTCTGTGGGGTCATGGCTTTGCCGAAAGATGGGGTATTGACGCGTTTACGTTGATAGCTTACTGGGTTGGCAATTGCCGCGCCAGTATGTGCAATGGATGGACAATATCACCCTTGTCGGCATTTAAGAAGGCCGCGCAGACAAAATTGCCGCTAACAACCCAGTCTGCTGCTGCAGTTTTTAGTGCTTGTTGTTTTAAATCGCGCAATTGCCGTGCATTATCGGGGTGGGTCAGCAGATAACTGCCCCCAGCACCACAACACAGCGCATTGTCAGGCAGTGCGGTGAGACTGGCTGCCGGTATTTTAGCCAGCAAACCATAAACGGCTTGCTGGTTTTTTAACACATTGCGTTGGCTGCACGGCTCATGCACGGCAATTTTTTCTGGCAAGGCTTGCAACTGCAAATCCTCAGGCCAATGTGCCAACAAAAATTCATGGATGTCATGCAACCGCTCTTTAAATAGCTTGCTTGCTTCAGTATTATCGGTTTGGTATTCACTCAACATAGCACCGCAGCCAGTGGCACAATGCACCACAGCATCCACATCCAATGCATTAAATACCGCAATGTTGTTGTCTATCAGCGTAGCGGCACCAAACCCATTGTGTTGGTGTATCGCCCCGCAACACCCTTGCGCGGACGGTATCAGCACATCATAGCCTATGGCATTAAGCAGGGTAATGGCGGCTTGTAAGGTGTCACGGTCAAAGTGTTCGTTAACACAGCCGGTAAATAAGGCGACTTGTCCGCATTTTTTGCGGGTACTGGGATAATGTGCCGCCAACGGCTTTAATGCGGGCATACGCAACAATGCCGCCGCTTCGTTCAAATGCAATGCTTGCAATAAGCCGCTGTGACGTAAAACAGTAACTAGCCCCGATTTTACCAGCAGCGCCAGCCCAGGCAACAAGCGGGTACGCCATGCTTTATTGGCCACTAATGCCAACGCCAATTTCGCTAGCCTATTGGTTTTTTTTGCCAGTTGGGCTTGGGCTTGGTCGAACAACGTGCCATAGGCCATTTTACTCGGGCAAACCGGCTCACAAGCCCGGCATTGCAAACAATTATCCAAATGCAGGCGTTCGTTTTCACTGATGGCTTGGTTTTCAAGCAGGATTTTGCTGAGGGTACGCATCCGGCTACGCGGCGTTTCTGCTTGGCTTTGGAACAACTGATAAGTGGGGCAACCGCCCACACACAAACCACAGCGCATACAATCGGCGGCTTCGGGCAAATAAGAGCCGGACAAGTGGTTGGCGGGCGGGCTATCATCCATAAAGCCCATTTCCATGAAGTCGTACATTAAGACTCCATCACTTGCACATAGGCGCGGCGCAGCAATTCCATTTCGGCGGGTGGCCTGCCGCGCAATTCGGGTAACGTCCGCAACCGGCAATTCAAGTTTTGCAACAATTGGTGCGGCGGGTCCAGCAACATAAACCGCGCCATATAGACAGTGACAATACCACCCGGGGTGTCTATTTGCTGGCTAAACTCCGCTTCGGCTTTCAACAAATCATTATCCAATTGGTACAACTGATTGACGGTGTTGACCAAAACAGACGGATGCAGGCTGACTTTAGTAGGCACGGCTTCTTCCTGTTCCAAGGCACTGGACAGTGCCGGTAATGGCGATGGAAAACATACACTGCCATTGGCTTGCTGGGCAAACAATACCAAGGCACTGATGTCGCCTTTGTAATAAAGTAGCAAGCGGTGGTTTTGGTCAAAGTTATCGGTTGCCATGCTGGTCATCCCACAAGGTTTTGTAACTGCTGTCCAAGCGCGACAAGCGGCTATTGCAGGCTTCCAATAATGGATAAGCAGGGAAGCGGCTGCTATTGCCCGCGCTATACCAGCTTTCCATCTCGGCGGTAATGCCTTGTTTGTCGGCGGCGCATTCGGCAATCTGTTGTTTTAGCCAGGCCATGCTGTGGCTGGGGGTCAATTCGGCGACACGGTAACGCACACCTTCCGCAAAAATACGCACCCCACCGCCCTGTGCGGCGGTATGGTACAAAGCGTTGCCATCAACCACTTGCACCCCTGCCAGATAATCAATGCCAAACTCATGCAGTTGCGGCAACCATGGCACGGTCGGCCCCATCAACACCGTTTTGGCATTGCCGGACAATTCCGCCAAACGCGGAAAAGTTTTGTTGGGGATGGAGCTGGCAGTCAAAAAAACCCAGTCGGCCTTGGGTAACAAAAACTCGGCGGCGGCATCAGACACATCACCCATTTGGGGTTGCCGTTCCAACACGGTCAATTGCATAAGGTCTTGATAACGCTCAATGCCGGGATAATGACCGATCACTACCACGTTTTTGCCTTGGATGAGCGGCAGAAAATATTCAAAAACAGTCAAGTTAGGCTGCTCAGGAAGGCTGGGCAATAACAAAGATTCCGGCAAAGCGCGGCTGTTCAGGCAACAATTGATGGCAGCCATAGCCACCGTAGCCTTGTAGGGTTCCCAATCCAAAATCCACGCCGCCAAATCGGCAACTGGTTTGCCCGTCAACATGCCAGACCACGGCAAGGTGCGGGTGGCAATAGTCGGACTCATTGCCAAACCGATTGTGCCTTGGTTATTGCCTTGTGACGGGTTGTCTTGGCACAACGTCCAAACCAAGCCAATCATAACGCGCTGGATCAGGTTCTGGCTGCTACAGGAATCCAGCAACAGTTCGTACAGGCGGTTAGGGGCATACATGCTGATTCGCCCTAACTCAAGCAGTCAGCTTTTGCTCACCGGCAAAACCCACCACTTCCAACCAGTCCGCCACATCGGCATCGACAATTTCCAGGCCGATTTTTTTACAATAACGTATTTCCTTGTCCGTTGGGTTTTTAATTAATGCCCAGCCTTTAGGCTCGCCGCCATCACGGATAATATCCGCCATAACCATACGCTCCGAATCACGGTTCAGGCGCAAACCTAAAAACAGATACTGCTTGCCCTTACGGTAATTTTTTAGATAATCGGGAATGGCAAACCCGCCCATCAATTCGGTAATGTAATCGACATAATCGGCATCAGAAGCGACAAAATTGGCATCCGGCTGTGGCGTACCCATGGGTTTGAACAACACCGGATAACGAGGGTCGATTTGTTCTTGGGGTATCTCAAAATAACTGCTGCCATCAAAGTGATAAATGCGGAAGCGGAATTGACTGGCGGTGATGCGTGCCAAACCAACTATTAAAGTGTGTTCTTCATCGGCATAACTGGCTTGCAGTTGGATGTCGCGGTTCACGTCAATGACATAGGCGGGCTTCCAATGTGCCAGCCAATCGTGAATGGCGGCCCGTGTCCATTCGGTTTCGCCATAAGTTTTGCTGAGGAATTGGCTAAGAAAATTACGTCCGCGCTTCAGCTCCAAATTCATCGCCGCACGGGGGAACTCATACATCAGCTTAGGCGCCATCGGCCTGCCGTCATTCATAGCTAAAATCAAGCTGTCGCTGGTGGCGGGCATGGCTTGTCCAGTCGCCTTGTTGCGGGCATCAAACAATACCCCTGGGCCAAGGTAAGGGACAACTTTGTTGTCGTAAAGGCCTTCTAGTATTTGAGGAAATGACGCAGATGACATGAAAAACTCCTTGAGGGCTTAAATAATAAGCTTTTAAGCAAGAAACAATCCAATGTTAAATGGCTTTATATGATGATGATTTATATGCTATTACTGCGTTAAAACAGAGGCATGGCATTGTCGGATTTACCACAATGGGCTTGGTTTTAGTAACCGAGTTACAGCCATTGATTTCTGCAACAACTCCTCATAAGCAGTCGGGTTGGCTCAAATGAGCAGTTTTGCCAGCGTTGTAAGAACCTGCTCGCTCCAGCCTACAGTTCGTCAAGAAGCGTTTTTGGTCTTGACCTTACGAAGGTGTTGAACAGGTTCTGAGATACAAAGCTACTGTGGTATAAATAGATATACGCCTATTGGAATAGCACCCACGTTTAAGGAGACAAAATGCTGACCCAAATTGAGCTACAAAATTTTGGCCCTTTGCAGTCAGTGCAATGGCATAACTTACAGACCATCAATCTTGTTATCGGTAAAAATAGCAGCGGTAAAACGTTTCTGCTCAAGGCAATTTACAGCGCATTGCGTACCCTGGAAGAGTATCAGCGAGGCAATGAGAATCGTTCTGCCGCCGAAATTTTAGCTACTAAATTGTATTGGACTTTTCAGGCGGACAAAATTGGCGATTTAGTCACCAAGGGCGGCGAGGGTTCGTTATCTTATAAAATGACCATGGATACTCGCCAGTTCCAATACAGCTTTGGCAAGGACACCACCAAAAATATTGCTATGTTGGAAAACCATATATTACCCCGCCAAAGCAATTCCATTTTTTTACCACCCAAAGAAGTCTTGTCACTCCAGCATATTATCTTGGCATCACGAGAGAACGATACAGTTTTTGGTTTTGATGACACCTATTACGATCTTGCCAAAGCCTTGCGGAATGCCACAACCTTGGGCAAAAATTACGCCGAATTTGCCCAATCCCGTAAAAGTTTGGAATCCATTTTGTCCGGAAAAATTGAATATGACGAAGCTGTGCGCCGTTGGCAATTTAAAAAAGGTAACCAAAAATTCAATATTGGCGTGACCGCTGAAGGGATAAAAAAAATTGCCATCTTGGATACCTTATTGGGTAACCGCTATTTGTCGCGCGACTCCCTGATTTTTATTGATGAACCCGAATCAGCTTTGCATCCAGCGGCTATTTCTAAATTGCTTGACATCATCGCCATGCTTGCTAGCAACGGGATTCAGTTTTTTATTGCCAGCCATTCCTACTTCGTCATAAAAAAACTGTATCTGATCGCACAACAACAAAGTTTGTCGATACCGGTCATTTCAGCCATAAACGATCAGTGGCAACAAGCCGACTTAAAAGAAGGCATGCCCGATAACCCAATCATTGATGAATCCATCAGGCTTTATAAAGAAGAAGTTGAGCAGGTGTTGGCATGAATGAAGCCATTATTGAGTCGGGCATGAAATTTGGCCCCTATGATGCAGGCTTATGTTTTCATATAGAAAAAAGCAAGCTTTATGGGCAATTAGGGCAAGGGGTACAAATAGCAGAATTTGCCGTTTTGCGTACATCTATGGACACATCTGCAGTGTGGCTGGTCGAAGCCAAGTCAAGCAGCCCGAGACCGGGAAACCCGAAAGACTTTGATGAGTTTATTAAAGAAATTGTTGAAAAAATGCGGAACACCCTACTCATATTGCTAGCAGCCTTACTGGAACGCCACCCGGACACAACCGAGTTATCTGGCCAATTTAAGGCACTTGATTTAAAAGTGACGGCATTTAAGTTTGTATTGGTCATCAATGGTCATCAAGATGAGTGGTTACCTCCGCTACAAGATGCCTTGAACAAAGCACTGGCACCATTAATTAAGACACTGGTATTAACACCTTTAGCAGTCGCAGTGATTAATGAGAAGATTGCGGTAAAGCTCAAACTTATAACAGATGCATAGAAATGATAAGCTTAACTTTTGCTTTATTTGTTGTAATGGGTGGTGTTGCATGTACAGATCACAATTTGACTGCTTAGGGCTAACTTTTCAGCAAGGTTTTTTTGGCCAGATTAATTTTTGCCGCCAAGTAATCCGTGCCGCCTCGGTCCGGGTGCATTTTTTGGATTAACTTGCGATGGGCTTCAATGATTTCTTGTCGGGAAGCACCTGGTTTAAGCCCCAACACCTCGTAAGCCTCTTGCTCCGACAAATTGTTTTTGCCGCCGCCCTGCTTGCTTTTTTGACCCGATGACTGTTGCTTGCCTGCCTGATAGTGCATCCATAACCGATGCAACTGGGGGGCGTAAGCCAACAGGCTTGGCACAAGCCGGGCGGCAAAGGCCAAGGCAATGCCAATAAATGCCAGCAAGCCGTTTAAATGTCCGCTGACTGCCAGTAACATGAAACCTGCCAGTAAGGCTACACTGAGCAACTGGCGTAAGTAGGCGCGTAACCAAGGCGCATTTTTTTTTAGCAGCCCGCGCAACACCCAGTAGGCGATAATAATCAGCAGCACCAGCAGAACAATGCGAATCAAAGTATTCTCCGCGATTAATGATTCAGGGTTGATAATGCCTTAGAATACACCGTTACGCATACTGCAACCATCCGATTAATAGACACCCAAATGCACCAACCAGCCATTCCCGTTTTGGGGTTTGCCGCTTTTAGCGGAACTGGCAAAACCACCTTGTTAGAACAGCTGATTCCGTTACTGACGCAGCACGGCCTTAAAATTGGCCTGATCAAGCACGGGCATCATGATTTTGACATTGATAAGCCGGGTAAGGACAGTTATCGGTTGCGGGAAGCAGGTGCATCCCCCGTCATGATTGTATCGAGCCGCCGACGCGCCATGATTACCGAAATCAACCCGCCCCAAGAGCCCCGATTGTTTGACCAATTGCGTTCATTTGACCCAACAGGCTTGGATTTGGTGTTGGTTGAGGGCTTTAAGTCGGAACATTTCCCTAAAATTGAGCTGCATCGCCCCACCTTGCACCATCCGTTATTGTACCCGCATGACCCGGACATTATCGCCATTGCCAGCGACAGCCCACTGGTTGTGCCGGACTATTTGCCGCAATTGGACATCAACCAGCCCCGCTTGGTGTGCCATTTTATCATCAAGCAATTTTTGGGAACATTATGATAGACATCTGTAGCGTCCAGAGCGGGCCATTGTTGTCCCTGCACGAGGCATTAGCAAAAATCCTTGCGGCAATAACCCCTGTTTATGCTACAGAACGGGTGAGCTTGCTGGAGGCTTTGGGCCGAGTGACCGCAGAAACCGTCTGTTCACCCATTGCCATGCCTTTTGACCGGAATGCCGCCATGGATGGTTATGCTTTCGCCAGTGCCGATGCGATTAAAGGCGAAGCATTTACTTTGGAAGTGGTCGGCACCGCTTGGGCCGGCCTGCCCTTTACCGGACAACTGCAAACAGGCCAGTGCATAAGAATTTTTACCGGCGCGGTGGTGCCTTTGCTGGCGGACTCGGTGGTGATGCAAGAACATGTGCAGGTGGAGGGTACGCTTGTCCATTTTTCTGCTGGCACAACCTGTTTGCAAAACATCAGAGCGGCCGGTGAGGATGTGCAGCAAGGCGGTTGTTTGGTCAACAATGGCAAAAAACTGACGGCATACGACATAGCCCTATTGGCTTCGGCTGGGATTGCTGCAATCAACGTTAAACGACGCTTGCACATCACTATTTTTTCCACGGGCGACGAACTGGCATCTTTAGGTCAAGCGTTGGTGACAGGTAAAATCTATGACAGCAACCGCTATTTGCTGTTAGGGCTGCTCACTGATCCCGCATACCATGTGCATGATGTAGGTATTATTGGCGATGACCTGTCACTTTTACAGCACACCCTGCTGGCAGCCGCTGAAGTGTCTGATGCTATTATCACTACAGGGGGGGTATCGGTGGGCAATGCCGACCTTGTCAAGGCTGCTTTGAGCCATTGTGGGCAAGTGGCTTTCTGGAAAATTGCCATTAAACCGGGCAAGCCAATGGCATTTGGCACCATTGGCAAAACCTTTGTTTTTGGCTTGCCCGGCAATCCGGTGGCGGTGGCGACCACTTTTCAGGCATTGGTCGCCCCGGCACTGGAGCAGTTGGCAGGTATGCGGCCCAAACAACGGCTGCGGCTTAATGCCATAACTAGCTCGGCGCTGCATAAAAGCAAAGGCCGTATGGAATTCCAGCGCGGTATTTTAAGCCAAGACGACACTGGTGTTTTAAAGGTTTCAAGTGCCGGAGGCCAAGGCTCGCATTTGCTCGCGCCGTTGAGCAAAAGCAATTGTTTTATTATCTTGCCAGCGGAGTGCGGGGGTGTAAATATAGGGGACTGCGTTGTGGTTGAACCGTTTGCCACTAGCCTTTAAGACATTTTATTAACAACTTAAACAACTGATGTTACTCGGCATGTTGGCTGAGCGTAGCGGAAGCCCCGCCTACGGCTTGGTTTTCCCGAGTGGCCTGGTTGCGCTCCCTTCGACTACGCCCAGGGAACGTACAGCTTTATCCGAGGCTTCTGGTGTAGGAGAGTGGCCACGCTCCTATAAGCAGACAGCTGTTTGCGTAACATCAGTTAAGTAATTATCCAATAAAGATTAATCGCCACCCGATTGCAATTGCTTAAGCTCTTCAACAACCCGTTGGGCATCCAATGCCGGATCCACATCATCGTCAATTTTGCGTATCACCAAGGCAGGGTCTATGATGAATGTCCAGCGTTTTGCCATCTTCAACACCGGCATTTTTACGCCATAAGCGTCCGCCACCTTGGCATCGGGATCAGCCAATAAGGTGAAGGACAGTTTATGTTTTTGATGAAAATCCAGCAAACTTTTCACTTCATCGGTGCTAATACCATAAACCTCGGCATTTTGTTTGCGGATGGTCAGGATAGCGTCACGAAAGGCACAGGCTTGAGTAGTACAGCCCGGCGTCCCCGCTTTTGGGTAGAAATACAAAACCGTCCACCCCATGCCTTGCCGTGCCGCCAAACTGACAACACTACCATCTTGGGCTTGCAATTGAAATGGCGGGGCTGGCTGGCCCGCTGCCAACTGGCTTGCCTGAACGGATGCCATGAAAGGCAAGCAAGATAGCAAAAATGCCATCTGCTTTAAGAAAGGGTTATTTTTAAGCATGTGGGGCTCCATGTAAAAGTGGCGGGGGTTTTCTGCTGCTTGTCCCCTCAACATTCCCTGATTGGCTGGTTTGTCAAACCACTTGACTGATTTTGCGCGGCCTGTAACTTTTGTGCCGCTTAGGCCGCTTAGATAGAAGAGTTGCCGGAGCACCGTATTGATCGCGGGCATGCCCCGCTCCTACGCAACGCGCCTTTTGTGTAATATCAGCACTAATCTTCAGCCGGATTTAAAGCAAATCATCCAAAACAGTCTTAAACTCGTGGCCTTTGGGCAAGTAATGGGCGTGGATACCCACACTACGCGCAGCTTCGACATGCATCAGCGTGTCATCAATAAACACGGTTTCTGCTGCTTGCAGGCCATTTTCTTGCAAGACCCTCTCAAAAATGGCCTTATCCGGCTTACGTAAGTTTATTTCGCACGAGTAATACACTTTATTGAAAAACGGCTGCAAATTAGCTACGGAATGGTGATCGGCCAACGTTTTCTCAAAAGCACGGATATGGGTGGCATTGGTGTTGCTCAACAAATAAGTGTTGTAGCGTTGCTTATAGTCCAGCAACTGCTCTAAGCGGTGGGCGGGAAAATCCAGCAACATGGCATTCCATGCCTGCTCCAATGCCTCAATCGGTTGCGGTAAGTGAAATTGTGACTTGATGGTGCTAAAAAATGCTTGTTCCGAAATCAACCCCTTGTCAAAATCATCAAACAACGGCGTTTGTGACAATTGGCTAAAAATGCGATCAAATTGGGCAATGCCCAAAGCCTCGAAAGCACGGTTGGTGCGCGGCATATCCAAATTGATAATGACACCGCCCAAGTCGAAAATGATATTCTTAATCGTCGCCATATAAGCGGCTCCTGTTTGTGTCATAAATGCTGAGGGTTGCCCATCAGAACCGTCGCGCTTGTTTCCGGGCTGTTTCCACAAGGCGGCATTTAATGCTAAGCTATTCAGTTAAATGGTGGCTACCGTAATTTTTTAGCCCAACGGCAGCATCCACCCCTAGTAATGGCTTAACAGATATTGCACTGTCATGCCGCCAATACAGTCTAACTATAGAGAAAAAAATGGCAAAAATAAAAACTTTTGAAGGGGTGTTTTCGGCATCCGATGCGAAATTCTGTATTGTCGCCTCACGTTTCAACAGCTTTATCGTCGAACAGCTCGAAGCGGGCGCGATAGATGCGCTGGTGCGGCATGGTGTGGACAGGGATGACATTCATTTGGTCAAAGCACCGGGCGCATTTGAATTGCCGCTGGTTGTGCAACGCATTGCCGCCAGTAAAAAATACGCCGCGATTATCGCTGTAGGCGCGGTCATCCGTGGCGGTACACCGCATTTTGAATATGTGGCGGGCGAATGCGTGAAAGGACTGGCGCAAGTGTCATTGCATCATGACGTACCCGTTAGCTTTGGGGTGTTAACAGTGGACACCATTGAACAGGCCATTGAACGCGCGGGCACTAAAGCGGGCAATAAAGGCGCCGAAGCGGCATTATCCGCTATCGAGATGGTCAGTCTGTTCAAAAACTTGGAAATTTAATGAGCCAGGCCCGCACCAATGCCAGACAAGCGGCTGTCCAAGCGTTGTATCAATGGCAAATGACTGGACAAAACCTCAACCAAATTGAAGTGCAGTTTCACGAAGAAGACCGCCTACAAGACGCCCAGAAAAATTATTTTGCCGAATTGTTCCACGGTGTGCCGGAACATCTTGAGGCTATCGACGCGGCATTGAGTGAATTTGTTGACCGGCCCGTCGACATGGTTGATCCGGTTGAACGGGCAATTCTACGGCTGAGTGCCTACGAACTATTGTATCGCTTGGATATGCCCTATAGAGTCATCATTAACGAAGGCATTAACCTTGCCAAATATTTTGGGGCAGACGGCAGCCACCGTTACGTCAATGGCATTTTGGACAAAATCGCCCAAGCCAAGCGGGCCGTGGAAATTAAAGCGCGCGCAGCCAAACAATAACCCCGCCATCAGCCTAACCGATTGCTTATGCCGATTGCAGAATTTGACTTAATCGCAAAATATTTCACACGCCCCGCCAAAAACCTTAGCACCCGCCTGGGCGTGGGTGACGATTGTGCATTATTAGCCGTGCCGCAAGGCTATGAGCTGGCAATCACCACCGACACCATGGTTGAAAACGTACATTTTTTTGCTGGGGCCGATGCAGAAAGCTTGGGGCATAAATTGCTTGCGGTCAACTTGAGCGACCTTGCCAGCATGGGTGCAAAACCGATTGCCGTCACCTTGGCCTTGACCTTGCCAGACACCAACGAAGCCTGGCTAGCCGCTTTTGCCAAGGGCCTGCTCAGCTTGGCGGCACATTATCAAGTCGATTTGATTGGCGGCGACACCACCCGAGGGCCGTTGACACTCACCCTACAGGCATTGGGGCTGATACCCACCGGCAAAGCCCTGAAGCGGTCTACCGCACAACCGGGCGATTACATTTTTATGACCGGCAACTTAGGCGACGCTGGCTTGGGCCTAAAAATCGCCCAAGGCTACCTTTGTGCCCAACCCACAGCCGCCGAACAGCGTTTTAACAAACCCTACCCGCAGATTGACGCTGGGCTGGCATTAGTCGGTGCAGCAAACGCGTGCATTGATTTGTCAGACGGACTAGCTGGGGATTTGGGGCATATCCTTGCACAAAGCCAAGTAGGCGCTTGCCTGGATTGGCAAGCACTGCCCTTGTCCGCCGCTGTGCAGGCTTATATTGAAGAGACCGGCGACTGGGCCATGCCTTTAACAGCAGGTGACGATTACGAACTGTGCTTTACCGCCAGCCCCGAACAAGCGGCGGCATTAACGGCAAGCAATGCCTTTGCTTGCACCAAGATCGGCATCATTGAATCGGCATTAGGATTGCGGCTAAATAAAACGGGTCATATCCAGCCCATAACGGTGACAGGCTTTGAACATTTTTCTTAAGACCGTCGGTAGCAAGCAATTGACACCGCAACAGATTCTGGCAGACCCCGTGTTATTTCTCGCGTTCGGCTTCGGCTCGGGATTGGCCAAAAAAGCACCAGGCACGTTTGGCACGGTGGCTGGCATCCCCGTATATTTGCTAATGGCGCAAACGGACTTACTGGCCTACAGCGTGCTTACCTTACTGGCACTGCTGGTGGGCGTATGGATTTGCGACAATGCCGCCAAAAAACTGGGCGAACATGATTTTGGCGGCATTGTCTGGGATGAAATCGTCGGCTTGTTCATCACCCTATGGGCCGTGCCAGTGACCTGGCAAAATATCGGCTTGGGTTTTGTGTTGTTCCGGTTTTTCGACATCGTCAAGCCTTGGCCCATCAAATGGGTGGACAGAAAAGTGCAAGGCGGTTTGGGCATTATGCTGGATGATGTGCTGGCAGGCATTTTTGCCGCCTTGCTGTTGGCTGTGATTGCCTAAACTGCCCCAATGCCTGCACGCCGATTGCGGGTCTAAAAATTAAAAAAATTATAAAGATTGCTATTTTTTAAAAAGTCACTATAATCTGTTTATTAATCGCGGGGTGGAGCAGCTTGGTAGCTCGTCGGGCTCATAACCCGAAGGTCGTTGGTTCAAATCCAGCCCCCGCTACCAGACAAAAAGACCCCTTTATGGGGTTTTTTAATTTATAGGCTTAGGTTTTAAGCCTATCTATAAAATTTATGGAAGAGCCGTAGGCTCTTTTTTTTTGTGCGAAAGTAAGCGAGGAAACAATGAAGCAGGCCCCTGAGCATTTGGTGGCACTAATTGAGCCAATTGTTGAAGGTTTAGGGTACGAATGCGTAGGTATTGAATATAACCCACACCCTAGACATGGATGCTTAAGAATTTATATTGATAGCACAAACGGCATCACCGTGGATGACTGCACCAAAGTAAGCCATCAAGTTAGCGGCGTATTGGATGTCGAAGACCCTATTATAGACAACTATCAACTGGAAATTTCTTCACCTGGAGAAGACCGGCCATTTTTCAAAATTAGCCAATTTGAGCGGTTCATCGGCAGCAAGGTGGCTGTCAACCTATTTAAACCCGTCAATGCCAGACGTAAAATCACTGGCCAGATTGTCAAAGTGGAAGGGGAAACCATCACGCTTTTGGAAGCGGAACAAAGTTACGAAGTGCCGTTTAGTGCCATCAGTAAGGCGCGTTTAGCCCCAGACTTTAGTTTATTCAATAAAAGCATCGAAAAAGTAGCTCGAAATGGCAAATAAAGAAATTTTGTTGGTGGTGGATGTTTTTTCCAACGAGAAAGAAATTGATAAAGAAGTCGTATTTCAAGCCATAGAGTCTGCACTGGAAGCAGCCACCGTAAAACGCCACGCCCAGCCGATCAAGGCGCGTGTCCATATTGACCGGAAAACAGGCGATTATGCCACTTTTCGGCAATGGGACGTGGTGGACACCAACCCGTCTTGGGATGGCGACGTAGAATTCCCGACCACACAAGTGTTATTGGAAGTGGCCCAGCTTGACGACCCAAACATACAAATCGGTGACGTGGTTGAAGAACCCATCGATTCCGTCGAATTTGGGCGTATTGCCGCGCAACATGCCAAGCAGGCCATTATCCATAAAGTGCGCGAAGCCGAACGTAAAAAAATCGTTGATGCCTATTATCCCCGCATCGGCGAGCTGGTCACCGGCATTGTCAAACGGATTGAAAAAGGCAGTTTATTTTTGGACTTGGGCGGGCATGTCGAAGCGTTTATCGCCAAAGAAGACATGATACCGCGCGAATCCATCCGTATTGGTGACCGGGTGCGCGGCTATCTTAAAGACGTGCGCTTGGAAATACGCGGCCCGCAATTGTTTGTCAGCCGGACAGCGCACGAACTGCTGATCGCCCTATTCCGGCTGGAAGTGCCTGAAATTGGTGAAGGCCAGATAGAAATCATGGGGGCGGCGCGTGATCCGGGTTCCAGAGCCAAGCTGGCCGTCAAAAGCAATGATCCACGCCTGGACCCTGTTGGCGCTTGCGTCGGGATGCGCGGCTCTAGAGTGCAATCAGTCACCAATGAATTGGCGGGCGAACGGGTTGACATCATATTATGGAATCACAGTGAAGCGCAGTTTGTCATCAACGCCATGTCGCCTGCTGAAATCCAATCGATTATCGTCGATGAAGACAAACACAGCATGGACTTGGCGGTGGCTTCTGAAAACTTATCGCAAGCCATTGGCAGGGGTGGCCAAAACGTACGGCTGGCTTCGCAACTGACGGGTTGGGAACTGAATGTCATAGACGCTTCCAAAGCATCACTCAATAGCGAAGCGGAAGACCAAAAAACCATCCAGATGTTCATTGACCAACTGGATATTGACGAAGAAATTGCCACCATCCTTGTGGAAGTCGGATTCAATGCTGTTGAGGAGCTGGCTTATGTGCCGGTCAGCGAAATGCTGGACATAGAAGGCTTTGATGAAGAGCTGGTCAACGAGCTGAGAAGCCGCGCCAAAGATGCTTTGTTGATTAGCGCGATTGCTGCAGAAGAAAAAATTGAAACGACACAACCCGCACAGGATTTATTGGCAATGGAAGGCATGGATACCGATTTGGCCCATGCCTTGGCTAGCCAAGGCATAGTAACGATGGATGATTTGGCAGAACAATCGGTGGATGACTTATTGGATTTCGCGGGTGTTGATGAAGAACGGGCGGCAAAGTTGATAATGAAGGCTCGTGAGCCTTGGTTTGCTGAAATTCAGGGCGAGTAAGATAAAGGGCGGTATTATGAGCGACAAAACAGTACGGCAATTGGCGGAAGTGGTAAAAATCCCACTGGATCGGCTATTGGAGCAATTAAAGGAAGCGGGCTTATCGGCAACATCACCTGATGATACGATTAGTGAAGATGAGAAAATGCTGTTGCTCAGCCATTTGCGTAAGCGTCATGGCAAAAGCGATAGTGATGCCAATAGTGCGCCTAAACGGGTGACATTGGAACGCCGCAAAGTCATGGAAATCAAACAAGCCAGCGTGCCGGGCAGCAGCACCAAAACCATCAGTGTTGAGGTGCGGAAAAAGAAAACCTACATCAAGCGGCCACAGGAAGCGCCGCCCCAGCCAAAACCAGCAGCTGTTGAGCCGATTGTGGAAACAGTTTCCATGCCTACCGTTCCGCCTGTCGTTGTCACTGCCGAACTTGTCGCGCCGGTTGCCACAGACGTGCCGGTAACGGAGGCAGTGGCGGTGCAAGCACCGGAAGTGCCTGTTGAAGTGGTGCTGGCAAGCCAAACGGAAGCCCCGCCCAAACAACCTGAAACCGCCTCCTCCGTGACAAAAAAGGTGCCAGTTGCCAATAAAGGGCCGGTCGCCAATGAGCCTAATGACCCTGATTTTGAGGCGGAAGACAAATTCGCCACCGTAAAGGTGAAAGAAGAAAAAAAGGTCAAGCAGGACAAACCTGTCAAACTGAATAAAGAAGCGGAAGAAGCCAAAAAGAAACAGGAAGAGAAAGAGCGCCGCCTTGAAGAATCCATCAAGCGTAATGCCGAAAAAGTCCGGCAATTGGCAGAAGCCAAAAAGGACGGCCAATTCCGTAAAAAACAAGAAGAGGGTGCCATCAAACCGTCACCTAAAGACAACAAAAGGAACAAAAAGAAAGGCGGTAAGCAACACCACCACAAAGCCGACGTACAAAACGATAGCCGCCACCAGTTCGAAATGCCTGTGGCCCCCATTGTTTATGACGTGACCGTTCCTGAGCATGTCATTGTCTCGGATTTGGCCCAAAAAATGAATGTCAAGGCCGCCTTGGTCATCAAACATTTAATGAAACTGGGTATTATGGCGACCATCAACCAAAGCATTGACCAAGACACCGCGGTCATATTGGTGGAAGAAATGGGCCACAAAGCCATCATGCAAAGTGATGATGACCTTGAAAAAGAAATGCTGGCTGAAGTGCTGCAAGAAGACAACCGCGTGGCCAAACCAAGAGCCCCCATTGTCACCATCATGGGCCATGTTGACCACGGTAAAACTTCGCTGCTCGACTACATCCGTAAAACCCGCGTGGCCGCTGGCGAAGCGGGTGGCATTACCCAGCATATTGGCGCTTACCAAGTGAAGACAGACCACGGTGCGGTCACTTTCCTTGACACACCGGGCCATGCTGCGTTTACCGCAATGCGTGCCCGTGGCGCCGATGTCACCGACGTGGTCATTGTGGTGGTTGCCGCCGATGACGGGGTGATGCCACAAACCAAAGAAGCCGTTGAACACGCAAGGGCGGCTAACGTGCCGATCATCGTTGCGATGAACAAAATTGACAAGCCAGAAGCCAATCCGGACAAAGTCATGCAAGAGCTGTCCGCCATCAATGTATTGGCGGAAGAGTGGGGTGGCGATGTACAGTTCCTGAAAATTTCCGCAAAAACCGGCCAAGGCATCGACGAATTAATTGAAGCCCTGATCGTGCAAACAGAAATTTTGGAATTGACCGCACCGATTGAAGGCGCTGCATCAGGTATTGTCATCGAATCCCGATTGGACAAAGGCCGTGGTGCGGTGGCAACAGTGCTGATCCAAAAAGGCACGTTAGAAAACGGACAAATGATACTGTGCGGGCATGAATATGGTCGTGTCCGTGCCATGTTCAACGAAAATGGCAAAACCATTAAAGAAGCCGGCCCCTCGGTGCCGGTGGAAATTCTTGGCCTGTCCGGCACACCGAACGCTGGTGATGAATTTTTGGTGGTGCAAAACGAGCGCGTTGCCAAAGAATTGGCAAAACACCGTGAAGACCGTAAAAAATCCACCCGCCATGCGGCCCAACAAGCCTCCAAATTGGATGAAGTGTTCTCCAGAATGGCATCCGGCGAAATTGCCAGCGTCAATTTGGTCATTAAAACCGACGTGCAAGGCAGTCTTGAAGCATTGCGCGGCTCATTGGTCGCCTTATCCAACGACGAAGTTGAAGTTAAAGTCATCTTTGGCGGTGTTGGCGGCATTAATGAAGGCGATGCCAACTTGGCACTGGCTTCTGGTGCCATTTTGATGGGCTTTAACGTGCGGGCCGATGCCACCGCCAGAAAACTGATCGAAGAAAAAGGCATTGACCTGCATTATTACAGCGTCATTTACGATGCCATTGACGAGGTCAAAAAATCCATCAGTGGCATGTTGGCACCGGAAATCAAAGAGCAAATTGTCGGCCTTGCCGAAGTGCGTGATGTGTTCCGTTCACCCAAATTTGGAGCCATTGCCGGTTGTATGGTGGTGGAAGGCTTTGTTAAGAAAAATCTGCCGATCCGCGTGTTACGCGACAACGTGGTCATTTATGAAGGCCAGTTGGAATCTTTACGCCGCTACAAAGACGATGCCAGCGAAGTCAAAATGGGCATGGAATGCGGCATCGGCGTGAAAAACTACAACGACGTGCAAACCGGTGATCAGATTGAAGTCTTTGAACGCACAGAAGTAAGACGGGTGTTGTAAGCATTATGCCAAAAGAGTTTGGGCGTAATGCCCGTGTGTCTTCGCAGATGCAAAAAGAATTGTCGTTCATCATGCAACGCGAAGTGGACGATAGCCGCTTGGGCTTTGTCACCATCAATGAAGTGGCGGTCAGCAAAGATTTGGCAGTGGCAAAAATTTATGTCACCGTACTCAATGAGGACGAAACCGGCAAACGCGCCAATGTTAAGGTGCTGAATGAATTGGCACCGGTCATCCGCCATTTATTGGCGAAACGGATGCGTTTGCGCCATATCTCCGAACTACGCTTTTATTATGACGATTCTTTCGATACTGGGATGCGCGTGGCGGAATTGTTGAGTGGTGTTGATAAGCCTCATGAGAATTAAACAGTGGGCAAACGCAAGTCCGGCCTTAACATCCACGGCATTATATTGCTTGATAAACGCTTAGGGGTGTCGTCCAACAAAGCGTTGCAAGAAGTGCGGCATTTGTTCAACGCCAACAAAGCGGGCCATACAGGCGCTTTAGACCCGTTGGCAACCGGCTTATTGCCGCTGTGCTTTGGTGAAGCCACCAAAGTATCGGGGCTGATGTTGGATGATGACAAACGCTATCATGTGACGGTGCGCCTAGGCATTATGACCGACACGGGCGATGCAGAGGGTGCGGTTATTAAAACCCTGCCCGTACCGGCCTTGTCGCCTGAACAAATCAATGGCTGTTTGCAAGCCTTTATAGGCGAGACCGAACAAGTCCCCCCTATGTATTCAGCACTGAAACATAATGGCAAAAAATTATACGAATTGGCCCGGGCAGGCGAAACCATAGAGCGTGCGCCCCGCCGCATTGTTATTAGCCAATTGCTTATGCTGGCTTTTAATGACGGGCAACTGGACTTGGATGTGCACTGTTCAAAAGGCACCTATATCCGCTCGCTGGCGGAAGATGTGGGGCACGCCTTGGGCACATGCGCCACCGTGACCGCATTAAGACGTGTGCAGGCGGGGCAATTTAGCCTGCAAGAAGCCTACACACTGGAACAATTGCAGGCTATGGACTCCGCCACACTAAACAACTGCTTGTTGCCTGTCGATAGCCCCCTACAAAAATTACCGGCCGTGCATTTGCCGGACGGGGCAGCGGCCAGCATTAGATATGGGCAAACCATCCTACTGGAGGCATGGGACAAAAACACCTTGGGCAGCCACCGCATTTACCACCATGCCGATTTTTTGGGTTTGGGGGAAATGTCAATGGATGGTAAACTAGCCCCTAAAAAATTGTTCAATATGAACAACGAACAGCGTTAACACACAAAACCGACGCCTGTTCAATAAAACCTCTAGGGCTGCACCCTATCGCGGCAATAGAGCCTAACCAAACCGAATTTATCGGTTGTATTTTAAAATTTAATCTTTATAGGGATTATCAATGCCATTTACCGCAGAACAAAAAAGAACCGTTGTTGAAGCCTATCGCCTGACCGAAACCGACACCGGCTCACCTGAAGTGCAAGTTGCCTTGCTGACCGCACATATCCTTCATTTGACACCGCATTTTGCCGCCCACAAAAAAGACAACCATTCCCGTCGCGGCTTGCTGCGCATGGTCAACCAACGCCGCAAACTGCTTGATTATCTGAAGAACAAAGATATCGCCCGCTACCGTTCATTGATCGAACGGTTAGGTTTACGTAAATAACAACCATCAAGAAACGGCACTGCATGTGTCGTTTCTGCCTTTCAGGCCTTACCCAACGGGCTTTCCCTTTTTAAATCACCTCTACGTAAAGGAATCTTTATAGTGACTCCTATTAGGAAACAATTTCAGTATGGCAACCGCACTATCACACTGGAAACGGGTGA
>Ga0208507_1000342_pt1 | contig 31434 bp, 19 predicted proteins | sample CryBogCBH12Aug01_FD_184626 | JGI IMG/M metagenome (GOLD analysis project Ga0208507, IMG submission 184626) | Freshwater microbial communities from Crystal Bog, Wisconsin, USA - CBH12Aug09.1 (SPAdes) (version 2) | ecosystem: Environmental > Aquatic > Freshwater > Lake | place: Crystal Bog... | reverse complement strand
TGGAAGTTTATTTCCTACCCCCTAGGAAGAAAACTTCCTACCTCCCCGGAAGCCCAGCGTCATCCTGTGGATAAGTTTTTGATGGTCTTGCTGAAGTTGCTTTACGTCGGCATCCGGCACGCGTGCATACTTGCCGATGGTGTGGATCACCCGGTCGTTGCGGTTCTGGATCGAGACGGAAATGAATCCTTTTTCTTTCAAGCTGCCGATGTGCGTGCGGATCTGGCGTTCACTGACGTCGAAAAATTCGGCGAAGTGGCGGTTGGAAGCAAAACAGCCATATTCGTTATCGAGCGAATGGATTTCAACGAACAGGACTTTTTCCATCAGCGAAAGCTGCCGGGACAACCAGATGTCCTTCGGAATCCAAACCCCTTTAAAATCACGCGGTAATTTTTCCACGTCTTACATCATAACAAGGATTTTATGTTCGCGCTAATCCACAGGTCGGGTTCACAAGAAATTCGCGGCATGATAAAATGGAGCCAATCATGCCAATGGAAAATCAATCATCGCTGTTGCCGGAATTGCCCGGCCCAATTCCGCAAAATGCGGAAGTGTCATTTGATGTTCCGCAGGGTTCGGCAGAATTCCGCACCATGCCGAAGCCTGCCGAAGATTTCGGTAGGGTTCCGCAAGTTGCGGAACGGAAGGAAAACCACACGCTGACCGTGCGGGAAACGGCGCGGATGTTTGAAGCGGCGGGTGTGGCGCGGACAGAGCGCAGTGTCATTAATTGGTGCCAACCCAACCGCCAGGGAATCACGCGCCTTGATTGTTACTACGATCCTAACGAGCGCAAATATTACATCACAACGCAGAGCGTCGAGGCGGTGATTCAAGAGGAAATTCAACGGACGAAGCAATCGACAGATAAGTCGTCTTCGGAAGATTTCGGAAGCCGCGTGGCACACGTGAAACACACCGGAAACATCTCCTCGGCCGACGAGAAGCGATTAAAGGAATTGGAGCGCGAGATCTTTGATTTGAAGATAGCTAACCGGGGCAAGGACTACCTGATTGATGCTCTAAACAAGGAACGAACCAGTTTTTTCGACCAACTTCTTGCTGCCAATCGAACCGTTGGCCAGTTGGAAAACAAATTAAACCGGTTTGACGTTCCAAAATCAAACCCACTCAATGGAAATGGTGAACATAATCATTAACGCCTCGAAACAAGCCAAACCAATGAATATTAATTGATCTTGGTGACGAAGGTTTTCGAACGCAGGCATTAGCCCCGAATGTCCCACGAAACATGGTTCCAACGAACTGCGGTCGTAACAAATGATTGTGACATGTGTAGAGCCATGCGGCAGATTAAACCGCCGATTTGTCTATTAGGCTGTATTTGTGGTGTTGTTTGTAAGTTTTGTTTTCGAACAAACTGCTAGACCCGGGTGCGGTTTGAAAGTTTCATGTGGATGAAACAGTAGCATTGATTTCTGCCGCAAAAAAATCCATCGACTTCGGTATAAATGTTCTTTGCGTCACATCTAAGGGTAAAATTGCAGAGTTCCGTGCGTTCAAGGCCCTCAAATGCGATTGATGCATGACTACGATGCTGGGATCGATTGACAGCAGCTACGCCACCAACGTGCAGCTTTCAACGCCCGCGTGTTTCAGCGGAGTTTGAACCACCTTCCTTCAAAACGCGGATGGCAGCTGTTGTGTCGTCGGGCAATTCACCCGAAATAGGCGGAGGCAAAGACACTTTCCCTGTAGCAGCCCATTCCGTGCCGCGCGCAAAAGTGATTTGAAATCCAAGTCCATTTAACGCTTGGATGTCATGCCCCAAAGTTGTGTGAAACACTCTACCTTTGCCATAATTGATAGCCATTAACATCGGTTCTGCCACATGCGTCACATCTGAGACTGCCGACGCAAGCACAGTCACATTCTTCGCCGGTCCGCGCATCCGGTTGTAAAGTTCATCTTGAGCGTGCATCCATTTTGGCGGCAAGCCCTGCATGATGGGATGATCAGGCGCGCACGCCGCCACCAAAAATTCATGTCGCGCGCCGTGATTGCCGGAAGGGCCGGGAGATGGTTGCGCGGACCATACCCCATTGGTCAGTCTCAGGTAAGAACCGGAATGCTCGGTGCGCCCATTCCAGCCACCGACGGCAATCATTTCATTATATTCGGGCCAGTTGGGAAAAGCGTTGTCTGCGGCGTGATAGCTTACAAATCCGCCGCCATTCTTGACGAAAGCTTCAAACTCCTTGCGCACGTCGGGCGGCCAATCTTCGCCGTTGTAATTGGAAACGAGAACGTCGTAGTCAGAAAAATGCGGATGCCATTTGGCCCAGAGCGTTGCAGATTCCGCCTGACGCGCAGGTCTGGCAAGGTTGAATTCCTTTACTGACTGGGCGTGCGATGCAATTTGTTCCGGCGTGGCGTTTTTCGGCAACGACGGAACCCCTCCAATACCCGGTGGCGTAGTGGAAACTTCTACTGAAAAAATTCCCGTGTTTTCTAAAATGGTTTTAAGTCGCGGTGTGGTTTCTTGCCACTGGTGGTTGTTCTGTCCGTCAATGATCAGGACTTTTATTTTTGGCGTAGCCCCATTCACGACGGCAACAAAACTCATCAGCAGTAGGAGCAAGGCGAGAACGAATTTGGAATTTTTCATAGCATTAATTTTTGGAAACATACGACGCAGTCAGGCTGGCAACAATTATTCTGCAATTTGTCTCCTATCTTTCGCGCCCGATTCGGCATCATTATTTTGAATCGGTCCCGGCGTGCTGCGACCGTCGCGTTGGCATTTCTCAAGCAACGCTTTCAATTCGCGAACCACTGCGGGCTGTTCCGAAAAATGATTGCGCCTTTCCGAGAGATCATCATGGACATTGAAAAGCTGGCCGGGATTGCTGTCTGCAACATAGCTACGTTCATCCTTCAGCCATTGTGGCTCGCCGCGAACGCCGTTGTCGTCGCCGCTAGGTGCATCAATCAGCACCCAGTCGCCTTTGCGGATGGCAAATTTGCCGGAGCCGCTGGTATAGACCGTGGCCTCGCGCACGGGAGCTTTTCGTTGTTGTTGGAGAAAAGCGGGCAGGAAGTTGTAGCTGTCTTCACCCGCTTTCAGCGGCAAGCTTGTGCCCAGCAACGCCGCGACGGTGGCCATGAAATCTACGTGGCAAATTGTCTCGGCGCTGACAGCGTCCGCTTTGATATGACCGGGCCAGCGAACAATAAATGGTAAACGATGTCCGCCTTCCCAGGTGTCGCGCTTGGCTCCGCGCAGTTCGCCCATGCTGAAATGTCCATACTGACGGGCGCGGTCATAAACTCCCGGATTCACTTCGCCGGTAACTTCCGGGCCGTTGTCGCTCGTGAAAATGACGAGCGTGTTCTCCGCAACGCCGGCGCGCTGCAAAGCGGCGAGCACCTGACCCACTGTCCAGTCTGTCTGCACCACATAATCGCCGTAGTCGCCCGCCTTTGATTTGCCTTTGAACTCCGCCGCCGGCACCACGGGATAATGCGGCGAGGTGAGTGGCAGGTAGAGAAAGAACGGCCTGCCCGACGCAGCATTGGTCTCAATCCACTTCACGGCATGACGCGTGAGTTCGGGCAGAATGTCCACCAGCTTCCAGCCAGGAAGCATCGGACCGGGGCGATTAAAAAGTTCGGAGCGACCCGCATCGGGAATCGAAGGAATGCCCAGCGTGTGGTTGTTTTCAATGAAGCAGTAGGGCGGGAAGTTGGGCAAATCCACGCCAAAATAATAATCAAAACCCAGCTCCGTGGGTCCGCCGGTGATGGGTTTGGAAAAGTCCACATTGCTTAACCGATTCGAAACACTAGACGCTGGCAAACCATCCTTGGTCGGCCAGTTCCAACCCAAATGCCATTTGCCGATGGCGGCGGTCGTGTAGCCGCTTTGCTTCAGCAGTGCAGCGACGGTGAGCCGTTCCGGTGGAATGATCGGTTTGCCCCACGCTGGAACCACGCCGTGTTTCAGCGGCGAACGCCACGGATAACGGCCGGTGAGCAACGCATAGCGTGACGGCGAGCATACGGACGAAGGCGCGTGGGCGTCCGTGAACCTCATGCCTTGCGTCGCCAGTTGGTCGAGGTTGGGAGTTGGAATCTTGGAATCACGGTTGTAACAACCGAGATCGCCATAGCCCAAATCATCGGCGAGGATGACGACGATGTTGGGCCGGTTCGCGGCGGCACTGGCGGGAGGCACAGTGGCCATCGTGTTGCTGGAAAGAGTCAGGCCGCCGAGCGCGACAAGAGCAACGGTCAAAAGTCTTGATCGTTGGAATTTTCGTTTTGTCATGGCGCGTTCACGGTTGGCTCGACGCAGTGATGTGGTATGTGCCGGCTTTCACTTCCAGAACCAAGCCTTCCCGGGAATCTTTCACGCTGGCAATTCCGGCCACGTTGCGCGGGGCTTTTCCATCCACGCGAACGGAAGCCGCATCTGACGTCGGCACATGAACCGTTGCGCTAGTGTTTGGCGGCACGGTAATCGTCCAGTCGAACTTCCCGTCTCTCAGCGTCCACTCGCTGACGATGAGGCCGTAAGGCGAATGGTATTTCGACTTAACGAATTTTAAATCACCAACCGGATGCGGCTGCATGAGGATGTGTTTGAAGCCGGGTTCGGCGGGCTTGATTCCCGCAAGACATTCGTAGAACCAGATGACCAGATCGCCTACGAGCATGACGTGATTGCCGGAATTCATGGCGGGATCGGCGGTGTCACCATTCCACAATTCCCAGACGGTCGTAGCGCCCTTCTCCGCCATGTAACCCCAGCTCGGATAGGAGGTGTTGGTCGCGAAGCCATAGACGAGATCGGCACGTCCGCCTTCGGTGAGCACACGATTGAGCCATTGCCCGCCGATCAAGCCTGTGCCCACGTGGCCTTTGGTTTGATTCGTGATCTTGTTCACCAGATGGTTGAAGACGCGCTGGCGTTCGCCTGCCGGCACAAGGTCAAAAGCCAACGGCAGCACGCACGCGGTCTGTGAACCATTGCCATAGTAACCCTTCGTCTGGTCGTAGAATTTTTCGTTGAACGCCGTCTTGAGTTTTTCCCCCAGCGCGCTGAAACGTGCTGCGTCGTCCGGCTTGCCAAGCCTCTGCGCGTAACCTGTCATCAATTTCAGGCAATGATAAAAATAGCTCGTGGCCAGGATCGCAGGCGCGGTCTTGAGCGCCGGATCTTGCGAGTGGATCAGTCCCGGGGCTTCGGGCGGCACACACCAATCGCCGTAGCTGTCCCGGCTGATGATCCCATTGGTGATGTAGCCGCTCATGTGGTCAATCCACTTTACCATGCTTGGATACTGCCGGGAGAGATTCGCGGTGTCGGCATATTGCTCCACGAGCGTGCCGGGAATAATCACCGCGCTGGACGGCCAGGTGACGCTGTCGTTGTAGAGCGGCCAGTAGCTCGGGCAGACATCCGGGATGCTGCCATTCGTTCGCTGCGCGTCGGCCATGTCCCGTGTCCACTTGGCGTAGAGAGCTGCGATGTCAAAGAGATACGTTTCGCCTTTCGATTCCGCCGAACGGTCGCCGAGCCAGCCCTGCCGTTCGTCGCGCTGCGGGCAATCGGTCGGGATGCTACGGTAATTGCCGCGCGTTCCCCAAACGATGTTCCGGTATAACTTGTTTATCAACGGATGCGAGCAGGTGAATTCACCGGCCGTGTCCACATCATCGTTCACGACTCGGCCTTCGACAGTTGCCAGCGACGGCTTGCCGGGAAAACCGGTTAGCTCGACGAAGCGGAAACCGTGGTAGGTAAAGCGCGGTTCGTAAGTCTCCTCGACCCCGCCCTTTAGCGTGTAAGTGTCCGTGACCTTGGCGCTACGAATGTTGTCGAGGAACAGCGAGCCGTCTGGCCGCAATGTCTCAGCGTGGCGAAGAGAAATCTTTGTTCCCGCCGGCCCGCGCACCTTGAGTCGACACCAGCCCACCATGTTTTGCCCAAGGTCGTAGATGAACACGCCCGGCTGAATTTCCTTCACGGTAACCGGCTTGATTGTGCCGGTGACACGGATGGGTTGAATCATCTGCGCCGAAAGCTGACCGCCCGGCGCGGATACCTTTTGCGCAGCCTCCCAGCACGAATCATCAAAACCCGCCGCCGCCCAACCAGGCATTTCCTTTCGCGCATCGTATTCTTCGCCGTCGTATTCGTTGTTCGCCACAATCGGACCATCAGAGGTGAGCTTCCACGAATCGTCGGTCACAATCGAATCGCGCGAGCCATCTGTATATTCCACCTCGAGCTGCAAACGGACTTTTGGAAAGCCATAGTCCGAGGTGGCCGTGGGGACGGTCGTGCGCGGCGCGAAAAATCTTCCATTGCCCAGCCAGACACCGAGCGCGTTGCGGCCCGGCTTGATCTGCGCGGTCACATCGTGTGTGACGTAATAGACCCGCTTGGGATACTCGCTCAACGCCGGCGACAAAACATGGTCGCTGACTTTCTTACCATTCAGATAAAGTTCGGACAATCCCAGCCCGCTGAGGTAAGCCGTCGCATGCGAAACTTTTTTGCCGACGGTAAATTCGTGCCGCAACATCCGTGCAGCCAGCCGGCGCTCATCTGCCGACGTGACCTGTCCCCACGGCTGCATGCCGACTGGACCAAGTTCCTTCGCGGCGCCCCATGCGCTGTCGTCGTAATCAAGCGCAGTCCACACGCCGGCCAACTTGTCGCTCGTTTTCCACGCCTTGTCAGTGGGGATGACCAGCGGCTCACCACGTTCAAATTCTACGGTCAACACGCCAACCAAACCCGCCGGGTTCGGTGAGTCGCCCGTGTTTTTCACCCACACGGCGATGGCATTTTTCCCAGGCTTCAATCGGCGCGTGACATCCATCGTAGTGGTGGAATTCCAGGTTTCACCTGCCCCTGTTTGCTTGCCGTTCACCGCGCAAACCCAGGCGTTGTCGCCAGCCAATTTTAGTTGCGCATGCTTGACCGAGCGCCCCGTCGGCAGCTCAAAGGTGCGGCGGAAATACCTAGTCTCCAACGGCGCTTTTCGTTCCGGCTGTCCTTCGGGAAACCAAATCCAGGAACAGCCCGCAAGCGCCGCAACGTGCTCGGCACGATCCAACCCGATCCAAGCTCCCTGCCAGTCCTCGGGATGCAGCAAGCCGATGCTCCACCGCGCCGGCTCGCTCCAGCCCGAAGGTTTGCCGTCCACGCCCCAGACGCGAACTTTCCAGAAACACTGTTGGCGGGACGAAAGTGGCTTGCCGGCATATTGAACGTGAATAGATTCGTCGGACGCAACTTTGCCGGAGTCCCACAAATCCGCCGCGCCGGGCTTCAGTGTCGAAAGGCTGCTCGCAACCAAAACTTCATAGGCAGTCTGGCGCTCGCCACGGTGAGTCGAATCGAGAATCCAACTTAGCCGCGGCGCGACAACATCAATCCCTTCCGGGTTCTGCAGAAATTCGCACTTCAAGTTGGCAACCGAGAGCGCCGAAGCTGAAAGGGCAAGCGAAAGGCCCGCGCCGCATATCAAGGCGAGCCAAAAACGTGGCAGGCGTGCGATCAACGGGTAATGTTTGTCGTTCACACGGCAGGTAAAAGTGTTTTTATGCATTGGGATTTTTTTAGGGCGCTGGTTTCAACTTCTCCCACTTCACCGACCAACTGCCGTCCTGCGGAAAACCGGGTGCCTGATTAGTCGGAGCGCCGTCCCAACCCGCCGCCATCATAGCGACGGCATAGAGCAAGCCGCCGTTGCCAGGCAGATACCAGCCATTGCAAATCCCGCGCTGGTCGTATTGGTTTTGCTTGGTATCTTTCAGCAAGGCTTCGACGGCGATTTGCGGTTCGCCGTTGCGCGCTGCGGCCATCGCCATCCATGGAAAATCCCAGCCCCAGCATTTGTCCCAATCCCACGTCTGCCAGACCTTGAGCATCGTGCGGTGCGCCGTGTCGGGATCAACACCAGCAATCGGCGGCAACATTCCAAACACGCCAATGGGATCGGGATGCTCGAAGGCGCGTTTGGTGTAGGTGTCGTTCCATTCCGCAGAGTGAACGAACACGCCGTCGCTCACCGGCAGCGGCGCGAGGTGCGCGCGAATCTCATCCCAGTGAGGGTCGCGCGGCAGGCCGAGGCGTTGTCGCCATTCCTGCGCTTTGTCGAGTGCCCAGCGCCAGTAGGCGAGATCGAAAACCGCGTCGCGCGTGAAACCTTGCTCGCTCGGCGGCACGACAGGCGTGAGCGAATACACGCCGTTGGTCGGACTGCGGGTAGGATAGTCCGCCATGTGCTCGGCCGTGCCTTGAACGATGTCCTTCCATTTATCCAAAGTCTTGTGGGTCGGATTCAGCCGGTAATCCAGTTCCGCGAAAAAGATCGGGTGCGGTTGTTTCCAGAGCAAAGCCTGGTTGCCGTTCCACGGCGCACTGCGGCCTTCCGGGCCGACGGACTTGCCCCATTTCAAGCCGCGATAGTCGAGCTGCTCTGCGAGCGCGCGGGCTTGGGGGATGAACCGCTGGTAGCAGCCCAGCGCTTCCTCCGCAATCGGCCAGCGATCCCACAGCGCGTAATGCGCAAGATGCCACCAGACCATTTCCATGTGAAACTGCCCGCGCCACGGATCAATCTGCATCAGGCCGGATTCCGAGGAAGGAAAGCTCCCGGCGGATTGCGCGGCCATGAGGTATTGCGAAAGCACGATGCGCCGTTCCAACTCGAACCAGCGCGGGTCTTTGCTGCCGGAAAGATCAATCGCACCGCCGTTGCTCCAGAACTTTTTCCAATGACGGGAAGATGCGGCGAATGATTTTTCCACCCCTGGCAATGAACCGGAAATTTTCTCTGGTGAAAATGCCAGAACAAATTCCAGTCGCGGTTTGCCCGTCGCCGACAAAACGAAATGATGCGGCGAGCCGTTGGTTGATGCCGATAATTTTCCACCGGCGGACCACGCGAGGCTGGCATGGTAAGTCGTCGAGTCTACCACGCGGAGAAAATCGGCACGCGATGTTCCGCTTCGCGTGACTTCGGTTTTGTGGCCGTCCATCCGCGAGAAATTCCCGACCGACCCGCGGTTTTGAATTGCGGGATACGGAAAGTCCAGTGCCACCTGCAGCTCGCCGCGCTCGATGAGCGGCGATTCGATCCGCACCACCACGGCGTCCAACACCGCATCAACCGAGGTCTCGACGCGCACCGGTTCCCCGGCCATGCGATACGTGGCGGTTTGTTTCCCGGACCACAAATCGAGCGTTCGTTTCAAATCGGCGAAATCATTAGTGGAAAATTTCACTCCGGTTGGCAGCGCGAAACTCAACCGGCCGAGATTCATGATGTGCGGATTGTCGAACATCCACTGGCGCAGGTCGTCCTTGTCCGGCGGAAATTCATCCGGGCCTTGATTGCGGCCTTTTTGAAACGTGCCGGTGGGCGGAATGTCCGCCGCGGTGCGACCGGCGGGCAACGGAAACGAATGCCACGCCCAATGCGCCATGCAGTTTCCGCCGAAGGTCTGAAGCCCCGTGCCGTCGGCGGTGAAACAAAACTCGCCGTTGCCCAGCGGAATTTTTCCTGTCGGGTCGTTCCACTCGATGTTGTGTCGTGTCACCAGAGCGTGACGATCAATCTGGGTGTTAGCTGACGACTTCGGTGCATCGGCTGCGGTTAGCCGCATCAAAGGAGACGAAATTAAGACTACGAAAAGTAGAATGAATTTGCGCATAGTGAATTTATTTTTTGCCTGGGAGAATATCGACGCCATAAGCTTCAAGCTTGTGCTTCTCGCCGTTGTGCAATTGATATTGCGCGGGGTTTGCAACAGTGTTGACCGCGATGCAGCCGGCTGGTTTGCCGTCAGCGGTAACGCGCTCGGCGACGACGACACCGGCGTCGGCGCTGATTTCTGACTTCGGCGCCAGTTGCTTCAAAAAACTGCCCAACCACGCTTCGTCTGGCTGCGTGCCAAACACAATCACGCGGCCTTGGCCAATCGGACATTCAACAATCGCCGCAAAACCATCGAGCGGACCTCCCAAATATTTTGCCAGCACATGATGCGAGGCATCCGTTTCATAGGCATCGCACCACCAGCGGCAGCCGATGGTTTGTTTGTCCGCAATCAACTTGGTCACGCCGCCGGGAGTCAGGCGATGCCGCACACGAATGCCCAGCCATTTTTCCAAATCCGCTCCGTAACAAGCATCGCGATGCGCGGTGGCTTCTTCCGTGCGACAGGCAGACAGCGGACCCAACACCCAAGTGCCACCGGCCTCGACAAAATATTTCAGGCGCGACAAGGAATCAGAATCAAACGTCGGCGCATACGGTGAACAAATAACTTTATACCCATCCAGCTTAAGCGCGCCGCTGGGCATGACGATATCGCAAGCAATTCCCTGACTTACCAATTGCCGGTAATAGGCTGAAATCGCGCCGTCGTAGCGAAATCCTGACGCGATCGGGGTGGCTTCAAATTGCCATTGCATCGGCAAACCGTATTCCAGCGCGACAGCGGCGGGTTTGGGCTTGGTTGATCGCAACCATTCCGCGTGCAAACTTAATTCATCAGACACGCGATGAATTTCTGGCGTATTCACACACTCATCGCCCCACGGATAAATCAGACTGCCGTGTTCGAGTTCCTGCCCCGCCCAATGCGCGCGCCAAAGCCAGAAACTGACAGCCTCGCCGCCGAGCGCGTAAGTCAGCCACATCTTCGCCCGCAATGCGCCGGGCAGATGTTCAAAATGACTGGCGTCGCCCACGGCAGTTCCGGCGCTGTGCGTGCTGGCGGTTTCCGCAAGCCAGAAAGGTTTGTTCAATGACCGCATCCACGCGCATTCAAAAGCGTAGCGCAAAAGGTCGCCCGGCTCGGCATAGCTGTCAGTGCCGACGATGTCGAGGTCGCGAAATAGTTTTGCCTGATCAATTTCCTGCGCCAAGGGATTGTGAGCGTTGGTTGTGATCGGCTTTTTGGTGTGCCGTCGCAATGCGGCTGCTTGTTCGTTGCAAAAGGAAATGTAACTGTCGCTCATGAAACGCCGGTAAGCCGCCCACAACGACGGATGGTGCGAAGCGCGACTCGGATTCGGCAGCGGAACCTGATCGAACGATTGGTATTCCTGACTCCACAAAACAGTGAGCCACGCCGCATTCAGGTGGTCAATGGTTCCAAAATGATTCTTCAACCAAACATGGAAAGCCTTTTCGCAATTGGTGCAATAGCAGTCTCCCCAAAATTCATTGTCAATCTGCCACGCTATGAGGCCGGGTTGGCTGCCAAAATCTGCGCCCATCCGCTCGGCGATTTGAGCCGCGTAGCGGCGAAAAGTTTCAGAGTTTGGACAATACTGCCGCCGTCCGCCATGCCCCATGGACTGGCCGGAGGCCATGACACGAAGCACGTCAGGGTGCGTCTCGGTCAACCAAATGGGCGGCGCGGCGGTGGGCGTGCAGAGCACCACGCCAATACCCGCTTGAGCAAACTTGTCCACCGCCTGATGTAGCCAGACAAAATCATAGCGACCGTCGTTGGTTTCCATCCGTGACCAGGCAAATTCGCCGAAGCGAACCAAGTTCACGCCGATGCTTTTCATTTTTAGAATGTCGTCATCAATCTGATCACGGGCGACCTCTGGATAGTAGGACACGCCAATGTATGGAGGAGTTGATGATGAAGCAGAATCTGCAGCGCTGGCATTGCCCGCAGCTGACAAAAGTATCGCTGCGCCGAAAACAAAAATAGTTTTTAGAATCGCCATCATTTGCGTCATTTGGATTCAGTCGGTTTTGCGAGGGAAGAATTTATGCGCTGGAAAGTTTCCCGCATCTCAGAACTTTTTCCGAGCGTCACGAAGAGGTCGTATTCAAAAACTTTGCCCGGCGTAATCGGAAATTTCAATAGCGGCGCAAAATAGGAACACGAACCGTGCTCGCGCTGGCCATCGCCAAAACGATAACAGGTGAGCTTGTCAGCCACTGGCGCAAAGCCACCGACGCCAAAATCATTTTTGTCCACATACGCCGCCCAATGCTCGGTGATGCGACGCGATTCATTCGGCCAACCGGGTTTGGAGCGGTTGAGCGGTTCTCCTTTCCACGGATGTTGACCGTCGTAAAGCACGAGCGTATCGAGATCAGGCTCTGTGAAAAATGCCGGCACTTCTTGATCGCGGGCGGGATGCGAATTGGTGCCGGTGTAGGTCATTTTGAAATGCACATGCGCCACCTTGCCGGTGAGCGCAATCCATTCTTCCATCATCGCATCGGTCACATCCGCTCCGCTCGCCCAATGCTTCGGAAGCGTTTTGGCGTAAATCTGATTGGTAGTGACGTTCAACTCCAGCACGCGCGCTCCGTTGCCGTGCCAATCGCCACCTTGCACCGGGTTCCACACCCAATGATTCGTGTTCCAAAGCGAATCGTCGCTTTTTCCGTAATACGATTGTTGGATCAACCGGCCATGATCCCAGTCGTTGATGAGATTGCGCGACGAGCCGGCAACGGAAAACCAGCCGATGCCAGCGCCCGAAGTTTTCTTGACCCCGATGCGCACCACGCCATTGTCGAGAAACGCCCACGCATCAGCCGCATGCCCCAGCCGGTCGCTGAACAGGGTGCCGAGGCAAATCAAAACGGCGGTAAATTTCATTAGGGAAATTTTCCAAAGGATTTAGGGTTTCAGGAAGTCTTTTCCTATGACTAATTATCACTACACCTTCCAGATGCAAATGAAGTTGATTTCAAGCTCATGCAGTTTGATGATGTCAACGACAATCCAATGCCTCACAATTTCCAGATTTCGCAACTGATGTGCAGGAGGAGTTTTTTGAAGCGGCATTGTGGGAGACCACAAATAGTGCTCGAACGCATCACACAAATTTCTGCGCATATCCAGTTGAGAAAAGCTGTGAGGCAGAGCAATCGCCACCGCTAGAACCCGATCGTTAGACTCACATGAACCCGGATTTCCTGCGTCGAAATACAATGTTAAAAATCCGTTTTATGGTCTTCGGCTGCGCCGCCACGTTGGCAGCAGTTTGCATGACGATGGCATTGTCAGACGCGAAGGCGCAAGATTTCAAAGTAGGAGCTAATTCATCGCTTCAGTGGAGTGGTCCAAATTCGGTTCGCTATCCTTTGAAACTTGATGGTCCTTTCAAGGCCGACCTTGAGTCGCTGAATCAGTATCAAGTGCCCGAATGGTTTCGTGACGCCAAGTTTGGAATTTTCCTGCACTGGGGAATTTTCTCGGTTCCCGCTTACGGCACCGCTGATTATGGAGAATTCATGTATCAACCCTACAATGTCGTCGATCCCAGTTTGCGTGATTTGGTTTTCGGCACGATTTTTGACCATCATCAAAAATATTATGGCAACCAAGACACTTTTGGTTACAAGGATTTCATTCCAATGTTCACCGCCAAGAAGTGGGATCCAAACCAATGGGCGTCTTTCTTTAAGGAGTGTGGTGCCAAATACGTCGTAGAGGTGGCGACCTATCACGACGGCTTCGCCATGTATGACACCTCGTTTTCCAAATGGAACGCCGCCAAGATGGGGCCGAAGCGAAATGTCGCGGTGGAACTGGCCAAGGCGGTCCGCCAGCAGGGGCTGAAGTTTGGTGTTTCATCGCATTACGCCTGGCACTGGCGGTGGTATACGTTCAAGCCCGGATTTGACACGATGGATCCTGCCAACGTCGAGTTGTATGGGGTGCCGCATGATAACCTGGAATGGCCTCCGAAAGATCCGACTTTCGACGCGGATGAATTTTGGCGCAGCATCGAGTTGATCGAGTTGATCAAGCCGGAAATGTTATGGTTCGACGCAGGAATCGAACGGGCTTCCTATGCCGACTACCGGGCCAAGATTGCCGCCCATTATTACAACCGGGCGCGAGACTGGGGCAAAGAGGTCGTGCTTTGTTACAAAGGGGATGCCTTTCCAGAGAAGGCTGCCGTGCTTGATCTTGAGCAGAGTGCGATGCCCGCGATCAGAAAACAGCCGTGGCAAACCGATACTTCTCCGCAGCAAAACTGGGGCTATAAAAAAGATGATCCCTTCCGTGGTCCAGACAATGTTTACCGTGGACCCCAATGGTGTATTGATCAACTGGTCGATGTCGTCAGCAAAAATGGATGTCTGTTGTTGAACATCGGGCCGCGCTCCGACGGCACCATCCCTGACAATGTGCAGGACACATTTCGCGAGGTTGGGAACTGGTTAAAAGTCAACGGTGAGGCCATCTACGCCACCCGCCCGTATCAAGTTTTTGGCGAAGGCCCGGATTTGAAGGGGAAATATCACACAGATGCGGCGGTGTCCATGCGCTATACCCAGAGCAAGGATCACAAAACCCTTTACGCCATCGCCATGGATTGGCCCAAAACGAATGCGCTACTTTCGCTGAAGCTGGTCAACATTACCAAGGCAGATCCCAACGCATCGGTAACTCTCATTGGCAAGACGAACAAACTCAATTACCTGATCCAGGACGGACACATCAGTATCACCCTGCCGAAACTTCAGCCCTTTCAGCGGCCGACGGTTTACGCTTACCCATTCAAATTAAGCGGATTTGAATTCGGCAGTGTTGAAAAATACGGTGCCAAGATTCACGCCGACAGTGAAGCCTCCACCGAAAATGCCGCCGAGCAGGTTCTGGACAGCGACACAAATACTTTCTGGCACACACCTTGGGATGGAACTTCACCTAACTTCCCGCACGACTTGGTTCTGGAACTTCCCAAACCCGTCAAACTGGCTGGCATCTCTTGCCTGCCGCGTCAGGATGGAAGCCAGAATGGCTGGATCAAGGACTATGCGGTGTTCATCAGCGTTGATGGGCAACACTGGGGCGAGCCGGTTGCCGAGGGTTCGTTTCATCGGGATGCGGAATTGAAGACCGTGATGTTTGCGAAACCGGTCGAAGCACGCTTCCTGAAATTGCAGGCGAAAAGCAGCTTTCGCCAGAAGCAACCCTATGCCTCGCTGGCTGAACTCAACCTTATCTTTGGAGAATGATGCTTGCCGAAAAATCCATGTCGGCCAAACTGAAACGTGACGACAAGCGCATTTTCGTTTCGCTGAGTAAGCCGATTGAAATCGCGGCCCGAGATAAGCTGGACATTTTAGCTTCTCAAATCTGAACCAACTGGAAGATAAGGCCTAACTCCAGCACTATTCTCATCAAACGTGAAAGCCAAACGAATCATCCTTGTCTTAGCATTTTTGTTTGCCCTAAAAACTTTTGGCGCTCCGATTTTGCTTAGCGATTTGCAATGCGAAAGGCGGGTCAATCCAGAGGGAATTGACCTGCCAAAACCTCGTTTGAGTTGGGTCATCAATTCCGATCAACGAGGTGAAAAACAGATCGCTTATCAAGTGTTGGTGGCCTCGTCGCAAAAGTTGCTGGCGAGCAATCATGGTGATTTGTGGGACAGTGGCAAGGTTGCATCCGACAGTCCGCTGAACGTAGAGTATGCGGGCAGCCCGTTGGCTTCCAGGCAGCAATGTTTTTGGAAGGTTCGTGTCTGGACAAAAGCCGGCAAACCCAGCGCGTGGAGCCACTCGGCCTATTGGAGCATGGGCTTGCTGAATCTCGATGATTGGCACGCGCAATGGATTGCGGATCCTGTGCTTGCCGACCCAACCAACCGGCCTCTGACGCCCATCCATTGCTATCGCAGCCCTTTGACGAACGAGCCAAATTCCGCGAAGTGGATCACATTGGATTTGGGCGCAACCAATCATCTGGACGCAGTGAATCTACTCGCAGCCCGTCCCGTCAAACAAAGCCATGACGTTCGCAGCGTGATGTTTCCATTGCGGTTCAAAATCGAAACCGCCAACACCGCAGATTTTAGTGATGCCCAAACGGTGGTGGATCAAACGGCGGAGGATTATCCCAATCCACGTTTTCAGAACTGTCATTTCCCTTTCAACAAAGTCGAGGCTCGCTTCGTTCGCTTGAATGTCAGCCGATTGTCATGTTGGGATGGTCAAGATTACGGTCTGGCGCTGGGTGGATTTCAAGTTTTTGACGGAACCAACTTGGTATCACTCAATGCAAAGGTAGATTGCTCCGACTCCTTGGAAACAGAAAATTGGTCGAAGCGCTTTCTGGTGGATGGCCTGGGAGATGTCGCTCTGGCACCGGATTCGCCAGCGATTGTGTTGGATGTCCCCGGTGTGCCACCTGCGCACACGGTTTCGCGCGTGCCAATGTTGCGGCGGGAATTTGAGTTATCCGGAACCATTCGCCGTGCCGTGTTGTCAGTGACCGCGCGCGGATTTTACGAAGTGCATCTCAACGGACAACGGGTTGGAGATGAGTTGCTCGCTCCCGGTTACACTTCCTACCACCAGCGCCTTCAATATCAAACTCACGACGTGACCGCGATGCTGAAGCAAGGCAAGAATTGCATTGGCGCACTCGTGGGCTATGGCTGGTATGCCGGCCACATGAACCTTTACGAGAACCGTTGTTTTGATGGCACGTTCCCGCAATTTCTCGCGCAACTTGATGTTGAATTGTCGGATGGACGAAAGGTCACATTTGCAACTGATGGCGACTGGCGCAGCACATTGAATGGTCCGGTGCTTTATTCCGACTTGTTGGATGGCGAAGCCTATGATTGCCGCAAGGAATTTTCCGGCTGGGATCAACCGGGCTTTGACGACCACGCATGGAATCCGGTTTGGACACAGCCCTGCGCCGACACGCCGCTGATCTGGCAACGCTGTCAGCCGGTTCGCGCAATTCAGGAGATGCACCCGGTCGCCACGAAAGAAGTGAAACCCGGTGTTTACGTTTTTGATCTCGGGCAAGAAATCACCGGCTGGTGTCAGTTGAAAGCCAAAGGACCTGCCGGCACGCACCTGACACTCCGCCATGCGGAAATTGTGGACAAGGATGGGAATGTGGACCTGAGAAATTTATGGGGCGTTGCCCAGCAAGATGATTATTTTCTCGACGGCAAAGGCGAGCACACTTTGGAGCCACATTTTACCTATCACGGTTTTCGTTATGTGGAAGTGACCGGTCTCACAGAACCACCGAACGCGGACACTTTGGTCGCGGTGAACATTCACTCCGCATTGCCGGACGCTGGTGAATTCACCTGCTCAAACGAATTATACAATCGCATCATGTCCGCAGCCCGCTGGACGCAAAGAAATCTTCTGTTCGATGTGCCTGCGGGTTGTGCCGCGCGCGGCGAACGCGTTTCCTGGCTCGGCGATGTGCGGCCTTGTGTCCAATCAACGTGTTTCAATTTTGATGCCGCTGCCTTTTTTACCAAGTATGCGCAGGACATTCGCGATGCGCAAAAGCCGGATGGACGCTATTGCGACATCACGCCGCACGCCCATCTGCGCGGCACGGAAATCTGTGTCGGTTCCGCCGGCTGGGCCGACTGCGGTGTGTCGCTGCCCTGGGAAGTCTATGTCAATTACGGCGACCGTCGCGCCTTGGCGGAACATTTTGAATCCGCCAAACGCTGGGTGGACTTTGTCGCGGAACGCAATCCGGATTTCATCTGGAAAAATGGTCGCGGCATGAATGACTGGGGCGACTGGATGAGCGCCAGCAAACGTGGAACGCCCAAGGAACTCGGAGCTACCGCCTTTTTTGCCCACTCAACGGATTTGGTTTCTCGTATGGCCACTGCGCTTGGTCGCGAGGACGAAGCGAAAAAATATAAAAATCTTTTTGGCAGCATCAAGCATGCGTTTCAGAAGAATTATGTTTCGTCCGCCGGCGTCATCTCCCTGTCACCGGGAAGCGTGGATGGTGAAACTGCGCAGGGAAATTATGCGCTGTCAATTGGCTTTGATTTGCTGGACGAGCCGCTGAAATCCCTTGCCGTCACGCATCTTTGCACTGCCATTGAGAAAGCGAATGGACACCCGACCATTGGCTTTTGGAGTCCCGCCGCGTTGCTCTTGGTGTTATCGGCGAACGGGCACCACGCCGATGCGGCCAAAATGCTTGGCTTGGAAACGACGCCTTCATGGGGCTACATGGCTTTGCATAGTGGGACTTTCTGGGAGTCCTTTGACTCCGATGTAAAAAACCATTCGCTGGATCACTGGACGCATAGTTCTGTCGGTGAATGGCTGTGGCATAACATCGCAGGTATAAATCCTGATGAAACTAAACCGGGTTATGCATCTTTCGTCATCCATCCACTTCCTTGCGAAGGGGTTACCTGGTGCAAGGCACAATACAAATCGGTTCGCGGGCCGATAAAGGTGGAGTGGCAGCTTGATGAATCTAAGTTCACACTTGAGCTAACAGTTCCAGTGACTGCTTCGGCGATCGTTTATCTTCCGACTGAAAACTCAAAGGCCGTGCGCGAAAGCGGTAAGCTCGCAAGTGAGTCACAAGGCATACGATGGTTGCGTCAGGAAGGTGAAACATCAATTTTTAGCGTAGAATCAGGATCTTACCACTTCACTGTTGATCATCATTAAACGGAATATTTGTGTATATCAGCTTCAAATTCCAGCCGGTGTCTATCTTGATGCTTGTTGCATTTTGCTTGATGGCTGTGCCGCCCACTAACGGCGAATACACTCATTCAGGACATGATTTTGTAAATAAAGCACCCCAAGACACTGTGGCGACACCTCCAAGATTTGCCGATCCAAGCGCAGCTCAAACATTTGACGTGACCAGCTTTGGCGCGAGAGGAGACGGGGTTGCGATGGACACAGAGGCGATTCAGTCGGCTATTAATGCCGCCAGTCGCACGAGTTCTGGCGTGGTTCTCTTTCCGGCGGGAAAATATTTAAGCGGCAGCCTTTGGTTAAAAAGTCATGTGGAACTGCGCCTCGCCCAGGGTGCAACTTTGCTGGGCAGCACTTCGCGACGTGATTATCAAAAGTTAAACTGGTATGCGCTGCTGTTGGCCCAAGGTCTGGACGACATAAAATTAAGCGGCGAGGGGACGATAGATGGCCAGGGACTTTCTCTGGCGCAGGATGTTATTCGTCGCATGGCTGCCGGTGAATATCCGCCTCAAAGACGGACTGACCGACCGGATGAGGATAAACGTCCTTTGCTCATCGCATTTAACGATTGCCGCGATGTAAAAGTCTCCGGACTGCATTTACGTAATTCGTCCGGCTGGGTAGAGAATTACAATCGATGCAAGAATGTGACTATCGAGAACATCAAGGTGGACAGTGTGGTTTATTGGAACAATGACGGCATAGACATCACGGATTGCTCCAATGTTTTGATATCCCATTGCGATATAAACTCTGCCGATGATGGCATTTGTTTAAAATCCGGCGGCTTTGGAAGCTACGGGCCAGGTGAAGGATTCAGCATGCTTAGCAATGGTTGCGACCATGTGACCATCACCGACTGTCGGATCCGGTCTAGCGCAAGTGCACTTAAGTTTGGCACAGCATCGTTTGGTAATTTTCGCAATATACACGTATCCAATCTTACGATCTATGATACCTATAGGTCTGCCATGGCACTAGAAACAGTGGATGGGGGAACGATAGAGCATATTCTGATCGAAAACATTCGTGCTACAAACACTGGAAATGCCATTTTTCTAAGGCTTGGGCAGCGCAATGCTAACGCACCCGCTGGAATATTGCATGATGTGGTGATTCGAAACTTGCACGTGGAAGTGCCCGCCGGAAAACCCGACGCAGGATATCAGACCCCGGGACCCCCGACAAAATCACTCCATAATGTGATTCCATCGTCCATCGTCGGGATTCCTGACCATCCAGTTAAGGACGTTCTTTTGGAAAATGTTGAGGTTGTTTATTCGAGCAATGCCGATCCTCATCTGGCGCAAGTAAGTTTAGATGAACTAGGGCGAATCCCAGAGAAAGCGCAAAATTATCCTGAGTTTTCCATGTTCGGTGAATTGCCCGCATGGGGGTTTTATCTCCGCCATGCTGAAGGCATTGAATTTAGAAACGTCCGACTAACATTGAAAGGGCAAGATTATCGCCCCGCGTTAGTGTGTGATGATGTCAAACATTTACACCTGAACAACGTCAGCTTCAAGCCATCAAGCGGCGAACCGGTCTCGGCCTTGCTCGATACGCAGGATACGATATTTCAAGACATCCTTTATCCCGAGGAGAGCAAAGAAAGGGTCCGGTTGCTTGGCCACAGCTCCCCACCTGAAATCGTTGTGCATTAACCGATGAACCCTTTCATCAAGAATATTATTTGGGGGGTTATGGCAGTGGTGGGTGCTCACGCAGAAAAGTCTCCCGTTGATTATGTCAATCCTCTGATAGACACCCATAAGTCCCGCTGGTTTTTCTTTTCATCCGCGTGCCGACCGTTCGGGATGGTGAATTTGAGTCCCGACACCAAGGTCGGCGACGACTGGCTGAACGGCTACATCTATGACCAGACGAATATCCAATGCTTCAGCCACGTGCATTGCTGGCAGCTTTATGGCGTGCCGGTGATGCCGCAGACTGGCGAACTATTTTCAGTCAATGGTCTCGCAGCGGCGGCGACACCGTTTTCGCATCAGGATGAAATTGTTCATCCGGGCTATCACAAAGTTTTCTTGCGGCGCTACGGCATCATGGCGGAACTCACTTCAACCACACGCGTCGGTTTTCATCGCTATACTTTTCCCGCGAATGACAAGTGTTACATTGCATTCGACACGGGAGCGACTTTGATGGCGGGGATGGACCGCAGTGCCATTCGGCAGACTAGCCCCACGGAAATTGCCGGCTCATCAGTGATGTCAGCAACGATGCGGCGACCAAAGCCGTTCACAATATATTTCGTGGCTCAATTCAACCGGCCTGTCGAGTTTGGTGTCTGGCAGAACAACAAATTGGTGCCCGGGGCAAAAACCATTGATGGGCCCAACGTGGGTGGCTATGTCCAGTTTTCTACGAAGAAGGATGAAAACGTTTTGATGAAGGTTGCCATCTCCTACACAAGCGAGGAGAACGCTAGGAAGAATCTGGAGGCTGAACTTCGGGGATGGGATTTTGACCGCACGATAAGAGAGTCGCGACGTGAATGGAATGAGCAACTGGGCCGAATCACTGTTGAAGGCGGCACGGTGGCGCAGCGGATCAAATTTTACACCGACCTCTGGCACGTGTTGCTGGGTCGCCACATCGTGAGCGACGCGGACGGTAGCTATGCCGACAACACCGGTGAAAAGACCGTCATCCGCCGGGTAAAGATCGATGGAAAAGGGAAGCCAATTTTTCCGCATTACAACTTCGATGCGCTTTGGGGTAGTCAATGGTCACTGAATATACTGTGGTCGTTCGCCTATCCCGAAGTGATGGACGGATTCTGCAACACCATGGTGGACATGTATCGCGACGGCGGACTGATTCCCCGCGGTCCGAGCGGCGGCAATTACACGTTCGTTATGATCGGTGATCCGGCTGCGCCATTTTTTGCGGCGGCATACAATAAAGGTATTCGGGGCTACGATGCCGAAAAAGCTTATGAAGGATTGAGAAAAAATGCCTTGCCCGGTGGCATTCGCGATCATGCGGGTTATGAATTCGGCACGAATGCCGGCGGCGGAGGCATGAAATACTACGTCGAGCGTGGCTACGTTCCTGAAGACATTCCTGGCAAAGGCATGCACAAGGACGGCGCAGCAATGACATTGGAGTATGCTTATGAAGATTGGTGCCTGAGTCAAATGGCGCAAGCCATGGGTAAAACCAACGACGCTGCTTGGCTTGCCCAGCGCTCTCTCAACTACACGAATTTGTGGGATGCCTCGGTGAAGTGGATGCGCCCGCGCAACCTGGACGGATCGTGGCTTAAACCGTTTGCGCCGGTCGGCAAACCGGGAGAATTTACTGCCAAAGGATTTTGTGAAGCGAGCGCAGCTATTTACACGCATTTTGTGCCACAGAATATTGATGGCTTGATTGACCTGTTCGGTGGCAAGGACAAATACGTCGCGGCTTTGGACCAGCAGTTTGAATTAGCTGCGCCCATGCACTTTGTCGCTCCGCACGGTCAACACGCGGCTGCTTGGGTGGACTACGACAACGAGCCGTCCACCGCCATGGCGCATCTGTTCAACTGCGCCGGCGCGCCGTGGCCACCCAAAAATGGGTGCGCGAAGTTCAGCAGCAAACCTATGGTGATGTCACGCCGTTTGGCGGTTACTGCGGCGATGAAGATCAGGGCCAGCTTGCTTCGGTCAGTGCGCTGATGGCAATCGGACTTTTCGATGTTCGAGGCGGCGCAGAAATTAACCCGGATTACCAGATCACCTCGCCGATATTCGACAAAGTGACAATTCGCTTGAACCAAAAATATTTTCGCGGAAATCACTTTGTCATCACCACAAAAAACAATTCAGTAACCAATTGTTATATCCAGTCGGTGAAGCTGAACGGCCAGCCGTGGAATCAGTTTTGGTTTCCGCACACCAGCCTAGTGAACGGCGGAAGATTGGAAATACAATTAGGCCCACTCGCCAGCAAGTGGGCGGCTGAATCGCAATTGCCACCATAATCACAGCCGATTATTGACCGGAGTAATAAAAATGCTTCCCAAGCCAAAGGTTTGGGCCATTGATATTTGTTCCGCCCCGAGCCAACCGAATATGATATTAGGTCGGATTCCAACCGTGGCGGTTTTTGCGTTTAACGAAATGCGCAGACGCAGGCAGATTTGGAGAAACCATCTTGGGTCCGTCCCATTCCATTCGCTTTCCTATGCCGCAACGAAGGGCGACCGCACCCAGCAGAATGATTTCAGTCAAATAACCGGCAATCTCAAAATTGGAATAAGCCGGTGTGCCGTCTTTCATCATTTTGAACCATTCGCTCATGTGCGCAGTCGTCCATCCGCGGCCTTCAACTTTGGGAATTCGGGGAATCGTGATCGGAACTGCTTTGCAGGCTTCATTGGCGTGACTGGGAGTGAATTCATTTTCACCATCCAGTTTCACAAAAAATTTCGCGCCGTAATCGTCTGGCGAAAAGACCTTGCCCTTATCACCGATGATGAGTGCGCCGCTGTCAGGTAATTTGTGTTGAAACTTGATGATGTCTAATGCAACGGTGGCATCAGGACGTAGCGGAGCTAATTCGTCAGCGGGATTGCCGTCATACCACCAGAATTTCAAAGGCGGATAACCCTCGCGTGCGGGGAATTCAAACCGAATGCGAGATGTTTTAGGATATGTCTCCGGATACAAGCGTGAAGCGACTTCAAGTTCCACGAGGTTTGGATAACCTAATTTCAGAGCGCGAAAGGGCATATTGACCGTGTGGCAAGCCATATCGCCCAGTGCCCCGGTTCCAAAATCATTCCACCCACGCCATTTGAAAGTGTGATACACGTCGTTCTTGTAGGGTCGTGTCGCCGCTGGACCAAGCCATAAATCCCAATCCAACTCTTTTGGGATCGGATCTTTGCCATGCGGACGTTCCAGACCTTGCGGCCAAATTGGGCGATTCGACCAGACATGGAGCTCAAGCGGTTTGCCGATCACGCCCGCTTGAATCACCTCCACGGCACGACGAAGCCCATCGGTAGCGCTTCCTTGATTTCCCATTTGAGTGGCAAGATTTTTTTTCATTGCCAACGCGCGAACCATTCGAGCCTCACTGACGGTTTGCACAAGCGGCTTTTGGCAAAACACATGTTTGCCCATTTGCATCGCCAGTATGGCAGCCACTCCATGATGATGATCGGGGGTTGAAATCGTCACGCCATCAATATCCTTTCCTATCCGATCAAACATTCTCCGATAGTCCTTGAAGACTTGCGGCTTGAAACTTGGAAAATCATGCCCGAGTTGCTTCAGCTTTCCATTAATCTGATTTTGATCTACATCGCAAACGGCAATGATATTACCGCCGTTGAGAGCAGCATCCGTGCTGTCCGAATCGCCTTTTCCGCCAACGCCGATGCACGCGACATTGATGCGTTCATTGGCTCCAAGAGCTTTTCCAATATAGGGGAAGTAGATCGCAGTGGCACCTGCGGCAAGTGTTGTGCGCTTAATGAAATCACGGCGCGACAATCCAGTTAAAGTAAGCTTGGAATTTTTGTTTTGCATATTCATGGTTGGTTAATGTTCGCAATGGGTTTAAGCTAAAAACTAAAATTTATTTTGTAAGTTCCGTAGTGGTCTCATTGAAAAACTGGATGCACTTGGGCAGGTTATGCATTAGTTCATCCACCGAGCCGTGCTCGTATTCAATCATTAAATAACCCTTGAAGTTCTGGCTCTTTAATTGCGCCAGCATTCCGCGGGCATCGCTTTGGCCTGTGCCCCACGGAACATCTTCCATGTCATTTCCGGCCGGTGCCAGATCTTTGAAATGTATATGGATGACGCGACTGCCGACTTTTTTCAGAGTTGCCGCCGTGTCCAAGCCGGCGCGTTTCCAGTGACCGACGTCGGCGCAGGCACCCACCATCGGACTCATTTTTTCCGTCACGGATAAAACCCGTTCAGGCGGCCAGGTTGAGGGATGGTTGTGAATGGCCACCTTGATGCCATAATTCTGGGCCATTTTATCAACGTTGGTATTGGGTGTTCTTTCAGTCACTAGGACCTCAATACCCATTTTCTTTGCCCACTCAAATTGCTTACGCGCATTGGGTTCGTCCCGGGGAACATCGGCGACGCCATAACTGACGAGCTTTACATCGGCAGCCTTTAGCTTCGCCTGCAATTCAGCCACGTCAGACTCACTCAAGTCTGATCCTGTTTTGACCTCGCTGCCGGGTTTTAGTTTTTGGCCGGGATACATCTCAATGTATTTCAAACCCAGCTCGTGGACCTTATCCACGGTTTCAAAGAAGGTTAGTTCGCGAAACGTGTAAGCCTGAACTCCCAGCCGCCAGCCAAGCTTTTCGGCACTGGATGTGTCTGCGGCAATCACGCTGGAAGCGCACAGGCTGCTACAGGCGAGGACTATCATCGTCATGCATGTGCGGTAGATTATTGTTTTCATGGCTCTGTTATGTATTTTTAAAATTTTGTTTTCGGATAAGAAATTTGAGTGGTCAAATCGTTGTTGGCATTAGTCTGTGTTCTGGATAATTCATTTCATCTCTTTGCGGTGTTCTCTAAGACCAGCACCCAATCCTGCGGGGACGGAACGTTTTTCTTGAAACTCACAGGTTTTGCATTTGTGTCGCTCGTCTTCGCTGTGGCTTTGATTGTTCCCTGATCGAACTTCCGGCCGGTCGCTGGATCAAAATAGTAGGCGTGCCAGTCCACGTCCGGCTCAAGATTCTTCACCTCCGGGCCGTCCCAGTTGTAGATATTGCGACGCGGCAAATAAATGAACCTTACTTCGCCCGGGATGCCGGCGGCGTAGCAACCCTTCGCCCATTCCGGATGAGGTTCGAAGCGCCACCACGGATATTTTTCCAGGAGTTTCTTGGCGAGGCCTAGTTGGGTCGAGCCGGGATAATTCATTCCTTCTTTCCACGTTGTCCAATCGTAAGGTTGCCTGGCCCACGCGCCCCAGTTCCCGTGATCACCATCTACGCCGGCGTGCCAGATTCCCGCCGCGCCGTAGGTGTGACCAGCCGCACCGCTCAAAATGTTCATCCAGAAAATATGTCGCTGAGTATCGCCGAATCCCTGCTGCATGTGCCCCTCATAACACGTTTCGCCACATAGCACGGGCATGGCGGGCTGTTTCGTGTAGGCAGTTTTGAGGAGGGCTAGCGTCCCATCCGATACGGCCAAGGATGCGTCGTGATTTCCGCCAACCATGTCAAAGTCAATCACCGCGACATCACCCGCCGCACCCCGACGCCCCATCCCATTGTTGGGGTGAACGGTGATCGGATGGTGGTAAGGATCAATACTGCGGACATACCTTGCCACTTCGGCCCAAGGACCTTCGCCCCATTTCGCGCTGGGAGAAATTTCGCCAGCGAGGATCCAGACCACTGGATACGCGCCGTAGCGCGCGACAAGATTCCGCCAATGCCGCTTGAGCGCGACCGGGCCGAATGCGCTCATGCTGTCGCAATCACCGCGCCCCCATGCGCCGACAATCGCCGGAACAATTTTGGAGTCCACAAGATGTTTGAATCGCCGGTCGGCAAATTCGAAATACTTTGGATTGATCACGCTCAAGTCCTTCGCGAGGTAAGGCTGACCACCTTCATTCTCCAAGCTTGGCTTGAAGAACTCTTCATCCGGATACGGCCCGCAGACGATCTGCACCACGGAGAAGCCCTTGGCTTTGCGATCGGCGGCAAGTTCCTGAAAGCCTTCCCACGTCAGCCGTTTGCACAGCCCTTTCCACCAGGTGTCGCCGAGCCAGAGAAATGGTGTGCCGTCGGCGTGCATGAAGAAACGCTGGTCTTTGCCGACACAAAGAAAGCCATGCTGGAGCAAAGGATTGTTTCCCTTGTATCCTGTCACCCGAAGCGCCTGCTCTTTCCCGTTCAGACCTGCGTCCGCCTTGTCGGTGGATTCGACGCGGTATTTGAATTCGCCCTGGACCGGCGGCGCGAAACGAACCGTCCATTTCGTTCCGCCCGCCCAGAAAGCCGGAACGATCCACTGTGTATCATCGTGACGGAAGACGACGTTGACCTCTACTTCTGCAAAAGCGTTCGTGTAGTTCTTTGCGGACTTGAAGCTAGTTTCAAACACGTCCCATTGCCTGCCCTCAGACGCTGTCGCCGTAGAGCAAAGCAACAGGCTCAATCCAATCAACATTGACAGCTTCGCTCTCATTTGGCTTCCGTTGTTGTTACGCAGTCGTTCCGCCGACAAACATTCGCGCACCGGCGTTTTCTGCGGCGCGTAGCGCCACCAGCGATGCCCGCAGCACGGCTGTCAGGTTGAGGAATGTTAGTTTGTTCATGGTTTTTGACCTCCATCCGTCACCAGACTTTAATTGAGAGCAAACCGTTTCCGAGATTTTCGAACGGGCCGGGCGTTGGATTCGCCTCGTTTCTTTTCCGTCCGGAATAGTCGGTGTTGATGCGGAGCGGCGAGCCGTCCGCGTTTTCGAACGCGCAATCCGGCACTTTGGCCTTGCCCAACAGTTTAGTCGTCACCAGTTGCCGTTTCGCTTCATTACGCCACCTTGGATCTTCGGTCAGGGTGAGATACCAGCCGACGGCTTTTTCCACCAGCTTCAGACCGGGGTCGAAGTCCGGCAGAACCAGCGCGGCAGTGTCGAACTTCGACGGTTTTGAGCCTTTGAGGTAGGCGTTGCCCGCCATGAAAACGGTCAATTGGGCCGCATCGAATCCGCCGAGATTGCAGGGCCCCACGAAGAGGTTGTTGTAGAACCGGTGATCGCCGCACGGATTATCATGCAGTCCCGCGATCTCCGTGGAATGCGGCTTGTGGTAGGGAGTTTGCCGGTCATCGAACGGAACGATCCTGAATGCGCCGGCAATAAGATTATGCACAAAGGCAACTCCCTGACTGCGGTCGTTCACCGTGTATGGCGAAAGGAAGAGGTTGTTGTCAACCAGAATGGGACCGTGGTTCACTTCAATGAACATGTCCTGCTCCCCGCCAGGAGAGAGTGCCTCCCAGTTCTCGGGCCAGTTGAGGCTGGCAGTGGCGTTGTCGTGGAACAGGTTGCCGGTGACGCGAGTGCCCTGAGCCATCCAGTCCAGCCAGACCCCGCGGTTGCACCGGTAGATGTGGTTGTGGCTGATCTCGACGTCAATGGCGCCATGAAGCTTGATGCCGGCCATTTCGCAGCCGGTGAACTGCCGCCGGACATGGATATCGTGGATCGTATTGCCGGTAATGGTGCTGAAGACTCCGCCCAGACTGCCGACGATTCCCGCCTGTTCGCAATCTGAGATGGTGTTGTTGCGGACAATGTGATGGCCGATCGTTTCTTTGTGCCATCCATTGGCCATAGCGCGTTTGGTGGTTTCGACATACCCCTTGGCGGAGTTGGCTGACTTGTTGTCAAACTTGTCGCCGTATTTGCCGAGTGAGATGCCCGAACAAATTGAGTAGCGGATCACATTGTTCTCGATGATCCACCCCTTGCTCCAATGCGTGCCGATCAATCCAATCTGCTCGGCCGTTGGCGGTGCCCACGGCGTAGCAGCCTGCTCCAGCGTGAAGCCGCGAACCGTGATGTAGTTGACGCCTGTCTTCTCAGGGTAAAAAACCGTCTGCCGCGCATTGACTTCAACCAGCCGTTCGTTGGGATTGACACCTTTGAACTGCGCCCAAATCGTGGTGTTCGTCGCATTAACTTCGGCAAACCATAGCGCGTTCGCTTTAGTCGGCTTCAGGACATCCTTCAACTTCGGCGCCGGCTCCAACCAATCGCCATTGAGATAGACCGCACCCGTGGAATGTTTTCGTCCCTGGTCGTCAAACCAATCGCCGTGGATAAGATCCTGAAAAGGATTAAAACTTCCAAAAAAGGAATTGGGTAAAGTCGCTTGCCAGACGTTCTCCTGAACCTGCACCCAATTCGTGACCACTTCCGAGCCTTTGACCTCAACCTTCTCACCGGGAGCGGCCTGATAGACGATGCGCTTTCGCTCTGATGCGCCACCGCGCGGGGGAGTGATGCGCTCGCGATAGACGCCTTGATACACCGTAACTACATCGCCCGGTTGGGCGAGGTCAGCAGCATGTTGGATCGTGCGAAACGGCGCTGCCCGCGTGCCAGGATTCGCGTCACTACCACCCTTGGCGACATGGAATTCCGTGGCGCGGGTCGCCGCCAGCGACAGGAATAGCAGGGCCGCGAGGGTGAGGTGCCGGTTTTTTGTCATAGTAAATATTTATTTGTTACAATTGATCAGCGCTCGCGAGCTTCGTCACCGAATCCATTAGTCGACAGTTCGCGCTCGATTTGCTCGAGCGATTTATTCTTAGTTTCTGGCAGTTTGAAGAAGATATAGAAAAATCCCGCCACGCAGATCCCGGCATACAGCCAGAACGTGCCGGACGGGCCAAGCTTGGCGTTCAGGATCGGGAACGTGTAGGTCAGGATGAAGCACGCGATCCACAGCGTCGTCACCGCCACGGACATTGCCGCGCCGCGAATGCGGTTTGGGAAAATCTCCGAGATCACCACCCACGTCACCGGCGCAAGCGACATCGCATAGCAACCGATGGCCGCTAGGACGAGCAACAATACCGGCAGGCCCTGGACGTGGTTCGCGTAGCAGAAACCCATCACGGTGTAGATCGCCGCCAGGCCCGCCGCGCCAAAAAGCATCAGCGGACGCCGCCCCGCGCGGTCCACTGTGCCGAGCGCTACGAAGGTGAATATCATGTTCACCGAGCCGGTCCACGCGATGTTCTTCAACACGCTGGAAATGTCGTAGCCCGCCGCCCGGAAAATCTCCTCTGCGTAGTTAAAGATGGAATTGATGCCGCACCATTGCTGAAATACCGCCAGCACCACGCCGAGCACGAGCACCTTCCGCATTCGCGGCTCAAGTAGGTCGGCATAGCGCACATGCTGGACCTCTTCCTTCGCCAGCGTTGAATTGATTTCTGCCACGGCGGCATTGGCATATTTCGCACCGCCGATCCTAGACAAAATTTCGCGGGCGCGCTCGCCATGGCCGTTCTTGGCCAGCCAGCGCGGGCTTTCCGGCACGAGCAACATGCCGATGAAAAACAGCACCGACGGAATGGCGGTCAGGCCGAACATCCAGCGCCAGCCCGACTGGCCAAACCACGAGTTCTTGATGAATTCATCCGTCGCGCCGACGGGCAGGTTGCGGACGAGATACCAGTTGATGACTTGCGCCGCGAGGATGCCGATGACGATGGTGAGCTGGTTGATCGAGACGAGTTTGCCGCGCATCTGCGCCGGTGCGATCTCCGCGATATACATTGGTGAGAGGCCGGACGCGAGGCCGATAGCCACGCCTCCCAGCATCCGCCACGCGATGAACACGGTGAAATTGGTCGCCATCCCGTTGCCGATGGAGGTGACGGCGAACAGCACAGCAGAGAAAATCAACAGCAACTTGCGCCCGAGCTTGTCGCTTAACACGCCTGCAGTAAGCGATCCGAACAGGCAACCGATAAGCGCGCAACTGTTAGCCCAACCAATTTGCGCCTCGCTCGTGAGGTCAAAATAGCGCTGGAAAAAAGGCTTTGCGCCGCCAACCACCACCCAGTCCCAGCCGAAGAGCAGTCCGCCCATGGCGGCAACACCGGAGATGAGCCAGACGTAGCCAAGGTTAAACTCGGCTTTGAGGTTGGAGGATTCGCTGGTCATGTTGGTGATCATAAATAATTTGATTTGATGAAACCTAGAATCCGACGCGCAGTTTGACCTGCCAGGTTTGCTTCTCCATAGGCGCTAACAATCCACCTTGTCCCGCATTGGCCGCATCCGTCAGGGCGTCTGGCGCGCCATTGGCCGGTTCGAGCGCGACGTGATGATAGCCATTCCAACCACCGCGGGTGAGCCATAGTCCCAGCGTGTTGTTGCGCGTCGTGTCCCATTCAAACTGAAGGCGGTCAGGGGCAGCAGTGTTCACCACGCTAGCCCGTCCTTCGCTAAGCGGGCTTGCATAAGTTTTCACACAGCTTGGGCTGTCTGAGTCGAATTTCAGCCCGTCAATCCAAGATTTTCCAGCAAGAAGGCTTTTCGTTTCCGCCGAGAGGTCCAATTGAATGTGGTCATTCACCGGCAGGAGCGGATGCATGGCCCAAAGAAATCTCTCCGGCTCGTTGCTAAGGTTTTCCAGTTGGTAATCCAGCCGGATTTCATTTCCGTGTAACTCGATGGTGCGTTCAAAATGGAACGGCGAAACCGCCAAAGTCACGGATGTCTTCAATATTCCACGGTCGAAAAACTCGCGGTCAATCGCCCATGGGACGCTCCACACCTCGCCGTGATCGGGCAGACGGCGGCCTTTCCAATCGCACGGCGCGATAGTCGGCAGGCATTCGTCCCAGCCGGTCATCGTGCTGGTGGCGAAGTCATCGCCGAATTGGTTGGGGAACAGCTTCATTCCCGTCGGCGGTTGCCACATCCATTCGTAACCGGTGACGAGGTTGCGCAGCGAAAAAATCTTTGCCCCTAGCTCAGGTGCGAGCGCAAGTTCCACCGCCTCGTTACGCAGGCCAAAAACTTCAAAGCCTTGTTCCGAGCGGCGAAAGGGTCTGGTCGTTTGCATTGGAAGTTGGCGCGTCATCGTTTCAGGAAAGTTCCTTGCTCAAATCAGCTGCCAGCGCGTGGTTAGGATCACGCTGTAGCACGATGGTAAATAGTTTCTTTGCCTGCGGCTTTTGGTCGAGGCCAAGCTGTGCTTGCGCTTGCAGGAATAACGCGGTGGTTTCCTGCCGCCGCTGCAAGTCATCGTCGAACAACAGCATTGTCGGCAGTGATGTGGCGAAGTAATCAATCTTCGCCTGCGTTTTCTGAAGTTTCTGCGCATAAGTCAGCAAGTCGCGGAAAAGCTTTTTTGCCTTCTTACCCTGGCCGAGTTTCTCCCACGCTAGCGCCGAAT
>Ga0208507_1000341_pt1 | contig 31512 bp, 52 predicted proteins | sample CryBogCBH12Aug01_FD_184626 | JGI IMG/M metagenome (GOLD analysis project Ga0208507, IMG submission 184626) | Freshwater microbial communities from Crystal Bog, Wisconsin, USA - CBH12Aug09.1 (SPAdes) (version 2) | ecosystem: Environmental > Aquatic > Freshwater > Lake | place: Crystal Bog... | reverse complement strand
CGACAACAAGTCCTAATACAGCAGCATTTCCATCAATAAGTGTAGATACAGCAAATCTAGCAAGTAATACTTCATTTATTACAAATCTAGTGGGAAATAATACTTTTACAACAGATATAGCAAATAATAGTAATTTTATTACAAATCTAAATTCAAATACTACTTTTGTATCTAATTTAGTAACTAATATAAATACAACAGGAGCTACAACAGTTAGTGTAGATGGAACAACAATTACAGGAGATGGTTCATCAGGTAATCCTTTAGTAGCACATACAGGGGGATCTGCTGGAGTAACTTCAGTCACAGGACTTAATACAGATAATACAAATCCAGCAACACCAATAGTTAAAATTTCAGTTGATGGAACAACAATAACAGGAGCAGGAACACCAGCAAGTCCTTTAGTTGCTCATACAGGAGGGTCAGCAGGTATCACTTCTATAAATGGAGATACAACAGCAGCACAAGTTATAACAGGAGGAACAGGTATATCAGTTAATACTACAGGAGGAACTACTACTATTACTAATACAGGTTCAGGAACAGTTAGTAAATTTGGTTCAGGTGCTGATGGAGATGTAGTCATATCAACAAATACAACTTTAACTCGTGATATGTATTATCATAATCTTACAATTAATTCTGGAGTTACTTTGAATACTCATAATTTTAAAGTTTATTATTCAGGAACTTTAGCAGGAACTGGAACTATTAGTGCTGATGGAGAGGGACAACAAAGACAAGAAAACACTACCGATGTAAATTTATATACAACACCTGTATTTTATGGAGGAGGTTTTGGAGGAAATAATGGTAGTTCAACTGCAGGTCCTAAAACTATTATAATACCAACAATCAAAGATATTCTTTACTTTAATACTTTAACTTCTGCTGTATCTTCAACAATACCTACACAAGTAATTGGTGGAGCAAGAGGAGATGGTAATACAAGTGGATTTGGAGGAAGCACAACAAATAATGGAGGTGGTTGTGTATTCTTAGCAGGACATATAACTACATTCACAGGAATAATATCAGCTAAAGGGAATGATGCAGGTCCAAGTTTCTCAACAGGTGGTGGAGGTGGAGTAATAATCCATGTAACTGATACAACACCATCAACTTATACAACAGTAGTAACAGGAGGAAATGCAGGAAATGGTGGTGGAATAGGAGATGGACAATCTGGTCATGCTTATCTAATAAATCTATAAAACTATGCAACCAACAACTACATCAAACAGTACAGTACTAACAAATATATGGCAGTAACCTATAAGAAAAGTGGAGAAATTATAATAGATGGTATAGCGAATGGAATAGCAGATAATCCTTATGATGGTATTGCTGATATGAGAAATATAAATATCGTATCAATTCCTAAAGAGGGAAATTTAAATTTCTCAATGACAAAAGTATCATCAGGAACAAGTCCAGCAATGGGTAAATCTATGTATTCTTGCACTTCTATTCTTGCAGGTAATTTTATTGTAGATAATAATGGTTATGTATGGGGAGATAGGACTAATTCAGGAACTTATACATATCAAGGAAATACACCAGAGGGTTCAGGATTTTCAACAGGAAATGGTATTGCTTGTTTTGAAGATAGAATAAATAATTATTCTTATATCTTTGTTTTTTCAGCAAATAAAATTGATTATGCAAAAGTGGATGGAATAGGAAATATAACTTGGTTTTATGGCTGGAATCCAGCAGATGGATCATCAACAGGAACAATAAACATATTTAAAGTTAATACAACAGGAGCAAATCATTCAACTTGTGTTTATACTGATGGAACTTTATATTTTTGTGATGGAAATTGGATAGGACAATTAGCAAAAAATAATACAAATCCATCAACAGCTTTTGACCCATCAAATACTTCAACTTATATATATAGCGAAAATCCTGTGATACCTCAAAATGATACAGCAACTTGTTTACAATATTTAGGTTCAACTTTATTAATAGGAGGTAGTAGAAATATTATTTATCCTTGGGATAGAACTATCACTATTACAGGACAAACATTACAAGCATTATATGAAACTCCTATTGTTTTAGCTGAAGTAGGTATTTATAATATGATAACTGTAAATACTAATACTTATGTTTTTGCGGGAAATAGAGGAAGAATATATATAACAAATGGATCTCGTGCTGATTTATATAAAAAGATACCAGACCATATAACAGGAACAGTAGAACCTTATTATCAATGGGGAGGAGCTGTATCAATTAAAAATCAATTATACTTTTCATTTTTAACTACAACAAATAGTGGAACACCAATAACAACTTGTGGTGGTATATGGGCTATTGATTTATCAAGTCAAAATTATAACTTTGCTTCAGGTTCAACACTTCCAACTTCTCTAAGAATGTCTAATCAATTATCTTATGGAACATATAATGGTTATGCTTCTGTTTTAACTACATCAATAACAAATAATGGAGCAGGACTTTTAGCAGGATGGTCAGATGGAGCAGGTAGTTATGGTATAGATGTAGGACAATCTGTTTTATATGGAACAGGAACAATAGATTTTGATTTAATACCAATAGGAACATATTTTAATCCAACAACAGGAGGAACTATTGAATTTAAAGTATCTCAACCAACTATTGCAGATAATCAAATTAAATTACAATATAGACAAGATTTTAATTCTGCTTTTCAAGATCTAGACTCTAGTAAAGTAATACCAGCAGGTTCAATATCAGGTGCTTATGAAAGTGTTACTTTTGAAAAATCTCAATGGCTACAATTAAGAGCAGTTTTAACAGGAGGAACAAATGCTTTTGGACATTTAACTGAAATAAGAATAAATCCATAATATGGAACAAAATAAATTATGAATGAGCAACAAGTTCAAAATATAATAGAAAGAACTTTACAATCTAATCAATTTAGGGGGTCTAAAATACCTTTCCATATTCACGATGGTGTAGATAGTCCTAAAATAAAAGCAAGTAATTTAATAGGTTCTTTTAATTGGACTTCTCTTTCAGGAATACAAGAAAGACCTGTTATAAGGACTTTGGATGGCTCAATTACATTGACTGTATCAACTAGTCCTAATTCTTATGTAATGCCTTATAATGGGCAAATCTTAAGTCTAGGGGCTACTACAGATACATCAGGTAGTGGGAATACTGTTATAGATATAAAAAAGAATGGAACAAGTATTTTATCAACTAAAATAACTATTGCATCAGGAGCAACAACTTCAAGAACAAATGGAACTCAACCTATTATATCTTCCAATACTTTTTCAATAGGAGATATTTTAACTTTTAATGTTATTTCAATACCAACAGGTGGAGGAGCAACAGTTCCAAAAGGTTTATCAATTTTCTTAAATACTATAATCAACCCATAAAATAAAACATGCTATAATAAAAATATGAAAAGTTATACAACACTCATAAACTCCTATATAGATAAGTCTTTAAATAAATCTAATGATAATGTTACTCGTGGAACAGGTTTAATTAATGATGCTCACAGAAGATTTCTTGAAAAATACTTTTTTAATGAAAACTCTACAACAATTTTAACAGTAGCACAACAACAATCATATAATTTACCTTATGATTTTTCTCAATTAAAAACAGGAACAATTACAATAGGTTCTTTAAAATGGACTCCAACAGAAATATTAACTCGTAGAGATTGGGATATTTTAAATACAATGCAATTATATGCAGATATTCCTAATAATTACTATATTTATGGGGGTAAATTCAACATCTTTCCAATACCATCAACAACAGGAAATACAATAACTTTTAATTATAAAAGAAGAACACCAGATCTAAATATTGCAGATTATGCAACAGGAACAATATCAGTGACAAATAATAGTGCAGTAATGACAGGATCTGGAACAGCATTTTTAACTACATTCTTACCAGCAGCAGGAGATGTTACTTTAAAAAATTTATGGATAAAAATAACACCTCCAAAAGGTTTTGATACTTGGTATCAAATTCAAAGTATTCAAAGTGATACTCAATTAACTTTAGTAAATCCTTATCAAGAAACAACAGTATCAGGAGCTTCATATATAATAGGTCAAATGCCTTTATTACTAGAAGATTATCACGATGTTTTAGTTTTTGATGCTCTAGTAACTTATTATTCAACAATAGACAAAGTAAAAACAGAAGAATATAAAGAAAGAAGAAAAGAAATTACAGACTTAATGGATGATTATGTAGGAAAGAAATCTCTCAATGTTAATTTGGCTAGTCCAAATATTGGGCGAAATCCAAATCTTTATCAAAATAATATAGGAAATTAAAAATATGGCATCATCAGCATTTACAAATCAAGGAGCAACACAACAAAAAAGTATTTTTGGTAATACTCAAAATTCAGCACCAAATACAGCACAACCTAATGCTTTACAAGGTTTTTTAAATAGATTTACAGGAGCAAATAATCCTGCTAAAAATAGTGTAGTTCAACCACAAGCACCTACAATTCCAACAACAGTTAATACAGGTAATTCTAATACAGGTTCAAATACAAATAATAATAATTATAATAATACAGGAAACAATACAGGAAACAATACAGGAAACAATACAGGAAACAATACAGGAAACAATACAGGAAACAATACAGGATATATAAGTTCATCTCCAGTAAATACAGGAAATAGTGGTTTATTTAATCAAGGAGCAACAGCTTTAATCAATACAGATGCAAATAATCCAGCAGTTGCTTCAGCACAAAGTAATCTTCAAAATGTATATAATGATGAATTAAATGCTAGAAAAAATCTATATTATAGTCCAACAGATAAAACTTATGGAACAGGAGAAGCTAATGCTTTAAATACTTTATACGCAAATAGAGAAGCACAAGCACAAGGACAAGTTCAATCTGCTCTAACAGCTCAACAAAATCAAATTGCAGGACAAACAGCAGGAGTTAATGCAGTTAAACCAATAACAGGAATTAATCCAGGAACAGCAGTATATTCTCCAGCAGAAAATAAATATATTCAATCTGCAAATCCTTTCCAAGCAGGACAAGTAGCAGCACAAACAGAGTTAGGAGCAAAATCTCAAACAAATCAAACAGCAATAAAATCGGCTGATAATTTAACTTCACAATTCAAAGATTTATTAGTTTCAAATAATAAACTTAATCCTAGTGATATTTCAGGAATAAATAAAGCAGTTCAATTTATAGCAACAAATACAAATGATCCAAGTTATCCTATTTTAAATAGTTATTTAACTAATATAGCAACACAATATGCAGGACCTTTAGGAACTGATGCAGCAACATTAGAAAAGACAGCATTAAATAATTTACAATCAGGACAAAGTATAGACCAAGTTATTAATGCTTGGAAAAATCAAGCACAAGCAGTTAATGCAGGTATTAACTCAACTAATAATGCAAATACAGGAACTTCAACAGGAGGTTCAGGTTTTGGATGGAATGGATAAAAAATATGGATAATACACAAACACAAAATAATACAGGAACAGATAAAGATGCTTTAAATTTAACTCATGCTATTGCTTTATCTGAAACAGGAGATAATGGAAAACCTAATTATAATGCTGTTGGTGCTAGTGGAGAAAAAGGTGCTTATCAATGGATGCCTGGAAATTATGAAAAAGATGCACAAGATGCAGGCTTTGATCCTAGTGATTTTTCTCCAGCAACACAAGATAAAGTTGCTTATGCAAAGATAAAGAAATTAAAAGATCAAGGATATGATCCAGGACAAATTGCTTCCTTATGGAATAGTGGAGATCCTAATAACTGGCAAAATCATAGTGGAGTAAATCAATATGGGGTTGCTTATGATACTCCAGGATATGTTCAAAAAGTAAAACAAAATTATCAAAAAATTATTGGTGGATATAATCCAACACCTTATTCTAATAATCAAACTTCAGGAGATGATACACAGGATAATCAAAATCAACCGGATAATGCTTTAACATCAGTTTTAAAATTTGGTAATTTTCTATTTCCTATTGCAGGAGATATATATAATGATTTCACAGGTAAAAATAATAAAACTGCTTTACAACAAACAGGAGATTTAGCATTATCAGCATTACCTTTTATTCCAGGTTTAGGAGAAGTAGGAGAGGGTGCTAAAGCAGGAGTTAGAGCAGCAGAATTAGGCACAGAACTAGCAGGACAAGGAGCAGAACAAGTTGCTAAAACAGGTTTATCAAAGTTTATAGCAAATCCTATTGTAAAAAATGCAGCAGTAGGATATGGAGCAGGTATAGCAAATAATTTATCTCAAGGAAAAAGTATTGGAGAGTCTGTCGGTCCAAATGTAAATACTTTAGGTGGTGCTGTTTTAGGAGGTGGAACTTCTGCTTTATTAGATAATTTAGGAGGTATAAGAACTTCATTATCAGGAATAGATCCACAAATAGAGAATGAACTTAAGGATTATGCTTTAGAAAAAAATCCTGAAAATTTAGCACAATATAATAAATATATAAATGCTACAAAAGACTTTAATCAACATTTAAGAGGAACATCAGCATATACAACAGCTGCTAATAGTCTTGATGATGCAGCATTAAAAGTTACTGAAGCAAGAAAAGCAGCAGGTAGTATTATAGGTCAAATAAAAAATTCTCCTGTAGGTTCTCAACCTTTACAGGATATTACACCTGTTATAGATAATTTTAATAAACAATTAGAAGAAACATTTGGAAGAAGATTTGAATATGATGAAAATGGTAATTTAGTACAAAAAAATATATCAGGTAGAAATGTAAAACTATCTTCTAAAGATGAGGATAGATTAGCAGAAATATTTAATACTTTAAATAAATTGAAAACAGGAACTATTGCACAAGCTTCAGATGAAGCAGGTAATTTAAGTAATTTAATTGATTATAGTAATAAAGATGATTATGGAGTAACTACTGATCCTTTAAAATCTTTAATAAAAACAACTGATGGAGGTATTAGAAATACTATAAATCAAACTTCCCCTGAATTAGCACAAGCAAATGCTAACTTTTCAGGTTATAAAAACTTAGAAAATGAGATAGCAAATATGGCTGGTAATAAATTAGATAGAGGAGAACTTTTAATGAGAAGAGTATTTTCAGGAGATAAAAGTGGAGATGTCCAAGACCTATTTGGAAAAATAAAAGATGCTACAGGAGTTGATCTTATTAAAGATGCAGTATTTGCTAAACATGCAATAAATAGTGTTGGATCAGATGCACAAAAAACTTTATTTGAAAAAATAATAGGGAAAGAAGGTAATATATCAGGAGGAGGTGGTTCTCTTGGTATGTTAATAAATGGAGGTAAATATTTAGCAAAAAAAACTTTAGCAAATCCTGAGGGTATTGGTAGAGAATTAGTTACAGGAAAGAATGTAGGATTAATAGGAAATATAGGAAAAGATATTGCAAGAAAAGGTGCAATTAAAACAGGATCAAGTCTAGGTAAATAAAAATTATCTAGGACTTAAAATTCCCCACACTATTAAGAATAAAAATATCCAACCTAAAATTTCAATCATAATAAATGTATTATATCACAAAAATTATTAAAATAAAAGCATGGTAGAATTAAATGAAAGAGAAAGAATATTGCAGTTAGAAAATAACCATAAAACACTTATGGATAAATTAGATGATATATTAAAAAGATTTAATCAATTTGAAGAAAAATTAGATAAAGCACTAGAGAAAAAAGCCGATGTTTGGGTAGAGAAAGCAATTTCTTGGGCAGTATATATAATAATGGGACTGGTTTTAACAGCCCTTATTTATTTAATTCTAAAAACTGATTTGCAAGTTCATACAAGTCTTACTCAAGGATAATTTGTGTTATAATATTTTTATGTTAGTAAAAACAAAAAATGGTTATGAGGTTTTAAGTGAGAATGGAGATAAAAAATTATCCAAATCAAACTTATCAAAATCAAAAGCCCTTAAAAGATTAAGGGAAATAGAATTTTATAAAAATAAATAAATATGACAATGATTAATCAATCAATTTTAAGTAGATTTATAAAAAGTTTTCTAGCAATATTTATAAGTCAATTAGGTATTGCTTTATCAAGTGGAGTCCAAATTCAATGGACACATGAATTTTTATTACCTTTTATTGGTAGTATTCTTTATGCATCTATAAGACTTTGGGAAACACAAAATGTTAATGCTGTAATAGCAACTTTACAAATACCAGCAACAGATGTTGCAAATAATAATAAATAATATGAATACAGTTTATTTTTCAAATATAGTTAAAAATTCAGATGGTAGTTATAATTTCTTCCAAGAAGAAAAAGATGTTAATGGAAATGTAGTTTTATCAGGAGAACAAGAAAATATCTGGTTAGATGCTAATAAAACAGTATCAGAAGCTCTTAAAACAAGAGTAGCAGATAATCTTAATGTAGTTATTCAAGGAGAAGATGAACATACAGGAGAAGCAGGATTTAATGGAGATACACAAGCAGTAGCAACAGAAGAATTAAAAGATATTGAAGCACCTGTAGAACCTTTAACAGAGGGAGAAGTTGTAGTAGCAAATCCTGATACAGAAGTCGTTGCTAAAGAAGAAATAGTGTAATCTATGAAAACTTCAAATAATGGGAAGAAGTTGATCCAGGAATTTGAGGGATGTATTTTAACTGCTTATCAAGATCAAGGTGGAGTATGGACAATCGGTTTTGGTAATACTTATTATTTAGATAATTCTCCAGTTGAAAAAGGAGATCATATTTCTTTAGAAAAAGCATTTGATTTATTTGATTTGCTTTTACCTAAATATGAAGATCCTATAAATAATTATTGTCTAGCACAGAATATAGAACTTAATCAAAATCAATTTGATGCTTTAGTATCTGCTAGATGGAATTTAGGAAATGTAAAACATCAACTAGACTCTTTTAAATTAGGTATTCTAACAAAGGAGGAATGGTGTGCATATTGTCATATAGGTATTGCTTTTAATCAAGGTTTATATAATCGTAGAGTTAAAGAATGGGAATTATTTACTACACCAGTGGAAACTATTGTAGCACCACTTAACCCTATAACTAATCAACCTATAACAGTAGATACTTATACACCTGCTCAAATTGCAATGGTAGAAAATAGTCCAGTTAAAAATGATCCTTTCTGGAAAAAAGTTATAGCATTTCTAACTAAAATAAGTATATAAATGAAATTTACTATTCAAGGAGAATTAACTGATCTTAATTCTTATATAAAAGCAGAAAGATCTAATAGATTTTTTGGTGCTTCTATTAAAAAGAAAAATACAGATGAAGTTATAAAACAATTATCTCGTAAAAGTAAAGTAGAAAAATATCCAGTATCTATTAATATTACTTGGTATGTAAAAGATTACAGAAAAGATCCAGATAATATTGCTTTTGCTAAAAAGTTTTTATTAGATGGAATGGTAAAGGCTGGAATATTAGAAAATGATACAATGAAACATATAAAAAGTTTTAATGATACATTCATTGTTGATAAAAATACTAAAATAGAAATAGAAGTGGTATAATTAGATTAATCCATAAGGAGTGAGAAATACCAACTCAGTAAAAAACTACCCAATAAAATGAGTAGTTTTTTATCTATATGAGGGATTTATCAACTTTTATAATTAAATTGAATGTAGGGGCAAATTTTGGCTTCTAGGGGTATAAAAACATCTCCATTTCTGAAGATGTTAGATTAAGTTGTATCCAGTGTTTCCGTGCCATTTGTTTACTAGAGCAAGAAAGTCATTTTCAGGTAGCCATAAAAGATTTTCTTTTACAAATCTAACTGTTGCATTTGGTTGTGTAGTATCTATTTCAATACCACAATTATCCATACCACAAATTTGAGTGATTAATACTTTTCCTCCTATAACTTTATAAGGGGTATCATAAATAATAAAATGAGGAGTGACTCCACTTATATTACCTTGATGACAAGTTTTAATTATCATATCTTCGTGGTCATGTCGCCAAACTGCAAATAAGTTTCCTGAATGTGGTCTTCCTAGTCTTGAACAAATTGGACACCATAAACTTCTGGATAGAATGATTGTGTCATCTACCTTTTTCATTGTAAATTGTTTTTAATAGTGAATAATTATGTCGTGGAATACAAACAAATTCAAGGTCTGGGTCAATCCATACTCTATTAATAATAGCAACTATTTCGTATGGGTCTTTATTTTCAAATAAAGTGTGCCATGCTTCGTGTTGTTTATTACTAACTATTGAGATATTTCTTGCTTCAGAGTTTCCACCATTTGAACGACATTTACGATGATGTTTGGTAGGATAATTTTCTTTCCTTTTCATTACATAAAATTTAAAGATCAAAAAATTTATTTACTGACTTTATTATACCATTAAAATATGGTATAGTATTTAGGAAGTAGAAATACTTCAAAAAAAGATATTTTATTATTTTTTCATAAATTTTTATAAATATACCCTGAATGTTATTTTTTAAATAACATATAAAAACACCCTTTTTGTTATTTTGGGTGTTTTTATTTAATATATTAAACTCGAGAAAGTATCTTTATGTTATCAGTCTATAAAAGGCTGTTTCGGACACTTTATCAACACATTATATCAAAATGATATAATACTGTCAATTAAAATGTTAAGAAAAGTTAAGTAAAATAGAGATATGTTATAATGAAAATATATGAAAAAATCACATATAATCCATAAATCAAAAATGTCTTTCCTTGATAAAGTAGCAGTAAAGATAACAAATGCAGTAGGAACAATGTATTGTGCTATTATCTTTGCTATATTGGCTCTTATCTCATTACCACAAGCATTATCAGGTGGGGCATTTACAACTGTATCTTGGATCTCACAGACCTTTATACAATTAGTTTTACTCTCTATCATAATGGTAGGACAGAAGTTAGAGTCACAACATTCAGAAATAAGAAGTGATCTTGATTACGAAACAAATGTAGAAGCAAAGAAAGATATTGAAAAAGTCTTAAAAGAAATAAAAGAGATTAAAAAAATGTTATAATAATATTGAGATTTATACTGATAGACAAAATCTCATTGCTCTTTACATAAAGGATCGCCATATCCTCGCTATAATAAGTTATAGATTGGCTACAATTTTAAATAGAAAAATATATATAATAATTAGTAAAAGCACACCTTAAGCAATATCTCCTTAAATCCTCTCTATCGGGGATATTGTTTTTTCTGGGGAAAACTATTTATTTGACTTTTTTTATATGATATAATAGTATCAAGCCGAAAGGTTATTCTTGCGACCTTTAATATATATCTCACTCGCAAGGAGGGATATATATTAAAGGGAAAATCATTAAAACACTTCGGCGATTAACAATCGTTAGTTTTTAATTTAATAAATATGTCAAAAAAAAGATATGTAAATGATAGTTTCTGGACTGATCCATATATAGAAAAATTAGATCCAATAGAAAAATTATGTTTTCTTTATCTTCTAACAAATCCACTTTGTAATATTGCTGGAGTATATGAGATAAGAACGAAAAGATTTGCTTTTGAAGTTGGGCTTGATATGGAAGTTGTAGAAAATATCTTAAATAGATTTATTAGAGATAATAAAATCTTAAAAGATAAAGATTGGATAATTATTATTAATCATAAAAAAAATCAATCTTTAAATCCTAGTGTTGAGGAAGGTATTATAAGAATAATAAATTCTATACCAGAAGAAATTAAATCTTTATATTTTTCTAAAGGAAAAGAGTTAAAAGAAAATATATTAAGTAAGGTTAAGTTAAGTAGAGTAGAGTTAAGTAGAGTAGAACAGACAGGGGACAGTCTGGGGTCAGACTCTAATAAAAAAGATGAGATAGCAGAAATTATTAAAGCAATGTGTGAAATAGATCCTATAAATAAAAGATATTATGGAAATACTACACAAAGAGAAGCTTGTAAATTTCTTATAGAAGAATATCAATTTGAACAGGTTATTAAAATGATTGACTGGATCAAAAATAATTTTACAAAGATATTTAATCCACCTACTTCACCACAACAACTTATGAATAGCTGGACTAGAATTATTCAGGGAGAATATTATAAAAAACAAAGTAAAAACAAAATAGAAGTAATTTAAATTTATGATATACAAAATAATTTATACAAAAGATGGACAGAAATTAAAATATCCATCAGAAAAATATACAGATTCACAAGTTAAAGAATTTTTTGGAGAAAATTTAGATAGAATTGAAATTGCAAAAATACAAGAAGAAATTAAAAAAGATCTACCAAAACTTTACTGGAAAGTTAGAATGTCTTTTGATGATGATACAGAAGATTTGATTATTGATGAAACTGAAATAGCAAAAGCATATTATATTTTTACAAAAAAAATAGATGCTGTTTTTTCTGTTGGTGCAATTAGAGGAAAAGATATAATTTCTATTCTTCCAGATTATGCTAGCTCTTTAGGCTGGAATAGAGGATATACACCTACACCAGAAGACTGGAATTATTTAAATAATAGTAAAACTACAAAATATCTTAGAGATAAATCAGAAGAATTAAAATATCTTTGTTTAGAGTCACAATCATTACAGGAATTAGAAAATAAATTTTTGTTAGATGATAGATATTTACTAAATTAAAATGCGAACAAAAGAACAAATATTAAAAAAACAAAAAGAATGGAGATCTAAAAACAAAGACAAAGTATCACAATATAATAGAAAGTATAAACAAAAATATAGACAAATATATAAAACTAAAAATGATATATATGAGTATAAATATTAGTTGGGGATAAACTACTTGCAAATAAATAAATGTGATATAATATAAACATTAATAAAAAAATATGAAATTAGAAATAAACAAAATATATAAAGTAAAAAAAGGACACGAGGGGAAGTGTAGTGTGTTTGAAGATAAGGGACATTTTGTAGAATATCTAGGAGAAGATGCTTATTGGACTGATTATTTTAATATCTTAGATAAAGATAAAAAACTTATAGTTGATTGTCAAGAGTGCTTCACAGAAGATGACTTAGAACCTTTGGAAGAGGAAACTCAATTCAAAAGAGGTGATTTAGTAGAAGTGAGTGAACATGCAGATATAATGGGTTGGGTAGAAAGAATTTACTTAGGAGAGTTAAAAGGAGATAAAAGACCTTATGTTTGTGTAGAGTATTCTGATAACGAAGCATATTTGATTAATGATGTCTATGCTATATCAAATTGGAAACACATCCGTCCTCTCAAAGTAAAAAAACAATTAACAAAAAAAGAAATAGCAAATAAATTTAATCTTAATGAAGATGAAATAGAAATAATATAAATATATGGATATACAAAAATTTTTAGATACAATGTCTGACCTTTCTATGAAAGAAAGAAATAATTATCATTTAACTTTTGGAAAGCTTATAGAAGCATTAGAAAATAATGAAAATAAGGAGGTGAACTTAGAATTTAAAGGAATAGGTGCATATCGTGGTTATTATTCAGATATGGCTCTATTAACTGAAACAGAAGGAACTGAATGTATATATGGTTCTGTAATAGAAGATAAAGATATTGGAAATTGTGTAGATACAGAAGATAATTTTTCGATAGAAAAGTTTTCAACAAATCCTAAAGAACTTGCAAAACAATTAAAATCATTAATTGGTAAATATACAGATGGTTATAAAGGTGGAGAAGTATTAATAACAGAAGATAGACCTTTATGGTTAGCAACTAATTATGGAGATTGTAGTGGAATTGCTGTAATTGGAATTGATGAAAATTTAAAACTTATTACAAAACAAATAATATTTACTAAACTAACGACTCCACCAGTCATTAAATAACTATGAGAAAAATAATAAAATTTACTATATTTGGAATGATATTATCAACATCATTTTCAGTGATTGGAATAGCAAAAGATAATCCAAATTATATACTAATTACATTGGTAGTATTAATAATAGGATTTGCAATTTTAGTGTATCAATTCTTAGATTATTCAAATTAATATGAAATATAAATGTAATTGTTTAGATACACCACATAAAAAAAATTGTAATATATGGAAAAATATAAAAAAACACAATACTTTAGTAAATGGAGAAGTGTAATAATTTTGGATTAATAACTGTTGGTTGTATAGATTATAACAAAAAATAATATGTCAGAAAACAAAACAGAGAGTAAATGGGAGGAAGAAATGCAAGAAATATTTGATGATAACTTTAATGAAACTTTATGGGCAACAGAAGAAAGTAATGAAGTAATGAGAGTTAGTTTAGATGAATATATAAAAGCTGTAGAACCTATAATGTTTAACTTCATCTCTCGTATAGAACAAGAAGCAAGGGAAGAAGAGAGGAGGAAGACAAGAGAACATTTTGAAGGAGAAATTATTATTGAAGAGGAAAAAGGTCAATTTTCTCTTCATACAGACGGATATAACCAAGCATTAGAAGAAGTTGTAGATTATTTAAAATAAAACTATGGACTTAAATAAAATAGATGAGGAGTTTAAAGAAGAATTTAGAAACTTAAATTATTGTGAATGTGGTGCTTGTGGAGTTGCACCTTTTACTGATATTTTAGAATGGGTTCACTCCAAACTAAAAGAAGCATACGAAAAAGGAAAGGAAGATGCATATGAATTAATAGGACAACAGTATGAAGTATCAAAAAGAATTGAAAATAAACTTCGCCTCCAAACCTTAGAAGAAGTGGAGAAGAAGATAGGGGAAATAGTAAAAGGTAAAAAATATAGTGATGAATTGTTTTTATTTATTAGAGACTTTTTACAAACAATAAAAGAACTTAAAAAAAGTATGATAGAAATTAAATCTAAATTCAATGGTTGGAGAGAAGTTGGTTATGAGGAAGCATTAGAATATGCAAAATGGAAATTAAAAGCCATTACTATGGGAAAATCAGAACAAGAAAGATTAGATATGATAAATTTGAATTTAAGAGGTGTTCAATTTACATTAAATGAAATAATATGAGTGGAATTATTTTAGATGGAAATAAAGAAACAGCAAAAACATTAAATCAATTAGCTAGAGAGCAAATGAAAGCTAAATTGTTATCTGATATATTAATTGATTTAAATATATGTGAAATTGAGGGTTGGGATAAAAAAGAATACATTGAAGATTTATTACAAACAATAAAAGAGATGAAGAAATAATATGAAAAAATATAAAGAACTATATAATAAATTTAAACAAGTTAGAGACTATCCTAATTACAATAATAGAAAGTTAAGATTTTTTGATAAAAGATATTACATTGTCTTTATCAGTGCTATAAAGATAACTTACCAAGAATGGAAGTTTATGCACGAAAGATGTGCCTATTGTGGATGGTATTTACACCCTCAAAGATTATTTGATAATGTATCAGCACCAATGAAAATGGTTTATTGGCAAGAAGATGATGGAAGATTTGTATGTAGTAAATGTCATTATCTCAATAGAGAATTAAATAAGATGAAGAAATAGATAAATTTATGATCAAAGTAGAAAAACAACAATTTATAAAAGATTTAAAAGAAAAATTAGGACATCTAAAAAGAATAAAGGAGATTAAATTTGCAGAAAAAAGATTAAAACTACCACCAATTCCTGATGGTTTAGAAAAAGTTATAGATAATGAATTAGAATTAGAAAAAAAAGAATACTAATATGTATAATAAAGAAAAAGCACAAATATATAGAGATCTCCATAAAGAAGAAATCAGGCTATATAATAAAAACTGGAGAGATAATCATCGTTTATATATCCGAGAATATAACAGAGAATATAATAAACAATGGAGAAAAGAAAATGGTTATCATAATGAATTAAACAGTATTAAAAGATACCCAGAAAAAGAACAAGCAAGAAAGATACTTAGAGAAGCACTAAGAAAAGGAGAGATAAAAAAAGAACCTTGTAAAGTATGTAAAGAACCGAGATCTCAAGCTCATCACGAATATTATTCAAAACCACTTGAGATTATATGGCTTTGTCCTTTACACCATAGAGAAGTAGATGAAAAACTAAGACAAAAGTTATCCCCAATTATCCACCAAAAATAGTGGAATTAAATCTTTACTTGTGATATAATAATTATATTAATAAAAATAACAAAAAATATATGACAATAAATAATTTAAACGAAGTAGAAGAAATGTGGGGAGTTAGTGGAGTTGAAGATGTAAAAGCTTACAAAAGAGTTATACATCCAATTCCTTATACATTATTTTCACACAATACTTTATCAAAAGAAATGGAAAAATTAGCACTATTAAGATTATACTAATATGGAATACGATTTAATATCTCAATACGAGCAACAACACGACCAGTTAGATGAATATTTAAGAGAAGCAACTGATGTATATGCAGACCCTATATATTCAGACGAACACGAAAGAACTTTCAATACTTATCAAAGACAACCAAGAGTAAAAGGAGTTAAAAGATATGGATATGAAGTAAAAGATGTTTTAAAAATAACACCTGATACAGATCCAGAACTTATTAAAGAATATAATAAAAATTAGTATGACAACACCAGAAAAAATAGAATTTTTAAAAGAAAATGAAATATTTGTTTTCGGTTCAAATTTAAATGGAAATCATGCAGGAGGTGCTGCGAAATTAGCACACGAAAAGTTTGGAGCAGAAACAGGAGTTGGAGAAGGACTAACAGGACAAAGTTATGCTTTCCCAACATTAAATAAAGAAATGCAAAAAGTATCTTTAGAAGATTTACAAATTTCAAGAGATTTACTTTATAGATGTGCAGACGAAAATAAGGATAAAATATTTTTACTAACAAAAGTCGGATGTGGAATTGCTGGATTTACAGAAGAAGAAATGAAAGATATTTTTAAAGGAGAAAGCCCAAAGAATATAATAATGCCAGCAGGTTGGAAAGTTATTAAGGGTTATAAAGCATTTAAAGAAGGATTAAAATGCAGAGATTTTCAATATGAGTTTGGTAAAGATTTTTATCACGAAGGAGATATTGATTTGTGTAGTAGTGGATTTCACTTTTGTAAATCATTAGGAGATGTCTATCAATATTATCCTTTATATGAAAATCCTATTGTATGTGAAATAGAAAGTGAAGGAGAAGTTATCGATGAAGATAATCAAGAAAAATCAGTAACAAATCATATTCGTATAGTTAGAATGTTAAACGCAGAAGAAAAATTAAATAATAATGGCTTAAATAATCTCGGACACAGTAACACTGGACACTGGAACACTGGACACAGTAACACTGGAGACAGGAACACTGGACACAGTAACACTGGAGACAGTAACACTGGACACTGGAACACTGGACACAGTAACACTGGAGACAGTAACACTGGACACAGTAACACTGGAGACAGGAACACTGGACACTGGAACACTGGACACAGTAACACTGGAGACAGGAACACTGGACACTGGAACACTGGACACAGTAACACTGGACACAGTAACACTGGACACAGTAACACTGGAGACAGGAACACTGGACACAGGAACACTGGACACAGTAACACTGGACACTGGAACACTGGACACAGTAACACTGGAGACAGGAACACTGGACACAGTAACACTGGAGACAGTAACACTGGAGACAGGAACACTGGACACAGTAACACTGGAGACAGGAACACTGGACACAGTAACACTGGACACTGGAACACTACAAATTTTAATACAGGTTCATTTAATACAAAGGAAGTAAAAGAAATATTAGTCTTTAATAAACTATGTAGTAAGGAAATATGGGACAAAGCTGATAAACCTTATTGTTTAATGTTTAGTGTAAATCAATGGATACCTTTTGAAGAAATGACAGACAAAGAAAAAAAAGAGATAGGAAGTTCAAAATATACAGGAGGATATATGAAAAAGTTAGATTATAAAGAAGCATTTACTAATTCAATGAAAAATGCAAGTAAAGAAGATATAGAAAAAATTAAAAATTTACCAAACTTTGATTCATATATATTTTTCGAAATATCAGGATTTAGAATATAAAATTTATACGACCTGTAAGTCGTTAAACTACAATTAACAAAAATTAAAACAAAATTATGGCAATACCACAAAACACACAAATTCCATCAGGAAAATCACAATTTATGAAGTTTAAGCAAGGAGACAACAATTTTAGAATTGTAAGCGACATTATAACAGGATGGGAAGGCTGGAAAGACAAAAAACCTTTTAGAAGAGCAGGAAATGATTGCACTATAAAAGTAGAAGAAGTAGATTTAGATAATTTCGGAAAACCAAATCGTAAATACTTCTGGGCTATGGTAGTTTGGAATTATGATGATAAACAAATACAAGTTTTAGAATTAACTCAAACTTCTATTATGAATACTCTATTTAATTTAGAGTCAAATGGAAAATGGGGAGATTTAAAAAACTACGATTTAACTATTACAAAGAAAGGGGAAAAAATGGAAACTGAATATACAATAGTTCCAAATCCAAAAGAACCCTTAAAAGAAGAAATACAAAAAGCATATACAGATAGTAAGGTAGATTTATCAAAGTTATTTGAAGGGGAATATCCAATGACTGAAGATACAGGCCACACACCTTATGCAACTGTATCTGATGAAGATATAGAAGAGATTAATCCTTCAGATATACCTTTCTAAATAATTTAGACACTTAGTGTGTCTAATCCTACCTAGATTAAAGGAAAAACCAAGAACTATCACTTGCCTTAATTTAAGTAGGCTTAGGCACATTATAAAAATATGAAAGAAAGAACAATTAGATCAATAATAGATAATCTTAGAAAGATAAGTGAAGATAAAACTATAAATTTATCTCCACAAGATTATATGAGAGAGTCCGAATATTTAGTTATCTTAGTAGAAGATGAATATAAAAAACTTGCTTTACTAGAACAACAAGTCGCACAAATGAAAGTAGATTTAAAAAGATCAGGAATAGAAAAAGCAATAGATATTAAAAATGAAGTAGAAAGCACAGATTTATATAGAGAAATGAGAATACAAGAAAGTCTTTTGAAACAAGTTTATGAAATGATTAATATTGCAAAATTACAAGCAAGATTAGTTGATACAACAATTAGAGGTAATTAATTGTGTTATAATAATTATATGTCTTATGAATTTAGTCAGGGAACAAGATTAATGTTATATAAAGAACCTTATTGTGGTCAATGTGGTAAAAACTCAAATGCAATGCTTTCTCTCCACCACATAAATTCGAGAACATCAGACAGTCCATTCAATGGAATATATCTTTGTTATAAATGTCATGATAAAGTAACAATGAGTAAATCAGAACAAATATCATTTATTAAAAAGACTTGGAAGAATATACACGATAATCAACCTGACTATAAACTAATAGAAAATGATCTAGACTTTTTTAAACTAATGGCTAAAAAATGGGGAATGACAGTATTACAATTTTTAAAACTTATATGAAACAAGTTTATAAACAAACTATGAAAATAGAAAAACAAATATACAAAAAGAGTAGTGATAAATTCATAGAAGATTTAAAGTTATTTGATTTAAAAGCACAGCATAGTCTATATATGAAAGCATGGAGAAAGAAAGATACAAAAGAAATGGCTAAATATAAAGCAGGAAATAGTGCATATTGTAATTATCTCTATCATAATAACCCAAATATTAGAACATATTTAAAAGCAAAGAGTAAAGAGGCATATTCAAAAATAAAGGCAAAAAAAATGGTATAATAACTATATGTTGAAAAGCATAGCAACCTTATTGCTTTTAAGTTCGCTAACGATAGCAAATGCAGTAACCATATCGGCAAACTCTACAAATATTTTAACCGAGTATAAAAAAGAGGAAAGTTGCCAAAAGACTCTGGCAAGTCTAGGAATAAAAAATACTTGTTCAGAAGTGAAAAAGGTTATTAATGCTTTTAATAAAGACCCTATAATGGTAGCAGTAATACTTCAAGAGTCTTATTTTAATCCTAATGCTATTAATCATAATAAAAATGGAACAGTTGATAGAGGTATCCTACAAATTAATAGTGCTTATTATAAACCAGATGGAAACCTAGATCATACATTGGCTTATGCTAAAACTCTAAAAATAACAAATTGGTGTGCATATACTTCAGGAGCATACAAAAAGCACCTTTTAATAGCGAAGAGATTAATTAATCTAAATTAATGAAAAAGAAACAAAGATATCCCCAAGTTATACAGATAACTTATGTAAAAACAAAGAAAGGATGTGTTATAATAACTAATATATAAAGATAACTTTATATAATTTAATCAAATAATGAATAATTAATAAAATTATGAACTACACAGCAGAACAAAGAAAAGATATTGATGAGAGAATTTTAGCAGTTAATAAATTTATAACTGATAATCAATTAGTATTACAATCAATTCCATTTTTCCAAGCAGGAGAGCAAGATAAAGATGGAAATTTAGGATTTAATTTTAAATTAAGAATGGTTTTACAAGATACAAAATATGTGGCTATTCCAAAAGAAGAAACAACAACAGGAGAAGAAACAAAATAAAAAGGCTATTATTATTAAAAAACCAGTAGATATATTTAAAGGAATTATATGATAAAACCATTTGGAAATCAGATTTTAATAGAACCACATAAAAAAGAAAGTATCATTCAAGACGAAAACTCTCTTTTAGAATATGGAACAGTTGTTGAAATAGGAGATAAAGTAGAAGTGATTAAAAAAGGAGATGTAATTGCTTTTCTTATCTGGGGAGTAAATAAAATAGAAATAGATAATAAAACTTATTATTTTATAAACGAAGATGATAAGTTTATTCTAGGCAATGTTTATGAATAGTTATTGGGGAAAAAGCCAATGTATAGGAACTTGGCTACATAAATTTCATATATATTTAGAAACACCACAAGGAGTTGCAGAGATCTGTGAAAGATGTAAAGAAAGAGTTTATTTTCCGGTAAGAAATGGAACAATACAGAATGAGGAATATTTAAACTGGCACAAAAGAGATTTTTTATTCCCACAACATCCATATTTTAAGCACGAATACAACAAAAATTATGCAAAATAATATAGCAAAAGTAGATGGAGTTAGAGCAGGTATTAAACTTGCTAGTGATTTAATTAGACCTACTTATGGACCAAATGGAACAAATGTAATAATAGGAACTGATGAATACCCATATAATATGATAAGTAATGATGCTTTTACTATCATAAAAAATATACATACAACAGATCCTACTGAAATATTAGGATTAAACCTATATAAAGAATTAATGGATCGTCAAAATTCTATTGGAGGAGATGGAAGAAAAACAACAGCAATAATAGCAGATAAACTTTTAGATATTTCTTTTAATTCAGAAATGCCTAAAATCCAATTAAAAAAAGAATTAGATACAGCAATAGATTATATAGACTCAATGATTAATGCTTATACAAAGGAGATGGTTATTGAAGATATTTATTCAGTAGCAAAAGTATCAAGTGAAAGTGAAGAGATAGCAAATATGTTGCAAGAAGTATATACAGAGATACGACAAGATGGAGTAATAGAGATAGAGGCCTCAAATACACCAGAAACATCATTTAATCTTATTAATGGAACTAGATTTATGAATTTAGGATATATAACACCAGCTTTTGCAAATGATGGTAAAAAAGCAGTATATGAAAATCCTAGAATTTTAATAACAAAACAAAAGATAAACTCTATAAAAGATATAGAAAGTCTTTTAAATGGATTGTCTAATACTAATCAAAGTCTAGTTATCCTATCAAATGATATAGACAATGAAGTTGCTATTAAGTTAATTAATACTCATGTAGCAAAAAGATTAAAAATACTTATTTTAAAACCTCCAGTATTATGGAAAGATGGAATATTTGAAGATTTTGCAAAATGTACAGGATCAACAATTATAGATAAAGGTTTAGGATATTCTCTAGATAAATTAAAAGATGAATATTTAGGAACTTGTGAAAAATTAATCACAGACCAAGAAGAAACTATTTTATTAGGTATTCAAGATATATCAGAACATATAAACGAATTAAAAGAAAAAGGAGATAATGAAAGTCTATTAAGAGTAAATTGGTTATCAAATAAAACAGTAAAAATTAGAATAGGAGGAAATAGTGAGCAAGATATTTATTATAAAAGAATGAAATGTCAGGATGCAGTAAATTCCTGTAAAAGTGCTCTAAAAGGAGGAGTTATTTTAGGTAGTGGTATTACACTCAAAAAAGTAGCAGAAACCTTACCAGAAAGCAATTTTGGACTTAGAGAGTCACTTATAGAGCCTTATATACAATTATGTATAAATGCAGGAGTAGAAAGTTTAGAAATAGATAATATTTATGACTCTGCTTATGTAATAAAACAAGCAGTAAGAAATGCAATTGGTTTAGCATCAACTGTTTTAACAATAGGATCTGCTTTACCTATAATCAAAGAATAATATGAAAAAAACACAATGTGAAGTATGCTTAAAAGATAAATGGTTTGTAAAACAAAGAAAGTTTTATGCAGATCAAGTATCAAAAGCACCAATTACAAGTTTAAATAAGATGTGTAGAAGTTGTTATAAAAAAACATTAGAAATAATAAAAAAAATATAAATATGTTTAATAGTAAATTAGATAATTTTATAAAAATAAAAAATAGAGAAGAATTTTTAAAAGCAAGAGAAAAAGAAAGTAAAGAATTATCAGGAAAAATTAATAAACTATTTAAAAAATAAATATATGAATGAAAACCTATTTACAACACTAAAAGTAAAAGTAATATCTCAAATGATATTTAATACTGATTTAGGAAAACTAGAAAAAAACTGGAGAAAAGGAGAAAATGATTATTACTATACTCTAGATAGTGTAATACTAGATAAAGAAACATCTAAAAAACTAGATGATTTATTAAAATAAAATGACAATAGAAGTTAAAACTAAAATAAAAATAAGAAAATGTCCAAAATGTTTTAATATATGGTTTAGAAAAGTTTTAATTAAAAATGGAGAAGAAATAGAAAAAGGAATATTTAGTAAAGAAGATGGTAAAATATGGAGTGATATGTACAAAAATTTACCAAAAGAAATTTGCTTTAAATGTAAAAATAATTAAAATAAAACATGGCAGAAAAGATATTAACACCACAACAAGAACTATTCTTGGAAAGATATACTAATCCTAAATCTCCTACTTTTAGTAATGCTAAACAATCTGCTTTACTAGCAGGATATACAGAAGATTATGCAGATAACTTGACAAGTCTTATGCCAGATTGGCTATCGGAAAATATAGGGGATGCAAGATTAATACAAAAAGCATATAAAAACTTAGATAAAGCACTTGAGGGACTATTAGATGATCCAGAAAAAGGAGCAAAGATTATTCAGTATAAAGCTAGTGAATTTACCTTAAAGAATAGACAGAATGATAAATTTGGAGATAAAAAGAATATTGATATTACAACCAAAGGAGAGAAGATAGTTATGAATGAAGAAGTAAAAGAAATAGCAAATGAATATGAGCAGAAATTAAAAGAGAAATTATAAAATGAAACTAGACCAAATATCCTTATTATCATTCCTAGTAAATAACCAGATTAAAAATGAAACTGGAGATATACTAGACTTTAAAAAGTATAGGTTTATGTTTGATATATATACAGATAGGTCTAGATTTATGACTTGTATGAAGTCAGCGCAAATAGGTTTCACGACTTATGAGATATTTAAATCAGCTCATCAATGTAAAAATGAGGGTATAGATATTATATATGTTCTACCTACAGCAGATGATGTTAATAAATTCTCAGGAGGTAAAACAAATAAAATACTCGCACAAAATCCTATAATGCAAGAATGGACTAAAGATAAGGATAGTATAGAACAAAAACAATTTGGAGATAATACTATTTATTATCAAGGATCTTGGACTACAAGAGTAGCATTGATGATTACAGCTAAGAAACTAATCGTGGATGAATATGATAGATGTAAGCCAGAGATAGTGGAACAGTATGATAGTCGTTTGCAATCAGTAGCAGATCCACAAAAAGCTTTCTTTTCCAATCCATCTAAACCAGACTTTGGAGTGCATATTTGGTATCAAAAATCAGATGAGAAGAAATGGAATATAACTCATTCTTGTGGTAAAAGGTTCATAATGGATGAAAGTTGTATAGACTATAAAAAGGAGATATATAAATGTCCTTTCTGTTTAGGAGAGATAACAGATGAAGAAAGAAATGCAGGGAATTGGTATGATAAAGATGATAGAAAATGGGATGGTAAATTGAATGAAAAATATCAATGGTCTGGATGGTGGATACCTTTATGGATAGCCCCTTGGATGTCAGCTCACAAGATAGCCGAGATGAAGAGAGAAAAGAGTGCTGAATACTTTGCAAACTTTGTGGCAGGACTACCTTATTTAAACACTAATGATGCTCTATCAATGCCTCTATTAGTGAATAATCTAGTAAATAGAATAAACGACCAGACAGGTAGAATTATAATTGGAGTGGATACAGGCCATAATATCCATTATGTTTTAATGAATAAACAAGGCTTGTTTTATCATGGATATATAAATTCAATAGAAGAAAACGAACAATCAGAAAGACCAATACCTAATTATGATCCTTATGATGAACTAGATAGACTAATGCAAAGATTTCCTAGAAGTATAATGGTAGCAGATCAAGGAGGAGATTTAATAGGAATAAGAAAACTACAAAACAAATATAAAGGTAGAGTATTCTTATGTTGGTTTACAAAAGAAACTAAAACAAAGACTTTAATAAGATGGGGAGAAAATGAAGAATTTGGTAAAGTCCTAGCAGATAGAAATAGAGTAATGCAAGTAATAGTAGATGAGATAAAAGAAAAGAGATTTCCTATATGGGGAACACTTGAAGACTGGACTCCTTATTTTGAGCATTGTTTAAATATATATAGAGTAAGAGAAGAACAAGGACAAGAGGGAGATCCACAATATAACTGGAGATGGGTATGGAAAAGAAAAGGACCAGACCATAAATTCCTAGCAACAGTATATGCTCGTATAGGTTTAGATAGGTTCGGTGGAGATATGGCTGAAATAGTATCAGATGCACAAGCCTTTCCAGTAGCAGGAAAACAACCAATAATTCCTAAAAAATATAGAGGATTACATAATCCTGTAAATATATAATTATGATACAAGAAGAAACAAAGATATTCCTAAATCCTGAAGATGTTGAATTATTTAAAATCTTTATGGAAAATTATGAAACTGTAAAAGCATTAAATAGTAGTGGAGCATTTAATGTTGGATATGGAAAAGTAATAATGAATTATGCAGGAAATATTTTACAAAATATAACAATAGAAGAAATTAAATATAAGAAGTAAATACTTGACTTATAAAAATGTGTTATACTAATTAAAAGTAAATAATAAATTCCAACTGAACATACAGAGGAATACCAAACAAATAGGTATTTCTCTTTTTATTTTAAAAAACAATTATGATCGAGCCATTCCAACTTAATATTGAAGCAGTAAATAACTTAGTATCATCAAGAGAAAATAAGACTGTTGGTGGTAATTCTAGTGATGATATAGGTGCTTTAGAAGATACTTATGCCTTAGACATGAAAGATGAGGAACTTTTAGAACTTGATAAGAATTGGAGAACTAAATATAGTCCTTATGAAGCAAAGATAACACCTAGACAGAAAAGAAATAAAAAATATTATACAGGTATTTTAAATGAAGATGATAATGCTCCTACAAGTTCAAATGTAATTTTTGAGTCACAAGAAACCTTTATACCTCAAGCTTTAGCACAAAATCCTGAACCAGTAGTCTATTCAGATAATACAGAAGAGGGAAAGCAAGCATCAGATGCAGTAAAAACAATGCTTAGATACCATGCTGACGAACTAGTTTTAAATAAAGTTTTAGGAGTAATGTTAAGACATTGGAGTATATATTTTATAGGAATTGTAAAACATGGATGGGATAAGAAAGCTAATGATATTACTCTAAAAGTTAGAAATCCTAAAAACTTTATGTTTGATCCTGAAGGATATATAGATGCAAAAGGATGTTTTGTAGGAGAATTTCTAGGAGAGAAGATACCATCAACAGCAAAAGAATTAATTGCTTTATTCCCAGATAAGAAAGATTTTATAACAGTATCAGTAGCTGGAAAATTAGGAACACAATGTATTAGAACAGAATGGTGGACAGATGAATTTTGTTTTACAACTTTTAATGGAGAAGTATTAGAGAAACATAAAAACGAGTTCTTTAATTATGGAACAGAAGAAGCAGGAATAGATGAAGATGGAGAAGAAACAATAGTTAAAAAAGATGGAATAAATCATTTTTCACATCCTCAAATGCCTTATACATTTTTAAGTATATTCTCTTTACAAGAAACACCTCACGATATGACAAACTTGATAGAACAAAATATCAAGAACCAAGAGAGAATATCAGATAGAGATAATCAAGTAGATAAGAACTTAAGAAGTGGTAATAACTCTTTGATTATAGATCCTAATTATGCAGACCAAGAAACAGCAAGGGAAGTAGCACAAGCAGTAGAAAATGGAGATCCTGTCTTAGTAGATCCTAAAGGAGTTACTAGAATACCAGCATCTGCTTTACCAAGTGGAATATTAGAAGCGCAGGAAGTAGCAAAAGATAGTCTAAGAGCAACATTTGGAGTTCAAGGTTTATCAACAGATAGACAAACAACAGATACAACAGCAAGAGGACAGATATTAAATCAAAGCCATGATGCAACAAGAATTGGAGGAGGAGTTGGTAGTGCTTTAGAGCAAGTAGCAGACTCTATCTTTAATTTCCAATTACAAATGTATTATGTATTTTATGATGAACCTCATTATGCAGCAGTTTTAGGAACCGGTGCAGCAGTAAATTATATTCAACTAGAAATGTCAGATCCTAAAAGACAATTTGTAGTTACTGTAATGCCTGACTCAATGACACCTAAAGATGAGATTACAGAACAAAATCAAGCAATTAATTTAGCAAATAGTGGATGGTTAGATCCTATTAATCTATATAAAAAGTTAAATGATCCTAACCCAATGGAAACAGCAAAGATGGTCACATTATTCAAAGTTAGTCCTGAATTATATATGCAAACATTCTTTCCTGAGAACCAACCAGTAATAGGTCCAGGAGCAAATCCTAATCCTCTTAATATGCCTCCTGTGCAACCACAAGGGGAGGGAAGTTTAGGAGCACCACCTGCTTCACCAGCACTTTCACAAGTGCCCTTAGAACCAACAGGTGCATCATTACCAAAATAAATAAAAATATGAAATTTGAAAATTCAAAATTAGATAAAAAATTAGATAAAGAAATGTCTAAAAAATCTTCTTTCTCTAAAGTTCTTAAAAGAGAATTATATGACAGAGATAGTAAAGCAGAGGGAAGATTTGCAACTAAAGCAGACAGAAAAAAAGACTCTTATTTAAGTGCTGATTCTAAAGTTTATAAAAAATAAATAAACAACTCTTGTTTCTCGGTTCAGAGTATAAAGATAACAACCTGTGTAAATCTTTACAACTAATATAGGTTCTCCTGATCGTACCTGAAACGACTTGTAAAAAAATATTATGCCAAAAGAAACCAATGTTTTAGATGAATTTTTAGGAAATGTAGAAGAAAATAATGATTTTGCACAACCTGAAAAAAACCCCTTAGATGTTACTGAAAAAGTAATTGAAAATACACAGGAGGGAGAAAGTGAGGAAAAGAAACCTGAAAGAATACCTTTCGCAAAAGACCCTAAAGTCCAAAAGTTTATTGAAAAAGAACTTAATAAAAGACTAGCAGAATTTGAAAGAAAGATAGATAAGGTTTCAGAAAAAAGTGAGAATAAAGATGAGGATGACTTCTGGTTAAGACTCATCGGAGATGATAAACCAGAAAAGCTCTCGTTCATTAAAGAAGCAAAAGTTCGTGAAGAAAAGATGCAACAAATAGCAGAGGAGAAAGCATTTCAAAGACTACAAGCAGAAAGAAACAGAGAAGAGATAGAAGTATCTCAATCTCAAGAAGAACTAGAAAACTCTATTGATGAAATTGAAGAAGAATTTAATATAGATTTAACTTCAAATGATCCGATAGTAAGAAAGACTAGACAAGATTTCTTAAAGTATGTAGAGAAAATTGCACCTAAAGACAGAGAGGGAGAGATTATTGCTTTTCCAGATATGTTATCTGCTTTTGAAACATTTAATCAATTACGAACAAAAACTTCAAGTAATGCTAGAGCGAAAGACTTAGCATCAAAAGGAGTGTCAAGACAAGGAGAGACAGCAACTGTTTCAAATGAAAGACCAACTTTTGATAATGTGGACGATTTAATAAAAAACTTTATCAGAAATGGTAATTAATAACTAAATATAATTTTATGCAACCAAATGTTAATGTAACTACAACAACAACAAAGTTTCTAGCTCCAGCATCAAATTAAATAGTTTATACCGCAAGAAATTGCAATGTTCTTTGAAATAGTATATAATATGGATATGTCAAACGCATATCACACTAAAGAAAAATATATCCAAATAGCTAATAAATTAAGAGGACAAAAGAGAAGTAAAGAAACTCTTGAAAGAATGTCTAAAGCCCGTATAGGTTATAAACATAGTCCTGAAACAATAGCTAAAATGAAAAAACCTAGAAGTGAACAAGCTAGAAAAAATATTAGCTTAGCAATGAAAGGAAGAACTCCTTGGAATAAAGGAAAGACAGGTATTTATTCTCCTGAAACTATTGAGAAATTAAGAATTGCAAATCTTAATAAAACACCTTCTGTAGAAACAAAAAAGAAATTAAGAAATTCAATGATTAAATATCATAAAAATAGGAATGAGAATTATGTTCCTAGAAGTTATGAAGATGGAGAATATTTCAGAAAAGCAGAACAAGTTAGACGAGATAGAATTAAAACTAATGGAGGAACTCATACAAAACAACAATGGGAATATCTAAAATTAGCACACAATAATCAATGTTTATTTTGTAAAAGAAAAGAACCTGAAATTAAATTATCTAAAGACCATATTATATCTATAAAAAACGGAGGTACAAATGATATTAGCAATATCCAACCATTATGTATCTCTTGTAATTCAAAGAAAGGATAAACTAACCAGTGCTGGTAAAACCAATTCTAATATACGGCGAAGACCCTGAAGAGGATAACGCCTAGGAAGGTAGAAATACCACCTACAACGACTAAACGAATTGGGCTTCAATAAAAGAAGTATGTAATAGTCTGAACTGTCGCAATAACAAAAAGAAACGACAGAGAAGAGGTCAAGTGTAAAAACACTTTAAAGAAGAACCTTTTCCGCCACACAAGTGGTCATTAAAGTAACAGATTGGGGTAGATACAGTTCTTCGTAGTAACTTTTTCTTCGGAGAAATCTTAGGAAAAACAAAAGAATGGAATGGTGCTTATATGGAATTTCCGATTAAATATCAGAAAGGTGTTACTTCAGTAGCATTTAATGGTTTTGACCAACTTCCTACATCACAAATTCCAGTATCTGTTTCAATGACTTTCTACCCTAAACTTATTGTTTCTCCATACTTCAATACAATGAAGATTTTGGAAAATGTGGGGTAGTAAAATCTTTTCTAATATACGGCGAAACTCCCAACTGAGATAAGTGGACAACGCCTTGCAAGAACTTTGACAATATAATATGTGTAGGATATAATGTAAGTATGAATAAAACTATTTATGCTTACGGTGCAGGATTATTTGATGGAGAAGGGTATATTGATATTTATCAAGCTACTCTTTCTAAGAACAGTAAAAGTCGTTCTCTTTATGTTAGAGTTATTATCTCTCAAAAAGATGGACAAGTAATGAGCTGGCTTGAAAATAACTTTGGTGGTTATGTAAGAAAAGAAGTTAGAAATAGCAATTACATATATCGTTGGAGTATTTCATCAAAATCTGCAATTAAGTTTCTAAAAGATATTTATCCATATCTTCAAATAAAAAAAGAACAAGTAAAACTTGCCTTACAGTTTGAAGATACAAAAGGTAACTATTTAGATACATTAAAAGGACATCAAGGATTTAGGAAACTATCAGATGAAGAAATTAAAGGTAGAACAAAAATTAAAGATGAACTAAAAAAACTTAAAAAAGAATACACTCCTTATATTGAAAAAGTTTAGCAACAACGACTAAACGAAAAGACATTCGTAAGAATGATGTAATAGTCTGAACTGTATAGGAATATACAGAGAGATACTCGAATGAACTCATAATCCATTCCTCGGAAGCAGTATCTCCGCTCGAAAGAGTAGTAACAAAATGACATTCGTAGCAACAAATGTTGCTCTATCAGGATCAGATTTGTCTATTAATAAAACTCCTCTACAAAGAGTAAATCTTATGAAGACTATGATGTCATCAAGAGCACAAGATGCAGCTGATGATATTGGTAATCTTTTCCAAGCAGATGGAACAGCAAATGGTGGAAAAGCACCTAATGGTCTTGGTAATATCGTAGATGATGGAACAGTCGCTTCAACTTTTGGAGGACTTTCAAGAGCAACTTATGCAGGTCTAAATGCTACTGTTACAGCAGCACCCTCAAACAAAGTTTCTCTATTAGCAATCAGACAATTAGCAAACAGTATCACTGATGATAATGTAGCACCTGACTTTGCAATAACTGACTATACAACATGGTCATATATTGAACAATTAATCCAATCATTCCAAAGAAATACATATACAAACTTTGACAAAATGGATGGAGGAGCAGGTTTTGCATCATCAGGCTTGATCTGGAATGGTTTAACTATCTATCGTGATAAGAAAGTAGCAACAGGTACTTTATACCTTTTGAATACAAAATTCTTATCATTCTATGGTCTAAACTATTGGGAGGGAGAGTCAGTTTCTCTAAAGAGTGAAACAATCAAAGGAAATGTTTATGAATACAATCCATCAAATGCTGGTAAAGCATTTACATGGACAGGTATGGTTAAGGCTTATAATCAAGCAGCTGTTAATGGCTTCATGATTTTAGGAGGACAGATGATCTGTACTGCACCTTTCAGAAATGGAAAATTAACAGGTATCGCAGGTATCTAATTTATCAACAAATAATCAAAGAAAAATATGTCTTATATTTCAGATTTCAAATCAACAGCAATAGGATTATTCTCACAAGGAACATCTAATGCAACAGGAACAGGTATCGTAGAGCCTGACCTTTCAACAGCAGTTGGACAAAAGTTCTTAACATCAGATGGTAGAGAAGTAGCATTGGTTCAAAATGGAACAGTTGCTCTTGTGTCAGGTGTTTTAGTTCAAGCTCCAGCAATAGTTGCTAATCATCAACACTTAGCAGTTTCTGTATCAACAGTTTCAGCAGCAGCAGGAACAAATCAGATATCTGTAACTCTAGGTGCTACATTATTGACA
>Ga0208507_1000340_pt1 | contig 31513 bp, 36 predicted proteins | sample CryBogCBH12Aug01_FD_184626 | JGI IMG/M metagenome (GOLD analysis project Ga0208507, IMG submission 184626) | Freshwater microbial communities from Crystal Bog, Wisconsin, USA - CBH12Aug09.1 (SPAdes) (version 2) | ecosystem: Environmental > Aquatic > Freshwater > Lake | place: Crystal Bog... | reverse complement strand
GACAGCTGTCCCCCATAACCCCCTCGCTCGGGGGACAGCTGTCCCCCATAACCCCCTCGCTCGGGGGACAGCTGTCCCCCATAACCCCCTCGCTCGGGGGACAGCTGTCCCCCATAACCCCCTCGCTTGGAAACATTCTGACAAAGATCTAGGAACATTCCCAGCAAGTTATTAAGCGAGGGGGTTATGGGGGACGTTCGCCCCCAAGCTGTCCCCCACCCATAAAAAGTATTTTCTCATTATATAGAACAATATTTAGAATGTTCTCTTACATTAAGTCATTCATAATATTTATATTTGAACTCTTTACAGCAGTTTGGGTATTGTTGTTATCAGAAATAGAATTATAAGAAAAGTTTTCTTATACACATAATATACTCACCTAAATAATAAGCAACAGTATGTCGCAACTTAGTAAAACTGGTCGTCCTCTTAACAGATGGCAATTGTTTGTCAAAGAAAATATGGCTGGTTACAAGGCTAGTCACCCAAATGTTCCTCACAGAGAAGTTATGGCCGCGCTCGCTCCCATGTATAGACAGAAGTATGGACTTGCACCTGCAAGTGGTGCACGACCAAAGTCTAGAAAAGGACAATGCCGAAGACTTTCAACTCAAGCGGCGTGTTTGAAACAAAATGACTTATGTCAATGGAAGGGTATTACATACAAGGATGGCACAAAGGGTAAAGAGCGCTGTATTGCTATCAGAGGTTCTTACGCCATGTCTGGACCATTCAGAAATTAAAAGCATTACTCGAGCACTCTTAATAATACTACTACTTACTATTCACTTTGATAAAAAAATGATTAATAAGATTAATAAGATTAATAAGATTAATAAATAATAAAAAGAATATATAAAGAAATGGCATCAAGTTACCGCGGATCGATCAAATTAATTATCGGACCCATGTTTTCAGGTAAAACAACTGAATTATTGAGATTAATAAAAAGAGGTCAATCTGTTGGTAAAAATGCCTTATGTATTAAGTATTATAAAGATAATAGATTTACAGATTCAGACAATATAGTATCACGTGACAATATTTCTGATAGAAGTACAAATGCGATTAAATCATGTGGGAATAATCTTGGAGAAACTATTAAAACTATAAACGTTAACAATTACGATATTATTGCTATTGATGAAATACAGTTTTATACAGATGGTGCTGAAATATGTGATTATTTAGCTAATTGTGGTCATGATGTGTATGTTAGTGGCCTTTCAGGAACATCTGATAGAAAACCTTTTAACACTATTAGTCTTTTAGTGCCTTTAGTAGAAGATATTGTTCATCTAAAAGCGTTAGATAAAAAATCAAAAACAGAATGCGCTTTTACAAAGCGCCTTGTTAGTGATACAGAGATTGAACTAATTGGTAATGATATTTATGAACCAGTTAATAGATTGAATTACTTTACTTCTTCTTCTTCTTAACTTATTACTTATTATCAAGAGTACTATAAGGACAATACGTTTTACAACAATACTGTCGTGGATTGCATTCTCCCATATCCACTTTGCATATAATGCAACGATTTACATTACTCTTTAATGAATTGTATTTAAACAATTCATTAAAGATGCATTCAATATATTCAGATTCTTGTACACTTACACTCGCATCATCAGAATATTGATATTCTGTTAGTTGTGCAGAAAGAGTTCTTTCATTGTTTTTACCACTTAGATAATCACTGACAATATTATTTAAAATATGCATAGAACTATTATTAAAAGTCACTTTACCAGATTGATCAACTGTATAATAAATAGACATTCTTCTATTTCTCTTTACGTAAATGGTAAGTATTCTACTTTTTCGAATATTTTAATTTTTAAATAATTTTTATATACGTTATATACGTTATATACGTTATATACACGTTTGCCATGTCAATCGACGATCGCACCCATGTAAAATATTTTCGACGCTCTCCTCCGTTTTTGGGATCCCATGTTTCTGATGTTTTGTGTTTTTCAGTGCGTTTTAGGCTTTTCAGTGCTTTACTTTGAGCAATTTGCAAGTAATCTTCTTTGATATTTTATTTTTAGATGAGGCTTGTTCAAGAGCCTTTTCTGTTAACACACACTGATCTTTGTCAATATCTATTCCAAGAAATTTTATACATTTTTCAAGACATACTATACCAACTGTGCCTCTTCCTACAAAAGGATCAACCACTTTTCTCTCCGAATGTGATGATAATATAAAATCTATAGATTTTTCTGCAATATTTAAAGGTGTAGCGTTTTCATATATCTTACTTCCTATTGGCAAAACATCTTCGAATGCTTTTCCGGGCTTGTTAGTATAAGAATAACATAAAACATGCGAATAAGTGGGTCTTTGCAAGTGTATCTTACCAACCTCTCGTTGAAGAATTATCTTATGCCACATTAATTTACAGCCAGCTTTATATGCCATGTCGGTTAAATGATAACTTTTATCAAACCATTCTCCATTAACCTTTCTGTCAGTTTGAACAAAAATAGCATAACCAGATCTAGATAACTTCTTAAATATCAAATATGCAGTATCTCTAAAAAAATTAATATAATTATCAATAGTCATTGATACTTCGTTCATATCAGGAAGCCCCGTCACAAAATTTTCAATAGAATTATCTTGTTGTGCACTTAGATACACTATACTATCTGCACATATAATATTATATTCTGCCATAAAGATCTCTTTCTATAGAAATAAAAAAATCCTATATTCTGTGTATAAATTTTTTTCTATGCTTATTTAATTGCATAGAACATGAGAAATTTTAGGCATGCCTATCATCTCTATCATCTCTATCATGCCTAAAATTTCTCATGTTCTACGAATTCTATATATTCTATAAAGAAAATAAAGATGCGTACAATATTTTTGGAAATTTTCTTATATATAGCTATATGTCTCAAAGTCAATCTCAATCTCAATCTCAATCTTCAACTTTAGAATGGTTAAATCTTCCGATTGATGTTATTGAAAAACAATTTGATAATTTAAGTTTGGGAGATATAAAAACGTTAACTACAATTACAAATGTAAGATTATACAATACTATATTAAATTATATTAAACATAATATATCAGCACGTAAATATGATTATGATGATCTATTAGAAATTTATAAATTCGGTGGTAAATTTATAGATTTAGTACCAATTAATTTTTCTGATAAATATGTAGAATATGTGTATTTTACAAATGATAATGATAAATAAAAAATTTAAAAGATTAATAAAACTAATGGATCAGATTTGGGAATTAGATGGTGAGCAAAGACAAAGTATAATATGTCATGGTGATGTTTGTAAACATATTGTAAATTATATGACTTATGATTTTGGTAATAGAGGTGAAATAGATGATGCAATATTTCGTGGTTTTGTTCAGTGGCATAAAATATTTGAAGAAGATTTTACAAATGAAAAAATAGAAGAATTTGAAAGCACTGCAATTAATGCTGGTATATTAAATTATGATGTAATTAGTGCTTTATTTGATGAAGGTGATAACGAATTTAATGATCTAGGACACTATAACAGTGTTAATATTGTATGAAACTGAATATTGTGGTTGTGGGTGTGTTTGTAATTGTAATATAGTAACTTTAGTATTATGCTTTGTAGAATGTAATTTACCACATTTATCAATCCATGTTTTATATCTAGCTGGATCATTATTATTAATAGATAATATCTTATAGAAATTATGTTTCATCATAAAGACCGCATGTTAAAACAGATTCGAAAGGTTAAAAGTCGAAATACCAATAAAGGCAAGACTGATCAGTATGGAGGGACTGGAACCATGGGCATAGGAGGATCGTTAAAATGTGTCCAACAATATTTAATTGATCATCCAGAAAGTTCTGATTTTGATTTAAAAACCATTAAGAATTTGACTTTACTTAGACGCGAAATCAGAGGAGAGGATGATCCTGAAGTTACAATTGAACAAACTGAATCTTTATGTCGTATTCGTGATCGATTAATTCCAGATGGTTGGAATACACATGATAAGACTAAATGGTCTCGATCAAAAACACAAACTCGTCAACGACACTCTCTTCGAGATGATATATGAGTTCTATAAGAATAATTATAGGCATTTATAGAGCATTTATAGAGTATTTATAGAGTATTTATAGAGCATTACAGAGCATTATAGAGCATTATAGAGCATTATAGGACATATAACATATGCGTTCATTATGAAAAACTCTTTTTTCTATGCTAATTATAGGACTTTTTATTTATAGAGCATTTATAGAGCATTTAGCATACGCGTTCATTATGAAAAACTTTTTTCTATGCTAATTATAGGACTTTTTATTTATAGAGCATTTAGCATACGCGTTCATTATGAAAAACTTTTTTCTATGCTAATTATAGGACTTTTATTTATGCATTTATAGGGCATTATAGAGCATATAGCATGAGAAATTTAAATAAATTTCTAATAAAATAATATTATAAAAATAACTTTCTAATAAATATATAAATAATGTCTAATAATTTGATACAATCTTGTAATATCTATATAGATGATAAGTTAATAAGTAGATCATGAATCTATAGATTCAATTCTTTATATTGACAAAGAATTGAATAAGATTAATATTATTGATTCAAATAAAATACCAAATTGTTGGTATTGTTTATGGAATGAATTAAAAAAACATTAAGCATCAAAAGATACTTATCTTAATGCCCATAGAATATAATTCCGAGAATGTTAGATTAAGAGCATAAGGAATTTGCACTTCTTTCACTTCATATTTTGGAATAATTTCCGTACCTACTTGAAATAGTCCAGTATCGCGGTTTGCAGAGATAAATGTACCTGTCTTATCAATATTACGAACAAATATATCAGAGCAATCAGTAAGACGCTCTTTCAGAATCTTTTGAGCACCATGAGCTAACATAACATCGCGCTCCATTTCACCAAAACGGTGACCACCATCTCTTGATCTACCTTCGGCAGGCTGACGAACAAGCGACTGAACAGGCCCCGTATCACGAGAATGAATTTTCTCTTTAACCATGTGCTTAAGACGTTGATAGTAAACCATACCCTTAAACATTTGTGCTTTGTATTGTCGTCCAGTCTTTCCATTATACATAACACAATTAGAGTATTCATCATAACCAAACTCACGTAGTTTCTTTTTCATTGATTCATAATCAAATTTCATGAATGGCGTACCATCTTGAAAACGAGCCTCAGCAACAGCAATAGTGCCACAGAATATTTCATTCAACTTTCCGTTAGTCATACGAGATGGAATACCATGAGGATTCATAAGAATATCAGGAGTAATACCAGTTTCATCAAAAGGCATATCGCATTGCTTTTTAACTCGAGAAATAACACCTTTTTGTGAATGTCTTGATGCAAATTTATCACCAACTTCTGGTTTTCTGAAGTCACTTATCTTAACCTTAATAAATCTATTTCCGGCACCATCTATATTATCAATCTCAGCAAGTTGACTTAGATAACCATTCTTGCTTGGATAAGGAATGGTTTTATCAACATATCCACAATCATGCTTAATAACTGTACTAACATCTTTTAAACGTTTGTTATTTTGATTTGGATCTTTCAAATTTATAACTTTACCTATCGCTATATCATCTTCATCGAGATAAGCTCCAATAATTGGTACACCATTGTCATCAATCTTATCGTAACATTCTGGGTCTTTCTTATTGATAATATCGTCAATCTTTTTAGCATTTTTGAACTCTTCACTATTTGCCGTCGAAGATTTCTGTTTAACCTCGACATCTATATATGTCTTGTAATGAATAGTGTTAAAAAGTCCTCTGTTTATAGAATCCTCATTAACTTCAATCGCATCTTCTTCATTATCGGCATCAGCAAGAAGCGTAATAGTAATATTGTGTCCATGAGGAAGCTTATCTAGAAGTGTATATCTTGTTGTACGTGTTTCTACAAGAGGTCGTGAAACATATACCTGCACATGTGCGACAGTGTCAAATCGTAAATTGTAATTCGTCGAATAACATCCAATTGCTTGCTTACCCATGGAAGATTGATAAATATTTCTGGGAGATTGATTATGACCAGAAAAAGGAATCATCTGAGCAACAATACCTAACATCATTAGAGGATGTATTTCACAATGACTATAATTAACATAAGGACGTCCTTCAGCTCGTGCTTTTGCATTTTCAATTAAATGTTCATAAGACATAGCAATACAACTATTTTCTATTTCGAGCGAATCCATATATTCAATAACAGCACCATTTGTTATAGTATACTTATCAGATTGTTGTTGCTTATGACTCTCGAAATGTTTTTCCCATACATCATTAATGTTTTCCTTTTTAATAAGAAGACTATCTCCATCAACAATGTACAATGGTCTAATATATCGTCCTCCATCAGTCTTAATAATAATCTCTTTCCATAAAATGTTCCACGTAATACAAGTGTATTTACTAATAATTTGATGACGTTTCATCATTTTCAGGAAAGTGTATACGCTTTCTGCTTCGTTGTCATTACAAATTGCGATCAAGTTACCATTTAATAGTATGCGACAAGATCTGTTTACAATAGATATTGCTGACTCTTCTCTTGAGTCTCTAGAAGAGTCTCCAGAAGAGTCTCTTGAGTCTTCAGAAGAAGAAATAGTCGACAAGAGAGATAAAGAGTCAATGAATGTAACATTCTTAATACGTCTCAATACATACTCGACTGGTGATGAAGATTCACTAATACTAATTTCACATTGCATTGATAAGTTTTTTAAAACACCAATTTGCTGACCTTCAGGAGTTTCATTTGGACAACACATGCCATAATGAGTCATATGCAATTTACGAGGGCCAATAATTTTACTTCCAGAACTATCAAGAGGAGAATGAACACGACGAGCATGTGAAAGCATACCATAGTAACCAATTCTACTAGTTACTTGAGCAACACCTTTGTCACCAGTAGAATCTTTATTCTTTTGTGTTGACCAATTACCAGTACTTAGAACGTATTTAATTCGTGATTCAATAATGTTTGACTTAATAATCTTCATAATATCCTTATTTACCTGAATACCTGTAGCACTTGGGCTATTAATGATCTCCATAGTACGTTTCTTTAGCTCTTTAACAAGAAGAATATTATTTGTTCTAAAAATCTTTGTTATAAGCGTTCCAGAAACATCAAGTCGTTTATTCTTATAATCATCACGTTCTTCATATGGTCGAATCTGGAAATATGCTAGGAACAATCTGTTTACCATGTAGCCTAAAAAGATAGCCTTGTTCTTGTATGACCTATTAGTTCCGCAATGTGGTAGAAAACTTTTATCAAGATTCTCAAGAAGTATATTCATCGAATTCGCTGGTGATCCAAAAGTTTGTTTAAGAGAGCCTTTCAACATATTTAAAGCATCTTCTTGCGTAAGGCCAATCTCATCGATATTCAATACAGATTTTTTCAATAGATCTGTAAATCTGCTATCATTAATATAATCTCCAAGACACAGATTAAAAATATCTTTGTCATTCATAATCCCAAGAGTCCTAAAAAGCACAAAAAGATCTATATCTTGTTCAGGTTGTCTAAGAAAAGGCAAACGTACTTTAATTCTCATATCTTTAGCATACAGAAGAACTTTTGTTTGTTGTATAGCATTAAAACGTTGATCAATAGATGATTTAATTTCACATTCTAGAAGAACTTTTTGGATATTGTTCTTATTTGGAGGGAAAACGTATACTGTGTTTTCAGCTATTCGTTCTTGCGATATAACCATCTTACCACCGCCATTAATAATAAATTCACCACCCTTGTCAAAAGGACATTCACCTTTTTCAATGAGCTCTTTGTCAGATAGCCATTCACCATTAGAATCTGTCAAATTACAATATTTTGATTTCAACATTACAGGAACTGCTGTATAAAGCACTCTTGTTAAAGTGCTTTTGTGATCTTTTTTATCTGTAGATGGTTCAATGCTTGATTCAATCGTATTATAGAACTCTTCAATAGCATCGCTATCTTTTGACTTATAACGTTTGTAAACCTGATTAATACTTACATAAACATCTGCTAAATAGGATAACTCTTTTGATCTTGCATGAAAAGGATATAAATTGATGATTTTTCCTGCCTCTTGACATGTTGGCTTAGATATTTCTACATTTTCAATATTAATCTCAATACATTCATCATATCTTGATTTTTCTTCATTCCATGAAGAATGCTTTGGACATATTATTGGACTATTTTGTTCAATAATACTTGGAATCACAACATCATAAAAATTTCTCATTGATTCTAGTTGATGTGCAGTTAAACGTGCCTTTGATTTTTGATCAGTACCTAGAAAATATTTATCAAGAACTTTAAAAGTATCTGTTTCATACACAATTTCATTCTGACTCATAGTGAATATACAACACTGTACCTGCTATATTAAAAATAAATAAATTAAAATATTTTTCATTTTTAACTCTTCTTTGGATTTTTGGACACAATGATACCAATAAAGAGAGAGAGTCTCAAAATAAAAAAGTACTCAAAAATAAAATAGTATAATATATTACAAAAGAGAGTACAAAAAGAGAGAAATGTCTACAATTGATCAACGTCTTAAAAATATCTTGATTAATCTTAATATTATAGGACGCATAGAGGAAAACCAATATCCTGTATTTAAAAATGGTAATGTCTTTATTAGAACTTATATTCCTGTATATACGTCACTTATAAGGAAAATGGCTGGAGAAACACGAAAAGATATATTAGATGGCCTACAACTTCTTATAAGTGATATAAATAAATTAATTCACGATTATAACAGTATAATCTTTATAGAAAGCAATCGCTATGACAAAACACAAATTGAGAATACTATTCTTTCTCTTGGGCGTCTCAAGACAAACATTGAGAATATTTATATTAATGAAACAACTGGATTAAACGGATTAAAAAAGACATATTCTCAAGATCATGAAGTTCAAGGACAACTTGATGAACTAACAAATAATTTCAAATTAGTATTTAGAGAACTTTCAATAAAGTGTGATGAATTAATAAGCCAAACATCACAAACGATATAACAAAGAAAAGACAAAGAAAAGACAAAGAAAAAACAAAGAAAAGACAAAGAAAAGACAAAGAAAAGACAAAAAACAAAGAAGAGACAGTAATTAGTAGTATCTTTCTTAGTCTATATATAGACTAAGAAAGATACAAAACTACAAAGCAATGGTTGCATTAATTGATCCTAGCTTTAAATTTCAACAGAGAATAATGGATACACTTGTGTGGAGCAAATTAAATTATACATATATTGCATTCAATTTCATCATACCTATTTTTATATTATGTGTGATTGCATGTGCATTAAAGGATAATTATAATAATAAAATGCTTGGGGGACGGGACGTCCCCCATAGCCCCCTTGCCGAAGATAGCTCTACAACTACCAAAATTTTATAAACATGTTACCAAAAATTACTAAGCGAGGGGGTTATGGGGAACGTTCGTCCCCCATCAAAAATCTCTGTAAATAGTATAAGTAAATGACTTCAAACTCTCTAAATACTCTAGATAGTAAATTATTTTGTGCTCCAGCGAGGCAAAACAGTCATGGTGGTGGTTGTTTAGATAAGGTTTCACTAATTAATATTGCTAATAAAATTAATAAAAAATATGGAAAAACTGTTATAGATACATCTGTTAGCGACATTAATGACTTATGGGAACAGATAGATACAAAAATAGATAAAAAGATATGTTCAGGATCTGAATTGTGTTGGTTAAATTCGGAATATTTAAAAGATATAGATCTCCTTGATTACTATAAACCACTTATTCCAAAAGGAGATACAGCATGGTTAAAAACATCTGATATTAATAAAGTACTCAGACAATTTGAAGCTGAGTATGAAGAGTTTACGTTTATGGGATCAGTTCCAATTGATTTTGATGATGTGATCGATTCTTACGCTAGATTAGATACTTGTTCATTACTTAAAAGAGGTAAAACTAAGGTAGGATTTGTATTTAATATGGATAATAGTAAACAGAGTGGATCTCATTGGGTAAGCATGTTTTTGGATATAAAGGCAGGTTATATCGGTTTTTTTGATTCTGTTGGAAAATGTCCACCACCTGCCAGAATTGAGAAACTAATTGTTAGAATTAAAAATCAAGTTGAAAAATGTACCGGAATAGTCCTAAAGAAGAAATGTAATAAAATACGTCATCAATATGATACATATAATTGTGGAGTGTATTCATTATATTTTATTTATCAGTGTTTGATGGGTAAAACATTTGAACAGGTCGCAAATGCGCCGATTGGTGACGAAAAGATCCAATTATATAGAAATTTCTTTTTTAGGCCAATATAAGTACTAATAAGTGCTAATAAGTACTAGTTACTAATATTCTTTCTTTGTAGAAATTATAATATGGAGAAAAGAATTAAATAAGAACCTAAATAGACATAAGTAGAGAGAATTTCCTTTACGTATCCAAAAATCAAAGAAAAAAACATACAATATTTATATGTCAAATATTACACGATGGATAAACAATGTTAGAAAATATTTACCGACATTTAAGGTAGTATTATATGTTGAAGTAGATATTGATGAAGATAAATATATACATTGGAAGGTAAAAAGATTTCTACATAATAAGGAAAATATTTTAACTATTCGGAAATTTCCAAATATTCAAGATTATCCGCATTATTTCGATAAGTATTCAAAAAACGTAGGTGAAATGTATTTCTTATTGGGATTGAAATACATCTCAATATTTGATTACTATCATGCAGACAACATTGTTTATAGAGATCTAGATTCTCCTATTACTGAACATGATAGTAATTTTATTGCTACTAATACTACTAATACTGCTAATACTGCACATGTGTATTTATGGAAAACAACAATTAAAGGTCTCGATATTGAAAACGGCACATTCATTATATGGAGGCGGATCTATAATTACTTCTCCCTATAAGTATATTGATTATATGACACTGGATGACTTTGTTGATGATTATTTTGCATTTATACTTAGAGCTCAAGATACCAGTTTAAATTTGTTTGGATTTGAATATAGATCTATTGATGAGAACTTTTTTGCGTATCTTACAAAGAACTACACTTTTGATACATCTACGACTTTAATATATGAAAAACAATCATGTCAATATTATCATGAAAATAAAATTGTTATTCCTTTCGATTATCGTAATTATATAAAAAATGTTTAATAATTAATAATTAATAAAAATATTTATTAATGATAATCAAAATATTATCTTATTGACAATATATAGGATACCAATGTCAACTTTTATTGAAGATATAGAAAAATTTAAAGAATTAACTAAAACATTAGAAAAAGCTGAATCTTCCGAAGATTCAAAGGAATCAAGTGATTCAAAGGAATCAAGTATTTTAACTATTTATAATAACATAATTATATTATGCAACAAAATTATTGATGATTACAAAAATGATTTAGATGATGAAAACTATGAAATACTAACAGGTAAATTAGAACCAAAAACACTCGCATCCAATCCGGATATTGATAAGATTATAGATGAGAAAAAAGAATACATGTCTAAATTAGAAAAGTATATTAGCAATCTAATACCAAAAGTTGAACAAGATGTGCATATCCCTAAAATTAAAAAACAGGTAAAACCAAAAGCAAAGATTGTTATTGATGATTTATCAACACTTCAAAGTCAGCAAAGTCAAAAGAGTCAGCCTGTTGTGAGCAAACGTGTTAGTATTTTCAATCAATCATCTGTTAGTAAGACTTCTGTTAGTAGCCAAGCTACTGTTAGTAAGCCTTCTGTTAGTAGCCAAACTTCTGTAAGTAGCCAACCTTCTGTAAGTAGCCAGCCCACGACTGTTAGTCAAGAAAAGAAATTTCCACAATTTAAATTTGATGCATCAAAGCTAAAATTAAAACTTACATCAATGATACCTCCAGCTTCCGCATCTACAGTAGTACCAGTAGTACCAGTAGTCCAAGAGTCATTAATAAAAGCCACAGAGCCAATAACAAAAGAGCCAATAACAAAAGCCTCAGTAGTGCCTGTAAAAGCACCAGAACCAATCCTGAAAGCACCAGAACCAGTCCTGAAAGCACCAGAACCAGTCCTGAAAGCACCAATAGTAGTCAAAGCACCAGTAGTGCTAAAAGTGCCAGTAAAAGAGGAAGAGGAAGAGGAAGAGGAAGAGGAAGAGGAAGAGGAAGAGGAAGAGGAAGAGGAAGAGGAAGAGGAAGAGGAAGAGGAAGAGGAAGAAGAGGAGCCAAAGCCAAAGCCAGTTCAAGAGCCAAAGCCAAAGCCAGTTCAAGAGCCAAAGCCAAAGCCAGTTCAAGAGCCGATGCCCAAGTTTAAACTTAATCTTGCGAATTTTGAAAAATTTAAAAAAGTGATTGAAAAAAGATTATGAAAGATTATAAAAGATAATTATATATAAGAATCTTTTATTGAGTATTATTAAGTATGCTTGACTTTATAGATCCGTATTATTTCTTAATTTCACTTGCGATTGGATTAATATATGCCTATGTTACTGTAGAAGAAAGAGAAACAATTATTAAATATCCGACACCATTTAATGTTGGAAAAATTAATTATGTAGATGAGAATGGTACATGTTTTAGGTATGCAATTGAAGAAACTTCCTGTCCTATAGACAAGACTAAAATAAATACGATTAAGTTACAAAACTAGTAAAATAATATGCTCCATAAAGTAAAAAGTCTCTATATGTCTTTATGTTATGTGATCCGGGAACATTTTGTGATATCTTTGTATTTAGTTCTGATACGTTGTCAATATTTTTAACTATTTTGAGTCCCCTGATATCATTCCTACATTTCTCTATAAGTTTAAGTATACCTCTAAAATGATAATGGACAAGTATTAGGTCTGTTTCAGTATATTCCGTAGAATTATTTGCAACTGTTCCTGTATGATGTCCATGATCAAGTCCTGTCAAGCACTTTGCTATGAAGAATTTTTTGTTATGTGATTTTAAATCAACGATTGAAAACTTAGTTATTTCACTTATAGGATCGTTGTAATATAATTTATCGTTTTCACTTGTCAAATAATATTTAAATGCAAAACGACCACTGCTAATGTTAGTATTATTAGTAGTATTGTTAGTAGTATTGTTACCAGTAGTAGTATTGTAATCTCTGTAATCTATGTAAAGTCTATAAAGTATTCTTTTTGTTTCTCTTGCTATATCATTGCGAGCATTACTCGTACTACTCGCATTAGTAGTACTTGTTAATGTTCTTATTGATTCCGTTCTTGATAAAGGATAAATAAATTCATCTAGATCTAACGGTATTGCTATATCTGGATTACTACGTTTTATTAGATTATATATTAATGTGCCTTTTTGTTTATAATCTTTCTCATAGCATACATTTAATCCTTTTGATATATATTTTTGTAATATCTCATGCGTCTTCGCAGATGTTGACATATTATCAATAATATGAATATTTTCTAGAGATGTGATTTTTGAATGATGTAATATCCATTGTTCTAATATGTCATCTTCATCTTTTTCCATGCAATATATACCAATTTTTATATCTTCTTGTAAGTCAGCATCTGAATCAATGGCCAATTTTATATTGTCTTTTATATCCATATTATATATACGTGATTACCATATTAATTCATTAATATGTATACATTTCTTTTAGTAACTGCTATTGTTATATTATTGCTTATGGGAGATAATATTCCAAAAGCCTCCTTGCAAAAGACTTTCGAGGCTTTTAAGACTTTTAAGGCTTTTGGAATATTATCTAATCAAAGCCAGAATACTCCGAATACTCCAAATACTCAACCAAATAATCAAAAGGATCAAACGGATCAAAGAAGAGTATTAGATACTTTAAAGAAAGGGTTAAAATCTTATAATGAATATAAATTTAAGCAATCTGATAAAATATCGAAGGACATTTCTAAGAAATTAAAGTTAGAATTAGAGAATTTTAGAGACTATGCACCAGAACATATAACTGTTCCTGATTATTTATTTAAAAATCAGGAATTTAAGATAGATCCATCTAGTCCTGCAGTTCCTATTGCGTCTAATTCATTAGATAATAATGTTCCTGTAGACATAAGTTCAGAAATGTCAATATCTTGGTCAGAGAAAACCGCAAATAATGCTCATTCGCATTATTTTAAATTGATGGATTCGTTACCGAGAGCTAAAGTGCCTGACCCGACACAGTGGACAGCATAGTATTAAAATACGAAAGAATAAAGAATCAATAATAGAATCAATAATAGAGAAAAATTTCGTATTATAAAATATTGAATAATAATATACGTTAAATTATTAGGAGAACATATATGGATACACCAGTAAAAAAAGCACCGATTAAGTGTGGTATTTGTCATGCTTCAGGATCTCAAGGATCTTCAGGAGTTAATATTAAATCATGTCCAATAACTCGAATTATTACTGCCCCTGATGATGGAAACATTAATGCATGTTGTGCGGCAGAAAAAGAGAGAATGATGAACGAAAAAACTCATAAGTTACCAGCAAATGCCGAAACAACTCAACTTGTCGTAAAATATATCTCTCGTGCTGATGTAAGCCTAGGCCATAAGGAAAATATAGATAATATTAATAATAAAATTAACTTATGTAAAGATGCAATAACTGAGCGTCATTTAGATGCTGTTAAAAAAGCATTTGCTGACAAAATTAAACTTCGTGATGAAATGAATCCTAAAGAGCAAGAAAAGCAACACAGAACAGAAGAGCCAATAGAAGAGAAGCAAGAGAAGCCATTAAAAGCATCAGTTAAAAGAGAACCAAAAATCAAAACAAAAGAAGACCCTGTAGAAGAACCAAAGCAAAGTATTATTAGAAAAAAAAAAGCCCAAGAGGCCAGAGAGGCCAGAGAGAATGAAAGAAAGTTTAATAAAATGTCACTTGATGAGAGATTTATATATGTTGTATCTTGTACAATATCCAGTTTTTTTGCTACAACTGTCGATGATCAAGATGCATATAATGTTATGTTACCTGTAATTACAATCATTTTACGAAAAGGTATGGAAAAATATAAAAACAAAGATATTCTATTAGCTGATTGTATTGATTATGATACGTATCTCGCAGAAGAAGATGAAAAACAAGGAGCAGAACAAGAAGCAGGTTCTGGCGAGAGAAGTCGATTTGATATTAACGATCCTTATTACGATTCTGATTATTCTGAAGATTCAGAAGAGAGTCGCTTGAATGAGATAGATGAATCTGAAGCTACAAGTAATATTGAGGAAGAGATTACAGACTCTAATGACTATAATGACTATAATGACTATAATGACTACTCAGGAGGCTCCTCTAAAAAGAAGAGAAATAATAAGAGAATGACAGAAGAGGAATATAATCAAATTGCTGATTTACCTGATTCGATTGACTACTCAGGTGGATCCTCTAAAAAGAAGAGAAATAATAAGAGAATGACAGAGGAGGAATATAATCAAATTGCTGATTTACCTGATTCGATTGATTACGCAGGAGGCTCCTCTAAAAAGAAGAGAAATAATAAGAGCATGACAGAAGAGGAATATAATCAAATTGCTGATTTACCTGACTCGATTGACTACGTAGGTGGATCCTCTAGAAAGAAGAGAAATAATAAGAGAATGACAGAGGAGGAATATAATCAAATTGCTGATTTACCTGATTCGATTGATTACGCAGGAGGCTCCTCTAAAAAGAAGAGAAATAATAAGAGCATGACAGAAGAGGAATATAATCAAATTGCTGATTTACCTGACTCGATTGACTACGTAGGTGGATCCTCTAGAAAGAAGAGCATGACAGAAGAGGAATATAATCAAATTGCTGATTTACCGGACTCGATTGACTACGCAGGAGGATCTGCTGATACTGAAAATACTAATGAGTATTCTGATCTTGAATATTCTGAGGATATTGATCCTTATGATGATTATGACGGCGGGGCTGAAAATGCTGAAGAGACTACAAATACTGAAGAGGATATTGATCCTTATGATGATTATGATGGAGGTGCTGAAGAGACTAAAACTACTGAAGAGGCTGAAGAGGATATTGATCCTTATGATGATTATGATGGCGGTGCTGAAGAGGCTGAAAATACTCAAAATATTGAATATGACGATGAAGATACATTTTTAGAGAGTGATGATGCAATTTTCGCATCACTTCCTGATTCTTTACCTGCTGTTGGAACAGAATTACAAGATTATGAAATGGACTGAATAATAAAGGCATAAAAAATAAAGAACAATAAAAATATAATTCTTAATAAAACTATATTGCTTTTAAAATCATGTCGAAAATAATCCGTAGGGCACCACAAGTTCAAGATTATGAAGAGGAATATGAAGAAGACTATGCTAGTGATAATAATGATAATAACAATGATAATAGTAATGATAATGATAATAATAACGATTATTCATTTAACGTTGCTAGGGATCAAGCTGACTATGACACAGTTGATGACGATCTTCAAGAACCTGAATACAGAGAGTTCGATGAAGGAGCACAAGCTAAATTGGAAAAGTTGTGTAGTTCATATGTTATCATGATTGATAAACTAAAGAAAGTCAAAGAAACTGGTAAAAAGTTAAAATCTGTTACAGATGCATATATGGAAGAGATTGAATCTATGTTAAATGTTCATAGAATAAAAGAATATTCTCACGGAGAATTGAAGTTTTATATTGATAGTGTGCAGAAGAAGAAGCAATTAAAGAAGGATGATATGAAAAAAGCCATAGAAGAAGTTGTTCACGATAAGAGAACAATCGATGAGATCTATAAGGAATTTGAACACCGTACGCAAGTTGTTGACAAGACACAAGTTAAATGCTCAAAAAGAGGCAAAAAGTAAAATACAAAAGTAAAATACAAAGGGAAAAAATGACAAAATATTTTTCTTTGGAGAAAAATATTATTAATTATTAATTATGACAATACAAGATAATATTACCATTAATGATACCACTAAAACAAGTAATACAAATAGTATTGACGCATACACTAATGAAATATTAAACACAGAACATGCATATAAATGTCAAAGTCATGATGAAAGAGATTGGAAAATAATTGCTAAGAAGTCTAATCCAAAACATTTAGATTTATCTAGATGGATAACTTTTCCATCTCATAATTCAGGATGGAAATATGTATATGAACAATTAAAGGATTTACATGATCCTAATGGAATAATAGTTGATGATTTTATTGAAAGAACTTTCTCTTGGAATCTTGCACCATTAAAGATGAAAGTATTTGCTTTTTCTAATGGTGTCAAAATAGAGATTCCATTAGAAAAAGCAAGACTATATCGAGGACAAATGTGTTTTCGCCTCTCTCTTCCTCTCCCTAAAGAAGGTGTGATATTTTGTACTGAATCAGAAGTGCTTAATACCATGACAGAAGACGATTTTGAACAGCTATCTATGTATTACAAGAAGCCAACTGTGTATAAAAGTGAATGGATAGGTTTTTGGCATAATCCTCCGGAATCACGTGTATACTTTTCAAAGTATAGTGATCAAAAACAATATATTCATTGTCCTGATTATATATGTAATAGAGCATCATTTCTAGAGAGTCTTAAAATGTGTAAACATATTTTTGTATTTTCAGAAAGCATGCGATGTCATATTTCCAGAAAATTAGAGAGTATTGGATTTCATACTATACCAGTAACAAGTTTATTTCATCCAATTAAATTTCCAGAAAAACATTTTAGTATGGATTCATATATTAACAATGATAATAAACAATTGCTTCAAATCGGAACATGGCTAAGAAATTCACAAATGATTTTCTCACTTCCGACACCTCATGATACAAAGAAGACATGGGTTTGTAGAGATAAAGATGCTCTGTTAAGAATTGCTAATACGCTTTCAAAAGATAAACGTTTTAATTTAATGGAAATTTTAAAGTCATTCAAAGAAAATGTATATTATAAATTGCATAATGATGTATCATTAGTTAACTTGAGCTCATCTAATTACGAAGATATTATGACAAAAAATATTGTTGTCACAGAGTTAATTGGATCATCTTGCAACAATGGTCTTATTGAGTGTATAGCTAGCATGACACCAATCCTTATAAATAAGCTTGATTCAGTTGTTGAATATCTTGGAAATGATTATCCTTTTTACTATAATAATTATGATGAACTATTGCATAAAAGTACAAATGTTGCATTAATACAAAAAACACACGAGTATTTAAAACATTTATCAACAAGAGAGAAAATAACTGGCTCATATTTCAGGAAAAGTTTTTTTGGGGGACGTCCCGTCCCCCACCATATTGATTTTGTAGTTACATGGGTTAATAGTGATTGCCCTGCTTGGCAAGAAGATTTTCGTGAAGAGTATCATAAAGCAAAGCATTTGCCATGTGATAGTGCGACAATCAATAGATACAAGAGTAGATTTGATGAGTTAAAATATTCTCTTAGATCAATTAATTTATCATGTGGTCACCTAATCAGAAATTTGTATATAGTTGTACATGATAAACAAACATTACCATCATGGCTCAATCAAGAAAAAGTAATTATAATTAGACATTCTCAGATTATGCCTGATCACAAATCTACATATAATTCTCATGCTATTGAGGCATGTCTTGAAAATATCCCAAATATATCAAAAATATTTGTATATTTAAATGATGATATTTGGATGCTTGGTAATTGGAATATGAGAGATTTCATATCACATAATGATAATAATGATAAAAATAATGATAAAAATAATAATAATGATAAAATCGTCTTCTACGTGGATAATTACGAAAAAGGGCGTAATGTCACTTCTTCTAGTGGATCACATGAGTATGCATGGAGAAATATTCATCAACTTCTTGAAAAAATGGAATTATCATCTGCAGATGCATATAGACCCGCTTTAAGCCATGCTCCTTATGTTGGACACAAACAAAGTGATCTATATGTCTCCGAAGAGATAGAGAAAACTAAGTTATCAAAATTTAGAAGTGCTGAAGATATAGGTGTTATGTGTGGATTTCATCAGTATTATCAATATTATAAAGGACATGCAATAGCTAGAAAAATCAATACAATTTGTTTAACATATAAAGACCTTATAGGCAATAATGGCAGTATTCCTGCCACTGCTCGTGTTTTAACATTGCAAGATGATTTTATTAATGATCCATCAGAAAAAGACATACATAGAACGAAGAAAATACTTAATTGTATATTTCCAATTAGGAGTCCATATGAATATTCTCCAATAAATACTCTCCAATAAAGAATACTAAAGAATATTAATAAAAACAATTATACACAATCATAAACATCATAAGAAATCATACATGACGTTCACTGACAAACAACTTATGGATGAAAATATTCATACTATTACCACTGATAGCACTATTAGCACTGATAGCACTATTAGCACTGATAGCACTATTAGCACTGATAGCACTATTAGCACTAGTAATTCTGGAGATTACATAATAGAATACAATAGTAATACTCCAATGTTAATGTATACTGGGTCTATTCATCATACAGAACCAATTCGTCATGGATATGGAAAAACTATTTACAGGAATGGTACATATCATATTGGATCTTATAAATATGGCAAAGCACATGGTTCAGGTCTTGTTGTTTCTCCCACTGGTGTAAATCAAGAAGGAGAATTTGTTGATGGCGTCCTACATGGTGTAGGAACAATTAGAACAGGAAACACGGTATATTCCGGAACGTTTAGAAGAGGATTACCGCATGGGCGAGGGCTACTTACAGATTATCAAAACATTATGCAGTATGAAGGTGATTTTTATAATGGTGAACCAAATGGACAAGGAACAATAACATACAAAGATGCATCTGTTTATACTGGATCTGTATCAAATGGATTAAAGCATGGAAAAGGAGTTCTTGATGGAGTTTCAGGAGAATGGTATTATGATGTCCCTGTGCTGGGGGATATGCTGGGGGACATGCTGTCCCCCATAGCCCCCTTGCTAAGGAACATTCTGGAATGTTTATGTTGTTGGGGGACATGCTGTCCCCCATAGCCCCCTTGCTAAGGAAAATTCTGGAATGTTTATGTTGTTGGGGGACATGCTGTCCCCCATAGCCCCCTTGCTAAGGAACATTCTGGAATGTTTATGTTGTTGGGGGACATGCTGTCCCCCATAGCCCCCTTGCTAAGGAACATTCTGGAATGTTTATGTTGTTGGGGGACATGCTGTCCCCCATAGCCCCTTTCTGAGGAGCCTTCAAAAAATATTTATTTTTTTCTTTATTTGATTGTTTTGATAATAAGAAAGAATATATAGGTCATCGTATACATGTTTTTTCCCAAAGCGATGACAAAATGTATGAACAAATGAAAGATATGCCAGAAAAATACAAAGTGTTGTTGCAGTCTAATCACTATGTTGTAAGAAATGGTGATTTAATTGATTATTGTTATATTACTGACCATTATATTGAATATTGACTATTATTTTGACTATTATTATTGATTGACTTTTTTTCTTTGCACGGCATAAATAATATAACCATAGATTACTTTATATTACTTATATTATGTCATTAACATTTGTTACTGCATTTATTAAAGTTCCTGATCTTGAAGTTAATATTAAGGATACATTTTCAAATTTTGAAAAATTACAAAGATCTGGAATTAACATAATAGCATTCATTGATGAGGCATTTAAAGATTATTATATTGAAATTACCAATTCAATTAGAAAAGAGACACAAGAGACACAAGAGAAGCATGATAACGTAAAAGTTATATATGCAACATTTGATAGTTTACCACTTTCTGTATATGCGAATAAAGATGATATTGTGTTGCCTAAAAACAGATCTGATGACAGAGATAGTCTTAATTTTATGATATTAATGAATTCTAAGATTGAATTTATTAAGAGAGCATGCGATTTACAAGAAGGCCAAGGCGAAGAACATCAAAATAGAAAGTATGCTTGGATAGATTTTAGAATCTTTCATGTTATTAAAGATCATGATAGTGCGATAAAATATCTTCAGATGCTAAATGAAAGCGCTCTCGAGGATGAATTTTTAGCTTTTCCGGGGTGTAATGGATATGAAGATAGTGACTATTTAAATGAAATAAATTGGCACTTTTGTGGAGGATTCTTCTGTGGTGATAGTAAATCTTTAATAAAATTGTATCACATTTGGAATAATGAATTAACTCAATTTGTTACAGATAAAACAGATCCAAGAATGATATGGGAAACAAATTTCTATGCATATCTTGATAGAAAAGGACTACTCAAAAACTTTAAATTGTATTGGTATGCATCTGACCATGATGATAGTATTATTCATATTCCAAGTGAACTAATAATTGTACGTAAAATTACTTTATGTGAACTACATGAACTACATGAAGAAAACACCGCAGACAAAGTAGACAAAGCACGTGATAATTGTTGGTATGTTGTTGCATCAAATGAGGATGTATTAAATTCCATACTAACCGATGATTTTGTTAACAATTTAAAAAGAGAAATAATTAAACTAGGTAATATTTCTATAAGCAATGACATACAATTAATACATTCAAATTACTATTCTTCTTCTTTAGGGGTTTCTTTAAAGCCCTCAGAGAATTGGACAATAACATTTGTAACATCTTTCTTATCAAAACAATCAACTCTTAGTAGACAGCAAACATGGTATTTTAAATTGATACCACCCGTTCCAACTGTATTATTTTTATCTTCTACTCTGAGGAACAAGATTGCATATAGGAAAAATCTGATAATACGATATGTTGATAATGAATTACAAATACCAAAACTTAGTCTTGTTATGAATGCAATACAAATGAATGCATTTAAAACTTTATACTATTCGTGGATTGATTTTAATATATTCTCAATATTTAAACAAGAAAGACGATATGAATGGTCTTGTAAGTTACACGAATTATCAAAAGTACAATTTCTAGGGAAGAAGTTTTTAAAAATCCCCGGAAATTGGGCATTTGAACTCCAAACTGGGCAAATATTGGATTATGTTAATGATCCAATATTGCGATTTTATGGTAATTTTTTTATTGGTGACGTTGAATCATTAGTAAACTTTTTTAATACTACTTTAACAGAAATTGAATTGTTTACAAAAACAGTCAAACACAGACAATTAAACAAAGTAATAAATGAAACAGGTTATTGGTATTATCTTGAAAAATTTAGAGGTCTACATGTAGATTGGTATTTTGCTGAGTGTAATGATCAAATTCTTGAAAACTTAGTATGGTAAAAAACAATTATCATAATCTAAAAATAAAAAGCAATTAAATGATAATGGTTTATATATTTGACACTTCTATTTTGTAGAGCATTTTCAAATATTACTATATCTTTAATTTGTTTATCTTTAGAAACGTTCCATAAAATAGAAGTTGTTTGAGTTGTTTTTAATGCTTCAGGCATAGTATAAGTTCCATCGTGCCAAAATATATAATGTTTTGAGTTATATGGAATTATATATGGCTTCTATTAAAACATATACTTGTTTGTTTTAAATTAACGGATTTATATATGTTAAATAATTGATCTGAATTACTTAAATTACTTGAAAAATATTGTTTCCATAGACTTATAAATTTCATTTTATATTTATTCCATAATTATTTATTTTATTTTTACAATTAAGAATAAAATAAATAATTAAGCAAAGTAATAAATTAAATGGAATTAAAATATGACCTATAATTAAACTCATCTCTTATACTTTGTGTCTTAAGTTTTTAATTATCATAATCTACTATAGAAATTATTTGACAGAGATATAATCAATAGTCATATTGTAGATCTTTAAAACATAATACCAAACATAATATGATCATAATTAATATTATAGAGAATACAAATTTTTTCTATTATAGGAATATACAAACAAAAAATGGACTATTTTGGAGGCAAACCCGCAACTAAACCACGCAAACCATCTGCTTACAACATGTTTGTCAAGCAATTTGCAACTGAGTGCAGACAATCTGGCAAGACATTCACTATCTATGATGCTGCCGCAGCATGGAAAGCATCAGCTTCTTATGTTCTACCAAAGAGTGCTGGTACCTTGTGTAAGGGTCTTGAACAAAGAGATTGTCCACATGGCAAATCGCGTTCCATTAACGGCAAACCATGTGTTTGGACTACACCAAAGAAAGCCAACAAGAAGACAGGTAAGGTTGCTCGTCCTCATTGTAGATCATCTCCGTTCAGCAAGTAAAAGATTATTTATTGATCAATTTAAAAACACATTAAACAAAGAGATAAATTAAACAGGTTATTGGTATTATCTTGAGAAATCACTTTTTATCACTACTCCATTGTTTTATTTGCTGACGTATCAATTTTAAGTAATTTTCGAATGACATTTGTGTTTTTGATAGAATTTTCATAATATGTATCAAACGTTTTGCATACAATACATCTACCGTAACAAGATCCATCCCAATTAATAAGTGTAGGTTCAGAATCAAATTGTCTTAATTCAAATCTCGCAGGACATACACAATCACAACATGTACAAAATGTACAATGATTTGAGATAATAATTTCTTTGATATCCATATGTATCTTCATTCATGTCATCTCTATTTGGAGAACAAGCAGTACATGGGCATACTAATATTCTATTTAGAGTACTTTCTTCTATTTTAGTGTCTTTAGTAGTGTCTTCTTCTTTTTTAGTGTCATTAGTGTCTAGTCTTTCCTGATATTCTTCATCTGTTAGTAGACGATAGAATCCAATTTGGATTCAATTCATATATTTTACATGGAAATGTCTGGTGGTTATAATCATGTTCTAGAAGAAATAAATTCCATTTCGATGATTTTAATTCGGCATATTCTTCACAATTTGCATTACGAATATCACTAATACTATCATAATAATAATTATTAGTATCGGCATTGTCAGTAAGTTTATATACCATATCAGCTCTTATAGTTGTTTCTCTTGTCAATGGTGAAAATGGCATCGTTTTATATAAGAGTATTTAAAATAAATAATTATTTATATCATAATTTATAGCATTTAAACATCTTAGTACCTTTTCATGATCTGCTTCAACATTCGATCCTATTGTTGAAGAAATTCCTTCTTGTATTATTAACCATGGAAAATATGCATAGGATCGACCACAATTCTGCAATCTTGATGTCATCCAATCTGTAGTTGCCAACAGATTAGAATATGATTCGGTAAGAAGTTTCGCTCCGTTGTATGAAAGAATATATCCACCAGCAAGATATTGCTCACATACTTTTACCCATTCATTTAATGTAGTAATTGGTTCAGAACAATTCAATAAAATTAAATCAAACATTGTATTTGGTGGAAATGTACTTAATTTTGCAAAAAAATCTCTAACAAAACATGCATCATCTTCAATAATCATAGCATAAGGTATTTTCTCATTTACTATTTTCTGCCATAAATTAAAATGAGACTGACTACAAGCCCGATTTGTTTCGTTTAAGTAATTCCAAAAATTTAATGATTTATCAAGTTTGTCCGGCGTCACCGCATCAACTATTGTTATGTTTAATCCAATTGCAGAGCATTTTCTTATAATACTTTCACGTCGCTTATCAAGAGTAATACAAAATGTATTACCAGCATTGAAGTTTAGCATACTCTTTATAACTTCTTTATAACTTCTTTATAACTTCTTTATAACTTCTTTATAACTTCTTTTTAATTATTTTATTTATTTAATTGTTATGCAGAAGATCATTGTAATTATTTTATTGTTTTATTTTATAAGGTAATTGGATCAGTTAATGTTTAAGATGGAGATTTCTCTTTACTTAAAACTTTTTCTCCAGTTTCATGTATCTTATTCAATGTAATATCAGTAATGTGTGTTAATGGTAAATTTCCAATTTCACCAGATTGATCATAATATAGTATAATCTCTATTAGAAACATTAATAATTCATTCTTTGTCAAATCTGATCGTGTAGCTATATGTATGGCATCAATTTCTGGTATAGATGCTATACTACTAGAAATTGCCATTGACGTGTCATTAAATGACATACCAATTACTTTGTTATAATAAGCAATATAATACTTCTTATTATCTATCATAAAATAAATATAATAATTACAATAATTACAACCATTGTAAGAATTATTATAATATGAAATGATTAATGAATAATTAAATATCTTTATAGATATTGACAATAATGTTATTTGATGCTCTTTAATATAACGAACATGTTCTATTTTTAATGTTGATAACATTGTCGATATAGAGCATTGGTTTTTGCATTTTGAATACCAATTAAGATCTTTCAAATTACTTCTAATTGCTTTGATATCTTCTATAACAGATTCTATCAAGAATTTTTCATTATATCTATCATAAAATTTTTTAATTACCAAAAATAAGTTCTTTTCTTTTACAGACCATCCACGAACATTGAACAATTCAGTTAACTTTTTATTTAATTTTATTGATTCATCCATTCTTTTATAGAGAATATAGAGAATATAGAGAATATAGAGAATATAGAGAATATAGAGAATTATTCTCTAATAGAGTCTAATAGAGTCTAATAGAGTCTAATAGAGTCTAATAGATTATTTGTAAAACTGAATAAAATTATCGATTGATCCAAAAAAGAAATTGAATGCTATTTTTAGCTTTGAATCATTTGCACATGCTTTTTCAATTAAATTTCTGTTATGTAAAGTATTAGTAGTATTTAGAGTATTTAGAGTATTTTTAACGAACCAGCATACATTATTTAAAGTGTACATTCCATTGCCATTTGGTTTACGAACTTTACTAAATGTTTTCATCTTTTTAATATTATTTTGACACATTATTTTCTGAGATGTGTCACTATTCTTTATGAGTAATAATTTCTCTTGTCCTGTTGGCATTATAATTTCTGTCGTGTCTGCCTTTTGTTCTTGCTTTTCTACTATTGGCTCTTCTACTATTGGCTCTTCTATTATTGACTCTTCTATTATTGGTTCTTTAGTCTTTAATTTTAATTTAATCTTTGTTGATGCATTAGTAGCAGTATCTTCAGAAGAAGTATTTGTGTTCGAGACTTGGTGTATCTTCAATTTTATTTTATTAATACATGGAATAACTGCTTGCGTTGTTTGTTTTTCTGAGTGTTTTGTTTCTTGCCTTGGTTGCTTTGCTGGCTTTTCTGGTTTTGTTGATTTTATTCCTTGCTTTGTTGAGTCATTTGCCATTAAATACCATGCACCTTGAAGAAAAGAATCGCCAAGATCATCTTTTTTCTTAAAATCATTGAAATAATTAAGCCATTTTTGATTATACCGCAACAAATATATTGTATAATGCTTGGAATAAAATTTATTAACAGCATATGGTGTTTTTAATTTACACTCAATATATGGACCATCATATACAGTTAATTTATTTTTTGAACTAACAAATCGAACTTTCATTCTATGACCTTCTGTAATTATGTATTTCATTATAAAGTAATTCATAACAATAATTGATACATCTTTCATCTTTGTATTTACAACAGAACCTCCTCCAACTTGTTTAAACAAACCAGTTTTTGACGGTCTTACTTTTAAATGAGGTTGGTACTCTAATATGATTTCATCACAATCATTAAAATCAATCTCATTTAGTTTTTTTATAATTGTTGTTGCCAATTCGCATATATCTAATTTTGCTATAACATCTGTTGTAGATGTTCTACAGTCTATCAATCTCCAATCATGAATTGTAAAATTATTTTTTTGAAGTTGTGAATTATAGGACATTTTACAAAATGCCAAATTTTTAATTCCAATATCAAAACTCGCAATAATCATAATAACTAAAAAATACTGCCAATGATATATATAAATAAAACTATACTTATATTATATGTTTAAACTAAAAGAATATCTGTAAATTACATGAATTATAATCTTGAACAATTATCAAGAGCAGAACCAATTTATGGTTCTTATGGCTCATACCAATATTCACAAAATAATTACTACTATAGTAATAATATTAATAGTATCAATAGTATTAATAGTAATTACAACAATAATAATAATTACAACAATAATAGTCAAAGTAAATTTGACAAAATAATATGTCTAAACTGTGGAAAGAGAGGACATATACAGAAAAGATGCAAATTTCCTAAGAACAGTTATGGAATCATATTATATAAATATGATATTATTGGAAATTTATCAACTATAGGTTCTCTTTTACCAGCAAATAGTGGAACAGCAATTAAATTCTTACTAATACAAAGAAAATTTAGTTATAGTTTAGATAGTTTAATTTCAGCTAAATATTTTAGAAATGCAAATCAAACATTAAGTGAGCCACATTTATATGAAATAATAAAACTTATGCCATATAATGAGAGATATCTTGTAAAGACTAACAATTTTGATTATTTATGGGATATGGTTTGGTGTTGGAATGATAAAGATTTACCTTTAAATAAAGAGAGATATTATGATTGTAAAGAGAAATATCAAATATTTTCTCAGAATTATATGCATTTACTAGACACTATTCCTATAGTATTTTTTGAACCAGATTGGGAATTTCCAAAAGGAAGACGTGTATTTGGCGAAACAGATATTGATTGTGCAATAAGAGAATTTTCAGAAGAAACAGATATTAAGTTATCTGTCGAAGATGTTTGTCCATATATTTTTAAAGAGAAATTTTTTGGAACAAATAACAACGAATATTGTAATAATTACTTTATTTCTGATTACACGTCACATAGTAAAAAGAATGATTTTATTTATTATGATAGTTACAATAAAACACTATCATCTGAAATAAGAAAAATAGGCTGGTTTACAGTCGAACAAACTGTTGAAAAAATAAAGCATCATTTACATAAATTAACATTACTTAAAGTTATATTGAATGAAATAGCAGAAGGTTTAAGTTCAGAAATATGAATAAGAGATAAATTGCATAATCAATATATTATTTATGTATGAGTAAGGTAAAAAAAGTTAATAAGATCTCGTACATAAAAGATTCTGTACCATCTACACCTATTAGTGAATATAATAGTGATTCAGATGACGATATATATAAATTAGATATTACTAAGACTAATAAGACTACTACTAAGACTATTAAAGTAGAAACACCTATTTATGTTAATAATATTAATAATATTAATAATATTGGTGCTCCTACAGAAACACCTAAATGCAAAGAAACACCTAAATGCAAAGAAACACCTAAATGCAAAGAAATACCCATTCATGTTAATAATATTAATCATATTGGTGCTCCTATAGAAACACCTAAATGCAAAGAAATACCCATTCATGTTAATAATATTAATCATATTAGTGCTCCTATAGAAACACCTAAATCCAAAGAAACACCTATTAAAATAAAAATAAAAGAAGAATATAAGTTTTTAACACCAAAGGCTGGTAAAAAACCAACTAAAATAATAAAAAAAGGTATTGTTCCTAAACATCTTATTAAAGATGAAACACCTAAAGAAAAAACACCTAAAGAAGAAACACCTAAAGATGAAATACCTAAAGAAGAAATACCCAAAAATAAGGGAACACCTAAAGATATTTTAATTGATATAGATGTCGACTCATCTGTTAATAAATTTAACAGTCTTGTAACAGATAAAAAAGACTCCAATGACTCTAGTGATAATGACTCTAGTGATAATGACTCTAGTGATAATGACTCTAGTGATAATGAAAATGTTGAGAATAATGAAAGTGTTGAAGCATTCATAAAAAACATAAAAAGAGAAATTATTGAAGATTTAAGCTTTCCAATAGTAGGTAAAAAAAAGAATAGTGATATTATAACTAAAAAATTACATGAAGTATCATCAATATCTATTATTGATATTCTTGAAAATCATAGAATGTTATTACATGATAATATAAATATGTTATTAGTAGATAGATTAGCAAATGTAACAAAGAATTATCAATTAAAATCATCAAAAGAGTTAGACAGATTTTCGGATTCGAGTAAAAAATTCATTAAAAATGTCATTGATAATCAAGTGTCTGGTAAAGTTTATAAACCATTTAATCCGTTACTTTATACTATTCCTGATGAATTTCAGCTTAATTTTCAATTTTCAAGAGCTCAATGGAAAACATTTTTGAACAGAAATATAAAAAAAGCAGATGTAGAGCTATTCAATTATATTTCAAAAAAGAATCTCCAAGAAGCTCAAATGGTCTCAATAGAATTTATATCGACACAATCTTATAGAAGACTAATATTCCTGTTATATGAATATTATATATCGTATCATTATAAGATAAATATTAGCATATTGTATGATATTTATGAGTTTCACAAATTTGTTATTGTACAATTGAAAACTCTTCATACTGATTATTTAGCAAATACATTAGAATTTAGGAACAAATTGTGTGCACTTATATCAAAATTCGTTTTATGTAATGATATGTGTACTCTTGCAAAGAATTCTACAAAGGAATCTACAAAGGATATGCGGAAAGAACAATATGAATCATTAGAAAAAAATGCTGACTTAGATAATAACTTAGAATATAATGATTTAGAAGATAATGACTTAGAGGTAGAAGAAAATAACGATTTAGATGAGGATAAAATATGCGCTGACGCATTAAATACAGCATATAATTCTAAATACAAAAAAATGTGGAACAATTACACAAATCCTATCTGGATTGATTTCATTATATCATTCAATGCAAAGATGGTAGAAAAATGTAAACAAGCATTAATCAAAATAATCACAACAGATTATAATAAAATATGGGAATGGTTATTGTCATTAGGAGTAAATAGACATCAAATTGATAAAATAAAATATGCTTGTGATTTCCTTATAAGCAAGAAAAAATACTTTTTTGTCAGAAAATTAATATTCTTATCCATAGTTACTGACATAAAACCACATAATGTGTGTCAAGATAGATCTCATAGATTAGTATCCAACAAATGCCAAATACAAATAAATTATCTTTATAAAAAATTCCTACAACTAGTGGCTGACCAATAACTATTTTAATGCTCCCACCCTACCATTAATACCCACTAATACCCATTAATACCCACTAATACCCATTAATACCCATTAATACCCATTAATACTTCTTATTTTCTTTGGCTACGCTTTGACTTATTCTTTCTTTGTATTTCTTTGTGTATTTTGGATCAGACTTCGTCATGTTTTTTTTCCAAGAAACGTCAGTCATTTCTCAGTCAATTTTGTTAAACTTTCTTACTAAACTTTGCCATGTAAAAAGTTTGCCATGTCTTTTTTTCCAAAGACGATCAAAGACGGAGATGAAAATTCCGAATAATTTTGATGTTTTTTTGCCTCCTTGGTTGAAAAAAAACATGACGAAGTCTCTCAGTTGTGTGGGGATTTTTTTTTATTCAAAATTTTTCCTGATCGTAACTAAAAAAGTCATTTTAAAAAAAAGTTTCAAAAATCCCGCTCTTAAAAAAGTTCCACAAAGTTTAACAAACTTTCCTCGTCTTTTTTGGTCGTCTTTTTCTGGTCTTCTTTCTGGTCTTCTTTCTGGTCTTCTTTCTGGTCTTCTTTATGGTCTTCTTTCTGGTCTAATCAAAGAAGTTTGAATATTACTAATACTACTAATAATTAATACATTCAATATAGCCTTTACCACAAGGAAGGAGTTCTATCAATAAGGCAACACATAATGTACCATGTTGTTGGAGAATTACGTTTAATGTTGTATTTCTTCAAAAGATCAGTAAGATGTTTTTCTAGTTCAGGTGAAGCTACAGTATTTACTTTTCTCTCGATTTCAGACTCATCATGAATTGAGAATCGTAAAAACTCTTTAATCCGTCCATCCTTAACAAAATTTGATATTAATGTTAATGACTCTTGTGAGATAACAGGCATCTTTGCAAATGTGTACTTCCTATATCCTTACAAAAGATAATATCATTCTTGGAAATTTGAATCATTTTTTTGACTTTCTTTCCGGTCGTCTTTTTTTGTACGTCTTTTTTTTGGTCGTCTTTTTTGTGCGTCTTTTTTGTACGTCTTTTTTGGTCGTCTTTTTTGTGCGTCTTTTGGTCGTCTTTTTTTGTGCGTCTTTTTTTGTGCGTCTTTTTTTGTACGTCTTTTGGTCGTCTTTTTTTGTGCGTCTTTTGGTCGTCTTTTTTGTGCGTCTTTTTGTACGTCTTTTTGGTGCGTCTTTTTGGGACAAAAAATGGTACACAGTAATATTTTTGTCTTTTTCCTTTGAATTCCAAAGACAAAATTTCAGTGGAAAAATTCCCTTATGAAGGCCATGTCCAAAAATATACTTTTTAGTGGAAAAATCCCTTATGAAGGCCATGTCCAAAATTTGCTTTGAG
>Ga0208507_1000339_pt1 | contig 31528 bp, 21 predicted proteins | sample CryBogCBH12Aug01_FD_184626 | JGI IMG/M metagenome (GOLD analysis project Ga0208507, IMG submission 184626) | Freshwater microbial communities from Crystal Bog, Wisconsin, USA - CBH12Aug09.1 (SPAdes) (version 2) | ecosystem: Environmental > Aquatic > Freshwater > Lake | place: Crystal Bog... | reverse complement strand
GGCCATCAGCAGCACCTTCGCGGCGAAGGGTGCCACCGCAGCCTTCAGCCCCAGTGCCCTGACCTGCAGCAGCGTGAGCTGCCACGGCGGCCAGACCACCCCGGCCTGGACGAGCTCGGGCAGCATCAACAGCGCCACGGACTGCACCAGGTGCCACGGCGTGGCGACCAGCGCGGCCACGGCCACCAACTACAATGACGCCTTCGGGCGCCACGCGGCCGGGACCCACAACGCGACCACCCTGGCCAATGGCATCGCCTGCACCACCTGCCACGCCATGACCAACGGCAGCAGCGGCGCCCTGGCGCACTTCAAGTATCTGGACACCCCGGCGGTGGATGGCACGGCCACGGGCCTCCCGGCGGACCAGCTGCCCAGCGGCACCATCGTGTTCGACGCGAGCATCGTGACCGGCACCCGGACCTACTCGGTGACCAGCGGCACCCAGGGGAATGGCAGCTGCGCCCTGACCTGCCACACCCACATCCACACGGCGGCGGTGAACGCCTGGACCACGGCGGGAACCCCGCACCCGGTGCCCTTCCTCGGTGGCCAGACGGACACCCAGAGCAACGGCCACCTCACCACCACGGCCACGACGTTCAGCAGCGACTGCGCCAGCTGCCATGCGATCTCCGGGACGAGCCCGGTGGCGAGCGCGCCGCTGTGCAGCACCTGCCACACCCTGGGCAACCCGACCCTGACGGCCAGCGGCGCGGGCACCTGCCTCTCCTGCCACACCGGAACGGCGGGCCTGCCGACGGGCCCCGGGGGCGCCAGCTTCCCCAGCATCGCCGGAGCGCACAGCAAGCACCTGAGCCTGCCCACAACGCTGACCTGCGACACCTGCCACGCGGGCAGCGGGGCGGGCACAGCCACCCATTACACGAATGCGAACGGCCGGACTGGCGTCGTCGCTGGTCCAGCGCCTGTGGCCATCAGCAGCACCTTCGCGGCGAAGGGTGCCACCGCAGCCTTCAGCCCCAGTGCCCTGACCTGCAGCAGCGTGAGCTGCCACGGCGGCCAGACCACCCCGGCCTGGACGAGCTCGGGCAGCATCGTCAGTGCCACAGACTGCACCAAGTGCCATGCCGTTTCCCAGACGGCCTCCGATACCCAGTACAACAACGCCTTTGGCCGGCACAGCATGGGCACCCACAACGTCACGGCGACGGGGAGCACCGTCGCCTGCACGACCTGCCACAGCATGACAAACGGGACCCCCGGCGCCCTGGCCCACTTCAAGTATCTGGACACCCCGGCGGTGGATGGCACGGCCACGGGCCTCCCGGCCGACCAGCTGCCCAGCGGGACCATCGTGTTTGACGCGACCGTGGTCTCCGGTGCGAGGACCTACACCGTCTCCACCAACACCCAGGGGAACGGGGGCTGCACGCTCACCTGCCACAGCCACATGCACAGCCCGACCTACGAGACCTGGACCGCCAGCGGCTCACCGCATCCGGTGCCCTTCGGGGCGGGTCAGACCGACAGCCAGCTCAACCAGCACTTCCTGGTCACTGCCACGGGGTTCGCCTCGGACTGCAGCATCTGCCACGCCTACTCGGGCGCCTCCCCCAACGCCAAGGCTCCCCTGTGCAGCACCTGCCACGCCCGGGGGAACCCCACGGTGGCCGGGACCGAGGCGGGCACCTGCCTGTCCTGCCATGAGGGAAGTGCTGGCCTGCCCGCGGGTCCGGGCGGCGCCAGCTTCCCCAGTCAGGCCGGCGCCCACGCCAAGCACCTGGGCCTGGCCACCCAGCTCACCTGCGACACCTGCCACACCAATGCCGGGACCGGAACCGCCACCCACTACGTCAATGCCGACGCCCGGATCGCCGTCCCGACGGGGCCCGCGACCGTGTCCATCGATCCCACCTTCGTCGCCAAGACCGGTGGCAGCATCGCCTTCAACCCCTCCCTGCTCACCTGCAGCAACGTGAGCTGCCACGGGGGCCAGACGACCCCCAACTGGCAGTCGGGCAGCCTCAACTCCAGCACCCAGTGCTCGGCCTGCCATGCCGTGGCGGTCCAGGCGGGCACCGCCACCCAGTACAACGACGCCTATGGCCGCCACAGCATGGGCACCCACAACGCCACCACCCTGGCCAACGGCATCGCCTGCACCACCTGCCACAACATGGGCAACGGCTCACTCGGGGCTCTCGCCCACTTCAAGTACCTCAACACGCCTGCGGTGGATGGCCTCAACCCCAACGCCACACCGGCGGACGAGCTGCCCAGCGGCACCATCGTCTTTGATCCGGCGGTCGTGGCCGGAGGGGGAACCTACGCCGTCACCAGCGCCACCCAGGGCAACGGCGGCTGCGCGCTGACCTGCCACACCCACATCCATGTCGCCACGGTGGAGACCTGGACCTACAACGGACCACCTCACCCGGTCTCGTTCCTCGGCGGCAACACAGATACCCAGGGGAACGGCCACTTCACCGCCACCCAGGCCACCTTCACCTCGGACTGCAGCCTCTGCCACGCGTATTCCGGCAGCTCGCCGAACGCCCTGGCCCCCACCTGCAACGTCTGCCACGCGCAGGCGGATCCCACGGCCGTGGCCACGGGGACCGGGACCTGCCTCTCCTGCCACGTGGGCGCTTCGGGCCTGCCCGCCGGTCCCACGGGCGCGGCCTTCCCTAGCCTCGCCGGCAAGCACGCCAAGCACCTGGCCCTGCCGACGGCGCTGACCTGCGACACCTGCCACACCAACGCCGGATCGGGCAGCTCCACCCACTACCGCAACGCGAACGCCCGGCTCGCGACCCCCACGGGTCCGGGCACCGTGAACATCGACGCCACCTACAACGCGCAGAGCGGAGGGACCGCGGCCTTCAATCCCGGCGCCCTCACCTGCGCCACCGTGAGCTGCCACGGAGGCCAGACCACCCCCAGCTGGCAGTCCGGCGCCATTGACTCCACCACGCAGTGCGCGGCTTGCCATGCGATCAACGGCGGCAACCTCGCGGCCCAGTTCAACGACGCCATCGGACGGCACGCCTGGGGCACCCATGCCCTGGCCGGGGCGGCGGACTGCACCCTCTGCCATGACCTGAGCACCGCCAACCACTTCAAGTACCTCGACACCTCCGCGGTCAGCGGCGTGGCCACGGGCGCCCCAGCGGACCAGCTGCCCAGCACCACCATCAAGTTCAAGACGAACAACGCCACCTACCCCATCACCGGGGCGGCCACCTACTCCATCACTTCGGGCACGCCTGAAGGCGACGGCGGCTGCGCCCTGGCCTGCCACAGCATGACCCACGTGGCTACCACCAACCACTGGGGTGCCCCCAAGGGCGCTGCGGCCCACCCGGTCCCCTTCCTCAGCACCAGCGTGAGCAACGGGGGGAACCACCACCAGGCCACCACCCTCACCCAGTTCAACGCCGAGTGCATCAGCTGCCATGACGAGGGTGGGACCAGCTTCAAGGCCGGTCCCGTGTGCACGATCTGCCACACCCAGGGCTCCCCGCTCACCGCTGGCCTCACGGCTGGGACCTGTCTTTCCTGCCACGTTGGAACGGCCTTCACGACGCAGGGTCCCTCGGGAGCGGCCTGGCCGAGCCTCAAGGGGGCCCACCTCAAGCACCTCTCCCTGGCGGTCTTCACCCGGCCTTCACCGGCCCTGCCCGCGGGGCTCACGGCCTCCGCCTTCCCCTTCTGTGAGGCCTGCCACGTGGGCGCGGTTCCCTACGATGCCGCCCAGACGCACTACAGCAACGCCAACCGGCGCGTGGCCAGCCCGATCCTGTCCGGTCCCGCCACGGTCTCGGTCCACGCCACCTTCAACGCCAAGAGCGGCGTCGCCGGGACCGTGGCCAGCGCCTCAGCCTTCACCTGCTCTAACATCAGCTGCCACGGCGGGCAGACCACGCCGGGCTGGCAGGCCGGGACGAATCCGGTGAACGCCAGCACCTACTGCATCGCCTGCCACAAGATCCAGGCCTCGATCCAGTACAACGACCTGACCGGGCGCCACAACAATCCCAGCAGCCACAACCAGACCTGCGACCACTGCCATGACATGACCCAGGCCAAGGCCGGGGCCCAGAACCACTTCAAGTACCTGGACACCACCGCGGTGAGCGGCGTGAGCGGCACGCCCTCCGACCAGTATCCCAGCGACACCATCAAGTTCGGGGGCGGCACCACTCCGGCCACCGGGGCCATGACCTACACCGTCACGGGCACGGGCCTGGCCCAGGGCCAGGGGGGCTGCGCCCTCACCTGCCACAGCCAGACCCACACCACCAGCAACAACCACTGGAACTAGAACGGGCTCCCGGGGCGCGGCCCCTGGTGCCCAGCGTGCTCAGCCCACCGGCTCGACGGCGCCGATGCCCAGGCCCGCCAGCCGGTCGGCCAGCTCCTGGATGCCGAAGGGCTTGCGGAGGCTCTGGACATTCGGCCGGCCGACCTTGAGGGGCAGGATGTCATCGTCGCTGTAGCCGGTGGCCATCACCACGTGCACGCCCGGACGCAGCTCGAGGATCCGGGGCAGGGCCTCGGCGCCGGTCATGAGGGGCATGTTCATGTCGAGGATCACCAGGTCCACGGCCAGGCCCTCCTCCAGGAGCCGCAGGGCCTCCGGGCCGCTGGGGGCGCTGAAGGGGCGGTGGCCCAGGAACTGCAGGACTTCGGTGATGGACTCGCGGATCAGGTCGTCGTCATCCACCAGCAGGATGCTCAGGGTCGGCGTCGGGTTGTGGGCGGGGCCGGCCGCGACTGGTGCCGGCGTGGTGTCCTCCACACGGGCGGCCGGGAAGGTGAGGATGGCCTCGGTGCCCTGACCCGGGTGGCTCTTGAGGGCGAGGCTGCCCTCGTGGGCCTTCATGGTGCCGTAGGTCATGGAGAGGCCCAGGCCCGTGCCCTTGCCCAGGGGCTTGGTGGTGAAGAAGGGCTCCATGGCCTTGACCAGCACCTCCGGGGCCATGCCTTCCCCGGAATCACGCACCCGGAGGGTCACACTGCCATCGACCTGTCGACCGGTCTGGATCCAGATCGTCCCGCCGTCGGGCATGGCATCCATGGCGTTGACGCAGAGGTTCATGAGGGCGTGGCTCAGGGCGCCCGCGTCCCCGCGGACCCTGCCCAGACCCTCCTCCAGCTCCAGCGCCAGCTGGATCCGGCTGAAGGTGGTCTGACTCAGCAGCTGGGCCATCTCCCGGACGAGGTCGTTGAGCTGCACCTGCCGATCCTCGTGGACGTCCTTGTGGGCGAAGCAGAGCAGCCCCTTCACCACGTCCCGGCCCTTGATGCAGGCGCTGACGATGGTGTCGAGGCTCCTGGCGGCGGGGGAGAGGGGCTCGGATTTGGTGCGCAGGCTGGAGGCCAGGCCGAGGATCGCGCCCAGCACGTTGTTCATGTTGTGGGCCACGCCCCCCGCCAGGCTGCCGAGGCTCTCCAGCTTCATGGCCTGATGGAGCTGGGCCTCGAGCTGCCGCCGCTCGTCCTCGGCGCGCTTCAGGTCCGAGATGTCGTGCCCCACGGCCAGGCTGACGGGTCGGCCCTTCAGGGTGGTGGGCGTCAGGCTCAGGATGGAGCTGAAGGGCGTGCCATCAGCCCGAAGGTAGACCCACTCGAAGCGCTGGGGCTGGCCCGCGGCGACCGCCCTGAGCAGCCGGCGGGCCTTGCTGCCCGAGGCCTCACCGTCGGGCTGGTGCCGGGGGGACAGCGCCCCCGGGTGCCGCAGGAGCAGGGCCTCCTTGCCCTCGTGGCCGAAGATGCGGGCCCCGGCGGGATTGCAGTCGACAAAGCGCCCGTCGGCGATGATCCACATGGGTTCCGGGGAGTGCTCGAAGAGGGTGGCGAAGTGCTGGCGGGCCCGCTGAACCCGGCGGTTCTGCACGGCCAGGGCCGCACTGCTGGCCGCCAGGAGCAGGAGCAGTATCCCGAAGGCGGCGGTCTCCGGCCGATGCTTCCGCCAGAGGTCGGCCAGGGTGAAGTCGGGACCAGCCGTGAAGGGCGGCTGGCGCAGCCGCCGCAGCACGCTCTCGACCCCGCTGTAGTTGGCCGGGACGGTGAAGCCGTGGATGCCCGCGCTCCGCACCGCGGGGCTCTCCGGTGACAGGGACAGCAGCGCCACGGCCACCTGGCGGGCGACCCGCTCGTCCACCTGCGGCATCACCGCCACGGGCCACTCCGGGTAGAGCTGCGTGGAGCTGGCGTAGGGAAAGCCGGAGAAGCTCTGGCCGTGGATGATCCTCACGGCTCCCGGGGCCAGGCGGCCCTCCCGCTCCATGGCCTCGAGGACGCCACTGCGGGCGAAGCCGATGTCCGCCCGCCCCGCCAGCACCGCCTCGAAGACCCGGTCATGGGGCATGCCCGTGATCACCAGGTGCTCCTGGCGGGGCAGGTCCGCGCCGGCCTCCAGCAGCTCGAAGGCCTGCATCTGGTAGCCGCCGAGGGACTGGGTGTCCGCGGTGGCGAGGCGCTTCCCGTGCAGGTCGGCGAGGCTCCGGATGTCCGCGGCGTCCGCCCGGGTGAAGATCACGCCGCCGAAGCGGGCCAGGGGCACCTGGCCCTCCAGACCGACCAGGGTGACCAGGGGCGCCGAGAGCTGCTGGTGGTGGCTGAGGGCGATGTAGTGCCCCGGGTTTGTGAGCACCACATCCACGGCCTGCCGGGCCACGGCGCTGTCCAGCTCGGGGTAGGTGCAGGCGTTCAGCTCGACCGGGCGGCCCAGCGCGGTGGCCAGCTGCCGGGCCAGGGGTTGCCACTGGGCCATGGCCTGCGCCTTCGGCCGGAAGGCCAGCACCGCGAAGCGGAGCGGCGCCTCGGCAGCCAGGGGCAGGGCCAGGAGCAACAGCGCCAGCGGGACGCGGAGCCACCGGGAGCTGCGTGCCGCTGCCAGGCCCGGGAGGAGGGCCTCGAGCCTGCTGGAGAAGGGACTGGCACTGAGGGGGAGACGTGACATCAGGATCTTTCCTGGGAGCGGCAGAGGGCCACTCCAGCGGGACTCTAGGGTGAGGTTCGTATCGGACCGATGGTGGCAGACGGTTGAATAAAACCAACGTCAAACAGGCCAGTTGTGACGATTTTCAACAATTGAGGACCAGTTGGTCTAATAGTCGGCAAAGCTTGCCGGAGGAAGGCTGCCTGGCCTGGGTGTACCGGCCCCCTCGGGACCGGGCCCGGACCGTCGGCACGCATTGAAAAAGCCCCCGTTCGGGGGCCAGTTCAATCTGGGGCGGCTGACCGGGCTCGAACCGGCGACATCTGGAATCACAATCCAGTACTCTAACCAACTGAGCTACAGCCGCCGTTGGACCATCCAGATTAACCTGGGCGGCGGTGGATGGCCAGCGGGAACCTTAGGGGGACTGCTGTCATCGAATGACTTGCCGGGGGTCCGGCCAGCGAGGAGTTCCATGAATCGTCAGTTGAAGCAGGTACTAGGGTTGTCGGTGTTCGCGGCCGGCTGCATGGCCCTTGGGATGGGACTCAGCCACGGCTGGGTGGCCCGGGCCCAGGAGGAGCAGCCGGTGGTGGTGGACGCCAAGGGGCTGGATCGGCTGCCCCCCATTGCGGACGTGGCCGAGAAGCTGAACCCCACGGTCGTGGCCATCACGAACACCAGCTTCGTGAAGGGCCGCTCGTTCGATCACCCCCAGGTGGGAGGTCAGGACTTCTTCGACTTCTTCTTCGGCCCCGGCGGGCCCCAGCAGCGACGCAGCCCCCGCGGCGGGGATGACGAGCAGCGGGCCGTCTCCGGCGGCTCCGGCGTGCTGATCAGTCCCCAGGGCGAGATCCTCACGAACTACCATGTCGTCGCCAACACGGGCGGCGGCTCGGACAACACCCTCGAGGTGAAGACCAGCGACGGGAAGACGTACAAGGCCGCTGTGCTGGGCAAGGACAAGGAACTGGACATCGCCCTAATCAAGATCGATGCGGCCCACCTGCCCTTCGCCAAGCTCGGGGAGTCGGACTCGCTGCGCATCGGTGAGTGGGTGGTGGCCATCGGCAACCCCCTCGGCCTGGAACACACGGTCACCCAGGGCATCATCAGCGCCAAGGGCCGCAAGCTCGACACCGGGGTCAGCTCCTTCCTCCAGACCGACGCCGCCATCAACCGCGGCAACTCCGGCGGCCCGCTGCTGAACCTCCGGGGTGAGGTGGTCGGCATCAACACGGCCATCAACCCCGCGGGCCAGAACATCGGCTTCGCGGTGCCCATCAGCCAGGTCAACCGCATCCTGAAGGACCTGCGCAGCGGCAAGCCCGTGAGCCGGGGCTATCTGGGCATCGGCCCCACAGAGCTGGATCAGGCCTACCAGGATGCCCTCGGGGTGAAGGAAGGCGTGGTGGTCAGCACCGTGGAGAAGGGCCAGGCGGCGGACAAGGCCGGCGTGCAGCGTCTGGATGTCATCACCGCCGTGGACGGCCAGGTCGTGCACAGCCCTGACGAGCTGGTGGCCATGGTCTCCAGCCGCCGCGCCGGGGAAGCGCTGAAATTGACCCTCTGGCGCGACGGGAAGGCTCTGACCGTCACGACCTCCCTGGGGGACCGCAAGGCCATCGAGGACCAGCGCCGCCGCGAGGCTGGCGAGGAGCCCGAGGATGAGCAGGGCCAGAAGCCCCAGGGCGAGCAGAAGAGCCTCAACCTGGAGAAGACCTATGGCTTCAACGTCGAGTCCATGGACGTGAAGAACCGGCTCAAGGGGGTGGTGGTCACCACGGTGGACCCCCGCTCTCCCGCCGCCACCCGGGGTCTGGCGCCGGGCATGGTCATCACCGAGGTGGGGCGCCAGCCCGTGAACAACCTGGCCGAGTTCAACGCCCAGGTGAAGAAAGCCGGAGGCCGGACCCTGCTGCTCTACATCCAGTCCCCCAATGGGAGCCAGAAAGTCACCTTGGCGATTCCTCCGCGCTGAGCGCGGGAAAGTCCAAGGACAGGATTGAACGGAGCCCCGTGTCAGCGGGGCTCCCGCTGTTCAGGGTAGACTTCAGGGTTCAACCAGGGCTAAGGATCAAGCATGGGCCAGCGTCTTCTCGTCGTTGACACCGACCGGGCCTTCCTGAAGGAGCATCAGGTCAGCCTGGAGTCCACCTTCGACCTCGAGGTGGCCGCGACGCCCGAGGCCGCGCTGGCGCGGCTTGAGAGCGGCAACTTCGCCGCGGTGCTGGTCTGCGCCGAGGTCTCGGATAACAAGGGCTACTCCCTCTGCAGCGCCATCCGCAAGAACCCGGCGCTGGACGGCGTGAAGCTCGCCCTCATCAGTGGGAAGGCCACGGAAGAGGAATACCGGCGCCACCAGGGCCTGAAGGGTCGGGCCGATCTCTACCTGCACAAGCCCATCTCCCCCAGCGCCCTCACGGCGTCCCTCACGCCGCTGGTGCCGGGCCGGAGTGTCGATCCGGACAACCCTCTCGGGGACCTGGCGGACATGGACCTGGGTGACGACTGGCTGGAGGGCCTCAAGAACGCCCTGGATGGTCCGGTCCCCAGCGCCTCCACCCCGGTCTTCGGCGTCCGTCCGGCCGTGGCGCACCCCGACGAGTCCCAGGACCACGGCAAGGTCGCGCTCCTCGAGGCTCAGCTTGCCGCCCTCCAGGAGGAGCTGCGCGCCAGGGACCAGCGTCTGCTGGTGGCGGAGGCCGAGGCGCAGCAGGTCCAGCGGCAGCTCAGCTCGGTGACCCTCAACCTGGACGAGCTCGACCGCAGCAACCGCGAGGCCGAGGCCCTAAAGGCCCGCCTGGATGAGACCGAGAGCGCCCTGCGCAGCCTGGAGGACAGCCGAGGCCGGGAGGGCGAGAACTCCGAGCTCATCAAGGCCCAGCTCCGGGAGTCCCTCCAGGAGCGGACCGACCTCATCCAGCAGGTGGAGGCGCTGAACCATCAGGTGGGCGAAAAGGCCCAGCGGGCCATCGAGCTGCTCCGGGAGCGGGACCGGCTCCATGCCGAGAACCTGGACCTGGGCTCCTTCCGGGGGCGGGCGCAGGAGCTGGAGGCGGCCCTGGCCGGCCGGGAGGAGGCCCTGCAGGGCCTTCAGTTGGAGCTTTCCTCCCTGCACGGGGAGCTGGTCGCCCTGCGGGATGACCTCGCCGCCCGCGGGGCAGCGCTCGCGGCGCGGGACGAGGAGCTCAGCACCAGCCGGGCCACAGCGGCCGCCGATCGGGAGGCGCTGGCCCAGTGCCAGGGCGAGCTCGCGGCCCGGGACGAAGCACTGAGTCAGTGCCAGGGCGAGCTCGCGGCCCGGGACGGAGCACTGAGTCAATGCCAGGCCGAGCTGGTGGCCCGGGAAGAGGCGCTGATTCTCTGCCAGGAAGAGCTCCGGGCCCGGGGGGAGGCCGAGGCCGCCCGCCAGGAAGAGCTCACCGCCGGCCACCGGGATGAGCTCGCCGCCGGTCAACGGGAGCTGGAGGCGGCCCGCCTCGCGCAGCAGCAGCTCACCACCACGATCGAGGAGCTGGTGGACCGTCAGGCCAGCTTCGAGGCGGTGCACCAGACGGCACTGCTGGAAGCCGCCGGCTACAAGGACAAGGCCCATGGCCTACAGATGGAGGTCGCCGGCCTGGAGGCCACCTTGCGGGGCCAGAGCCGCGACCTGGCCGAGCTGGGGGTCCTGCTCCAGCAGCGGGACCAGGAAGCCCTGGCCACCCAGGCCCTGGTGGCGGAGCGGGAGCAGCAGCTGGCAGCCAAGGACGGGGACCTCCAGGAGCGCCTGGACGAGATCGCCCGCCTGGCGGCCCAGCTGGCCGAGGTGCGGCGGGAAGAAGAGGCGGCGCGGCTCCTCCACGACAACGAGCGGCTGGAGCTGATGAACGGGATCGACCAGAAGGACGCGGAGCTGGCCCAGATGAACCAGGCCCGGTTCGAGCAGCAGGAGGCCTGCCAGGCCATCGAGCGGGAGAAGCAGGCGCTCCAGGGCCAGCTGGCCGAGCGCCAGGACCGGCTGCAGAGCCTCCAGGGCCTGCTCCGGGACATCCAGGAGCTGGTCCACCGCGGCTCCGATCTCACAGGTATCTAGCGTGACCCTTGCCGCGGCCCTCGTCTGTGCCGCCCTCATCCTCATCAGCGCCTTCTTCGTGATGGCCGAGTTTGCCGCCGTCCGCGTGCGGGAGACTCAGCTGGAGGCCCTGGTCGACGAGGACCCCCGCGCCCGCCGGGCCCTGGAGATCCACCGGCGGCTCTCTCACCACCTCTCCGCCATCCAGGCGGGCATCGTGCTCTGCGCGCTGGCGCTGGGCGCCGTGGGCGAGGACCTCTTCGGCCACGCCTTCCGCCAGCTCTTCGGCTCGCTGCCCTGGCCACGCCTGGTGCTCCCGCTGAGCACCGGCCTGGCCCTGCTCTTCATGACCACCCTGCACGTGGTGCTGGCGGAGCTGGTGCCCCGCAGCCTCGCCATCCATTCCGCAGTGCCCTGGGCGCTGCGGACCTCGGCGCCGCTGCTGGCCTGGTCCCGGCTGGTGCGCCCGCTGACCTGGGGCCTCACCCACCTGAGCCGCCTGGTGCTGCGGGTCCTCGGGGCCACGCCTGAGGCCGATGCCGAGGACCTGCTGCCCAGCGAGGCCGAGTTCCGGCGCATGCTCGAGCGCAGCCACGCAGAGGGGCGCCTGGAGCTGGACCGCAAGGAGCTCATCGAGAACCTCTTCGACTTCAGCCGCCGCATGGTGAAGGAGATCGCCGTGCCCCGGGCCCGGGTGGTCTGCTTTGACCTCACCCGCAGCCTCGAGCAGAACCTCGCCCTGGCCCGCGTGACGCCCCACACCCGCATCCCGCTGGTCGAAGGGGACCTCGACCGCGTGGTCGGCATCGTCCACCTCAAGGAACTGCTCTGGGCCATCCAGGAGCAGGACGGGCTCCTGGACCTGCGCACCCTGGCCCGGCCCGCCTTCTTCGTGCCGGAGATGAAGCCCATCCAGGGCCTGCTGCTGGAGTTCCAGCAGCGCAAGCAGCACCTGGCCCTGGTGGTGAATGAGCACGGCGGCGTAGACGGCCTGGTCACCCTGGAAGATGTCCTGGAGGAGCTGGTGGGCGAGATCCAGGACGAGTTCGATCGCGAGGCCATCCAGCTCCGGAAGACCCGCAGCGGCGCCTGGCTCGCCCAGGGCAACGTCACCCTCGAGCAGCTGGAGGACCACCTGGCCCTGAGCCTCGAGGCCGAGGCCGGCTCCGTGAGCCTGGGCGGCTACTTCCAGGAGCGCCTGGGCCGGGTGCTCAAGCCCGGCGACGAGCTGCGCATCCAGGGCTGGCGGATCCGCGTCCTCTCCATGCGGGGCCTAGCCCCGAGCCAGTTCCTGCTGAAGTCGCTGCCGGTGGAGGCCGGCCGGGACGATGCCTGAGCCCCTGGATGGCTTCCTGCTGGCCGCGGGCCTCGGCCTGCGCATGGGCGTCCTCAGCCAGTGCCTGCCCAAGCCGGCCTGGACCCTGCGGGGCCGCCCCCTGCTGCAGTGGGGCGCGGAGCTGCTGCGCCGGGCCGGCGCCCGGCACCTCGCCTGCAACGCCCACTTCCTGGCGGAGCGGGTCCGGGCCGTGGCCGCCGGTATCGAGGTCTGCGAAGAGCCCGACCTGCTCGGCAGCGCCGGGGGCCTGCGGCACGCCCGGGGCCGCGTGGCCGCCGAGCTCCTGACCTGGAACGCGGACATCTGGGCCGAGGCCGTGCCCTTCGACCTGCTGCGGGAGCGCCACCGCGCCGCCCGGGCCACCCTGAGCTGGCTGCTGGTACCCCACCCCGGCGGCGACTGGAACCCGGTCTGGCTGGATGCGGCGGGCCGGGTGCTGCCGAAGGGCGTGACCGGGCCCCGGGGTCCCTTCCACTTCACCGGGGCCGCCGCCTGGTCCCCGGAGGCCCTGGCCCTGCTGCCGGAGGGGGCCAGCGAGGTGAACGACCTGCGGCCCCGCCTGCCCCTGCACCTGGGAGTGGTGGCTGAGCCCTTCCCCTGGCGGGAGGTGGGCAGCCCCGACGCGCTCATCCTGGCCGCCGCGGAGCTGGCGCCGGACCAGGAGGGCCGTCTGCGGGGCTGCTACGCGCATCCCACGGCGGCACCCGCGGGTCGCCTCACCCGCTGCATCCTGGGCCCGGGCGCCGCGCCACCGCCCTCGGCCGCCGACGCCGACGCCCTCTGGTTCGAAGAGGCCGGCCGGCAGGTGCGGCTGGGACTCTAGCCTCCATCCCAACGGACCCCGATGCCGGATGACTCACGGGGGAGTACCCTGGTCGGATGGACCCCCGCCTGCACCGCGCCCTGGAGCGCTGGAACCTGAGCGATCCCCGGCCCCTGACGGGGGACGCGGGGGCCCGGCGGTACGTGCGGGTGGCCCATGCACCCCTGGGTACGGCCATGGTGGTGCTGCATCCGCTGGACACGCCCGAGCGCACCGACGACAGCTACTTCGAGTTTCGGGCCCTGCAGGCCTACCTGGATCCCCTGCTGCGGGTGCCGACGATCATCCAGACCCAGGACGAGGACCGCTGCCTGCTGGTGGAGGACCTGGGCGACACCACCCTGGAGCGCCGGCTGGTGGAACATCCCGAGGAGGAGCTGGCCTGGGCCCAGCGGGCCGGGTGGCTGCTGGCCGCCCTGGCCGGGCCCCTGACCCTGGGCGCCCCGGGCCATGCCTTCTTCATGCAGCGCGCCTTCGACCGCGCCAAGTTCGAGTTCGAGTGGGACTACTGCCGCACGAACTTCTTCCAGGACTTCCTGCAGAAGGAGCCGCCCCGCTGGCTCGACCGCCTCATGGAGGAGGCCCACGCCAGCCTCGAGACCCGGGCGCACTTCTTCGCCCACCGCGACTTCCACGTGCGCAACCTCATGGTGCACGGCGACCGGCTGGTGGTGATCGACTTCCAGGATGCCCGGCGGGGCGCGGCCACCTACGACCTGGCCAGCATCCTCTACGACGGCTACTGGGACTGGTCCCCGGAGGCCGGGCGGGCCCTCGTCGGCCCCCTCCAGCAGGAGCTGGGCTGGAACCACGAGGCTATCCAGGAGGAGCTGACCCTCAGCGCCATCCAGCGGAACCTCAAGATCCTCGGCACCTATGGCCACCAGCTGGTGCACCGGAAGAAGGCCCTCTTCGCCTCGGCCATCCCGCGCACCCTCCGGCACCTCCGGGCCCACTTCCAGCGCATGAACCACCAGGACGGCGTCCTCGCCAGCGAGCACCTGCTGCGCCTGGCGGAGGAGAAGCTGCTGAAGGGCTAGCTAGCACCTCTAGGAGGAAGACATGACGAGCACAAGATCCCTGGGCATTCCCCTGCTTTCGCTCGCCGCCGCCTGGTCCCTCGCGGCCCAAGCGCCCGCGCTGCCCGGCGAGATGCCGGCGGTCTTCCAGGTGGCCACGGACAGCTGGGACTTCGAGCGCCGGGTGGAGATGGTGCCCATGCGGGACGGGGTGAAGCTGCGGACCATCATCCTCCTGCCGAGGGGCGCGAAGAACGCGCCGATCCTGCTGACGCGCACCCCCTACAACGCCGTGGAGCTCACGAGCCACGCGCCCAGCGCCCACCTGGGGCCCGTGCTCCAGGGCTACGACAACGCCACGGACCTGATCGTGGAGGGCGGCTACATCCGGGTGGTCCAGGACGTGCGCGGCAAGCACGGCTCCGAGGGCGACTACGTCATGAACCGGCCCCTCCGCGGCCCCCTGAACCCCACTGCCGTGGACCACAGCACGGACACCTACGACACCATCGACTGGCTGGTGAAGCACCTCCCGGAGAGCAATGGCCGCGTGGGCATCCTGGGCATCTCCTACGACGGCTTCCTGCCGCTGATGGCCCTGGTGGAGCCGCACCCGGCCCTCAAGGCCGCAGTGCCCATGAACCCCATGGTGGACGGCTGGAAGGGTGACGACTGGTTCCACAACGGCGCCTTCCGTGCCCAGAACCTCTCCTACATCTACGAGCAGCAGGCCACGCGGGGCAGCGAGCAGAAGTGGTGGACCAGCCACTTCGACGACTACGACATGTTCCTGCAGGCCGGCTCCACGGGCGAGCTGGCCCGCCGCCGCGGCATGGACCAGCTGGGCTTCTGGCGCAAGGTGGCCGAGCACCCGGCCTATGACTCCTTCTGGCAGCAGCAGGCCATGGACCAGGTGCTGGCGCGGCAGCCCCTGAAGGTGCCGGTGCTGCTGGTCCACAGCCTCTACGACGCCGAGGACATCTACGGCGCGGTTGCCGTCTGGAAGGCCCTCAAGCCCCGGGATCCCGGCAACCAGTGGGTCTTCCTGGCCATGGGTCCCTGGAACCACGGCGGGGAGATCTCTGATGGCAGCAGCCTGGGCCCCCTGAGGTTCAGCCAGGACACGGGCCTGCAGTTCCGGCGCGACATCCTGCGCCCCTTCCTGGACCAGTACCTCAGGGCGGAGGGACCGAAGGCGGGCCTGCCTCCGGTGAGCGCCTTCGAGACCGGCACCAACACCTGGCGTCGGCTGCCGGGCTGGCCCCTGGCGGGTGAGGGCACGCCCCTGGTGGCCACGCCCTTCTACCTCGGCGCGGGCCTCAAGGTGACTCCAGCGACCCCGGCCGCCGCCGACGCCCCCTTCGACACCTACGTCTCGGACCCGGCCAAGCCGGTGCCCTTCCGCGCCCGCCCCATCCAGCCCGTGGGCTACGACAAGGGCCTCACCTGGCCCCAGTGGCTCACGGATGACCAGCGGGAGGCCTCGGGCCGCCCCGACGTGCTGGCCTTCGTCTCGGAGCCACTGACGGCACCCCTGAGGATCAGCGGAGAGCCCGTGGCCAACCTGGTGGCCTCCACCACGGGCACGGACGCGGACTGGGTGGTGAAGGTGATCGACGTCTATCCGGACGAGGTGGCCAGCCAGCCGGGCCTGGGCGGCTTCCAGCTCATGGTCTCCGCCGACATCTTCCGCGGCCGCTACCGGGAGAGCCTGGAGACGCCGAAGGCCCTCAAGCCCGGCGAGCCCCTGGTCTACCGCTTCGCGCTGCCCACGGCCAACCACGTGTTCCTCCCGGGCCACCGGGTCATGGTGCAGGTCCAGAGCAGCTGGTTCCCCCTCTATGACCGCAACCCCCAGACCTTCGTGCCCAACATCTTCTTCGCCCAGCCCGGCGACTACCAGCCCTCCACCCAACGGATCTGGCACGCCCCCGGCAAGGCCAGCTTCGTGGCGCTGCCGGTGGTCAAGTAGGCCTCTTGCCAAGTTGATTGACGATTTTTACCTATCAACACAAGAGACTGGATAGGGTTTTTAGATGAATGATATAGACTGACGATCCACTGGTCCCTGGGGGGTCCGGCGGGTCAGAGGGGGATGGCCATGTCCCTGGGAACACTGCTCAGAAGACTGGTGCCGGGAACACCACCGGCCGGGCCGGAGCCAGCCTGGGGTGCGCCGCGGGTGCTGGATCAGGGGCTGGTAGGCCGGCCCCAGATCGCCATGGATGACCATGGGAATGCGCTGGCGGCCTGGCACCACCGGAGCGAGGACGGCGAGGGCATCTACATCTGCCGCTACCGTCCGGACCGACGGGGCTGGGATCTGGCGCCCCGGCGCCTGGACAGTGCCCGCACCCAGGCCCAGGCCCCGGAGATCGCCATGAACAGCCGCTGCCAGCTGGCGGTCGTGTGGCACGAGCAGGAGGGCCCCCAGGCTCGGGTCTGCGCGCGGCACATGCTGGGCACGGAGGATACCTGGGTGCCCTACCCGGTGGGTCTACAGGAGGCTCCCGGCCAGGTCACCGCGCTGCACACGGCCATGGATCCCCTGGGGAACATCCAGGTCGTCTGGTGCCTGGGCGAGGCGGGTGTCTACCAGGTCTTCGCCAGCGGCTATGCCGCCGCCGAGGCCGCCTGGGATCCGCAGCCCACCCCCCTGGGCGGGCCCGCCCCGGCCCCGCTGTTTCCCCAGCTCGCCTTGAATGAGACGGGCACGGGCCTGGTGGTCTGGGGCACAGAGGGCGAGGGCGGGGCCGACCGCATCCTGGCCTGTCACTACGACCCGGGCAGCCGCTCCTGGAGCGACCGGCCGACCCTCGTGGCCCCCGGCCGCGCCGCGCACCTGCGGATGGCCCTGGATCGCCGGGGGAATGCCATCGTCCTCTGGGCGGAGGAGGATCGCAGCGGCACCCAGGTCCTCCACGCCAGCCACCTGGATGGCCGCACTATCGAATGGACCCAGGCCCCCCCGCTGGCCTCGGGACGCGGTCTCCGGTGGCCCCAGGTGGGTCTCGACGCTGAGGGGCGGGCCCACGCGGTGTGGCGGCAGGAGTCTGCGGGACGGGTGAAGCTGTACGGCAAGCGCTTCCATGGGGGCCAGTGGGAGCCCCAGCGCACGCTCCTGGTGGAGGACCTGGGCCAGAGCCAGGCCCACACCCTCTCGACCAACGCCCTGGGCCACGCGCTGGTGGTCTGGCTCCAGGAGCAGGGGGAGGCTTCCATGGTCTGCGTGCGGCGCTTCGACGGGACGGCCTGGGGTCCGCACCCGGTCCTGCTCGGCGCGCCCAGTCACAAGGACGTGCAGACTCCCGCCGCCGTGCTGTCCCCCGGGGATCAGGTGGCGGTCCTCTGGCGGCAGGGGAGCCCCGCCAACGGCGCCATCCTGGCCGCCATGGGCCGGGCCTAGGCGAGGTGTAGCAGGAGCTCTGCCACCAGGGCCGGGACCAGCTCTGTGGCCCGCCCGGTGCGCGCTTCCTGGAAAGCGCTGGCCACCCGGCTGGGCTCCAGGTTCAGCTCCAGGGTGCGGCAGCGGGGACCCACCGCATCCACGAAGCCCGCGGCGGGGTAGACGTGGCCGCTGGTGCCGATGGCCACGAAGAGGTCGCAGCCCTCCAGGGCCTCGTAGATCTGGTCCATGGCCATGGGGAGCTCGTGGAACCAGACGATGTGGGGACGCACGCGCCGGTTGCCGCAGACCGGGCAGCAGCTGCCCCGGCCCATGTCCCCGGGCCAGGCGTGGATCGTGCCGCAGCCGGTGCAGCGGCCCTTGAGCAGCTCGCCGTGCATGTGGATGAGGCGCTTCGAGCCCGCCCGGTCGTGGAGGTCGTCCACGTTCTGGGTCACCAGCAGGAGCTCCCCGGGCCAGGTGGCCTCCAGCCGGGCCAGGGCGTGGTGCGCCGCGTTGGGCTCCACGGTGGCGAGCCCGCGCCGCCGCTCGTTGTAGAAGCGGTAGACCAGGTCCGGATCGCGGCGGAAGGCCTCCGGGGTTGCGACGTCCTCCAGGCGGTGGCGCTCCCACAGACCGTCCCCGTCCCGGAAGGTGCGCACGCCGCTCTCCGCCGAGATGCCTGCGCCCGTCAGGATCACCAGGCGGGCATCACGGGACAGGGGCATGGCGGCCTCCGGCAGGTCAGTGGCCCTTGGCGGGTGGGTTCCGGGGCCCCAGCTCCAGGGCCTTGCCGTCCACGGGGCCGGGCTTGAGGCCCAGGGCGCGGGCCAGGGTGGGGGCCAGGTCCACGATGCGCACGGGCTCGCGCCGCTCGCCGGCCTTCCAGGGTCCCCAGAAGATCAGGGGGACGCGCCGGTCATAGGCATTGGGCGTGCCGTGACCCGCCGGATAGGCGGCCGGTGGCGCGCCCATGACCACGAAGGGCTTCACCGCCACCAGGAGGTCCCCGCTGCGCTCGGGGTGGAAGCTGCGGCGGAGCAGGACGCGCAGGGTGCTGTCGCGCGGGCTGCCGGTGGCCGCGGGATCCGTGGCGAGCATCTCCTCGTAGGTGAAGGCGTCGGCGATCTCCGGACGGGCCCGCAGCCAGCCCTGGGTCCGGCGCAGCACTTCGCCGCGGTCCAGCTTCGCGGCGGTCAGGACCGCTTCATCCAGGTAGAGCACGTTGGGCTCCTGCACGGGCTTCAGCAGATCGCGGTCCACCTTGAAGGCGGTCCGCAGCTCGGCCTGCAGGGCGGCCATGAAGGGCTCGATCTGCAGGCGGCGGGCGGGGAAGCCCTGCTCGGCGAGCACCTCGACCATGTCCAGGGCGCCGTGGTCGGCGGAGAGGACCACCCAGGCGTCCGGATGCTGGCGGCGGAGCCGGTCCAGCAGGCGGCCCAGGCCCCGGTCCAGCCGGTGGATCTGGTCGCGCATCTCGGTGCCGAGCATGCCGTACTGGTGTCCGATGTAGTCCGTCGAGGAGAAGCTCAGGGCCAGCAGGTCCGTGCCGGGGCCCCGGCCCAGGCGCTCGCCGTCCAGCAGGGCCTCCGCGGCCTCCAGGGTCACGGCGTCCAGGAAGGGAGAGGGCCGGAACCGGGCCTCGAAGCCCTTGTCCAGGGGCATGCCCACTCCCTGGATGAGCCGGGGCAGGCCGCCGTTGCGCACGGTCTGCGCCCCGAAGACCCACTGTCCCGTCCGCCCTTCGGGGGTGGCGGGGTCCTTGAGCCAGAGCCAGCTGTCGGCGGCGATGCGCTCCGACAGCCCCTGGTCGTAGGTCACGAGCCAGGCCGGGAGCCGGTCCTGGTAGACACTGGAGCTGGTGAACCCGGCGGCGCCGGTGAACCAGTAGACCCCGGTGGGCTTGCGCCCGGCCATGAGGATGGCCGCGCGGTCCTTGCCCGAGAGGGCGAAGACCCGGCTGCCCGGCACCTGGGCCTGCAGCCAGTCGCCCAGCTCCTCCCCGAGCAGGCGGACATTGGAGGCGCCGCGCTGGGTGGGGGCGTGCAGGGGCCTGGCCTGGGGGTCCTCGACGCAGTAGACGAACTTGCCGGTGCTGCGCTCCATCCAGCGGTTCTCGACGATGCCGGTGCTGGCCGGGAACCGGCCCGAGAGCAGCACGGAGTGGCCGGGGCCGGTCTCCGTGAAGCCGTGGTCGTGGTAGGCCTCGGTGAAGAAGACGCCTTCCCTGCGCAGCCGCCCGATGCCCCCGGTGAGCTCCGGGCCGAAGGCCTGCATGAGCTGCGCGGAGAACTGGTCCACGGAGATGACCACCACGAGCTTGGGCCGCGCCGGGGCCGGAGGGGCCGCCAGCAGGACCGGGACCAGGGCCAGCGGCAGGCTCAGGGCGCGCAGGCGGGACAGGATCATCAGAACGTCACCCCGGCCCCGAAGGTCCACATGCGCTCGAACTCCTGGCCGCTGCCCTGGGCCGTGAAGTAGGCGGCCAGGTCCGACACGCTGCTGAGCTTCACGGGGCGGTCCCTGGTGACGGGCTGCTGGTAGCTGGCCACGAGGTAGGGCTGCACCACCACGGCGGGGATGCGCCAGCGGGCCCCCACCCGCAGCCAGGTGCGGCTCAGGTCCTTGGCGGTCGAAGCCCCGGCGGTGTCGAAGGTGTAGCGCTGGAAGCGCTGGATGAGACCGATTTCACCGGCCAGCCCCACAAAGGGCACCCACACCTGGGCATTGAGCCCCGCGCCCAGGCCCTGCTGCTTGAGCTTGGTGCCCTGGGCCGAGGTGCCCTTGGAGAGGCTGCCGTCGGCATTGAGCTGGGTGTATTCCAGGCCGCCCTCAAGCTTCAGCAGGGGCCCCACCTGAAACAGCTCCCGGCTGGCCGAGGCGATGAAGCCGCCGCCGGTGCTCAGGTCACCGGCCACCAGCTGCCCGGAGCCGGAGAGCAGCGTCTGGGGCAGGCTCTGGCCCGAGGGCCGGGGCAGCTCCAGGCGCAGGTCCCACTGGGCGCAGAGGGGCAGGGCCGCGAGGCAGAGGGGAGCAAGGGCGAGGCGCATGCGGTCTCCAGGGAGAGGCTCGATCATACCTCGTCGGGGATCAGGGCCTGCCTCTCCACTTGATGCTGCAGCCCATGCTGGGGAGCTGGGGATCCAGGGGTGCCTGCCCCGCCAGGGCCGCCTCGATGGCCTCCTTCAGCTCCTGCCGGGTGACATGGGCGGGGTCCTTCCAGCTGTCGTCCAGGCGTCCCCGGTAGGTCAGGTGCCGGTGGCTGTCGTAGAGGAAGAAGTCCGGGGTGCACGCCGCCCCCAGGGCGCGCACCACGACCTGCTCCTCGTCCCAGAGGTAGGGAAAGGCATAGCCCCGGGCCAGGGCGCGCCGCCGCATGGCCTCGAAGCTGTCCTCGGGGTGGGTCACGGCGTCGTTGCCGTTGATGCCCACCACGGCGCAGCGTCCGGCGTAGGCCTTGGCCAGCTGGTTGAGCCGGTCATCGATGGCCTGCACATAGGGGCAGTGGTTGCACATGACCACCACCAGCAGGGCCGGGGTGTGGAAGTCGTGCAGTGACCAGAGGCGCCCGTCCACACCCGGCAGGGTGAAATCTGGACAGCCTGAACCGAGCGGAACCATGGTGGATTCCATGAGTGACACGGAGCCCTCCCGAAGCTGAGCCCAGCATACGTTCCTCCCGAGAAAAATCCCGCCGGCGGGAGGCCAGGCGGGGGCTGAAAAATAAGCAGAAATTGTTCATTTGATATTGAGTGGCCTGAAAACGGGGCACCCGCCAACCAGCGGGGAAAAAAAGTCGCAGGCGTCAAGGTCTTGTCCAGATTGCAGTTTTGTCCTGTTGGGGGCACAGTGTGGGCAGAAAGGGTGCCTATTGGGGTGGCGAACCTGCTTGACAGGCCGGCGGCCCCCAGGGATTTATGTAGACATAAGCGAATTAACTTATGCATCCTTTGAGGTACCTGCCCGCTTGGGGAAAGTCGCGAAGCCCTGGCCGGGAGAGGTGAACCACTCCAGTCGCCCCGAGGCCCCATGGTTGTCCTACCCCACCTGCACTGGTCCACCCTCGGGGAAGGTACCGGGGGCCTGGAGCAGCGCTGGTCGACCCTCTGGGACGTCACGGTGGACCGCGGGGCCAGCCTCGCGCTGCCACCCTCCGGCACGGACCTCTGGGTGGTCAACGCCCGGGGCGTCCACCCCCTCCCGGAGCTCCTCCGGCTGATCACCGAAGTCGGGGCCCTGCCGGTGCTGCTGGCCCTGGACCCGGCCGCCCCGGCCCTGAGTCCCGAGGAGCTGCGCGAGTGGGGCCTGCTGGGCTCCGTCCGCTGGGGGATCCTCGGCTCGGAGCCGCCCGCGGCCGGGCTCCGGCCCCGCCCCAGCGCGGTCCCCGCCCTCACCGGCTCCCAGGCGCTGGCGCTGGGCCTGGTCGGCGCGAGCCAGGCCATGCAGGAGGTGCTGGCGCGGGCCCGCAGCGCCGCTGCCACCCGGGCCACAGTCCTGCTCCTGGGCGAGAGCGGCACCGGCAAGGAGGTCATCGCCCGGGCCATCCACCGCATGAGCGCGGAGGCGGGCGAGCCGTTCGTGGCTGTGCACTGCGGCTCCATCCCCGAGAACCTGCTGGAGTCCGAGCTGTTCGGCTACAACAAGGGCGCCTTCACGGACGCCCGCAAGGACACCCCGGGCAAGTTCCGCGAGGCCCACGGCGGGACGATCTTCCTCGATGAGGTCGGCACCATGAGCCCGGCGGCCCAGGTGCGCCTGCTGCGCGTGCTGCAGGAGCGCGAGGTGCAGCCCCTGGGCGGCGGCGCCCCCGTGAAGGTCGACGTGCGGGTGGTGACGGCCACCAATGTCGACCTCTGGAAGAAAGTGCAGGAAGGCAGCTTCCGGGAGGACCTCTTCTACCGGCTGGAAGTGGTGCCCATCACCATGCCGCCCCTGCGGGTCCGGCGGGAGGAGGTGCCCTTCCTGGCCCAGCACTTCCTGAACCGGAAGGCCCGCGAGCACGGGCTCTATCCCAAGGCCCTGCATCCCAGCGTGGATCCCCTGCTCATGGACCTGCCCTGGCCCGGCAACGTGCGCCAGCTGGAGAACGCCATCGAGCGGGCCATCGTCCTGTCGGGCAAGCGGCCGGTGCTCACCCGCGAGGACTTCGCCTTTCTGGCGGACCGGATGGGGACCGCGGCGCCCGCGGGGGCCGTGGTGCCGCCCGCCCTGCCGACGGAGGCCTTCACCCAGCTCCAGTCCGTTCCGTCCTTCGGCATGGACCTGCCGCCCGAGGGGCTGGACCTCAACCAGGTCGTGTCGGGCATGGAGAAGACGCTCATGCTCCAGAGCCTCGCCATCACCCGCGGCAACAAGAAGCGCGCGGCGGACCTGCTGGGGCTCAAGCGCACCACCTTCCTCGAGAAGATGAAGCGGCTGGACCTGGAGGATGCTGCCGGGGCCGAGGCCGAGCCCGAGTAGGCTAAGCTTTCGGCATGGCGAGTGCGACGCATCTGCGATGGAAGCTGGGGGTCCCCGATCCCCAGGAAGAGGGCCTCTGCGCCTGGCTGGAGGCGGAGGGCTCCTCGGCCTTCTACCGGGAAGCGGACCCGCCCCGGTCCTGCTACGCCTACTTCCCGCCGGACCAGCCGCCCCCGGACGCCGCCGGCTTGGCCGCTTTCCCCGGCGTCTGCCTGCTGGCGGCCGAGTCCTTCGGGGACGAGGACTGGCTGGCCAAGAGCCGCGAAGGCTTCGGTGCCTTCGACGTGGGCGCCCGGTTCCACGTGCGGCCCCTCTGGGACGAGGCGCCGGGCCCCAGGGACCGCATCGACCTGGTGGTGAACCCCGGCCTGGCCTTCGGCACGGGCGGCCACGAGACCACGCGGCTCTGCATGACCCTGCTGGAGGAGCTCGCCGATGCCGGGCGCCTGCAGGGCCCCGTCCTGGACATCGGCGCGGGCACGGGCATCCTCTCGCTGGCCGCCTTCCTGCTGGGCGGGCGGGGGCTCACGGCCTTCGACATCGATCCCGACTGCGGCCCGGCCATGGAAGAGCTGATGGAGCTGAACGCGCACCTGCTGCAGGGCGCCACGCCCTACGAGAGCTTCGTCGGCACCCTGGACCATCCCCGGGTGGCCGGCCCCTACGCGGGGCTGCTGGCCAACATCCTGCTGGTGACCATCCAGGAGCTGCTGCCCCGCATGGCGGCGGTGGCGGCGCCCGGCGGCTGGCTCATCGCCAGCGGCATCCTGGCGGAGCGCACGGACGAGGCCCTGGTGAGCCTGGCCACCCACGGCTTCCGCCCGGAGAAGGTGCTCACCGAAGGCGAGTGGATCGCCATCCTCGCGACGAGGCGGGGACCCCACTCCGAGCGAATCCTGGACGGGCGCTGAGATGACCCACGCGAACCAGCCCATCGGCGTCTTCGACTCGGGCATCGGCGGCCTCACGGTGATCCACGCCCTGCGCCAGCTGCTGCCGCAGGAGGACCTGCTCTACCTCGGCGACACCGCGCGGCTGCCCTACGGCACCAAGAGCCACCGCACCATCGAGCGCTACACCCTCCAGATGGGCGAGCTGCTGCAGCGGCACGAACCGAAGCTCATCGTCATCGCCTGCAACACCGCCAGCGCCCACGGGCTGCCGGCCCTGCAGGCCGCGAGCCCCTGCCCGGTCATCGGCGTGATCGAGCCCGGCGCGGAGGCCGCCGCCGGGCATCCGGGCGCCGTGGGCATCATCGGCACCCTGGCCACCGTGAGCAGCGGGGCCTATGAGACGGCCATCCGCCGCCGCGATCCAGGCAAGGTGATTCACAGCGTGGCCTGTCCCCTGCTGGTACCCCTCGCGGAAGAAGGCTGGTTCGACGATCCGGTCACGGACAGCATCTGCCGCCGCTACATGAACCAGCTGCCCTTCGAGGTGAAGACCGTGGTCCTGGGCTGCACCCACTACCCGACCCTTATGACCAGCCTGGAGCGGAGCCGTCCGGGCACCCTCTGGATCGACAGCGGCAGCGTCACCGCCCGGGCCGTGGACCGCCTGCTCCGGGGCAGCCTCGGCTACCGGACCGCGAGCGCCCGCGGGGAGCTCCGGGTCCAGCTCACGGATGCCAGCAGCCGCCTGAAGGAAGTCGGCAGCCGCTTCCTCGAGGAAGAGCTGGGCGACGTCGAAGTTGTCGAGATCTGAGGTCCGTCCTCAACGGCAAATCCGTGATCACCACAAGGACCACAGGAACCACTCAGGAATGCGTGGTTGAGGGCCGTGCGGCTGTGCTGACTGCAGGCCGCCTTTCTCTGTGGTCCACTCGGCGGATGATGACTCAGGCGGGCACAGCGCCGGGGAGGGTGAAGACGACGGTGGTGCCGACGCCCTCGGTGCTCTCGATGCGGATCTCGCCGCCGTGGTTGCGCACGATCTCGCGGCAGATGCTGAGGCCGAGGCCGGTGCCCTCGCCCTCGGGCTTGGTGGTGAACATGGGCCGGAAGACCTGGCCGATGAGCTCGGCGGGAATCCCCTGGCCCGAGTCCTGGAAGCGCAGCTCCCACCAGATCCCGCCCGGGGAGCTCTCCTCGGCGGGGGTCGCGGACAGCACGACCTTGCCCCCGTCGGGCATGGCATCCATGGCGTTGTTCATGAGGTTGAGGAAGAGCTGCTCCATCTGCTTGCGGTCCACCTCGAGGCAGCAGCTGGCGGGGGTCTCGGCCTCGACCGTGACGCCGTGGGCGGCGAGGGTGGGGGCCCAGAGCTGCTGCAGGTCCGCGAGGAGGTCCTTGAAGGCCTGGGGCTGCCGGTGGAGCTGGGGCCGCCGGGTGAGGTCCAGCAGGCGGCGCACGATGTCGCCCACCCGCTGGATCTGGCCCTGGATGACGCGGAGGCGCTCGCGGGTCTTGTCCGGCAGGTCCTTCTGGGCGTCCAGCAGCTGCAGGTGCCCCGTGACAAGGTTCAGGGGCGTTCCCACTTCGTGCGCGAAGGTGGCCGTCAGCTGGCCGGCCACAGCCAGGCGCTCCTGGGCGCCCAGCTCCTCCCGCAGGAGGGCGTTGCGCTCCACCAGCGCCGCCAGCTCGTCGTTCTTGGCCTGGAGCTCCGAGAGGGCCGCGTCGATGCGGTCCTGGAGGTTGGCGTTGAGGCCGCGGACCTCCCAGATGAGGGCCTCCCGCTCCCGTCCCGCCACCTCCAGGCGGACGGCCATGTCATTGAACCGGGCGGCGATGAGGCCCAGCTCGTCGCTGCGCCGCACCGGGGCCCGGGCGGTGGGATCGCCCCGCTCCAGCCGCTGCATGGTCATCACCATGGCCTCGATGGGGTCGCTGATGAGCATGCGCAGGATGAGCCAGAGCAGGATGAACTCGCCGAGCAGCACGCCCGGCAGCGTGCGGTAGGTCCGCTTCAGGTTGTTGTCCCAGACCACCTCCCAGCGCTCCAGGTCGCAGTAGGCGCGGATGAGGCCCAGGGGGGGCTGGTTGCCCTTGCGGGTCCTGATGGGCAGGTAGACCTTCCAGGCCTGGCGCCCGGTGTTGAGGTCCACCAGCTCGGCCTGGGGTCTCTGCAGGGACAGGTAGGAGCCGATCTCGGGGCCCCAGTCCACCAGGGCCTCGTCCCCGGAGGAGCGGACCAGATCCACCTCCGAGCCCTTGCCCACCCGCCGGAAGACATCGATCTGGAAGATGCTGCGGTCCGGACCGGCGATGCTCGCCAGCAGCTGGTCCAGCTTGTCCGGGTCCTTGAAGGTGGGGTCCCGCTCCAGGATGTCCGTCTCCACGGCGGCGGCCGTGTCGATGGTCAGCTGCCGGGAATAGTTCTCCAACTCGCGGCGGGAGTTCCGGACGATGGAGTAGGCCACGGCCACGGTGAGGACGCTGGTGACCAGGCCCAGCAGGAGGAAGAGCTTCGCGTGGAGACTCCGCATCCAGGCCAGGGGCCGGATCCGCACGTGCCAGAAGCTCATGGCTGCGCCTCGTCGGCCAGGGGCAGCCCCAGGGCCGGCCGCAGCGCCCGGGCGAAGGCGGCGGGATCCTGGCCCCGGGCCGCGGCGACGAAGTGATCGAAGGCCGTGCGCCGGGCCTCGGCCACGTCCCCGAGCAGGTCCAGGACCCCGCCGCAGAGGGTGGCGCGGTCCCGGGACCGGAGCTGGGCCTCCGCCTCCCACAGGAGGGCTTCCAGGGCCGCCAGGTCATGGTGGTCGCCCAGCAGCGTCTGCAGGTTCCGCAGGTCCCTGAGCTTGGGTTCCGGGGGCAGGGCGAAGGCGCCTTCCAGGGCCTCCACGGCGTAGCGCAGCTTCTTGATGCGGACCCGGGCCTTGTGCATGGCGGCGGGATCCTCGCGGGTCGCCAGGGCGCCCAGGTCGCCCAGGGCGGCCTGGGCGCGGGGCTCTAGGCAGGCCCAGGCAGCCTCCTGGAGGGTGGTGCGCTGGAAGGGCTCTGGCAGGGAGGGCACCTCCAGCAGGCGGCTCAGGTCCGGCAGCCGCAGGCGGTGCAGCTCCTTGTCCATGGCGCGCCGGGCCTTGGCGCGGCCCCGGTCCACCTGCTCCAGCAGGTGCTCGATGACGGCGGCCTGGGTGGGGGTCCGGGCCTCGGCGTGGTGGCCCCGCAGGTAGTCGGCGTGGACATCCAGCTCCCGGGGCAGGCCGAGGACGTCGACCAGCCCCTTCAGCGCCCGTCGCTGGCCCTTGTGGCCCGGGTAGACCTCGGGGTCCACCAGGTCGAGCACGGCGCCCAGGCGCCGGGCGGCCACGCGGACCTGGTGGAGCTGCTCCATGTCCTCGGACCAGTGGGCCTCCCCCAGCAGCTCCTGCAGACGCGCCAGCCGCGCCTCGAGGGCGCGGTGCAGCAGGAGCGCCAGGTCGGCTGGATGCATCCCATGATTCTAGACGCAAGACGTGAAGGCGAAAAAAAAACGGAGTAAACTTAGGCATGGAACACATCCACATCAAGGGTGCCCGCGAGCACAACCTGAAGAACCTGGACCTGTCGCTGCCCCGCAACCAGCTGGTGGTCATCACGGGCCTGTCCGGCTCCGGCAAGTCCAGCCTGGCCTTCGACACCCTCTACGCCGAGGGCCAGCGGCGCTACGTGGAGAGCCTCTCGGCCTACGCGCGGCAGTTCCTGGACCAGATGGAGAAGCCCGATGTGGACAGCATCGAGGGCCTCTCCCCGGCCATCTCCATCGAGCAGAAGACCACCAGCAAGAACCCCCGGTCCACGGTGGCGACCGTGACGGAGATCTACGACTACCTGCGCCTGCTCTTCGCCCGCACGGGCCGGCCCACCTGCGTGGCCTGCGGCGAGCCCATCGCCAGCCAGACCATCCAGGAGATGGCCGACCAGATCCTGGCGAAGCCCGAGGGCACCAAGCTGCAGATCCTGGCGCCGGTGGTGCGGGGCCGCAAGGGCGAGTACAAGAAGCTGCTCCAGGACCTCATGAAGCGGGGCTACATCCGGGCGCGGGTGAACGGCCAGATGCTCGACCTCACCGAGGGCGTGCCCGACCTGGACAAGCAGAAGAAGCACACCATCGAGGTGGTCATCGACCGGCTGAAGGTCACGTCGGCCATCCAGTCGCGGCTGGCGGACAGCCTGGAGATCGCCTGCAACCTGGCCGAGGGCGGCGCCCTCCTCGACCTCGACGGCGCCGAGACCTTCTTCTCCAGCAAGCTGGCCTGCAACAAGCCCCGGTGCGCCCGGTTCGGCCAGGGCCTGCCGGAGCTGGAGCCGCGCTCGTTCTCGTTCAACACGCCCTACGGGGCCTGCCCCACCTGCGACGGCCTGGGCTTCAAGCGCCAGTTCGCCGAGGAGCTGATCGTGCCGAACGCGAACCTGGCCATCAGCGAGGGCGCCATCCAGGCCAGCGGCTGGAAGAGCGTGTCGGAAGACGGCTGGCGGTCCCAGATGATGGACCAGCTCTCCCGCAAGCTGAAGTTCAGCCTCGACACCCCCTGGAAGAAGCTGCCCGCGGACATCCGCCGCCTGCTGCTGCACGGCACCGAGAAGGAGATGCGCTTCACCTACGAGAGCAAGCGCAACAGCAACCGCTACGACTTCGTCCACCACTTCGAGGGCATCATCGGCAACCTCGAGCGCCGCTACCGCGAGACCACCAGTGAGGAGATCCAGGCGGAGCTGGAGGAGTCCATGCGGATCATCCCCTGCGAGGTCTGCGCGGGCCAGCGGCTCAAGCCCGAGGTGCTGGCGGTCTACGTGAGCGGCCTGAACATCGCCCAGGTGGCGGCCCAGAGCGTGCGGGACGCCCGGAAGTGGTTCAGCGACCTGGCCCTGCAGGGCAAGGACGCCGTCATCGCCGAGAAGGTGCTCAAGGAGATCCGCGAGCGCCTGGGCTTCCTGGACGACGTGGGTCTGGGCTACCTGACCCTGGACCGCAGCGCGGCGACGCTGTCGGGCGGCGAGGGCCAGCGCATCCGGCTCGCCACGCAGATCGGCTCCAAGCTGCAGGGCGTCCTCTACGTGCTGGACGAGCCCAGCATCGGCCTCCACCAGCGGGACAACCTGCAGCTCATCCGCACCCTGAAGGAGATGCGGGACCTGGGCAACACCGTGCTGGTGGTGGAGCACGACCTGGAGACCATCCTCGCCGCGGACCACGTGGTGGACATGGGGCCCGGCGCCGGCGAGCACGGCGGCTTCGTGGTGGCCCAGGGCACCCCCGAGGAGATCCGCGACACCCCGGGCTCCATCACCGGCGACTTCCTCGCGGGCCGCGACGCCATCCCCGTGCCGCGCCGACGCCGCAAGGCCCAGCGGGGCTACCTCTCGGTGCTGGGCGCCGAGGAGAACAACCTCAAGAAGGTGGACGCGGACTTCCCCATCGGCCTGGTCACCTGCGTCACCGGGGTCAGCGGGTCGGGCAAGAGCACCCTGGTCAACGAGATCCTCTACAAGGCCCTCGCCAACCAGCTGCACCAGGGCGTGCACCTGGTCGGTAGGCACAAGGCCATCAAGGGCCTCGAGGCCATCGACAAGGTCATCGACATCGACCAGGCCCCCATCGGCCGCACGCCCCGCAGCAACCCGGCCACCTACACCGGGCTGTTCACGCCCCTGCGGGAGCTCTTCGCCCAGCTGCCCGAGAGTAAGGCCCGGGGCTACGCGCCCGGCCGCTACAGCTTCAACGTGAAGGGTGGCCGCTGCGACAAGTGCGAGGGCGACGGCCTGCTGCGCATCGAGATGCACTTCCTGCCGGACGTCTACGTCACCTGCGAGCAGTGCAAGGGGAAGCGCTACAACCGCGAGACCCTGGAGATCCACTACAAGGGCAAGAGCATCTCCGACGTGCTGCAGATGACCGTGGAGGAAGCCCTGGCCCTCTTCGCGCCCATCCCGGTGCTGGCCAACAAGCTGCAGACGCTCATCGACGTGGGCCTCGGCTACATCCGCCTGGGCCAGAGCGCCACCACTCTGTCCGGGGGCGAGGCCCAGCGCGTGAAGCTGGGCAAGGAGCTGAGCAAGCGGGCCACGGGCCGCACCGTCTACATCCTGGACGAGCCCACCACGGGCCTGCACCTGAAGGACATCCAGAAGCTGCTGGAGGTCATCACGCGGCTGGTGGAGACCGGCAACACCATCATCGTCATCGAGCACAACCTGGACGTCATCAAGACCGCGGACTGGATCCTGGACCTTGGACCCGAGGGCGGTGGCGAGGGGGGCCGCCTCATCGCCGTGGGCACTCCGGAGGAGATCGCCAAGCGGAAGACCAGCGTGACGGGGCGCTACCTGGCGCCCTACCTGAAATAGAGTCTCCGCTCAGGCGAAGAGGTCCACCCGCTTGCCCACGCCGCCGGACTGGTCCACCAGCTTGGCCAGATCGCTCCCCTGCTGGGTGCTCATGTCCACGGTCTTCTTGAGCACACTCAGCGTCAGGTCATTCTGGACCCTGAGCTGGTTCATGGAGACAGCGGTGGCGGCGGTAATGTCCAAGGGAAAACCTCAACAACCCCCCTATCGGTCTTCGGGCTTCTTCACTTGAGCGGCCCGGAGCAGGGCGGCGGCGTTCAGCACCGAAGACTTGGCCTCGATGGCGGCCAGGTTCTCGGCCGCGATGGCCTCGAAAACTTCCCGGCGGTGGACTTGGACACTGCGGGGGGCCTTGATGCCGAGCCGGACACCCTCTTTGGAAATACCGAGGACGATCACCTCGACCTCGCCGCCGATGATGATGGACTGCTCCTGCTTCCGGGTGATGACCAGCATGCTGGAAGGCTACCAGAGCTTTTCAGTCCCGGGCCAGGATTGGGAAGCGCAGCGGGAATTTATCGGCGTTCAGCGCGATCTGGTAGCCCGTCAGCGTCCTGGTGTTGATGACCAGGGGGCCCGCCAGGTTGGTGGTCATGCGCCGCGGATCCTCGGGGATCACCACCAGGGTCAAGACCATGGCGTCCCGCAGGGACTCCAGGGCGAGGGCCTCGGCCTCTTCGGTGCCCAGCGGCACCTCGTAGTCGTGCTTGACGGCCGCGGGGTCGATGCAGGTGAAGGTCGTGTCCGGGGCGGCCACGGACTGCAGGAATTTCAGCGGATAGCCGTCCGGCGGCTCGAAGAGGCGGAAGGCGGTGAGTTGCGGAAAGCCCAGCAGACCCTTCGGGAAGCTCAGCAGGATGCCGTCGTCGGAAGCTGGGTCTGGGGAGGAGGTCATGGTTTTCCCGGGTTGTTCCAAATCAACCCATCGGTCGATTCTGCCTCTTCCTGAGTTTCATGCGGCCCCGCTTCGAAGACGCCCCAGAGCGCATCGAGGCGCTTGCGGCGGAAGCGGGGGTTCGGAATCGTGCGCTCCAGGGCCTCCCGCGTGGCGGGCGGATGCGCCAGACGCGCCAGGAGCCAGCGGTTGCCCAGCTCCATGACCGCGGCGACATCGCCCTCGTTGCCCCACTCCCAGCGCATGGTCGTCAGCTGCCGGGCCCGCTCCATGGCCAGCTCACCCAGATGTCTAGCTTTTTCCACCACGGGGTCGTGCCGGGGGGGCGAGTAGGCGCGGACCCGGCGCAGCAGGTGGCGGATCTCCTGGGGCAGGCTG
>Ga0208507_1000338_pt1 | contig 31562 bp, 19 predicted proteins | sample CryBogCBH12Aug01_FD_184626 | JGI IMG/M metagenome (GOLD analysis project Ga0208507, IMG submission 184626) | Freshwater microbial communities from Crystal Bog, Wisconsin, USA - CBH12Aug09.1 (SPAdes) (version 2) | ecosystem: Environmental > Aquatic > Freshwater > Lake | place: Crystal Bog... | reverse complement strand
CCGTGGTGCCCAATCGGAAATCCAGACCCACGATTCTCCTTCGGGAGACCTACCGTGAGGACGGGAAAGTCCGCAATCGTACGCTGGCGAATCTGACGGATTGGGCGCCAGAGAAGATTGCAGCCCTTTCGTCAGCGCTGGATGCAGCCAGGTCCGGGAACGTGGGCACGGGGATGATCGAACTCCTCGCGACCATCCCCCATGGTCATGTCCATGCGGTATTGGGCACCCTGCGGCGGCTCGAACTGGAGCAGGTTCTGCTCACTCGGCGCTGCCGGGAACGAGACCTTGTGACTGCGATGATTGTGGCGCGTGTGCTCGATCCTGGCTCGAAGCTCTCGACCCACCGGGCCTTCGGACACACCACGCTGGGCGAGGTCATGGATGTGGCTGACGCCAAGCCCGAGGAATTGTATACGGCCTTGGACTGGCTGCTGGCTCGACAGGAGGCAGTCGAAGCCAAGTTAGCCAAACGTCACCTGGTGGATGGTTCTCTCCTGCTCTACGACCTGACCACGGTCTGGTTCGAGGGCGAGAAGTGCGAGCTCGGGAAATTCGGCCATAGCAAGGAGGGACGGTCCAACAAGCTTCAGATCCTGGTGGGTCTGCTCTGCAACCGTGAGGGCATTCCCGTCTCCATCCAGGTATTTGAAGGCAATGCTTCAGAGACAGGCACCCTGGAGGGGCAGATCCAGAAAGTGCGGGAGCGGTTCGGGCTCAAGCACATCGTATTCATCGCCGACCGCGGCATCCTCCGTTCGGTGCGGATCAAGGAGGACCTGGGGCCAATGGGGTTGGACTGGATCACGGCCCTGCGCAAGCCCGCCATCCGCGAGCTGATCCAGAAGGGTGCATTTCAGCCTTCGCTGTTCGAGGAGGTGGATTTCGCTGAGATTGAGGATCCGGCCTACCCAGGCGAGCGTCTGATTGTGTGCCGGAATCCCATCCTTGCCCATGATCGGGCCCGGCGGCGAGAGGAGCTGCTCTCGCGCACCGAGAAGGAGCTGAAGGGCATCCAGGACAGCGTGAACCGGGAGACGAGGCCCCTGCGGGGCGAGGACCAGATCGGCCTGAAGGTAGGTGGATTGCTGAACCGCTTCAACGTGGGCAAGTTCTTTGACCTGACCATCACGGACCAGCAGTTCGCCTTCCATCGCAAGGAAGTCCAGATTCACGAGGACGCCGCCTTGGACGGGTTCTATGTGATCCGGACCAGCCTGGATAAGCAGACCATGGACGCTGCCGAGACGGTCATGGCCTACAAGGGGCTCGCCAAAGTCGAGACCGCCTTCAAGCAGATGAAGACCGAGGATCTAGAGATCCGGCCCATCTATCACCGCCTGGCGGATCGGGTGAAGGCCCACGTCTTTCTCTGCATGCTGGCCTACTACGTCGAGTGGCATTTGCGGCGTGACCTGGCGCCCCTGCTGTTCGGCGAAGGCGATTCCAGGCTGGCCGAAGCTCAAAGAAAGAGTCCCGTGGAACCGGCAAGGCCCTCCGCCCCGACCAAAGCTAAGCGTGGCCGCAAGCGCACCGAGGACGGCTACATGGTCCATAACTTCAGGGATCTGCTCAGAGACCTGGCCAGCCTATCCCTCTGCACCTGCCAAGCCACGGGCTCAAAGTTGCCCCCATTCAAGCGCTATACCCAGCCCAGTCCCTACCAGAAGCGCGCCTTCGACCTACTGCAACTGACCCCGCCGTAGACAGCCGGCAGCAGGATCATCGCCGGAGAAGCAGTGTCTGTAAGGGTTTCGGCCGTTCTACAGTAAAAACTTCGGCCTGGATCCCCAGCTTTCCGTGAAGTTTCGGTGCGCCGCTCAGGTTGTGCAGAGCAAGATGCGGCGCGGCTCAGCGCGGTCGGTAGCTACGGCCAGCGCTCCTTTTCTGGCATCGTGATGCTGCCGGTCCTTCCCGTGGCCCAGTCCCTCTGGAGCGCCCCATGCTACGCGCCATCGCCGTCCAGTTCCTCCTCCTCGCCTCCCTGGCGGCCCAGCCGTCCGCCCCCTCCTTCGCCGGCTACTGGGAGGGCGCGATCCAGATTCCCGGGACGGAGATGAAGATCCTGGTGACCCTGGAGGGCGGCGGCGCCGCCTGGACCGGGCGCATCTCCATCCCGCCCCAGGGCGCCAAGGACCTGCCCCTGGGCGAGGTCAAGGTGGTCGGCGAGGCCGTGTCCTTCGCCCTGCCGGGCACTCCGGGCAGCCCGAAGTTCAGCGGCAAGCTGGGCAAGGACATGCGCATCGAGGGGACGCTCACCCAGGGTGGGCAGGTGTTCCCGTTCTTCCTCGCCCGGGGCGCCGCGCCGGCCGCAGCAGTCGCGCCGAAGCGGGATCCCCAGGACCGGGAGCTCGGCTTTCCCGGCTTCAACGCCTTCCCGCTGAAGGGCAGCGTGCGGACGGGGGGCGCGCATCCCTACTTCGCCGTCATGGTGGCGGGCTCCGGACCCACGGACCGGGACTGGTCGAACCCGCTCATCGGCGCAGCCAGCCACGGGGGCCGGGACTTCGCGGCCTGGCTGCAGGGCCAGGGCCTCGGCAGCCTGCGCTACGACAAGCGCTTCATCGGCTCTCGGGACGCCAAGCTCGACATCTCCCTCGACGCCCAGGTGGGCGACATCAGGGCGGCCCTGGCGGCCGCCCGCGCCCTGCCCGAGGCGAAGGGCAAGAAGCTGCTGCTGGTGGGCCACAGCGAGGGCTCCCTGCTCTCGCTGCTGGCCGCCGCGGATGTGGACGCCGTGCTGCTGCTGGCCCTACCCGGCACCAGCATGGGCAAGCTCATCGTCCTCCAGGTGAAGGGGCAGCTGGACGGGGCCGCGGCGCCAGAGGACTTCAAGCAGCAGAACCTCGCCTACCTGGAGGCCGTGCTGGAGAGCATCCGCCAGGACAAGGACCTGCCCCCGGCCGGGGAAGGCACCGCCCAGGGGATCGTGAACCTCGCGAAGTCCCTGGCCCGGCCCGAGACCCGCGGCTTTGTCCGGGCCACCATGGACCTGGATCCCTGGGGCGCCGCCCAGCGCCTGTCCGTGCCCTGCGCGGTGGTGTGGGGCGACCGCGACATCCAGACCTGGCGGCCCGAGGTCCTTCCCCCGGACTTCAAGGGCACCGTGCTCCAGATCCCCGAGGCCAACCACCTCTTGAAGCGCGAGACCCGCGACAAGGCCAGCCTTGCGGGCCCCGCCGCCCTGACTACCTACGGCGACAGCACCCCCCTCGCCGACCTCACGCCCCTGGCCGCGTGGCTGAAGGCGCTCCGCTGAAGAACCCCAAGGGAAGCAGACATGGTCGACAGTGTGGTCCTACATTGGCCTGGCGAAAAGGGCTCGGTATCCTTGTGCCTGTGCGGAGATCTCCGTGTCTGAGCGCATGGAACTGAAGATGGTGTACAGCCGGTGGCAGCGCTGGTTCGCCTGGGGCACCTTCATCGGCTTTGAAGTCCTGGCCCTCGTCCTGTTCTGGCTGGAACGGCGCAGAGGCGCAGGGGACTGGATTCTGTTGAGCCTGCGCCTGGTCCAGGGCGCCCTCCTGCCCTGGGGCATCTTCGGCTGCTTTGTCACGGTGCTGGAGGTCGAAGGCGAGGTGCTGGTGGTGACCCCGCTGTGGCGGAAGCTGCTCCGGCAACCCAGCCTGCGCGAGCCCCTGGGTTCGGTGGCCCTGGAGTGGATCGGCGCTCAGCTCACCATGCAGCGGCCTGCGGAAGGCTTCATCCTGCGCCTGGGCAGCGGCCCCAAGGCCCGGGGAGCTGCGGACTGGCTGGTGGCGCGAGGCGTGAGACCTCCTGTCGGTGGCTGAGCCCGAGTCCTGGAAGGACGCCCAGAAAAGAAAGTTCCTCCTCTTGTTCTCTGCGTCAGCTGCGGTTCCAGCCCTTGTTATGCCGAAGTCGTCTGCCTGGTTCCCCATGCCGCCCTTGCTATGCTGGTCGTTCATCCCTCTGGAGGTCCCATGTTCCGTCTCGATGGCAAGGTCGCGCTCGTCACCGGCGCCAGCCAGGGCATCGGCGAGGCCATCGCGAAACGGCTGGCGGCGCAGGGGGCCACGGTGGTGTGCGCGGCGCGGACGCTGGCGAAGCTGCAGGAGGTGGCGGACGCCATCACCAGCGTGGGTGGCAAGGCGGATGTACTCGCCGCGGACCTCTCGGACACGGCCTCGGTGAAGGCCGCGGTGGCCACCACCATCGAGCGCCACGGGGCCATCCACATCCTGGTGAACAACGCCGGCATCACCCGGGACAAGCTGCTGATCCAGATGAAGGAGGAGGACTGGGACGCGGTGGTGGACACGAACCTGAAGGGCGCCTGGACGGCCATCCAGGCCGCGACGAAGCCCATGATGAAGCAGCGCTGGGGCCGCATCATCAACATCGCCTCCGTGGTGGGCCAGATGGGCAACCCGGGCCAGGCGAACTATGTGGCCGCCAAGGCCGGTCTCATCGGCCTCACGAAGTCCGTGGCGCGGGAGCTGGCCAGCCGGAACGTCACGGCCAACGCCATTACGCCCGGCTACATCGAGACCGCCATGACCGCGGGCCTCTCCGACGAGGTGAAGGCCGCCTTCACCCAGCAGATCCCCCTGGGCCGCATGGGCACCGGGGAGGACATCGCCGCGGCCGTGGTCTTCTTGGCCAGCGACGAGGCCAGCTATGTCACCGGCCAGGTGCTGAGCGTCAACGGCGGGCTGCTGATGGCCTAGCGCCTCAGCGCAGGGCGGCCTTCAGCTCCCCCACGATCTCCGGGGCCTGGACCCGGGCGTTGGCCAGGGCCTTCGTGAACAGCTCCCTGGCGTCCGGGGTGCGGCCCTCGCTGCGGGCCAGCCAGGCCTGGGCGCGGAGGATGTAGGGTGTCTCTTCCGCGGAGAGGGCTTGGAGGCGCTCCAGCAGGGCGCGGGCCAGGCCCTGCCGGCCTTCCCGGGCCAGGCACTCGGCCTCGCCCGCCAGGCAGTGGGCCTCCATGCCGGGATCCGGCAGCTCCTCGTGGATGACCAGGGACTGCCGGTAGAAGCTGCGGGCTTCTTCGTACCTGGACCCCGCGCGGTGCACCTCCCCGAGGTTGTAGAGTGCCAGCGCCTCCATGGGGCGCAGCCGGGTCCTGCGGGCCTGCTCGAGGAACTGGCGGTCCAGGTCCTCCGCGCGGGCCAGCTCCCCCCGCGCCTGGGCGACGCTCGCCAGCCCCATCAGCGTGTAGGTGAGGCCGGCTTCGTCGCCGCTGGCCTTCCGCAGGGTCTCGGCCTTGCGGTAGAAGGCCTCCGCCCGGTCCAGCCCCCCGTCCTGGGCCAGGGCCAGGTCCCCCAGGTTGTTGGTGAGGAAAGACTCCCCCCACCTGTCGCCGTAGAGCTGGACGACCTTCAAGGCGGCGAGGTAGCGCTGTTCCGCGCCCTTCAGGTTGCCCCGCTCCCGCTCGAGCACGGCCAGGTTGTTCATGGCCCGGGTGGCATCGTGCCGGTCGCCCACGCTGTCGAAGAGCAGCAGGGCCTGCTGATACTCGGCCTCGGCCTCGGGACCCCGGTGCCGGCGCTGGAGGTTGACGCCCAGGGTCGAGTGGACGCCGGCCTCGAAGGCGGACTCGCCCAGCTCGTGGGCCAGGTGCAGGGCTTCCCGGGCCGCGCGGTCCGAGTCCTCCCACTGGCCCCGCTCGCCCAGGCGGATGGAGAGGTAGTGCAGGGCCTTCATCTCGTAGATCCGGTTGCCCTGGGACCGGGCCGTCCAGCGGGCCCACTGGAAGACCGGCTCCGAGGGTGCGGCCGCCAGCCGGCTGAGGCAGCGCGCGTAGCCCAGCACCGCCGGCGCGTAGTCCGGGGCGGCCTGGGCGGCGGACTGGAAGGCCGGGGCGGCGTCCTTGAACTCGCCCTTGTCCATGAGCTCTGAGCCCTTCGCATAGGCCTCCAGCGCCGCCACCGGCACGTCCGGCAGGGCGCGCGCATGAGAGCCGAAGGGGTCCACGGCCTTCAGCAGGCCGCTGGCAACCTGGCGGGCCAGGGGCAGGACGACCGCGCTGCGCTCCCCCGCCTCCCGGGCCTGGCCGGACTGGCGGACCTTGCCGTCCGTGTCCGTGAGCTCGTAGGCCAGCAGGAAGACGTCGCCCGTCCCGCGGGTCAGGGTTCCGGTCAGGAGGAGCTGGGTGCCGAGCGCGGCGGCCAGGCGAGCTTGCTCCTCGCGGCGCAGGGCCCCGTCCGACGAGAGGCGCATGGCCTTCCGCGCCTTGGCGACGCTCTCCGGGTCCAGGGGGGCGAGCCGCGGGTGATCCCGCAGCGCGCTCTCCAGCATCTCCGGGAGGATGATGCGGGTGGAGGCGTCCAGGCGGGGATCCCCGGTGGCGTTGACGAAGGGCAGCACCGCCAGGCGGGCGGGCCGGTGCCGCGTGAGGTCCGAGAGGATGCCCCGGCCCAGGAACCAGTTGACGGCTCCGGCCAGCAGGAGGGCCCCGCCCACGGCCACGGCGGTCCACTTCAGCGCCCGGCGGGGCCTGGCCAGGAGGCCCAGGGTCTCCGCCACCTTGGCGGCGGTGGGCCGCTTGAAGGGGTGGGTCTCCAGCATGGTCTTGAGCAGGTCCGCCGTACCCGAGGGCAGGCCGCGGATCTTCAGCTCGTGCCGGGTTCCGTCCACGATGGCCCGCATGCGGGTCCGGCCCTCGCCCGGGTAGGGGTGCTCGCCGGTGAGGAACTCCCAGGCCAGGATGCCCAGGGAGAAGACGTCGCTGGCGGGACCCACCGCCTGGCCCTGGATCTGCTCGGGCGAGGCGTAGCTGGGACTGCCCATGAAGGTGCCGGCCCGGGTGAGACGGTGCGGGCGCCGTGGTCCGTGAGTCTCCTCGGAGTCCGGCTCGCTCCGCTGCGGGCCCGTGGGCTGGGGCGCGGCAACGGCCTGCCGCTCAGCTTCCCGGCCCGGCTGGACCTCGGTCCCGGCGGCCGTCGGGGAGGGGAGGGCGAGCCGCTCCGAGGAGCTCTGGGAATCCACGAGGCGCGCCAGGCCGAAGTCCAGCACCTTCACCCGCAGCTCGTGGCTGTCCCGGTCCTCGCTGATCATGACGTTGCGGGGCTTGAGGTCCCGGTGGACGATGCCCTTGGAGTGGGCTGCCGCGAGCCCCAGCGCTGCGAAGCGGAGCACCTGCAGCTTCTCGGCGATCGAGAGGTCCCGGACGGTCTGGTCCAGGGTGTGTCCCTCCACGAGCTCCATGGCGATGTAGGAGGCTTCGGGTCCGTCCACCAGCTCATGGACCTGGCAGACGTTGGGGTGGTTCAGCTGGGCCAGGGCCAGGGCCTCCCGGCGGAAGCGCTCGGCGGCGCCGGGGTCGCGGAGTTCGCCGGGTCGCAGGGCCTTCAGCGCCACGCTGCGCTCCAGGGAGGGATCCCAGGCGCGGTAGACCTCGCCCATGCCGCCGAACCCGATCAGGGCCTCCACCTGGAAGCGCCCCACGCGGCTCAGCGGCTGCAGAATCGGCCGGTCCGGGAGAGGCGTCAATTCCGGCGGTAGAGGGTTGGACATTTTGCACCAATCATTTTTTTTACTCTACCACGCCAGGCAGGGCTCTCCCCAGGGGCAGCGCCCCAAGGGAAAGGCCAGCCGCTGCAGGCCCTAGGCCGGGTTCCGAGCCAGCACCTCGAGCACGGTGCGTTCGAGTGCTCGCAGTGTGTAGGGCTTCTGCAGGAAGGCGTCCAGGCCGCGGCCGGTGAAGGACTGCACGGACTCCTGCTCGTTGTAGCCGCTGCTGAGGATGACGGGCAGCCCGGGCTGGATCCGGCGGATGATCTGGAAGGCCTCCTTGCCGTCCATGTGCGGCATGGTCAGGTCCATGAGCACCAGGTCCAGCTTCAGGTCCGGTCGCTGCACGGCGGCCACCGCCTCCCGGCCGTCGCAGGCCGGGATCACGGTGAGCCCCAGGGACTCGAGCACCGCCGTGGCGGCCTCCCGGATCATCTCCTCGTCGTCCACGAGGAGCACTGTCGCCTTGCGGGCCAGGGCGGGCGCCGCGGTCTGGATGGCCTCCTCCTGGTGTTTCGCCTCGGAGGTCGGGAAGAGCAGCTTGAAGGTGGTGCCGCGGGCCGGCTCGCTGTAGATCCTCATGCCGGCGCGGTGGCCCTTCAGGATGCCGATGGTCGCTGAGAGGCCCAGGCCGCGGCCGGCCACCTTGGTGGTGAAGAAGGGCTCGAAGATGCGGTCCAGGACCTCCCTGGTCATGCCGCAGCCGGTGTCGCTCACCTCGAGGGTGACGTAGTGGCCGGGCCGGAGGTCCTGGCCCTGGAAGACCTGGTCAAGGTAGTCCCGGTCCAGGTGCAGGGTCCGGGTGGTGAGCCGGATGGTGCCTTCGTGGTTGCCGATCGCGTCGGCGGCGTTGGTCACCAGGTTCATGATCACCTGCTGGATCTGGGCCGCGTCGGCCTCCACGGGCGGGAGGGTCTCGGCCAGGTCGAAGCGCAGGGCGATCTTCTTGGGGATGGAGACCTCCAGGAGATGGGTCACCTCGTGCACCACGTGGTTGAGGTCGTAGGAACGCACCACGAAGCGGCCCTTGCCGGAGTAGGCGAGCATCTGGCGGGTGAGGTCCGCGGCCCGGTGGATGATCCGCTCCAGGCGCTCCAGGTGGGGCAGGGCGGGGGACTCCGGGGCCAGCTTGGTCTCGGCGACGTTCATGTGGCCGAGCATGGCCGTGAGCAGGTTGTTGAAGTCATGGGCGATGCCGCCCGCCAGCACGCCGAGGCTCTCCAGTTTCTGGGCGTGCTGCATCTGGCGCTCCAGCAGCAGCCGCGCCCCTTCGCTGCTCCGGCGCTCCAGCTCCGTCGCGGCCCGGGCCGAGAAGATGCGGAGCAGGGACGCGGCCTCGGCCGGAGCCGTGAGGACGCTGCGGTGGAGCACCACCAGGACGCCCTTGACCTTGTTCTGGGAGTCCATGAGCGGGGAACCGATGTAGGCCTCGGCGTGCAGCTCCCGGAGCATGCCGAAGTCGGGGAAGCGCTGCTGGGCACCCTGGGGGATGATGCAGAGATCTCCGGCCAGGGCCCGCTCACAGGGGGAGCCGCTGACGGGGTAGTCGACGTTCGGGGCCGGGCTGCCATCCAGACAGACGGCCAGGGTCTGGATCCGCTTCACGCCATCCTGCGTGACGGTCTCGCCGATGATGGCACCGTCCGCGCCGATGGCCTGGGCCAGGTGCAGCACCAGGTCCTGGAAGAAGCTCTCCCCGTAGGAGCCCGAGACGCCGCTGGCCACGTGGAGGATCTGCTCCTCCATGCGGCGCCGCTCAGCCAGCTCCCGCTCCAGGCCGGCGTTCAGCGCCCGGATCTCGGCGGTGGCGGCGTCCACCTGGCGCCGGAAGGCGAGGGCCGTGAGGATGGCCAGGGCCAGGGCCGCCAGGATGCCCAGGGCCGAGGGGACGACCCAGCGGGGCAGGCCGGTCTTCAGCTGGGGCGCCAGCCAGCGGTTGATGGCCCGGCGGTAGCCTGAGTCGGCGTTCCGTTTCCCTTCGGCGAGGTAGGTGTCCAGGGCCTTCAGCAGGTCGGCGTTGCGACCCTTGGTGGTCACGAAGTAGGTTTCGAAGGGGCTGAAGACGATGGGGGTCCGCTCCACCCGGAAGCGCGACTCCTGGGCGTAGCCGAAGATGTTGGTGGCCACACCCCCGTCCACCTGGCCGGCCTCCACGGCCCGCATGACGTCCTCGAAGCTGCCGTATTCGACGTAGGTCACCTGGAGGTTGAACTTCGTGCAGAGGTCGCGGAAGTGGTCGCCGTTCACGTCGCCGCGCATGAGGCCGATGCGGTGGAAGGCCACGTCCAGCACCGTGTGGATGGCCGCCTTGGGGTGCGAGTAGAGGATACTCCAGACGGTGAAGGAGGACTCCTTCCCGTAGTCGAGGTAGGCACTCCGGGCGGGGGTCAGGGCGATGCTGGTGTGGAGGTCCGCCTGGCCGACGCGGACGCGGTCCAGACCCTCCTGGAAGGTGCCCGGCAGGAAGCGCAGGTCCCAGTCTTCCCGGCTGGCAACCTCGCGGAGCATGTCGGCGTAGAAGCCCCGGGCGGTTCCGTCCTCTCCCATGGAGAGCGCCGGAGCATGGGCGAAGACCGCCACGGTCACCACCCGCCGGGGGGCGGCCTGGGCTGGCACGAGGCTCAGCACCGCCAGAAAGGCGGCCGCCAGGACTCTCGAGAGCCAGGATGGTAGAAAAAGGTGCGCTGTCATAACCCTGCCAAGTCATCTATCGACCCAGGCCAGGGGCAGTCTGAGTTTGGTCAGTCGAGGTGGGCCTGCCGCTCCCCGTCGTGCCAGCGCAGCCGGAGGCCAGCGCCCGCCGGCAGGACTGCGGCCCGGGTCACGGGCCGCCCTTCCGGATCCAGGGCCAGCACAAAGCCACGCTGCAGAGGGCCCGTGGGATCCAGGCCCTGGAGCCGCTCGGCCAGCACTGCCAGGCGCTGGTCCCGGCGCTGGAGCCCCCGCTGCACCGCCGGGGCCAGGCGCCGCTGGGCCTCCCGGACCCGGGGCAGGTCCGCCTCCCGGGCCACGAGCTGGCCGGCGTGGCGGAGCCGCTGCCGCAGCAACGCGGCGCGGCTGACGGCGGCATCCAGGTGGCGGCTGGGGTGGGCCAGGGCCAGGCGCTGGCCCAGGGCCGCCAGCCGGGCCGCCGGTGCGGCCAGAGGCTCGACCCGCTGCAGGCCCTGGTCCACCAGGAGGTTCAGGGTCGTCTCCAGGCCCCGCAGTCGCCACTGGGTCTTGACGAGGAGGGCCTCGCCGCGCCGGCGCAGGTCCGCGGCCAGGGCCTGCCGGTCCGGGGTGGCCAGCTCCGCGGCCTGGCTGGGCGTGGCCGCCCGCCGGTCCGCGGCTAGGTCCACCAGGGTCGTGTCGACCTCGTGGCCCACGCCGGTGAGCACGGGGATCCGGCAGTCCGCCACGGCCCGCACCAGGGCCGGGTCGTTGAAGGCCCAGAGATCCTCCAGGCTGCCGCCGCCGCGCACCAGCAGCAGGGCCTCACAGCCCCAGTGGGGATCCTGCAGCTCCTGCAGGGCCAGCAGGGTCTCGGGCACGCAGCGCTCGCCCTGGGCCGCGGCCGGGGCGATGAGCAGGTGGATGCCCGGGGCGCGGCGAGAGGTCACCTCCAGCACGTCCCGCAGGGCGGCTCCCCCCAGGGCCGCCACCACGCCGAGCTTGTGCGGGAAACGGGGCAGGGGCCGCTTGGGGCGGTCGAAGAGGCCCTGGGCGCGGAGCTCTGCGGCCAGCTGCCGCAGGCGGGCCTGGAGGTCGCCGACTCCAGCGGGCTCGCAGTGTGTGACGATGAGCTTGAGGCTGCCGCCGGGCACGTAGAGGTCGAGGCTGCCCTTGAGCACCACCCGCTGACCGTCCGCCGGGCGCTGGGGCAGGAATCGCTGGGCACTGGCCCAGACGGCGCACCCGATGGCGGCGCCTTCCTCCTTGAGGGTGAAATACCAGTGCTTGCCCGAGATCTTGAAGTTCGAGACCTCCCCCACCACGCAGACCGCCGAGAAGGGGGGTTCGATGCGGGTCTTCACCTGCTCGAGCAGGCGCTTGACGGAGAGCGGCGCGTCCATGGTCCGCATGATCGCACGCCTGGCGGGCGGCATCGAGGAGCCGCCCCGGCGCCAGTTCGAGGGGCCCATGCAGCGGACCGTGCACTCCTATCCAGATCGTCAAGGCTAAATAGATCTTATAATTGCGCCGGAATAATCCCATCCGGCCATAGAAGGTGTATGGGTCGTTTAAGGTATTAGAGGAAACCTCGTTTTCTGATGCATTTTACGGCTGGGGATGGCCTCCCGCCCTGCTAAGGTCTGGTTCGTTAACCTGGAGGTAGACAATGCACTTCGGAGCCCTGGCTGCAACACTTCCGCTCATCGTGCTGCTGATCGGCATCCCGATCCTCATGAAGCCCGCCGCCAAGGTGGCCCCGGTGGCCTGGCTGGTGACGGTGCTGACGGCCATCCTGGTCTTCAAGTTCCCGGTCGGCGTCACCCTGCTGGCCGCCGTGCAGGGCGGCCTCACGGGCCTCTTCCCGATCATGTACATCCCCTTCGGCGCGCTGGTGGTCTACAACGTCCTCAAGGCCACGGGCTGGATGGACAAGATGCAGGGCGCCATGGCGGACCTCACCGTGGACCGCCGCGCCCAGGCCCTGCTCATCGCCTTCGGCTTCGGCGCCTTCCTGGAGGGCATCTGCGGCTTCGGCGCCCCGGTGGCCATCCCCGCCAGCATCCTCATCGGCCTGGGCTACAACCCCATGATGGCGGCCCTGGTCTGCCTCGTGGCCAACACCGGCCCCGTGCCCTTCGGCTCCCTGGCCATTCCCACGGTGACCCTCGCCAAGACCACGGGCCAGGACCTCATGAAGCTCTCCCAGATGACCGGCCGCTTCATGGCCCCGCTGGCCCTGATCATGGCCTTCGCCACGGTCTATGCCATGTCCAAGATGAAGGGCCTCAAGGGCGCCATCGGCACCATCCTGGTGGCGGGCCTCAGCTTCTCCATCACCCAGTTCCTGGTGTCGAACTTCATCGGCCCCGACCTGACCTCGGTGCTGGCCGGTCTGGTCTGCCTCGTGGCCACCGCCATCTACCTGAACCTCAACAAGCACGCGCAGCCCTGGCTGTTCGAGGGAGACGTTCCCGCGGCGGACGGCCCCAAGGCCTTCCACGCGAAGGAGCTGTTCCTCTCCTGGCTGCCCTACCTGCTGCTGGCCGTGTTCGTCATCGCCGTGAACCTGCCCAAGACCAAGCCCTTCTTCTCGGGCGCCGCCGCGGGCTGGCACTGGGCCCTCATCAAGACCCAGATCTACAACCCCGGCAAGCTCTACTCGTTCACCTGGCTCATGACGCCTGGCACCATCATGCTCATCGCCGGCGCCATCGCCTTCCCCTTCATGGGCATCAAGTACGCCGTGATGGGCGAGCAGGTCGGCAAGACCTTCAGGCAGATGATCCCCTCCTTCATCGCCGTGGCCTGCATCCTGTCCATCGCCGAGGTGATGAACCTGGCCCTGCCCATCATCGACCCCAAGACCAAGCTGGCGGTGGTCGGGGACCTGGCCACGAAGCAGATCTCCATGGTCGCCACCATGGCCAACGGCATCGTCGCCCTGGTGAGCAAGACCATCTACCCGCTGCTCAGCCCCCTCTTCGGCACCATCGGCGTGTTCCTCACGGGCAGCAACACCTCCGCGAACGCCCTCTTCGGGAACCTGCAAAAGCTCACCGCCCAGGGCATGGGCCTCTCCGACATCCTCATGGCCTCGGCCGGCAGCGCGGGCGCTTCCGCGGGCAAGATGATCTCGCCCCAGAGCATCGTCATCGCCGCCGCGGCGGTGGGTCTGGCCGGCAAGGAAGGCCTCATCATGCGCCAGACGATCAAGTACACGATCCCCTACGTGATCCTGCTGGCCCTCATGACCTGGGGCTTTGCCTTCCTGTTCCCGGGCCTCGTACCCTGATCGAGTCAGCCTGACCGGCTGAGAGAGGTGGACGCCATGCGCATCATCGTCGCTCCGGATTCCTTCAAGGGCAGCGTGTCGGCCCTGGGCGTGGCCGAGGCCATGGAGCGTGGCATCCACCAGGTGTTTCCGACCGCGGAGGTCCTCAAGGTGCCCATCGCCGACGGCGGCGAGGGCACCGTGGAGGCCCTGGTGGCCGCCACCGGGGGCGAGCTGCGGCACACAGAGGTGCGCGGTCCCCTGGGCAGTCCGGTGCGCGCCCACTGGGGCGTGTCCGGCGACGGGAGCACCGCCTTCATCGAGATGGCCTCGGCCTCGGGCCTCCCCCTGGTGCCGAAGGAGCTGCGGGATCCCCGCCTCACCAGCACCTACGGCACGGGCCAGCTGATGCAGGCCGCCCTGGACGCGGGCCTGCGGAAGCTGGTCATCGGCATCGGCGGCAGCGCCACCAACGACGGCGGCACCGGCATGGCCCGGGCCCTGGGCATCCGCTTCCTGGACGCGGCCGGCGCGGACCTGCCGGAAGGCGGCGGTGCCCTGGCGCGGCTGGCCCGGATCGACCTCTCGGGACTGGATCCCCGCGTGGCTGAGGCCAGCCTGCTGGTGGCCTGCGACGTGGACAACCCGCTCTGTGGGCCCCGGGGCGCCTCGGCGGTCTACGGGCCCCAGAAGGGTGCCACCCCGGCGATGGTGCCGGAGCTGGATGCCGCCCTGGGCATCTTCGCCACCGTGGCCGCCGCCGCCACGGGCCGCGACATGGCCACAGCTTCCGGTGCGGGCGCCGCCGGTGGCCTGGGCGCGGGGCTGCTCTTCTTCACCCCCGCAAGCCTCCGGCCTGGCGTGGCCATCGTGCTGGAGACCACGGGCTTCGACACCCTGGTCCAGGATGCGGACCTGGTCATCACCGGCGAGGGCCGCACGGACTTCCAGACGGCCATGGGCAAGGCGCCCGTGGGCGTCGCCGCCGTGGCCAAGCGGCACGGCGTCCCGGTGCTCTGCCTCTCGGGTGGCCTGGGCGAGGGGGCCGACGACGTGCTGGCCCACGGCATCGACGGCCTAGCCAGCATCGTGCCCCAGCCCATGGTGCTGGAGGACTGCATGGCCCAGGGCGCGGCCCTGCTGGAAGCCGCCGCCGCCCGCGCCTGCCGCCTACTGAAAGTCGGCCAGTCCCTCCGCGGCTGATCCACCGGCCCTCTCGCCATGCCAAGCTGGTGCCTGCACAGCGCGGGAGCCTCAGCATGACCCTGGCCGGAAAGACCATCCTCATCACCGGAGCCTCCTCCGGCATCGGCCTCGCCACGGCGCGGCACCTGGCAACCCAGGGCGCCCGGCTGCAGCTGGCCTCCCGGAACGTGGAGGCCCTGCAGTCCCTGGCCGCGGAGCTGCCGGGCAGTGCGGTCCTGCCCGTGGACATGTCCGACGTGACCCAGGTGCGCGCCATGCTCCAGGAGGCCGCCCGCCTGGGCGGGTTCGACGGGCTGGTGAACAACGCGGGCCGCGCCTACGAGGCCACCGTGGAGAAAACGGACCTGGCGGCCCTGGACTACATCTTCCGGCTCAACCTGCTTGGTCCCGTGGCGGCCATGCAGGAGGCCCTGCCCATCCTGCGGGCCCGGGGCGGCGGGGCCATCGTCAACATCAGCTCGGGCACCACGCTCATGCGGATCCCAGGCTACAGCGTCTATTCCTCCTCCAAGCGCGCCCTCAACGGCTTCACGCTCACGGCCCGGGAGGAGCTGCAGGCCGAGAACATCCGGGTGAGCCTGGTCTATCCCCGCCTCACAGCCACGGACTTCGGGAAGAACAAGGTCCTGACCGGCAAGGACGCCGGCCTGGGCGCGCGGCCCAGCGCCGACTACACCAAGGGCGATCCCCCCGAGCACATCGCCGGCCTGATCCTGCAGGCCCTCCTCGAAGGCGGCGCTGAATACTTCGCCCACCCCGACATGCTCAAACTTCGGGGCTGATCAGGCGACGGGCGTGGCCTTCAGCTGGTCGCGGACGTGCTGGAAGAAGGCTCGCTCGGCGGCGCTGAGGTGCCGGGCGGGGTTCCATACCAGGTGGGAGGAGATCCGGATCGGGGGGCCGTCCCAGTGCATGGCCACCAGGGTGCCGGCCCGGAGCTCCGCCTCCACGGCCATGCGCGGCAGGGGGGCGACGCCCAGGCCCTCCATCACGCAGTGCTTGATGGTCTCCACACCCTGGAACTCCGTGAAGTCCCCGGGGTGGGCACCGGCGGTGATGAGCTGCCGCTCGAACTGGTTGCGGTAGCTGCAGCCCAGGGCCTTGAGCAGGACCTCCTCGCCCATGAGGTCCTGGGCGGAGACGTTGGGGGCGAAGGCCAGGCGGTGGGAGGGGGCGGCGACGATGAGGATCTCCTCGTCCCGAAGCCGCTCCACGGCCAGGGTCTTGGAGGGGAAGGGTTCCTCCAGGATGAAGGCAAAGTCCACGGCGCCCTCCAGCACCTGACGCTTGAAGTCCCGCACGAAGCCCGGCTGGAACTGGAGCCGGACCCGGGGGAACTTCGCCCGGAAGGTCCGCAGGAGGGGGGGCAGCAGGTAGGTGCAGACGGACTCGGGCCCCGTGAAGCGCAGGGTGCCCACACCCTCCTCCTCCAGGACCGAGGCCTTGGCCTCGTGGGTCAGCGACAGGATGCGCTCCGCATAGACCAGGAACCGGGCCCCGGGTTCCGTGAGCTCCAGGCGGTTGCCCACCCGGTTGAACAGGTCCGTCCCCAGGTCCTCCTCCAGGCTCTTGATCTGGGCGGTCACGCTGGACTGCGCGTAGCCAAGGACGGCGGCGGCGTGGGTGAAGTTCAGCGTCCGGGCCGCGGCGCAGAACGTGGAGAGGGTGCGGGCATCCATGCCTTGTATCCTACCGGCTCGCTGGCCCCGGCAGCGGTGCCAGCATCGGAAAACCCGATGCCTAGCATCAGTATTTACCATCTGGTCAGGAATCGGGGGCCAAGGAAGATTGGACTTTCAGGATCAACGCATCGACTTTGTCCGATGCCTCCCCCTCACCGTTCCGATGAAAGGTCGCCCCCATGCCCTGGAACCAGAACTACGCTGCGTTGAACGGGAGCCTGCTCCTGACGGCCCTGGTGGTGGCCATCCCCATCTTCTTCCTCTTCTGGGCCCTGGCCGTGAAGCGGATGAAGGGCCATGTGGCCGGCCTCCTCACGCTGGCCCTCACCATCCTCATCAGCGTCCTGGTCTACCGCATGCCCATCACCGCAGCGCTCTCCGCCTCGGCCCTGGGCATGCTGACGGGGCTCTTCCCCATCGGCTGGATCATCCTGACGGCGGTGTTCCTGTTCAACCTCACGGTCGAGTCGGGTCAGTTCGAGGTCATCAAGAGCTCCATCTCGTCCCTGTCCCCGGACCGCCGGATCCAGGCCCTGCTCATCGCCTTCTCCTTCTCGGCCTTCATGGAGGGCGTGGCCGGTCAGGGCGCCCCGGTGGCCGTGGCCGCGGCCATGCTCATCGGCCTGGGCTTCCCGCCACTGCCCGCCGCCGTGATCTGCCTGGTGGCCAACACGCCGCCCGTGCCCTTCGGCCCCGTGGGCGTGCCCACCCTCATGATGTCCACCGTGACGGGCATTCCCGCCGGCACCATGGCCCGGGCCGTGGGCATCGACATGGCCTTTATGGCCCTGATCATCCCGTTCTTCATGGTCGTGGTCATGGTGGGCTTCAAGAAGGCCCAGGAAGTGCTGCCCGCGGCCCTGGTGGCGGGCATCAGCTACGCCGCGGCCTCCTTTGTGCTGTCCACCTGGTTCGGACCTGAGCTGCCAGCCATCACCGCCTCGGTGGTGTCGCTCGTCTGCCTCGTGGGCTTCATCAAGATCTGGCAGCCCAAGACCGTCTGGACCTTCGAGAACGATGCGGTCGACGCCACCGTCAACGCCACCAGCCACACCGCGGGTCAGGTCTTCAAGGCCTGGTCGCCCTTCCTGATCCTCATGGTCGTCATGGGCATCTGGGGCACCCCCGCCTTCAAGAACTACGCGGAGAAGACCCACCACTGGTTCCTGGCCGTGCCCAAGTGGCCCGGACTGGACGGGGTCGTCTTCAAGGCCGCGCCCATCGTCGCCAAGCCCGCCGCCTACGCCGCCAGCTACAAGTGGCAGTACCTCACGGCCCCCGGCACGGCGATGTTCCTCTCGGCCCTGCTCTCCATGCTCGTGCTGAGGATCACCCCCGCCACCGGCGCCCGGGTGTTCGCCAAGACCTTCCTGCAGCTGCGCTTCGCCCTGATCACCCTGGCCTCGGTCATCGGCCTGGGCTTCCTGGCCAACTACTCGGGCATGTCCTTCACCCTGGGCTTGGCCCTGGCCGTGCTCACGGGCATGGCCTTCCCCATCTTCAGCCCGGTCATCGGCCTGATCGGCGTGTTCCTCACGGGCTCGGTGACCTCCTCCGCGGCCCTGTTCGGGAAGCTCCAGCAGGTCACGGCCATCCAGCTGGGCCTGAACCCCGTGCTCACCACCTCGGCGAACCTCTTCGGCGGGGTCATGGGCAAGCTCATCTCCCCCCAGTCCATCGCCGTGGCCTGCGCGGCCGTGGGCCTGGTGGGCCGGGAAACGGACATCTTCCGGAAGACACTCAAGTATTCGATGATCCTGTTGGGTATGGTTATCGTCATCGTCCTCCTGCAAGCCTTCCTCATCCCCTGGATTCTGCCCACCGCCCCCGCCGTGAGCTGACGGCCCCGGAGGCGTGAACAAAGCAGGTCTTTTTCCCACCGATGGCACATGAAAACCGGAGAAGCACCTAATCAGCGGGTGCTTCTCTTTTTAGGAGCCTGCAATGACCCCCACCCTTGAGTTCCGCGACGCGGTCCTGGCGGCCTATCCCGACGTCTACACCCCGGCGGCCCTGGCGGCCCTGGAAGTGCTGGCACCCCTCAACCACCGCCGCCATGAGCGGATGGCGGCCCGCACGGCCCTGCGCAAGCGGCGCGCGGAGCGGGGCGAGCGGATCGCCTTCCTGGATCCGGAGTCCCTGATCCCCGGCACCCGGATCAAGGTGGCCGATGCCCGCTCCGGCAACTTCGACGGTGCGATCATCCCGCCGGACCTCCAGCGCCAGTGGATCCAGGGCACCGGGCCCGCCACCAAGCCGCGCTCCGACGTGCGCTCGGGCATCCGCAACGTCGCCTACGCGCTGCTCTCCGGCGCCGATGGCTGGATGTTCGACGGCGAGGACGCCCTGGGCCAGGTGGACACCATGTCCCTGGACAACCACCGCAACCTCAAGCTCGCCATCGCCCGGGATCCCCTCTTCCTGGAGGTCTCCGAGGAAGTGGCAGGGGAGATGAACGCCTGGGCCCAGGGCTTCCTCGGCCACCCCATCATCACCGACTGGCGCGCCCAGCTGGACTTCACCACGGTCATCTACCGCTGCCGCGGCCTGCACCTGGACGACCGCCACATCCGCCAGGACGGTCGCGGGTTCTCGGCCTCCATCGCCGACATGGTGCTCTACGTGGTGAACAACCACGAGCGCCTGCGGGCAGCGGGCCGCAGCATCGTCCTCTACCTGCCCAAGACCCAGACCGCCGAGGACGCCGCCCTCTGGAACGACTTCATCCTGGCCCTGGAGGCCCACCTGGGCCTGCCCGTGGGCACCATCAAGTGCTACGTGCTGGTGGAGCAGCTGGAGCAGTGCTTCCAGCTCATGGAGATCCGCGCCGCCCTGTCCCCGCACTTCGTGGGCTTCAACACAGGCCGCTGGGACTACATCAACAGCGTCTCCGACGCCCTGGCCTGGGACCAGACCTTCGTCAATCCCAACATCCAGGCCATCACCATGACCTACGGCTACATGCGCAACTACGAGGACCGCGTGCGCCGGGCCATGAACACGCCGGACCGCAACGGCCGCTGCACCCTCTGGCAGGGCGGCATGGAGCCGAACATCCCCGTGGGCTCCCCCGAGGGCGTCGCCGCCAGCATGAAGCGCGCTGTGGCCGGGGCTGAGCGCGAGCAGCGCGAGGGCGCCTCGGGCAAGTGGGTGGCCCACTGGAAGATGGTCCACATCGTCCGGCCGGTCTGGGAGAAGGTGGGCCAGGCCAACCAGCTGGGCCGCGCCTTCCCGGCCCTGACCTACGGACCCGCGGACGCCGCCGGTCTGATGCTGCTCGAGGCCGCCCCCCGCACCATCGCCGGCGCCCGGGACCTGCTCTCCGTGGCCCTCCAGTACGGCAACGCGTTCCTGCGGGGCTTCCAGGCCGCCGCCCTGAAGCCCGCGGACTTCTTCGGCAACGACGACGTCCTCTACCTCATGGAGGACATGGCCACGGGCGAGATCCGCCTCTCCATCCTCTGGGAGTGGATCCACAAGGGCGCCCTGCTCACCGAGGCGGATGCCGAGACCGGCTGCGCCGAGGGAGAGGCCTTCACCCCGGCCCTCTTCGCCCGCCTGCTGAAAGAGGAATACGCCAAGCTCCGCCAGGCCGGCAACCGCGATGTCCACGACGACTCCAAGGACACCACCCTCCCCATCGCCCGCGCCATCGTGCAGACCTACGTCCAGAGCCCCATCAAGGCTCCCTGGTATGTGGACCTGCTCAACATCAACCTCGGCCTCGACGACCTCCAGACCGCAGAAGCCCGCATCGCCCGCTACCTCGAAGCCTTCGCCAACGACGGCACTCGCATCACCGAGAACCAGGACTTCTGAATCTCGGCATCAGGGAGAAGGAAAAAGATCCAACGCGAAGACGCGAAGAGTTCTTCTTCTCTTTTCTTCGCGTCTTAGCGTTGGATCAGTTGCTTTTCGCTTTTTCAGTCCTTCTTGAGCTCGGCCGCGAAGGCATCCAGGGCGCGGTAGTAGGGGTCGATGCTGGGGATGTAGTGGCGCTCGCTGGCGGCGTGGGGGCCGATGCCAGTCTGGCCCCAGACCACGCCCTGGCCGCCGGGGGCGAAGCGGGCGGAGGTGCCGGCGCCCTTGCGGCCGATGCGGACGTCGCCGCCAGCGGCCTCGATGCCGGCCAGCAGGGCCTTGAGGCAGGGGTTCTCGGGAGAGCAGGCGACGCCGGCCTCCCAGGCGGAGGGAATGAACTCCAGCTCGCGCTCGGCGGCCAGGGCCTCGATGTCCGCGCGCATCCTGGAGACGTCATCCTGGGGGATGGGCCGGATCTCCACGCCGATGGCGCCGCGGTCCGCGGTGATGTTGAAGATGCCGGGAGTCCCCACCTGAACGTAGGCGAAGCGGGCCAGGGACTGCCAGCCGTCCGATGACTTGAGGGTGAGGTGCTTGGCGAACAGCTCGCGCAGGGCCTCGCGGGCGCTGAGGACCCGCTCGGTCAGGTCGGTGCCGCCGGCCAGGCCGCTGTGGCCGCGGGTGCCGTGGGCGATGAGCTCGAAGCGCAGGACGCCGCGGTTCTGGGTGCAGACCTCGCCCCACAGCTCGGTGCCCTTCTCGCCCGTGCGCTCGCCGGCCACGAAGAAGCTGGGCTCGTAGTCCCACTGCTCCTTGAGCTGCTGCAGCACATGGGGGGTGCCCATGGGATCCAGCTCGCCGTTCTCCTCGTTGCCCACCAGCAGCAGGTTCACGGGGGGGTAGGGTGCGCCCTTCTTGAGGGTGTCCTTCATCCAGACGAGGTAGGTGGAGACCACGGTCTTCATATCCGCGGCGCCGCGGCCCCAGAGGTAGTCGCCCTCGATGCGGGGGTCGAACTGGCTGTCGTCGGGCTCCGGGGCCACCACGTCGAAGTGGCCGCAGAGCATGGCCGGGGCCTTCTCGCCGCCGGGGAAGTGGGCCAGCAGGGATGGGAAGGGACCCTGGTCGAAGCTCACCACGGGCACCCCGTGGTTGCGCAGGTAGTCGTAGATGAGGGTCGCGGCGCGGTGGATCTCCGGGAGGCGCTCCTCGGGGCAGGCGGTGACGCTGGGAATGCGCACCAGGCGCTGGGACATGGCGAGCACTTCGCTGGTCTTGTCCGGGTACTCCGCGTCCACCAGGGCCTCCGGCTTGGGCCGGAAGCGGATGGGCGCCTGGGGATCCGTGTGCACTTCCTCACGGGCGTGCTCCAGGAAGTCGCGGAGCTTGCCTTCTTCCTTGCCGAGGTCGGAGAGGTGGGCGGTGACGATCTGGACATCGTCGCGCACCTGCTCCTTGCGGGCCTCGGCCAGCCCCACCAGCAGCTCGGGGGGCACGATCTCGGAGGTGCCCAGCTTGCTCTTGAGGTGCTGGCGGATGCGCTCGGCGGTGCTGGGGGCGCCGTCAGCCATGTCGCGGAGGGGCTGCAGGTCCTCCCACATGCCCAGGGCCTCGGCCAGGGGGCGCATCTCGTTCAGCGTCCAGGCCAGGAAGGCGCGCATGGTGATGGGCTTGGCGGTGAGGGGGTTCTCGATGGTGGCGCGCAGGCCTTCCCGGGCGGCGAGCTCCTCGTTCCGGCGGGCCCGCTTGATGTCCTCGGCGTCGTAGCGGAAGCTGCGGGCGAAGTCGGAGTCGGCATAGAAGCGGAGCAGCAGCAGGTGCTTCAGGGTGAGGTTGGCGACGTCGAGGGCCAGGTCGTGGCAGGGGTCATCCGTGCGGACCTCCACGCGGGCCATGGGCAGGTCGATGCGGGCGAAGAGGTTCTGGCGCTCGATCTGGGCCGCCATGTCCTCCACGTTCCGCGTCTCGCCGGCGGCGAAGAGGCCCCGGGCATAGATGTCGTGCAGCTGGTCGCTGGTGACCTGGATGAGGCGCTCCACGGGCTCCGCCTGGGAGCGGGCGCGGACGGGGATCCAGTTGTTGTTGCCAAAGCGGACGCCGCGGCGCACCAGGTCGTAGGACAGGCGCAGGTAGTCCGGGTGGCTGCGGTTGAGGTCCGGCACGTCCAGGGAGGGCGGGTTGGGGAAGGTCAGGTTGCGCACGGACTCGAAGGGCGTGAGGCGCACCACGGGCTCGCCGTTCTCCTCGGAGGCCTGCAGGGGGGTGCTGGCGCTGGCGGAGATGAACAGCGCCGCGAAGGCGCGCATGAGCCGGGTGCCGGTGATGTAGACCTGGTTCTTGTAGTCGTCCAGGTGGATCTCGCCGCGCTCCGAGGCCGGGAGGTGCATGAAGTCCCAGGCCAGCATGGGCTCGGGCAGGCTGAGGTTGGAGTGGGTGCCCGCCGTGGCCAGCTCGGTGCCGTAGAGCTCCACGCAGCGCTGGAGGTAGCGGCGCTTGGCCAGGTGCCAGGACTCGGGCACACAGTCGGGGCCGATCTTGGGCAGCACGAGCAGGTTGCCGTGCCAGTAGTGGATCGGCTCGCCGAAGGCGCGGCTGGTCTTGGCCAGGGCGTTGACAAGGGCCGCCTCCAGCAGGCGCCCTTCATACACCGCGCCCTTGGGCGTGTGGTAGGGCCGGGTGACCCACTCGATCATCCAGTGGAAGACCTCGAGCTGGTGGTATTCCTCGGTCCAGGGCGAGAGCACCTTGGTGCGCAGGTGGTCCACGAAGGACATGTGGTCGGGGCCGGTGCCCACGGTGAGCAGGGGCCGGAACTGGGGATCCACCAGGTTCCACTCCAGCTCGAGCCCGCAGAGCCCGCCGCCGGGCCGCGTCTCCAGCGCCGTGCGCCGGGCCAGCTGGAACTTCTCGACGAAGGCGTTCAGGTCAAACACGGGAACTCCGGACAGTCAGTACTGAAATCCACCAAATATATGTTCATCCCGCGAATCGGCTTCGCCGATTCGCGAGGCGGTAAGAACCTTCGTGCCTTGGTGGTGAATCACTTCTTCAGATCATTCAGGGCGGCGACGAGGCGCTCGGCGGCGCCCTGGGTGCGCTCGCGGGGGGTGGCGTAGGAGAACCGGACCCACTCGCCGCCGTAGGGGCTGAAGAAGGCGCCGGGCACGATGGCCACACCGTGGTTCTCGGCCAGGTACTGGCCCATGGGCTCGGAGTCGGCCCAGCCCTTGGCCTCCAGGGACTCGGCGACCTTGATGAAGGCGTAGTAGCCCTGCCCGATGATGTGGGTGAGGCCCTGCTCCTTGAGGTAGGCCTTGAGCCAGGCGCGGCTCTCCCGGGTGGGCTCGATGATGGGGGCGGCCGCGTTGAGCAGGCCCTTCTCATAGGCGGCCATGGCCACGGCCAGGCTGAAGAAGGACGGGATCACCGTGTGCGAGGACTGGGCCACGATCATCTTCACCACGGCCTCGGGGGCCAGCAGGTGGCAGTTGCGGATGTTGGAGCCGCCCAGGCACTTGGTGATGCCGTCCAGGACCATGATGCGGCTGCGGAGCGCGGGCTCGAAGGCCAGCAGCAGCGCGTTGACGTCGGTCATCCCGCCGTCGGTGACCGCGTGATACATCCAGTCGTAGAGCACGAAGGCCACGCCCGCTTCCAGGGCGGCCCGGCCCAGGGCGATCTGGCGCTCCAGGGTGAGGGTCTGGCCCGTGGGGTTGTCGGGGCTGGTGATGACGAGGCCCGCCACCTTGCGCCCCTGCTTCGCGGCCTCGGCCACGCAGGCCTGGATGCCCTCTTCCGAGTAGGACCAGGCCTCCTCGGGCCGGCCCGGAGCCCACATGACGTTGGCGCCGATGCCGTAGGGCCCCCAGTTGTAGCTGATCCAGGGTACGCGGCTGACGACGATGACATCGCCCTGGCGGCCGTGGCCCAGGGCCAGCATGGCCTGATAGGCCTTCACGAGGCCGTCGCGGCCGCCCTGGGTGCCGATGACGTTGGCCGGCCCCCAACCCGTCTCCGGGGCCAGCTTCCAGTACTGCTCAGCCACGGCCTTGCGGTAGGCGTCGGTGCCGAAGGGCATGTCGTAGGCGGTGCCGTGCTGCTTCTGCAGCTCGAAGGCGCGGTCCAGCAGGGCCTCGGGCACGCCGGGCAGAGAGGCGCCGCCGTCGCCCTGGCTGGCGTCGAAGACCGGCACACCGGGCTGCTTCTCCTGGAAGACCTTGAGCGATTTGTTGATGAGGAACATGCGGGATGGCGGGATGGCCATCATGCTGCCCAGGTGATTGCTCACGGGGACGAGGTTGCCCTCGGGCACGGCATAGGCCGGGGTCTCAGGGGAGAGCAGGTTGGACACGGAACCTCCCGATAAGAAAATGTCGCCCCTACAGTAGTTGGGCGACAAGATTCGCTATAAGCGTAACAGTTTGGACCCCCGGTTCAAGTTATATGGATTTATGCTTTCATTAATTCAAGTTATGAATCCAGCGGCAGGTCCTGGTGCCGGAAGGGCCGGGCCGAGGCACCGGTGTAGTCCGCCACGACCTGGCCCCGGCCCCGCAGCAGGTAGCGGTGGCTCAGGAGGCCCTCCAGGCCCACGGGACCCCGGGCGTGGATCCGGCCGGTGCTGATGCCCACCTCGGCGCCGAAGCCGTAGCGGAAGCCGTCCGCGAAGCGGGTGGAGGCGTTGTGGTAGACCCCCGCGGCGTCCACCTCGGCCAGGAACCGCTCCGCGGCGGCGGGATCCCCGGTGACGATGCCCTCGGTGTGGCCGCTGCCGTGCTGGCGGATGTGGGCCAGGGCCTCATCCAGGTCCCGCACGACCTTGACGGCCAGGATCGGCTCGCCGTATTCCGTGTCCCAGTCCGCGGCCGTGGCGGCGCCCAGGTCGGGCACCAGGGCCTGGCACTGGGCGCAGCCCCGCAGCTCTGCGCCCCGGGCCCGCAGGTCCGCGGCCAGGAGGGGCAGCAACTGCGGGGCCGCGGCGGCATGCACCAGCACGGTCTCCACGGCGTTGCAGGCGGAGGGGTACTGCAGCTTGGCGTCCCGCACCAGGGCCACGGCCATGGCCGGGTCCGCGGCGGCGTCGAGGTACAGGTGGCAGAGGCCCTCGGCGTGGCCGAGCACCGGGATCCGTGTGGCGGCCTGGATGCGCTTGACCAGGGCGTTGGAGCCCCGGGGGATCACCAGGTCGACCAGGTCCGGCAGGCCCAGCATGGCCTCCACGGAGGCCCGGTCCTCCAGGCCCTGCACCGCCGCCACCGGCAGGCCCACGGCCTGCAGGGCCTCCTGCACCGCGAAGAGCAGGGCGGCGTTGGAGTGGACCGCCTCGCGGCCGCCCTTGAGCAGCACCGCGTTGCCGCTCTTGAGGGCCAGGGCGCTGATCTGGATGAGGGCGTCCGGCCGGGACTCGAAGACCACGCCCAGCACCCCCAGGGGGCAGCTCACGCGGGTGAGCTCCAGGCCCTCGTCCAGGTCGCGGCGCAGCTGCACACGGTGGAGCGGATCGGGCAGGGCCGCCACGGCGCGCACGCCCGCGGCCATGTCGCGCAGCTTGGCCTCGTCCAGGCGCAGCCGCTGGTAGGCCGAGCTGCTGAGGTGGCCCACCGCCGCGTCCAGGTCCCGCTCGTTGGCGGCCAGGATGCGGTGGGTCTTCCGCAGCAGCACGTCCGCCAGGGCGGCCAGGGCGTGGTCCCGGGTGGGCCCGTCCGTGACGGCCAGCAGGCGGGAGGCCGCCCGGGCCGCCTGGGCCAGGGGCCGCACCGGGTTCTCCTCCACGATGGGGTGGCCCGCCGCCGCCGGGTCGGGGTTCGGCGCGAAGAGGGTGCCCACGGCCTCGCCCGCCAGGATCCGCTCGAGCACCTGGGGCATCAGGCCCGAGGCCATCACCACGGGCACGCCCTGGGCCGCGGCCAGCCGCGCCGCCGTGAGCTTGCTGGCCATGCCGCCCCGGCCCCGGCCGTTGCCGCCCTGGACCTCCACGGGCGGCTGGCTGGCGTAGGGCACATCCAGGACCGGCTCCGCCGTGGGGTCCAGGCCGGGGTTGCGGGTGTGCAGGGCGCTCACGTCCGACAGCAGCACCAGCAGGTCCGCGTCCAGGTGGGCGGCCACCAGGGCCGAGAGATGGTCGTTGTCGCTGAAGATCGGGGTGCGGCCCTCGGTGGGGCGCTCCAGCTCCAGGGTCGAGACCGTGTCGTTCTCGTTGAGCACGGGGACGGTGCCCAGGGAGAGCAGGGTCTCCAGAGTGCGCTTGAGGTTGGCGTGGCGGGTGGGGTCCGCGAAGTCGTCCTCGGTGAGCAGCACCTGGGCCGCGGGGTAGCCCAGGCGCCCGAGGCCATCCTGGTAGAGTGACATCAGCTCGCCCTGGCCCACCGCGGCGCTGGCCTGCTTGTCCGCCAGGGCCCGGGGGTGGATGCCCAGGCGCCGGGCGCCCAGACCCACGGCGCCGGAGGAGACCAGCACCGGCTGGCAGCCGCGCGCGCCCATGGCGGCCACCGCCTCCATGAGGCTGTAGAGGCGGCCCAGAGCCGGGCGGCCCTCGGCGTCCACCACCACCTGCGTGCCCAGCTTGATGACGATGCGCCGGGCCCGGCCCAGCTCAGCGCGGGTCTGGATCGGGGCCTTCCGGTTTGCGAGCGCGGCGTTGGGGTAATGCTCAGACATAAGGAACCTCAGAAACAGGAACCCCCGATCCGGTAGGGTCGGGGGCGGCAGAGCGAACACTCGGAAAATCGGCTCAGACGCCCTTCGACCCAACCATCGGGGTGGGGTGGCTAGGGCGCGGGTCGGAGCTCACGAAGGCAGTCATGATTCTGCCAGTGTGCGCGAAAGAACCCAGGTCACGCAAGCGCATTACCTTTGTGCCCTTTGTGTTCTTTGTGGTTAGAAATACTCTTTCCTGATTATCGGCGACCCTCAGCCTGAAAGCCAGGCATCGACACCTCGAAAAGTGTAGGCGACGCCTCAAGTTTCTTCGTATGAGACAGGAAATGTCCATCACTGGAACCGATGTTTTCAGTGGAGAACGCGACATGCCGAGGTACGACATCCAATTCCAGAAGGGCCTTTCCCTCCGGGAGTTCCTGGCCCGCTACGGCGCCGAGGAGCAGTGCATCGAGGCCATCTGCAAGGCCCGCTGGCCCCACGGGTTCGAGTGCCCCGAGTGCGGGTCCACCCGGCACTGCCTCCTGTCCCGTGGCCTGTTCCAGTGCCAGGACTGCCGGAAGCAGACCAGCCCGACCGCCGGGACCATCTTCCAGAGCACGAAGCTCCCCCTCACAGTCTGGTTCCAGGCCATGCACCTGCTCACCCAGGGCAAGCACTCCGTCTCGGCATTGGAATTGAAGCGCCAACTCGGGGTCCACTACGAGACGGCCTGGGCTGTGAAGCAGAAGCTCATGCAGGTGATGTTGGAGCGGGAGGCTCAGACGGTCCTTTCGGGCCGGATCGAGGTGGACGACGCCTATATGGGTGGGGAACGCCACCTTGGGAAGCGGGGCCGTGGCGCCGCAGGGAAGACCCCCTTTGTGGTGGCGGTCCAGACCGACCCGGCGAACCCTGCCTCCGTCCTCCGCCTTCGGATGAAGGCTCTAAAGCATGTGGCAGCCAGGGATCTGAAGCCCTGGTTTGGGCGAGGCTTCGCCAAGGGTTCCACGATCCTGACGGATGGCTGGCAGGCTTACAACTTCCTGGACGAAGCTGGGTTCAAGCATGAACCCCACAAGATGCCTGGCGGTTGGCGTTCCGCCAAACACCCGGCCTTCCCCTGGGTGAACACCGTCCTGGGGAACCTGAAGGGGAACGTAGTGGGCGTGACCCGCTGGGTCAGCAGGGGCCACCTGGACCGCTACCTCGCCGAGTTCCAGTACCGCTTCAATCGGCGCTTCGATCTGAAGTCAGTGCTGTCCCGGCTGCTGACGATGGCCGTCCGAACTCCAGCCATGCCCCAGCCGCTCCTGAAGGTGGCGTGGGTGGGGCGAGTAGCTTAACAAAAGGGGGGCCACTGCTCCTGGTATCATTCCCCGCCAGCCGAGCCCGAGCCCTTGCCCCTTTTGTTCGCCTGCCTCTCCCGCGCCTCTAGCACCTTAATGCTCTCGACGGGTGGATGGTCTTCGGGCAGTGTGCCGCCAAGCTCGACGATAGTCTGTCGGACCTTTTTGCCAACCTCCTCATGAGCCCGATTGGCGTTCGCTTTCCCTGTGATTCCCTCTCGTCGGAGCTTCTCTTCGGCCTGCGTCGCACGGAACAAGTTGGCGGCCAGTTCCGAACTCCCCATGTGGTCCAGGATTTCTTGTCCTGGCGTCAACCCCTTCCGAGTGTGAATGGCCTTCGCGCCAAGTCCACCGTAGAGCCCCATGTATCCATGGTTCTGGAAAACCGCGTAGTCGATGGGTTTCACAACTCCAGCACCCTTGGCGGCATCCGCCAACTTGACGTTGTGCTCGCGGACCTCGGAGCGGATCACCAGGCGGCGACGATCTTCGTTGGCCTGAGCATCTCCTTGGTCAGCTAATTCCTGACGACGTGTCTGCACGGCAAAGTATGTTTGCCCGGCCGCAACCGTGTCCTTCGACGGGTCAGCGTTCTGAATGATCAGATAGCAGGCATACCTAGAAAGAGCCACACCCTCGACAGAACGGCGGGCACCCTTCCCGAGAGGGATCATATTGCGGACATCCGCAAAATGATCCGAAATGTTGTTACCGCTTTCTTTACATGCGATCTTGGCCTTTTCGATTACCGGCTCGAAGTTACGGTGCGTGAGATAGCCAAGCAGGCGGAACATATCCCGACTAGACCAGAATTCCTGCCCCAGTTCGTTCAGTTGCTTCACGGCCTCGAACGGGGAGAGATGGGGTGCGGTTGGTGGCGGAGTCATCGTCTCCAGTCCGGAGGTCGGGAGAGGTGATTCGTAGACCTTCACCCCCGCCGGGCTGCGCTCCTCTGAAACGAACTCTGCCAAGAGACTCTCGCTCGCGGTGGGATCCGCCGCAAGCGGGCCGGAGACATCCATTGCGGCCGAGGCGGCCGTTTGCACGACGGTCTCCTCCACGGGAGGCTTTGCCTCAATTCCCTTGGACGGTTCTGGTCCTGGTCCTTTCCCTGGACTCTTCATCTGGTCTCCATATGGTTCTGTGTAATGCCTTGCATCATCTGGCCTAAGAGGATCATGGCGGGGCCTTGAGGCTTTCTTGAGCCATCCGCCCAACGATTGATTGTCCTTCGCGTAACCCCAAACGCCTTGGCGAGGGCACCCACGCCCCCGTATCGAAGCGCGAGTGCGTGGAAGGGTTCAGGCAAGCAGTCCGGTCGGGCCATCTTTAAGGATAGGACCAATGGTCCTAAACGTCAAGGGCAAGGCTTTCAGGCTGAGGGTCGCCGATAATCAGGAAAAGCAAAAGGTGCAGAAGGGAGATCCTTTTTTGTGCCCTTTGTGCTCTTTGTGGTTAAAAGGCAGTTTTCTTTGCGGTGGCGTTACTCCGCTGCAGCCTGGGTGAGCAGGGCCCAGAGGGCCTCGACGTGCCGCCGCTCGGTGGTCTCGGCGCCGATGCTCACCCGCAGCAGCTGCGTTCCTTTGAGGACCGAGGGGGTCAGGTAGGCCTTGCCGCTGTCGTTGATGCGCCTGGCGATGGCGAGGTTGTGGGCGGCGAGGGCGGGCTCGTCCAGGCCGGGCTTGCGGTGGCGGAGGCACACGGTCTGGAGGGGCACCGGGGCCAGGCGCTCCCAGTCCGCGGCGGCGTCCACCTGGTCCTTGAGCCACTGGGTGTGCTCCAGGTCCCGGCGCAGGCGGGCCTGGAGGCCCTCCACACCCACGTCCATGAGGTAGAACCACAGCTTCAGGGCCCGGAAGCGGCGGCCCAGCTGGATGTGCCAGTCCCGGAAGTTGCTCACCTGGCCGTCCTGGGCCGTGCGCAGGTAGACGGGGTTGGTGCTCATGACGCGGATGAGGTGCTGAGGGTCCCGCACGTAGTAGGCGCTGAAGTCGAAGCCCACGCCCATCCACTTGTGGGGGTTGAAGACCAGGCTGTCGGCGCCCTCGATGCCCGCCCACATCCACCGGCACTCGGGCAGCACCATGGCCGTACCCGCCAGGGCCGCATCCACGTGGAGCCAGAGGCCGAACTCCTGGGCCAGCGCCGCGAGGTCAGCCACGGGATCCAGGGCCGTGGTGCCGGTGGTGCCCACGGCGGCCACGATGGCGCAGGGTCGAAGGCCGATCTCCAGATCCTTCTCGATGGCGGCCCGCAGCAGGTCCACACGCAGGGCATGGTTCTCATCGGTCGGGATCAGGCGCAGGAAGCTGCGACCGAAGCCCGCCAGCAGGGCGGCCTTCTCGATGGAGCTGTGGCCCTGGTCCGAGGCGTAGATCACCATGGGCGCCTCGCCGCTCTGGAGACCCTCGCCGCTCTGGGCGTAGTCCGAGGTGCGCTCCCGGGCGCAGAGCAGGGCCGTGAAGGTGGCGGTGCTGGCCGTGTCGTGGATGACGCCGGCGAAGGCCGGGCTGAGGCCCACCATCTGGCGCAGCCAGTCCATGACGACTTCCTCGACTTCCGTGGCCGCGGGGCTGGTCTGCCAGCTCATGCCCTGGGCGCCGAGGCCCGCGGTGGCAAGGTCGGCGAGGATTGAGCTGTAGCTGGTGTTGCTGGGGAAGTAAGCAAAAAAGGATGGGTGATTCCAGTGGGTGATGCCCGGCAGCACATCCCGGTCGAGGGCCGCCAGGGCCTGGTCCATGCGGCCGCCCTTCTGCGGCGGGTGGTCCGGGAACGCGGCCCGGATGTCCCCGGGCTGGGCCTGGCTCATGACGGGCAGGCGCTCGAGGCCCTCGCGGTAGTCCGCGATCCAGTCCACGAGCTGATAACCAAGGCGGCGGAAGTCGTTGTGGTCCATGGGGACCATTGTGGCTGATCCAGATCGCTGCGCGATCTGGATGGGTGAAAAGCTTGGGGGGTGACCTGGGAACCGGAGGTTCCCCCCATTGCTTGCTTTCTATCTTTGAAATCATAAAATGATTTCAAAGCCAGGGCCCCCTCCCCAGGTTTCGACCCACCCCGAGGTCCCATGTTCAGCACCACGCTCCGACTCGATGACGACCTGGCCGCCTTTCTGCATCAGGCCGCGGAAGCTCATGCCCTGAGCGTGAACGGCTGGCTGACGGCGCTGCTGCGGCGGGAGCAGGCCACGGCGGCGCGGCGGCGGCTGGCGGCGGACTGGGCGGCCTATGGTCAGGACGCGGAGGCCCAGGACGTGGGCTATGCCCTCGCCGCCCAGGCGGAGGTGGCGGCAGAGCCGCGTCGGCGCGCCTACCGGGCGAGGAAGGCGAAGTGACCGGGGACCTGCCGCGCTGCAGCCGGGGCGAGCTCTGGCTGCTGGACTGGAACCCCCGGCGGGGCTCAGAGCAGGGGGGCTTCCGGCCGGGCATCGTCCTCCAGTCGGACCTGGGCAACCACGCCGAGGGCGCCCGCACCACGATCCTGGTGCCGCTC
>Ga0208507_1000335_pt1 | contig 31742 bp, 26 predicted proteins | sample CryBogCBH12Aug01_FD_184626 | JGI IMG/M metagenome (GOLD analysis project Ga0208507, IMG submission 184626) | Freshwater microbial communities from Crystal Bog, Wisconsin, USA - CBH12Aug09.1 (SPAdes) (version 2) | ecosystem: Environmental > Aquatic > Freshwater > Lake | place: Crystal Bog... | reverse complement strand
CCACCGGCTGCGCCGTGATGGCCGGGGCCGTGTTCACCGTGAGTGTCGCGGCGCTGGACGTCACTGCCGGGGCCACCGTGCCGCTCACCACGACCTGATACTGATAGCCGCTCATACCCGCCGTGGCGCCGGTGATGGCCAGGGTCGCAGTCGTGGCGCCCGAATAGACCGCATTGTTCGTGATGTTGGCGAAGCCACCGCCGGTGCTCACCTGCCACTGGTAGGTCAGCCCCGTCCCCGTGGCCGTGACGCTGAAGCTGGCGCTGCCACCCGCCGTCACCGTGGCGCCCACCGGCTGCGCCGTGATGGCGGGCGGGTTGAGCACGGTGAGGGTCGCGGGGCTCGACGTGATGGTGGGCGCGACGACGCCAGTCACCACCACCTGGTATCTGTAGCCACTCATGGCCAGGGTGGCGCCGACGATGCTCAAGGTGGCCGTGGTGGCGCCGTTGTAGACCCCGCCGTTGCTGACATTGCCAAAGCCCGAACCCGCATCCACCTGCCACTGGTAGGAGGTTGCCGCAGTGGCGCCCACGGTGAAGCTGCCGTTGCCGCCGGTGGCCACGGTGGCGTCTGCGGGCTGGGTGGCGATGCCCGGTGCGGTGCCCACCCAGAGTGTGGCCGGGGAGGAAGTGGTCGCCGAGGCCGGCGAGCCGCAGCCGAGGATCCTGACCTCGTAGACGTAGCCGTTCATGGGCGCGGTGGCGCCGGTGATGGTCAGAGTGGCCGTACTTGAGCCGCTGTAGACACCACCATCACTGAGGTTGGTGAAGCCGGAGCCGGTGTTCACCTTCCACTGGTAGGCCAGGTTCGACGAGGCCGTGACACTGAAGGTGGTGGTCGCCCCCACGGCGATGGTCCGGTCCACAGGCTGGCTGCTGATGGCCGGGGTGCAGCTCACCGTCAGCGTCGCCGCGCTGGAGGTGACCGGGGCTCCCACCGCGCCCGTGACGATGACCCGGTACTGGTAGCCGGTCATGCCTGCCCCGACCCAGATCGACAGCGCGGGCCCGGTGATCCCCCCATAGTTCACGAGGTCGGTGATGTTCCCCCAGCCGGTCCCGGTGTTCAGCTGCCACTGGTAGGTGAGGCCGTAACCGGTGGCACCCACCGTGAAGATGGACACCGCGTGGAAGTTGAAGGTACTGCTGGCGTCCACAGGCTGGAGGGTGATCGCCGCCGGATCCTTGACGGCCAAGGTCACGGTGCTCGAGGTGGTGGTGAGGGCCAGGGCCCCGGTGGCCACCAGGTGGTAGGTGTAGCCGTCCATGGCGGCGGGGGCGGCCGTGATGGTCAGGCTGGCGGTGGTGCTCCCGGAGTAGACGCCCCCGTCGCTCAGGTCGGTCCAGGCCCCTGCCCCCACCCTCACCTGCCAGCGGAAGGAGGTGGCGCCGGTCACGGTGGCCGCAAAGGTGGCGTTGGCGCCGGTGGCGATGGTGACGCTGGCGGGCTGGGTGGTGAAGCTGGGCGCGCTCACCACGGTCAAGGTGACCACGGTGGAGGTGACCGTCAGGGGACTCGCCGCGGCGGCCCCGGTGAGCACCACCTGATACTGGTAGCCGCTCATGCCGAGGGTGACGCCGGTGGCGGTCAGGGTCGCCGTGGTGGCGCCAGCGTAGACGGAGTTGTTCGTGATGTTGGCGAAGCCGCTCCCCGTGTTCACCTGCCACTGGTAGGAGCTCACGGCGCTGGCGGCGACGGTGAAGGTGGCTGTTCCCGCCGCGGCGACGGTCACGCCCACAGGCTGGGTCTGGATGCTCGGCGGGGGCGGCGGGACCACTGTCAGCAGGGCCGCCCGGGAGGTCACCGTGGCCGGGGAGGCCCCGGCGGCCCCGGTGACCACCACCTGGTAGTGCCAGCCATTCATGGTGCCGAGGATGCCCGTGAGGCTCAGGGAGGCCGTGGTGGCTCCGGCGTGGACACTGTCATTGGTGACGTTGGCGAAGCCCGAGCCGCTGTCCTCCTGCCACTGGTAGGCGTAGGCCCCCGTGGCCTCCACGGTGAAGGTGGTGCCCAGGCTCTGGTAGGCGGTTGTGTCCGCGGGCTGGAGCAGAATGGCCGGGTTGCGAGTGGCACCGCCGGTGGACTGCCAGATCCCGCGCCCATAGGTGGCGGCCCGGATGAAGCTGCCGTCGGGGGCCAGGAAGAGGTCATGGACCGCCACCAGGGGCAGCCCCACGCCGTAGCGGGACCAGGTGGCGCCGGAGTTGGTGGAGATGTAGATCCCGAAGTCCGTGCCCGCCAGCAGGGTGGTGTTGTTGCCGGGGTCGTTCTGGATGATGTGGACCGGCCCGCCGTAGTTGACGCCGTTGCCCGAGGGGAAGCCCGCACCCTCGATGTTCTGCCAGGTGCTGCCGCCGTCGGCGCTGCGCCAGAGGTGCTGGATGCCGGCCCCCCAGCCCGCGTAGGCCGAGGCGGCGTAGAGGATGCTGTCGTTGGTGGTGTCGAACCAGACGTAGCCGAGGGCCACCGCGACCCCGCCCGCGGCGTAGACCGGCCCCTTGTCGGTCCAGGTGGCGCCGCCGTCCGCGCTGATCCAGCAGTCGGTGGCGTCCACGATGGCCAGCTTGTTGGGGTTGAGGGAGCTGGTGTTGAAGTTCCGGATGTAGGGCGCCGGATAGCCGCTGGGAAAGCCCCCCATGGCGCAGGCGGTCCAGGTCTGGCCGAAGTTCACGGACTTGTGGAGCTTGTAGCTGGTGGCGGTGTAGACCGTGTCGCCGGTGGCGTCGGCCCGGCCCGGCTCCACGCGGGTGTGGAAGGGTGCCCCGCCAGTAAGGTTGATGCCGCTGTTGCCGTCGTGCCAGGTCGTCCCGCCGTCGGTGCTGTAGCCGAGGTTGACGCTGTAGCCCGAGGCGATGACCTTGTCGCCGTTCAGCTTGTGGAGCAAGGTGCCGAAGCCGTCGCCGGTGGCGTAGGCCTCGTCGAACTGGGAGCTGGTCGCCAGGGTGGCCCCGGTGCGGCGGCGGGTGCTGTTGTCCTGGAGGCCGATGGTCACGCGGTCGCTGGAACCCACGGGGCTGGCGGCCGTGGTGGAGCCCAGGTGGTAGACCAGGTGGGTGCTGAGCCCTTCGTTGTGCCGGTTGTCCACGAAGGTGGTGTCGGTCAGGGGCGGGTCGCCGGCTTGGCGGATGGGTGGCGTGGCGCGGAAGGGATCCCAGAACACGGACAGGCCGCCGTCGGTGCCGACGTAGAGGGCGGTCCCGTCCGGCGACCAGGCCGCCGCGTGCTTGTCCGCATGGGAATAGACGGGGAGGCCCACCCAGGTGTACCAACTGGTCAGCCCGGTCCAGGTGGAGCCCCCGTCCGGGGACCGGTAGAAGCCCAGGTTGGTGCCGGTGAAGACCCTCGTTCCGGCCACCGTGGTCCCTGTCGGGGAGACCGCCAGGCACTGGTTGTACTCGCCCTGATCGCCATCCCCGGAGCCCGCGCTGGCGAACAGCGTGGCGGGAGAGCTGGCGTCGGCCACGAAGGTGTAGCTGCGGCCACCGTCGGTGCTGAGGAAGATCCCCTTGAACATCGCACGGCCCGGCGTGATCTGGGCGATGCCCCAGACGTTCAGGTTGCCCGCGGCCTTGTTGCTCTTCAGGGTGATGCGGCCGATGTTCGCCACGGAGGTCGGGCTGGTGCCGGAGATGGCGGCCTGGTTCCAGGTGGCGCCGCCGTCCGAGGAGTACCAGGCGCTGCCGGTGTTCGGGCTGCCGGTGATCTGGAGACTCGCCACCAGGTTCTGGGAGGAGCTACCCACCTGCTCCACGGACCAGATCCGGTCGCCGTAGCCGCTGGCTCCCAGCACCCGGTTGCCGACGGCGCCGCTGCCGAAGGAGGCGCCGCCGTCCGTGGAGCGGAACAGCCCAGCGTTCCCGCCCGCCAGGATGGTCGTCTCGTCCACGGGGAAGATGCAGGAGATGTAGTCGGAAGCGTAGAGCCCGCAGAGGTTGGCCTGGGAGGTCTCGGTCCAGGTGGTGCCGCCGTCGGTGCTGCGGTAGAAGCCCTTCCCGTAGCTGGCGGCGAAGTCACCGGCGCCGATGAACAGGGTGCCGCCGCTGGGGGACAGGGCCACCGCCCCCAGGGGGATGTTGCCCGTGGAGGACGCCATGGGCAGGGAGTCCGTCAGGGGGGTCCAGGTCCAGGTGGCGTCCGCGTTCGGCCGGTCCGCGGTGTCGGTCTTCCACAGGCCGCCGTTGGCCGAGGCCAGGTAGAGGGTCTTCCCATCGGGAGAGAGGGCCAGCCCGTTGGGCGCGATGCGGCCGGAGTCGATGTCCGGGTTGTTGATGCCGGAGTAGGTGGAGACCCCCCTGGTGGGGCCGATGCAGGTCCAGGTCACGGTGTTCGAGGTCTGCACCCCGGCGGCCTCCACGCCCTGGCGGTCGCCCGGGAAGGAGGCGGCGTAGCGCTCCAGGTGGGCGGTGGCGGCCTGCTTCTTCTTGGCCTGGTGCTCGGGGCTGGGCTGGCCGCCCATCCAGCGGATCTCCTCGAAGTGCCGCTCCAGCTGCCGGTCCTCGTAGGGTGGCGCCCGGAAGCCATCGGGGCGGCGCCGGGGGGGTGGGATGAACCTCGGGTCCTGAGGGTCCTGCTCCGAGGCCATGCCAAGCAGGCAGACGGCACCCAGCAGAGCGAGCACTCGCAGGCGGGAAGGGCGCCTCCCCGCAGCAGGAGGACGGCCCGGACGACCATCGGACATGCAGACCTCGAACGCCAGGAGCGGGGCACCGCCCTGTCAGATCCATCGGCAGGCGCCTACCCTTGGTAAAGGATCGAGGTCACAAGATGTCTGGATCAGGAAAGAGCCCAGGCCTCCGGCCGGCGCTTTCAGGCCGGCTGTGGCCCCCGGCTACCGCTCAGGCGTAGAGCCGCTGCAGGCCCGGATCCTGGGTCAGCTCCTCGACGAGGTCCCGGACGCTGATGAGGTCCCGGAGCTTGGCGCCGTTGCTGCCCGTGAAGAAGAGGCCGTTCTCCTGGTCGCCCTGCATGGCGTCCGCCAGGCGGTCAGCGATGCAGTAGCCCACGGCGGCGGCGCCCTTGCCGTGGCCGCAGGGGGAGAGGCAGTTGCTGACGCAGCGGATGGCGGGCGCAGTGCCGGCCTCGATGCGGCGCTGGAGGCTGGTCCGCACGCCCCGGGCGGGCAGGCCCACCGGGGACTTCATGAGGCCGATGTCCTCGGCCCGGGCGCGGAGGATGACCTCCTTGAAGATCGGGGAGGCGTCGCACTCGAAGGTGCCGATGAAGCGGGTGCCCATCTGCACGCCGGAGGCGCCCAGGGCCAGGAAGCGCTGGATGTCCGCGTGGTCCCAGACCCCGCCGGCCACCAGCACGGGGAAGTCGCCCCAGTTGTCCCGCTCCGCGAGGATGGAGGGCAGGATGTTCTCCAGGGTGTGGGCGGGATCCAGGCAGCCGTCGTGGCTGAAGCCCTGGTGGCCGCCGCTCTCGGGGCCTTCCAGCACCACCGCGTCGGGCAGGCGGCTGTACTTCCGCTGCCACTGCTTGCAGATCAGGTTCAGGGCCCGGGCGGAGGATACGATGGGCACCAGGGCCACATCCGCGTCACCCACGTAGCCCGGCAGGGCCAGGGGCAGGCCGGCGCCGGACACGATCATCTGGGCGCCCCCGGCGATGCTGGCCTTCACGGCGGACTCGTAGCCTTCGATGGCGCAGAGGATGTTGACACCCACGGCGCCGCGGCCCTCGGCGCGCTCCCGGGCGGCACGGAGGATCCACTCCAGGGCCTTGGGAGGATTCAGCGAGTCGGTGCCGTCGGGACGGCCCAGGCGCATCTTGGGATTGGCCGAGCCGTGGTAGCCCGTTCCGATGGCGGACACGAGGCCCACGCAGCCGGTCTTGGCCACGGCCCCGGCGAGGCCCTCCCAGGAGATGCCGACCCCCATGCCGCCCTGCTGGATGGGATAGGCCAGGTCCAGGTTGCGGATGCGGAGCCGGGGCATGGTGCAGGCGCCGCGGCGGATGAGGGCCTGGGACATGGCGTCCAAGCCGGCCATGAGGCGGCCCCGGAAGGCGGCCAGCGGGGAGGAATCCAGCAGCGAGGGGGTGCTGGGCTGGAGGCCGAAGGCGCCGTCGGCCATGGCCTGCCGGGCCTCGGCGTCGGTATCGGCGGTGGCCATGACGGGCAGGCCCAGGTTCCTCAGGGCGGCCACGATGCCGGCCCGGGCCAGCAGGGCCGAGGCGCCTCCTGCCTTGGCCTGGGCGGCCTGCTCGGCGTTCTCGACCGCGACGATGCGGGGCATGTTGGCATAGCGGAGCACGGCCAGGGAGGGCGGCAGCTCGGCCGTGTGCAGCAGGAAGGCCACGCCGGCCTCGCGGGCGGCGGCCATGACGCTGTCGGCGCTGTCGCGGAGGCCCCGCAGGTCCAGGCCGATCTTCCCGCCTTCGCGCATGGAGGCCTTGAGCTCCTGCAGCCGTTCCCGGAGCCGGGCGGCGTCCGGAAAGGCCTCAGTGCGGGTCAGCGCCCAGCCCCCGGCCCGCAGGAACGCGGCCTGGAAGTCGAGGGAGCCCGGAGCCTGCCAACCCTGGAGGGTGGGCACCGTCGCGGTCTTGGGGAAGAACTCGGTCATTCAGTGCTCCGGCGGGGGAGGGGAAGCCCTTCAGCGGCTGGCTTCCCTAGGCCAGGATCCCAGTGAAGGAATCCGGGCTTTTTTACCCTTGGTAAGAATACCCGAAATTTCCCAGGAGGAATCTTGAATAATTCAAGATTCCTCCTGGATCCAGGCAGCGCTTTGGGGGCTCAGTCCTTCTTGGCCGGGGCGGGAACCTCCGCCGCGTCCAGGAAGGGCATCATCTTGCGCAGCTGGCGGCCCACCACCTCGATGGGGTGGTCGTAGTCCGCGGCGCGCTGGGCCTCGAACCACTTGCGGCCCGTGCGGTTCTCCTCCATCCAGGCGTTGGCGTAGCGGCCGTCCTGGATCTCCTCCAGGATGCGCTTCATCTCGGCCTTGGTCTCGGCGGTCACCAGGCGGGGGCCGCCGGTGTAGTCACCGTATTCCGCCGTGTCGCTGATGCTGTAGCGCATGTAGCTGAGGCCGCCGCGGTACATCAGGTCCACGATGAGCTTCAGCTCATGCAGGCACTCGAAGTAGGCGATCTCGGGCTGGTAGCCAGCCTCCACGAGGGTCTCGAAGCCCGCCTTGACGAGGGCGCTGGCGCCACCGCAGAGCACGGCCTTCTCGCCGAACAGGTCCGTCTCGGTCTCTTCGGCGAAGGTGGTCTCCAGCACGCCGGCGCGGGTCAGACCCAGGGCCGCGGCATAGGACAGGGCGATGGCCATGGCCTGGCCGCTGGCGTCCTGGTGGATGGCCACCAGGCCGGGCGTGCCGCCGCCCTCCACGAAGACCTCGCGGACGCGGTGGCCGGGGCTCTTGGGGGCCACCAGGCTCACGTCCACGCCGGCGGGCACCTCGATCCAGCCGTAGCGGATGTTGAAGCCGTGGGCGAACATCAGGGTCTTGCCCGGGGTCAGGTTGGGGGCGATGGCCTCCCGGTAGAGAGCGCCCTGCCCCGTGTCCGGGGTCAGGACCATGATGACGTCGGCCCAGGCAGCGGCCTCGGCGGGGCTGTTCACGGTGAGGCCGGCGGCCTCGGCCTTGGCGCGGGAGGCGGAGCCGGCGTGCAGGCCGACGCGGACCTGGACCCCGCTGTCCTTGAGGTTCAGCGCGTGGGCGTGGCCCTGGCTGCCGTAGCCGAGGATGGCGACCTTGCGGGCGCGGATGAGGCCGAGGTCGGCGTCGTAGTGAATGATGGCCATGGAGGCTCCTGGGTTGGTTCGGATGAAGGGGGGGGTCAGACGGACATGCTCTCGGAGCTGCTGGTGCCCTGGTCGGCCGCGAGGACCGGGCGGCTGGCGTGGGCCGAGCGGTGGCCGCGGCCCATGGCCACGGCGCCGGTACGGCCCAGCTCCAGGATCCCGAAGGGGCGCAGGCTGTCCACCAGGGCCTCGATCTTGCCGAGGCTGCCGGTGCACTCGATGACCACGCTGTCGTCGGCGATGTCCACCACGTTGGCGCGGAACACCTGCACGAGCTGGAGCACCTCGGAGCGGCGCCCCTCGCCGGTGCCCACGCGCACCAGGGCCAGGTCGCGGACCACGTTGCGCGAGTGGCCCAGCTGCTGCACCTCGAGGACATTGACGAGCTTGCGGAGGTGCTCCACCGCCCGGCGGGCCGTGGCCTCGTCCGTGTCCACCACCAGGGTCATGCGCGAGACCCCGGGGCGCTCGGTGGGGCCCACCGTGAGGGAGTGGATGTTGAAGCCGCGGCGGCGGAAGAGCGAGGCCACCCGGGTGAGGACGCCGGGCTCATCGTCGGTGTAGACCACAAGAACATGGGACATGGGTTCTCCATCCTTCCTTTGCGGGCCGGGCGCTAGACCGGGTCGGAGCCGGTCTCGGCGATGGGGCTGGGCGTGGGGCGCAGGATCATGTCATGGAGGGCCGCGCCGGCGGCCACCATGGGATAGACGCTGTCCTCCTGCTCGACCTTGAACTCGATCAGCGCGGTGCCGGGCTCCAGGCGGGCCTGGGCCACGGCGGCAGCCAGGTCTGACCGCTTCTCCACCCGCTGGCCGTGGATGCCGAAGGCCTCGGCCAGCTTCACGAAGTCCGGGGACAGGATGGGCGTGGCGGCGTAGCGGCCCTCGTAGAACAGGGCCTGCCACTGCCGGACCATGCCCAGGTAGCCGTTGTTGATGATGGCGATGTTGACCTTCACGCCCTCCTGCACGGCGGTCATGAGCTCGGCGAAGGTCATCTGGAAGCCGCCATCACCGGCCACCACCCAGACCTCGGCCTCGGGCCGGGCCAGCTTGGCGCCGATGGCCGCCGGCAGGGCGAAGCCCATGGTGCCGGCGCCGCCGCTGGTGATGAGGCTGCGCTCGCCGTCGTGGTGGTAGTACTGGGCCTCCCACATCTGGTGCTGGCCCACGTCCGTCACCACCACCGCCTCGCCCTTGGTGATCTTCCAGAGGTCGTGCATCACGTGGGCGGCGTAGAGGTGACCGTCATCGGGCAGGTTCTTGATGTCGCGGACAGCGGAGTCGCCGCGCCAGGAGCGGATGCGCTCCAGCCAGGCGGCGTGGTCGGCAGCCTGGACGACGGGCAGCATGGCCTGCAGCACCTGCTTCAGGTCGCCGCCCAGGGGCACGTCCACCGGCACGAGCTTGTTGATCTCGCTGGCGTCGATGTCCACGTGGATCTTCAGGGCATTGGGGGCGTACTCCTTGAGGCGGCCCGTGACCCGGTCATCGAAGCGCATGCCCAGGGCGATGAGGAGGTCCGCCTCCTGGATGGCCTGGTTGACCCAGGACTCCCCGTGCATGCCCATCATGCCCAGGCTCAGCGCGTGGCTGGCAGGCACCGCGCCCAGCCCCAGCAGGGTCTCGGCGAAGGGGATCTGGGCCAGCTCGGCCAGGGCGATGACCTCTTCCCGGGCACCCGACAGCTGGATGCCGTGGCCCGCGAGGATGACCGGGCGCTTGGCGGCGTTGATCATGGCCACGGCCCGGTCCAGGTCCGGCTGGGAGGGGGAGGGCGGGATGTGGCGCAGGTGGCGGGTGGGGGCGGCCCCTTCCCAGTCCAGGACGGCCCGGCCCTGCTGGGCGTCCTTGGTGATGTCCACCAGCACGGGGCCGGGGCGGCCGCTGGAGGCCACGGCGAAGGCCTCGCGGATGGCCGGGGCGATGTCCTGGGCCCGGGTCACCAGGTAGTTGTGCTTGGTGATGGGCAGGGTGATGCCGGTGATGTCCACTTCCTGGAAGGCGTCGGTGCCCAGCAGGCCGGACCCCACCTGGCCCGTGATGGCCACCAGGGGGATGGAGTCCAGCATGGCCGTGGCCAGGCCGGTCACCAGGTTGGTGGCGCCGGGACCCGAGGTCGCGACCACCACGCCGGTGCGGCCCGAGGCCCGGGCGAAGCCGTCCGCCATGTGCACGGCGCTCTGCTCGTGGCGCACCAGCACGTGCCGGATGGGGTATTCCGTCATGGCGTCGTAGGTGGGCAGGATGGCGCCGCCGGGGTAGCCGAAGACCGTCTCCACGCCCTCCCGCAGCAGGCACTCCCAGATGATCTGCGCACCGGTCCTGTCCATGGGGTCGCTCTCCTTCACTGGATGCCTGTGGGAACGCCGATCACCGCGACGGCGGTGGGGGCGGGTGTTCGGGGGTTGTCGGGCGGGGTCATGGTGACCTTCTAGAATAATCGGAGTGGGGGTCGATGAATAGGCGGCCCCGCTTTGGACATGGAGCCGGACTCGAAAGACCCGTGGGATCTCAGGCTGGCCGGGGGCCCCCCAGGACCGACCGGACAGCCGCGCCCAGGGAGGCGGTACCCTGCCGGTGGCGGGCGCCCTTCAGGTCCGCGGTCCCATGGCCCTCCTGGAGTGTGCGGTGCACGGCGGCCTCCAGGGCGGCGGCCTCCTCGGCGAGGCCCAGGGCGTGGCGGAGCAGCATGGCGGCGGAGAGGATGGTGCCGATGGGGTTGGCCAGGTCCTTCCCGGCGATGTCCGGGGCGGAGCCGTGGATGGGCTCATAGAGCCCCACGGTGCCGCCCAGGCTGGCCGAGGGCAGCAGGCCCAGGGAGCCGGCCAGCACCGCGGCCTCGTCGCTGAGGATGTCGCCGAACAGGTTCTCGGTCAGCACCACGTCGAAGTCCCGGGGCCGGGCCACCAGGGCCATGGCGAAGCTGTCCACGTAGGCGTGCTGGACGGTCACCTCGGGGTAGTCCTGGGCCACCTCGTCCACGACCTGCCGCCAGAGGCGCGAGGTCTCCAGCACGTTGGCCTTGTCCACGCTAACCAGCTGCTTCCGGCGCCCCTGAGCCAGGTCGAAGGCCACGCGGGCGACCCGGAGGATCTCCTCCCGGCTGTAGGGGAGCGTGTTCACTGCCCGCTCGGGGCTGAACATCCGCGGCTCGCCGAAGTAGAGGCCGCCGGAGAGCTCCCTCACGATCATCATGTCCGTGCCCCGGACGATCTCGGGGCGCACGGGCGAGGCATCCTCCAGCGCCGGGTGCACGGTCACCGGGCGGAGGTTCGCGAAGAGGCCAAGGCCCTGCCGCAGGCGCAGCAGGCCGGACTCGGGGCGCTGGGCGCGGGGGTGCCTGTCCCAGGCGGGCCCGCCCACGGCCCCCAGCAGCACCGCGTCGGCGGAGCGGCAGAGCTCAAGGGTCCGCTCCGGGAGGGGATCGCCGCAGGCGTCCACCGCGGCGCCGCCGACCAGGGCCTCCTGGAAAGTGAAGTCGTGGCCATACAGCCCCGCCACGGCCTGGAGGCAGGCCAAGGCCTCCCGGGTGACCTCGGGGCCGACTCCGTCTCCGGGGAGGACGACGATCCTTGCTTGCATGCTCACTCCTTGAACGGGGTCAGGCGATCCTGGTCGGCTGGGGGGATCCGGGCGCTCAGCTCCCCGCGCCAGCGGGCTGGGGCGGCTTGGCGCGGCGGGCGAAGAGGGCCTTGTTCACCGCGTTGAGGTAGGCCCGCAGGCTGGCCTCCACCACGTCGGTGCTGGCGCCCTTGCCGCCATGGGGCATGCCGTCGAAGTCCACCTGGACGAATACCTCGCCCACGGCGTCGGCCCCGCGGGAGACCGAGTGGAGCCGGTAGTCGAGCAGCCGGCCGCTCAGCCCCGTGAGCTTGTCCACCGCGGCGAAGACCGCGTTGACGGGGCCGTCGCCCATGGCGGTCTCGGTGGCCTCGCCGGCCTCCGTGGCCAGGGTGACCAGGGCCGTGGCGAACATGGCCGTGCCGGCGGTGGCCTGCAGGGCCCGGAGCTTGTAGACCTCCGGGATGTGGGTGAGGCCGTCCTGCACGATGGCCAGCAGGTCCTCGTCGAAGATCTCCTTCTTCTGGTCACTCAGCTTCGTGAACAGCTTGTAGGCCTTGTCCAGCCCGGCGCGATCCAGCTTGTAGCCCAGCTCCTCGAAGCGCTTGGCCAGGGCGTGGCGGCCCGAGTGCTTGCCCAGCACCAGGCTGCTGCGCCGGACGCCCACGGACTCCGGGGTCATGATCTCGTAGGTGGAGCTGTGGCTGAGCATGCCGTGCTGGTGGATGCCGCTCTCGTGGGCGAAGGCGTTGCGGCCCACAATGGCCTTGTTGGGCTGCACCTCGCTGCCGGTGATGTTGGCCAGGGTCTGGCTGGTGCGGTAGAGCAGCTCCCGCCGGATGCCGGTCTCGAAGGGCAGTGCGTCCCGCCGCACGGAGAGGGCCATCACCACCTCCTCAAGGGCCGCGTTGCCCGCCCGCTCGCCGATGCCGTTGATGGTGCACTCCACCTGCCGGGCCCCGGCGGCCACGGCGGCCAGGGAGTTGGCCGCGGCCAGGCCCAGGTCGTTGTGGCAGTGGACGCTGATGGTGGCCTGGTCGATGCCGGGCACCCGGTCGCGGAGGTGGCGGATCAGGCGGCCGTATTCATCCGGCACGGTGTAGCCCACGGTGTCGGGAATGTTCAGCACCGTGGCCCCGGCCGCCAGGGCGACCTGGCAGACCTCCACCAGGAAGTCCCAGTCGCTGCGGGTGGCGTCCTCGGCCGAGAACTCCACGTCCGGGGTGAAGGACTTGGCCAGCGCCACCCCCTCGCGGATCATCTGCAGGGCCTCGGCCCGGGTCTTCTGCAGCTTGTATTCCAGGTGGATGTCCGAGGTGGCCAGGAAGGTGTGGATGCGGGGGCGCTGGGCGTCCTTCAGGGCCTCCCAGGCCCGCTCGATGTCCCGGGGGATGGCCCGGCAGAGCCCGGCGATGACCGGCCCGCGGCACTCCCGGGCGATGGCCTGCACCGCCGCGAAGTCGTCGTCCGAGGCCACGGGGAACCCCGCCTCGATGACGTCCACCTGGAGCGCCTCCAGCTGGCGGGCCAGCTGGAGCTTCTCGTCCAGGTTCATGCTGCAGCCCGGGGACTGCTCGCCGTCCCGGAGGGTGGTGTCGAAGATGGCGATCCGCTGGGCACCCATAGGTCTGGTGGTCTCCCCGGTCCGGCAGAGACCGGACGGATCAACTCAAGTTAACCGAAGGGAGCCATGAATATAGTTAATATTTTTTATGATTCCATTAGTTTTGCTTAAGTCGTTAGACTCGAAACGTTCGGGAGTCGGCATGGAGCTTGGTCAGCTGGAGACATTCCTCATGATCGCCCGGGAGAAGAGCTTTTCCCGGGCGGCGGAGCGTCTCTTCCGGACCCAGCCGGCCATCAGCCTGGCCCTGAAGCGGCTGGAGGAAGAGCTGGGCGAGGTGCTGGTGGACCGCACAACCAAAGGCGGCACCCTCACCAACGCCGGGGAGACCCTCCTGCCCCTCGCCCAGCGCATGCTCGATCTGCGCCAGCAGATCACGGACACCTTCGGCACCCTCCGGGGCCTGCAGCAGGGCCGGCTGAGCATCGGCGCCAACGAGAGCATGTCCGAGTTCCTGCTGCCGCACATGCTGCTGACCTACCAGCAGGCCCACCCCGACATCAAGCTGAAGGCCTACCGGCTGAGCTCGGAGCACATCCCCGCGGAGATCGCCGAGCACCGGCTGGACGTGGGCTTCGTGTCCTATGACCCCCTCCAGCCCGAGCTGCACAGCGAGGTGGTCTTCCGCGACCACATGGTGCTGGTGGTGGCTCCCGACCACCGCCTGGCCGGCCGCCGCGCCATCGACCTCAAGGTGCTGGGCGAGGAAACCTTCGTCGCCCACAACTCCCTCACGCCCACCCGGGCCGCGATCACGGATCTGTTCGCCCGGAGCGGCGTGCCCCTGCGAATCACCATGGAGCTCGGCACCCTCTCCACCATCCAGGACTTCGTCGCCCGGGGCGCGGGGCTGGCCATCCTCCCGCGCATGACCGTGGCGCCTGCCATCGCCACCGGTCGCCTGGTGGAAGTCCCGGTGCGGCAGCTGAAGCTGGAGAAGCTCATCCGCATGGTCTATCGCCGGGAGGAGGCCCTCTCCCACGCGGCCCGGGCCTTCATCCACCTCGTCCAGTCCACCGACTTCACCCCCCTGGCCTCGCCGGTCAAGGTCAAAGCCATCCGAAGGAGCCGTCCATGAGCCCTGGCGCCCGCACCCTCTACGACAAGATCTGGGAGTCCCACCTGGTGGAGACCCGCCCGGACGGCACCAGCCTCCTCTACATCGACCGGCACCTGGTCCACGAGGTCACGAGCCCACAGGCCTTCGAGGGCCTGCGCCTGGCGGAGCGACCTCTGCGCCACCCCGAGGCCATCCTCGCGGTGATCGACCACAACATCAGCACCCGGAACCGCGAGTCCGCGAGCCTGGAGGAGACGAGCCGCCTCCAGGTGGAGGCCCTCGTGGAGAACGTGGCGGCCTTCCAGGTGCCCTACATCCCCCTCCTGGATGACCGGCAGGGCATCGTGCACGTCATCGGCCCCGAGCAGGGCTTCACCCTCCCCGGCAGCACCGTGGTCTGCGGCGACAGCCACACCAGCACCCACGGCGCCTTCGGGGCCCTGGCCTTCGGCATCGGCACCAGCGAGGTGGAGCACGTCTTCGCCACCCAGACCCTGCCGCAGCGCCACTCGAAGAACATGCGCGTCCGTTTCGAGGGCACCCTGCCCCCGGGCCTCAGCGCCAAGGATCTGGCCCTCTTCCTCATCGGCCAGATCGGCACCGCCGGCGGCACCGGGCATGTCATCGAGTTCGCCGGGTCGGCGGTCCGCGCGCTCTCAATGGAAGGGCGCATGACCCTCTGCAACATGAGCATCGAGGCCGGCGCCCGCGCGGGGCTGGTCGCTCCGGACGAGACCACCTACACCTACGTGGCGGGGCGGCCCATGGCCCCGGCCGGCCCCCTCTGGGACCAGGCCCTGGCCTACTGGAAGAGCCTCCCCACGGACGAGGGCGCCAGCTTCGATCAGGAGTTCGTGTTCGACATCAGCGACCTGGCGCCCCAGGTCACCTGGGGCACGAACCCCGAGGCCGTGGTGGACATCGCGGGCCATGTGCCGGACCCCGCGGCCGCAACCGACCCCGCCCGCCGCGAGGCCATGCAGCGGGCCCTGGACTACATGGGCCTCCAGCCGGGCACGCCCCTGGCGGAGCTCCCCGTGCAGGTGGTCTTCATCGGCTCCTGCACCAACGGCCGCATCGAGGACATGCGGGCTGCGGCCCAGGTGGCCAAGGGCCGGAAGGTCGCCCCGGGCGTGCGCGCCCTGGTGGTGCCGGGCTCGGGCCTGGTCAAGCGCCAGGCCGAGGCTGAGGGCCTCGACCGGATCTTCCTGGAGGCGGGCTTCGAGTGGCGCCTGCCCGGCTGCAGCATGTGCCTGGGCATGAACGACGACCGCGTGGATCCCGGCCAGCGCAGCGCCAGCACCAGCAACCGCAACTTCGAGGGCCGCCAGGGCCGGGACGCCCGCACCCACCTGGTCAGCCCCGCCATGGCCGCCGCCGCCGCGGTCACGGGGCACTTCACCGATGTCCGCCGCCTCCTGGAGGTCCGATGAAACCCTTCACGACCCTCACCGGCCCCGCCGCCCCGCTGCTGCGGGCCAACATCGACACGGACCTGCTCATCCCCAAGCAGTTCCTCAAGACCCTGGTGCGCACGGGCCTGGGCCGCCACCTGTTCGCCGAGGTGCGCTACGACGACCAGGGCCGCGAGCGCCCGGACTTCGTGCTCAACCAGCCCGCCTACCGCCAGGCCGTGATCCTGCTCGGCGGCCCGAACTTCGGCTGCGGCTCCAGCCGCGAGCACGCCCCCTGGGCCCTGCTGGACTTCGGCATCCGCTGCGTCATCGCCCCCAGCTATGCCGACATCTTCTACAACAACTGCTTCGCCAACGGCATCCTGCCCGTCACCCTGCCCCTGGCCGCCATCGAGGACCTCGCCAGCGAGGGCGCCCTCACTGTGGACCTGCCGGCCCAGTCCGTGAGCGGTGGCGGCCGCAGCTACCGCTTCGACATCGAGCCCGCGCGGAAGAGCACCCTGGTGGAAGGCCTCGACGCCATCGGCGTCAGCCTCGCCAGCCTCCCCGCCATCGAAGCCTACGAAGCCAGGCGCGCCCAGGCGACCCCCTGGCTCTAGAGAACCGCATCAGGGGAACCACAATGAAACAATGAGGTTCTGCCTGCCTGGTGGAAAAGCGTAGAAATTAACCACAAAGAACACAAAGAGCACAAAGGGAAGCCTGTGGTGTTCTGGCGGTAGTCTGGAAACCTTCCAGGGGATGACCATGAAGTCCATGACCGCCTTCGCCGAGATCGTCCAGCCGCTGGAGGCGGGGCAGCTGCGGCTGACGCTGCGCAGTGTGAACAGCAAGGCCCTGGACCTGTCCCTGCGGCTGCCACCGGCGCTGTTTCCGCTGGAGGCGGCGCTCCGCGCCAAGGTCCGGGACGCCGCCCAGCGCGGGAAGCTGGACCTCAGCATCGAGGTCCAGGATGAGCCTTCGCTGGAGCCCCGCCTGAACCGGGCCCTGCTGCGCTCCGCGGCCAAGGCCTGGCAGGAGGACGCCGAGTGGCTGCACCTGCCGCCCCTCACGGCCGACGCCTTCTTCCGCCTGCCCGGCGCCTGGCTGGCCCCGGACTCCAACCTGGCCGAGCGTCTGGAAGCGAAGCTGCTGGAGGGCCTGACCCGCCTGCTCGCCACCTGGAACGAGGGCCGGGTCAGGGAGGCCGAGCGCCTGCGCCCCTTCTTCGCGAACGGCCTCGCCCGCCTCCAGGAGCTGCGGGACCGCCTGCGCACCGAAGCCGAGGCCCAGGCCCTGGAGCTGCCGGGGCTCTACCGCCAGCGCATCGAGCAGCTGCTGGAGGACGCCCGCCAGTCCGGCCAGCTGCCCGCCGAGCGCCTGCTGGCCGAAGCCGGCGTGCTGGCCGAGCGGCAGGATGTCCGCGAAGAGCTGATCCGCCTCTCGGCCCACCTGGACGACTTCGCCGAGCGCCTGGCCAAGGACAGCCTCGAGGGCAAGGCCGTGGATGTCTGGTGCCAGGAGGTGCTGCGCGAGCTGAACACCACCGGCAGCAAGTGCAAGCGCATCGCCATGACCCGCGCCGTCATGGAAGCCAAGGGCGCCCTGGATCAGATCCGAGAGCAGGCCGCGAATTTGGAGTAGTGGCGGGTTCAGGAAAGAAAAAAAATCCAACACGAAGACGCGAAGAAAAGCGATACAAGCATGGGTCCTCGAGCGACGGCTTGATCAGCTTTTTTCGGTGTTCATCGGTGGCAAAAAAGCATTTGCCCTTATCCCCTTCATCCCCTGCATCCCTGATTCAAATGCTTTTATTGACGGGGATGAAAGGGATGGACGGGGATAACGGCATCGGGGTTTCCCGATTATCGGCCTTGCTCCGCCCATTCGGACCTTCGTGGAGCGTCTTTTCGGTGGAGCCAGGCCGCTGCGGGTCACAACCCCAGGGGGTCGTAGGGCAGGTCCAGGCTGCCCTGCCAGGCGCCGAAGAGGCGGGTGCGGGTCCAGTCGGCGGGGTCGGGGCGGAGGCGGCGCAGGCGGCGGGAGAGGAACCAGACGCTGCCGTCCTGGAGGCGCAGCTCGTCGTAGGGCGCCGGGCGGGCGCGGGCCATGTCCTCGGGGGCGACGGCGCCGGGGTAGGCCGCCCAGGCCCAGCGCCGGGAGCTGAGGCCCGCGGCCCAGGAGGCGCTCTGCAGCAGGGCCGGATCCGTGACCACGGTGACGGCCGCAAGGCCCGCACGGCCCAGGGTGAAGCCATCGAAGCGGGTCAGCGTTGCGCCGCGCCGCACGAAGGGACCGCTGCCCGGCACACGCCAGTGGAGGAAGCCCTCCGGCAGGCCCGCGGGCTGAGCCTTGAAGCGGAATTCCACCGTGGCCGCGTCGAGCGCCCGGCCCTCGCCGCCCAGCAGCGCCGCCTGAGGCGCCACGGCGGCCAGCACCCGCGCGGTGTCGAGGGTGGACCCGTCCTGCAGCCGCCAGCCGGGCCGCAGGAAGAGGCGCCAGCGGCGGCCGTGGCGCGAGACGAAGGCCTCGGCCACCAGCAGTCCTGCGAAGGAGCCGTTCGGTCCGCGCTCCAGCAGGGGCAGGTCCGACTGGGCCACCAGCAGGGCCTCGGCGCCGGGACCCGGGGGCAGCAGCGCCTCCACCCGGGCCAGATCCTCCTGGAACTCCGGCGCCGCGGGCACGAAGAGGGACCGGCCATCCGTGAGCGGAACCGGCTCCAGCCCGTTCTGCCAGACCAGCCAGGCCCCCGCGCCGAGGGCCAGGAGCAGCAGCGCGGCGAGGGCGAGGCGCAGCTTCATGGTCAGGCCGTCCGCAGCAGGTGGGCCAGGGGCTCCAGGCGGACCAGGGCCTCCCCGATGTCTTCGGCCGTCAGGTCGCGGTGGGCGATGAAGCGGATGGCGCTGCCCACGGGCAGGACCCGGACGCCGACGGCTTCCAGCGCCGCCAGGGCGCCGGGCGCGTCGGGCACGGGGACCAGCAGGATGTTGGTCTCCGGCACGGGAGCGGCGACCCCGAAGGCGCGCAGGCCCTCGGCCAGCCGCTGGATCTTGGCGTGGTCCTCGGCCACCCGCGGCAGGTAGTCCAGGGCCACGAGGCCCGCGGCGGCGACCACTCCGCCCTGGCGGACCCCGCCGCCCAGCATCTTGCGCAGGCGCCGGGCCTCGGCCATGGCCGGGGCCGAGCCGCCGAGCAGCGAGCCCATGGGCGCGCCGAGGCCCTTGCTGAGGCAGACCTGCACCGTGTCCACGCCTTCGGTCAGCTCACTCAGCGCACAGCCCAGGGCCGCGGCCGCATGCCAGAGGCGCGCCCCATCCAGGTGCACGGCCAGGCCCGCGGCCCTGGCGGAGGCCACCAGGGCCCGGTGCTCGGCCACGGGGGTCACGGTGCCCCCGGCGAAGTTGTGGGTGTTCTCCAGACAGAGCAGCCGGCTGCGCAGCGTGTAGTAGGGGCCGGGCGAGCCCGCGGCCTTTGTCACCTGCGCGGGCGTGGGCCGGCCAGGGCCGCCCTCCCAGGCCAGGGCCTCGGGCATGCCCCCCGCCAGCCAGGCGCCGGTGCCCAGCTCCGAGCCCAGCACGTGGGCCTGGGCCGGGGCCAGGAAGCGATCCCCCCGCCGCAGGTGCAGCATCAGGCCGATGAGGTTGCCCATGCAGCCCGAAGGCACCCACAGCGCCGCCTCCAGGCCCAGCAGCTCCGCCACCCGGGCCTCCAGGCGGGCCATGGTGGGGTCCCGCTCGAGCACGTCGTCGCCGACTTCCGCCGAGGCCATGGCGGCGCGCATCTCCGGCGTGGGCCGGGTGACAGTGTCGGAGCGGAGGTCGATGGGGCGCATGGGTAGATTCAAGCATGGACCGGGGGAGGGACGGGAATCCTGACGGCTCTGGCACACTGTTCCTTTGCGCCGGAGTCCCAATGCACCTGCTGCACGCCATCCTCCTGGGACTGATCCAGGGCCTGACGGAATTCCTGCCGGTGTCCTCCACGGCGCACCTGACCCTGGCGGAGCACCTGATGTTTCATGGCCGGGCCATGCCGCTGGCCTTCGATGTGCTACTGCACGTGGGCACGCTGCTGGCCCTGATGGTCTACTTCCGGCAGGAGCTGGTGCAGATCGTCATGGGCTGCCTCGGCCGGGACCGGGAAGGGCGCCGCCTGGCCTTCATGCTCTTCCTGGCCATGATCCCCACGGGCATCTTCGGCCTCGCCACCAAGGGCGTGAAGGAGCAGGCCAAGGAGCACCTCTGGGTCTACGGCCTGGGCCTGCTGCTCACCTCGCTGCTGCTCTACCTCGCCAACACCCTGAGCCGCCAGCGGGTGAACCTGAGCAACCAGGACCTGGCAGGCCGGGACCACCACGATCTGCGGGCCATGGACGCCCTGGCCGTGGGCGCCATCCAGGGCATCGGGGGTGGCTTCGGCCTGTCCCGGTCGGGCTCAACGATTTCCGTGGGCGTGTTCCGCGGCCTCAAGCTGCCGGCCTCGACGCGGTTCAGCTTCCTCCTGGGCATGCCCACCATCACCGCCGCGGCGCTCGTGGAGCTGAAGCCTCTCCTGAAGCCCCTGCTGAAGCACCAGCCCCTCCCTGCGGAGCTGGCCTTCCCGGCGGGCTCCGTGTCCCCGGCCCTCCTCTGCGTGGTGGGCGTGGTCGCCGCCGCCATCTCGGGCTACCTGGCCATCGGCCTGCTGGACCGCTTCACGCGGCAGCCCCGCCTCAACGGCTTCGCGGCCTACTGTCTGGGCCTCGGCCTGGTGCTGGTCGCGCTGGGCACCACGGGCGTCCTGAACCACCACTGACCGGCCGGAGCGGACCGTTCGCCTGCCTGGACTTTCCGCCGGCCGGCCGCTTGATCCTGCCTACGTGATGCCGCTTACACTGGGGGCCTAATCTTTCCGGAGGTCACGGTGATCCAGCTGAACGAGGTCCACAAGTCCTTCACGGTGAAGGATCGCAAGACCCGCTCCAGCAAGCGCATCGACGCCGTGCGGGGCATCTCCCTCACGGTGCAGCCGGGCGAGATCTATGGCCTGCTGGGTCCCAACGGCGCGGGCAAGTCCACGACCCTGCGGATGATCGCGGGCCTCATGGACCCTGATGCCGGCAGCATCGGGGTCTGCGGCCTGGACACCCGCAAGGAGCCCGAGGCCGTCCGGGGCTGCCTGGGCTACCTCAGCACGGACATGGGGGTCTACACCCGCTTCACCCCCCGGGAGCTGCTGCGGCTCTTCGGCGAGTTCCAGGACGTGGACCCCGCCGTGGCCGAGCGCCGGGGCCTGCACCTGCTGGACAAGCTGCAGCTGGCGGACTTCGCCGACGTGAAGATGGAGGGCTTCTCCTCGGGCCAGAAGCAGAAGGTGAGCATCGCCCGAGCCCTGCTGCACGATCCCAAGGTGGTCATCTTCGACGAGCCCACCACGGGCCTCGACGTGCTCACGGCCAAGACCGTGCTGGATCTGCTGCGCATCATGCGGGAGGAGGGCCGCACCGTGATCGTCTCCACCCACGTCATGCCCATGGTGGAGGACATCTGCGACCGGGTGGGCATCATCTTCGACGGCAAGCTGCACGGCGACGCCCCGCCCCGGGACCTGCTGCGGAGCCGCAACGCCAAGACCCTGGACGAGGTGTTCTTCCAGCTGGCGGCTGAGTCCGAGTCGGAAGGAGGCCACTGATGCGCGGCGCCCTGCTCATCGCCAAGAAGGAGTTCCTGGAGCTCTCGAAGGACCGGAAGACCATGTTCTTCGCCTTCGTCCTGCCCTTCCTGCTGTACCCCGCGATCTTCGGCATGATGGCCAAGATGGGCAAGCGGGACGAGGCCCAGAACCGCAACAAGGCCAGCCGCGTCTACGTGTCCGACCCCTCCCGCATCCTGGACCCGGTGCTCGGCTCCGATCCCAGGCTGTTCGAGCGGGTGGCCCGGCCCGAGGGGGACCTCCGGCAGGCCATCCGCGACCAGAAGCTGGAGCTGGCCCTGGAGGTGGCCGCCACCGCGGCCACCTCGCTCCAGAAACAGGAGACCTTCACCCTCACGGCCATCATGGACGAGAGCGAGCGGGCCTCGGAGCTCGCCCTCAAGCGGCTCAGGGACGCCGTCAAGGCCCAGGAAAAGGCCTGGGTGCAGGGCCGCCTCCAGAGCCTGGGGGCCTCCGCCCAGCTGGCCGAGCCCCTGAAGCTGGAGGTGAAGGACGCCGCCGACACCACCCTGAAGGCCGGCAAGGCCATCGGCATGATGCTGCCCTACATGCTCATGATCATGATGTACGCCGGCTCCATGCAGCACGGCATCTACGCCACCGCCGGGGAGAAGGAGCGCCACACGCTGCTCAGCCTCATGGCCACCCGCCTGCCCCGCAACCAGATCATCCTGGGCAAGCTGCTCTACATCTTCAGCATCGGCGTCATCGCCGCCCTGCTGAACCTGCTGAGCATGGGCCTCTCCGTCGCCATCGTCAGCAGCGGCGCGGCCGGGTCCCTGCAGGCCGTGGCGGCCATCGCCAACCCCCTGACCCTGGGCCTCACCTTCCTGATCATGGTGCCTCTGGGCCTCTTCTTCGCGAACTTCATCCTGCTCATGGGCATCCAGGCCCGGAACACCATCGAGGCCGGCAGCGCCATCACGCCGGGCATCTTCCTGGTCATGTTCCTGGGCCTCTTCACCATGTCGCCGGGCGTGGACAAGATGGCCTTCCTGGCCTACGTGCCCGTGGTGAACGTCTGCCTGGCGCTGCGCAAGCTGTTCAGCCAGCAGTTCAGCTGGCTGGAATACCTGGTGGCCTTCGCCATGACCGTGGGCCTGGCGGCGGTCATGACCCTGGTCTCGACGCGGCTGCTGAACCAGGAGAAGGCGCTGTTCAAGGCCTGATTCCGGCTCCGGAGCCGGATTTGCCCCGAGAAAGCTGTCACTCTATAGTTTCTCCAAGGCTTCCAGAGGATCCCGCATGGCAACGAAGGCCAAGACTGAACCCGCTCCCAAGTCCACTCCGGTGGATGCCCCGGCTGCACCCTCTCCGCTCACCGCCGCCTTTGGCAAGGCTGTGAAGCTCGTGGAGGCCGGGAAGCACGCCGAGGCCGCCAAGGCGCTGGAGGCGCTGGTGGTCGAGGCCCAGGAAGCCGGGGAGTGGGGCATCAAGCGCCGGGCCCAGGTCTACCTCGCCCTGAGCGAGGCCAAGCTCCACCCCGCCGCAATCGCCCCGCTGGACGCCATCACCGAGATCCAGGCCTGCCTCAACCGCCGGAACACCGACGAAGCCATCAAGCTGGCCGACAAGGCCCTGAAGGACCACCCGGCCCTGGGCTCGCTCCACTACCTCCGCGCCGTCGCCTTCGCCCAGGCCGAGAATGCCGAGGAAGCGGCCCAGAACCTGAAGAAGGCCATGGAGCTGGACGCCAACTTCGTCTTCCAGTGGCACATGGAGCCGGACTTCAACGCCGTCCGGAAGTCCCCCCTCTTCGCCTTCACCGAGAATCGCTGACCCCGGCGATCCACGGCCATGGCCGCCCGCTCCCTGGGTCTTGATCCCGATCAGCCCCTGCGGGTGGTCGCCCTGGGCGGCGGCACCGGCCTCGCGGCCCTGCTCCGCGCCATCAAGCGGGAAGCGGGCCGCGTGCGGGACCCCTGGAAGCTCACGGGCATCGTCACGGTCTCTGACAACGGCGGCTCCTCTGGCCGCCTGCGGGAGGAGCTGGGTGGCATCCCCCCGGGGGACCTCCGCAACTGCCTGTCGGCCCTGACCCTCGAAGACTCGGCCCTGACGGACCTGCTGAACTACCGGTTCAAGAGCGAGGGCAATCTCTCGGGGCACTCCCTGGGCAACCTCATGCTCTGGGCCCTGGCGGACTTGACCGGCGACTGGGTGCGCGCCATCCGCAAGCTCTCGGGGGTCCTGGTGACCCTGGGCCGGCTGTTCCCCTCCACCACCGTCCCCGTCACCCTCTTCGCCGAGGACATGGCGGGACGACGGTATGTCGGCGAGACCGAGGTGGGGACCTGCCACCCGCCCCTGGCGCGGCTCTGGCTGGAGCCCGGCGACGCGGAGCCCCTGCCCGAGGCGGTCCTGGCCCTCCTGCGCTCGGACCTGATCCTCCTGGCCCCGGGCAGCCTCTACACGTCCACCATTCCCAACCTGCTCCTGGCCGACCTCCAGGAAGCCCTGGAGTTCTCCCGGTCCCCCGTGCTCTATGTGGCCAATCTCATGACCGAGCCCGGCGAGACGGACGGCCTGGACCTCGAGAACCACGTGGCCGCCATCTCGGCCCTGGGGCGCACGGGCATCACCGCGGTCATCGCCAACGAGACCCCCCTCAGCACCGAAATGCTGGCCCGCTACCAGCGGGAGGGCGGCGAGCCGCTGACGGCCGAGCGCGACGAGGTCATGGGCATCCCCGTCCACCGCTTCCCCCTGCTGGACCCCGAGTCACCCATGGCCCGCCACCATCCCGACCTGCTGAACCAGGCCATCCGGGAAGTCCTGACCCGGCTCTGACCCCCTATTGGAAGGGACGTCAGGTGTCGATAAGAAGATCTGGACAAAGGGGCATTGATTTCGAGGCCGAATATTGTTTTCATGACAGGATTCGGTTCTGCCTTGTGGGGACGGGAGATGGGCATTGGCGCTTAGCGGCGATCTGGCGACCATGGGCCTGGAGGACATCTTCCAGTGGCTGGCTGTGGGCAAAAAGACCGGTGTGCTGGAGCTGAAAGGAGCCCTGCACACCAAGCGGGTGGCCTTCCACCAGGGCCGCATCACCAGCATCTGGTCCTCGGACCCCCGCGAGTACCTGGGGCAGTATCTGCTCGCCTACAACCGCATCAGCGAAGAGCAGCTCCGGGATGCCCTGGCCACCCAGGAGGACGAGCAGCAGCTGCTGGGGCGCATCCTCATCAACCGCCAGCTGGTCACCGAGACCGAGATCCGCCGCATCGTGCAGATGAAGGTCGAGGAGAGCATCTACGACACCTTCCTCTGGAGCATCGGGACCTTCGAGTTCCATGACGGCGCGGCCTCCCACCAGAAGAGCATGCTGCTGAGCCTGGATGTCACGGGCATGGTCCTCGAGGGCGCCCGCCGCCTCGATGACTGGCAGCGCATCCGGAAGGTCATCAAGGGCGGCGACGCGATCCTGTCGCCGGTCTCGGAGGCCATCGCCGAGCGCCTGCCCCTGGCCAGCGAGGACGCGGACATCCTCGCCCGCCTGGACGGCCACCAGCGCATCGACCAGCTCGTGCTGGAGATGCGGATGCCCGAGTACAAGATCAACAAGCTGCTCTTCGACCTCCACGAGCGGGGCCTGGTGCGCATCGTCAATGCCGGCGGGAACCTGGGCGACAACCCCAGCCTCCACCTGCAGCGCGCCCGGGCCCTGGTGGAGAAGCAGAAGCTGCAGGAGGCCCAGGAGGAGCTCCGCCGCATCCTCCGGGACCAGCCCCGGCACCAGGATGCCAACCGGATGATGGCTGTGGTCCAGGACATGCTCCAGGAGAAGAAACCGGACCTGGACCTGGTGCCCGAGCTGGCCATGAGCCTGGACGAGCTGACCAGCACGGACCTGGGGCCCAACGAGGCCTTCCTCGCCACCCGGGTCAACGGCCTGTGGACCATCCGGGACATCCTCTCCATTGCGCCCTTCGAGCCCGATGAGTGCCTCGGCATCTTCTCCAAGCTCCTGAAGCGTGGGATTCTCAAGGCTACGAAACCCGCCCAGGGAGGCGATCAGCCCGGTGCGTCACGCTGATCCTCCCGCTCCAGGAGGTTCCATGCGCTTCGCCATCGCCCTGCTGCTGCTCGCGCTGCCCCTCACGGCCGCGAAACCTACGGCCGCCCAGCTGCAGGCCCAACTCCGGCAGCTCACCCAGGAGCGGGATGACCTGAAGCAGCGGCTGGCGGCCACCGAAGACCTCCAGCAGGAGCTGGTGGCGGCCAAGAAGTCCCGGGATCTCGCCCAGGCCGAGGGGGACAAGGCGCGCAAGGAGGTCGAGCAGCTGCGGGCCTCCTATCGCGAGAACCAGGAAGGCAGCGACGCCATCGTCAAGGAGCTCCAGGCCGCGCGGCAGGCCGCCGAGGAGGCCAAGGCCGAGGTCGCCCGCATCAAGGCCGAGAACGAGGTCCTCCAGCGCAAGACCAGCTCGGTGCCCGGCGAGGGCGACCTGGTGGTGCTCGGCGAAGACTTGCAGCCAGCCCGCGCCATCAACCTGAACCGGGTGACCCCCCGCCTCAAGTCGTCCCGGCTCTTCAGCAGCCGCCCCAAGGGCACCGTGGTGGTCCATGTCCTCATCAGCGAGAAGGGCGACGTGCTCGCCGCCCGGCTCACCCAGGGCCTGCCCGACCCCGGCCCCGAAGCCCGGGAGGCCGACGAGGCCTGCGTGGAGGCGGCCAAGCGCATCGTCTTCGACCCCGCCGCGTCCAAGGACGGCAAGACCCACTTCAAGGTCTGGCAGGGCGTGGGGTTTTACCTCGACTAGGACACCGGCTTCGGCCGGGCCTCGCCCCAGGGGCTGGGCTCGCTGACGCCCCACTTGGCCTCGTACCAGACCTTCTCCAGGCAGAGGCCATGGGGCGGCGCGGTGAGGCCGGCCAGGCGCCGGTCCAGGGACTGCAGCACCTGGGCGAGGGAGCCCGGCTCGCGCCGGCCCCGGCCCACCTCCACCAGGGTGCCAGCCAGGATGCGGACCTGGTGCATGAGGAAGCTGCTGCCCTCGAAGATCAGCTCCAGGCCGCCCTCCAGGGGTGCCTGGCGGATGGCATGGAGCGTCCGCACCGGGGTCCGGGCCCCGCACTCCACGCAGCGGAAGGCGGAGAAGTCGTGGGTGCCCAGCAGGGGCGGGACCGCCTCGGCCATGGCCGCCAGGTCGAGGGGCCGGGCCTGGTGCACATGCCAGCGGAAGGCGGCCTGCAGCGGGTCTGCGGCCGGACCTAGGCCCAGCCGGTAGACGTAGCGCTTGGCCACGGCGTGCTGGCGGGGGAAGAAGTCCTCCGGCGCGGGCTGGGCCGCCATCACGCGCAGATCCCCGGGCAGGTGGGCGTTCAGGGCCGCCAGCAGCCGGTAGGGGTCCCACTCCCGCCCGGTGCGGATGAGGACCCCCTGGGCCCGGGCGTGGACGCCGGCGTCCGTGCGGCCGGTCCCCTGGGGCAGCGGGGCCGCCGCGTCGAGAGCCCGGAGCGCCTTCCAGAGCTCCCCCTGGCCGCTGCGCAGGGTGGTCTGGATCTGCCAGCCGTGGAAGCCGGCGCCCGCGTAGGCCACGGTGAGGAAGTAGGGGTGGGACATGGCTCCATCTTACCCTCGGTGACCCGCGGGTTCAGGGGCCGCCAGAACCAGTGTTTACGGGACTCCTGTGGATCTGCTTCCCCCAGGCCCGCCGCCCGGGTGATTTTCCGGTTTTTTATCGAAGAATTCCCTTGACCCCACTGGTTCTGCGGCGTAGCTTTTTGGCAGTTTATAAAACGTAGGATTCATGGGCTTCTACAGGCCATCGATCTTCGAAAAGCAAGCAACCACGGTCGTCTCATCAAGAGCCGATTCCGTTTCTCTCAACCCGGGGGCACAGATCCCCTATTTTGGAGGTTCCCATGAACAAGGCTGAACTCATTGGCCTCGTCTCCGACAAGGCTGGCATCACCAAGGCCCAGGCCTCGGCCGCCCTGGATCAGGTGCTCGGTGGCATCGCCGCCGCCCTCCGGTCCGGCAGCAAGGTCACCCTCGTGGGCTTCGGCACCTTCTCCGTCGCCAGCCGCAATGCCCGCACCGGCCGCAACCCCCGCGACAACAAGCCCATCAAGATCGCCGCCAAGAAGGTCGCGAAGTTCAAGCCCGGCAAGAAGCTGGCCGACGATGTGAACGGCAAGGGCGGCAAGAAGAAGAAGTAGGAACAGGCCCTCCGGCCGGGTGCCGGAAGCCAGGAACCGCGGGACCTGCCTTGGCAGGTCCCGCCGCTTTTCAGTGATCTTTTTTCAGTCTTTATCCTGATCGAAGGTCAGGAAGGCTCTCGCCCATGTTTTCAGAGGCTCTGCGACTCTTTTGAGTTCGAAAATGCCCAATTCATTGACTCTCAGCCTCCTGACCGGGTTCTCGGCGGGAATTCAGGGAGGGCGGCCCCGCATCCGATGAAGAGGACATCTGGCGAGGAATGCATGTCCGACGAAGAAGCCTCCGGCCCCAAGAAGAGCCCCATGAAGCTCATCATCATCGCCGTGGCCGCCCTGCTGGTGCTGGGCGGCGGCGGGGGCGGCACCTGGTTCTGGCTGAAGAAGCGGGCCGCGGCCAAGATCGCCAAGGCCAAGGCGGAAGAGGAGGCCAAGGCCCAGGAGGCCAGCACCGCCGACGCCCCCCACGATGACGACTCCGAGGACTGCGGCGAGCCCGAGGGCAAGAAGGAGAGCGGCGGCCACGGCGGCCCCGAAGCGGCGCCTGTCATGGTCCTGACGCGCACTGTCAACCTCACGGGACCCCGGCGCAACGCCTTCCTCCGATGCGAGCTGAACATCCTGTTCTGCGATGGGGAGCTGGGCAAGCTCGTGTCCGGGGACAAGCCCTCCCCGGAGAAGAGCCTGATCCAGGCCATCGTGCTGGGCTCCCTGGCCGGCAAGAGCGTGGACGAGGCCTCGGACGCCGAGTCCCGCGAGGCCCTGCGCAAGGAGATCAAGGAGAAGCTGAACGACCAATTCAAGCCCCATCCGCCCAAGCCGGGCGAGACCGAGGACCCCAAGCACAAGAAGCCCAAGCACCCCATCAAGAACGTCCTGATCGTGGACTGGGCCATCCAGCAGTGAGCCAGACCTGAAGTCGTCCCTGGCACGCCCGTTGCCCCATCCGGCTCCAGGGTCCATGCTTTGACAGGACCAGCGGGAGGACCATGATCAAACGGGGGGATCGGCTCGAGACCGACCGCGTGCTCAGCTTCGAGCAGGTGGTGGCGGATCTCATGCCTTTCATCGACACCCCGCTCCGGATGGAGATCCAGCTGGGCCAGGCCCGTCTGACCATCCGCGAGCTGCTGGAGCTGGAGCCGGGCTCCCTGGTGGAGCTCAAGAAGAGCGCCGGCGAGCCCATGGACGTGCTGTGCAAGGAGCGCGTCATCATCCGCGGGGAGGTCACGGTGCTGGAAGACAGCCTGGGCCTGCGCGTGACCGAGATCGTGGATCCGGAGCGCAAGGTCTAGCCGGACGTCCTGTGTCATCCTGAAGACCCATGGCCGTCTCCTGTCCCAGCACCCCGCCGGTTGTCCTCTGTCTGGGCGGGATGGATCCGTCCGGTGGCGCTGGCCTGCTGCGGGATGCCCTGTCCCTGGCGGAGCTGGGCTGCCAGCCCATGGCTGTGAGCCTGGCCGAGACCCTCCAGAATGGGCTGGCCTGCCTGCGCATCGAGGCGCCGGGCCTGGATCCGGTGCAGCGCCTCGAGGCCCTGGCTCCGCACCTGGCGGGCCGCTGGGGCGTCAAGGTGGGCCTCTGCGCCCTGGCGCCCAAGGACTTCCGCCGCCTCTGCGCCACCCTCCGCCACCTGGACCCTCCGGTGCGCATCTGGGACCCCATCCTCGCGCCCAGCGCCGGCGTGGGCCTCCACGACGGGGCCGATCTCCGGCGCCTGGCCGCGGACCTGCTGCCCATGGGCCGCTGGGTGGTGAGCCCCAACCGGGGGGAGGCCGCCGCCTGCGCGGGCCTGCCCCCGGAGGCCATCCGCACCGCCGCCCCGGAGGTGCTGGCCGCCCCCTGGCTCGAGGCCGGTGCCGTGGCGGTCTGGCTCAAGGGCGGCCACGCCCCCGGGGCGGACATCCAGGACCTCTGGATCACCCCCGAGGGCATCCAGCCCCTGGACCTCGCCCCGCGCCTGCCCGGCGAGCGCCGGGGCACCGGCTGCCTCCTCTCCGCCACCTGGCTGGGCCTGCGGCTCCTGGGTGCCTCCGACCTCGAGGCCGCCCGGCAGGCCGCCCACCGCCTGCGGGACCGCTGGGACCGGGCCTTCGCCCCGGGCCTCGCAGGCCGGCCCATGTTCGCACCCGCCCCGGCGGCTCCGGAGGCCCTGTGACGGAGACCGAAGGCAAGGGCTTCCTGCTGCGGTCCGCCCCGGATGCGCCCTGGGCGGGCTGGGCCGGTTCGAGGTTCCTGGACGAAGGGCTGGCCTCGGTTCACGCGGCCCCGGGCCGGGCCCTGGCCCGCCTCATGACGCTCGCGGCGCTGCTGCCCGGCGGCTTCGGCCTCATCTGGGACCACCCGCCCGCCTGGATGGCCGCCCTGCCCCCGGAAGCCCGCCAGGGCTGGTGGGAAGCCATCACCGCCATCCCGCACCTGAGCCTGCACCTGGAGGCGGAGGCGGCCGCGCAGCTGCCGGGCGGCGCCTTCCGGGGCTGGGTCCACGCCCCCCAGATGCCCGAGGGCCCGCTTGGCGAGCTCTGGCGCCAGGGGGTCCTCGGCTGGCTGCCCCGCGCAGGCGCGACCTGGCGCCTGCCGGACCTGGGGGTCGCCGCCGCCGGGGAGGAAGCGCCCAGCGGGTGGCTGTGGGGCGAGGTGACCCTGCCCTTCGGCGCCCTCTCCAGCCTGGCTTCCGGGGAGGCCCTGGTGGCCGCCCTGTCCGAGGCCCAGGGCGCGGCCGAGCGGGGTCTGGCCCAGCGCCTCGCCGCCGGCGCCTGGGTGGACCTGCCCTTCGCCCGCCGCGCCGTGGGCTGGCGCCTGGCCCTCACGGGCGGCACCGAGTTCCAGCGGGCCGGAGGCTCCTGGTCCGCGGCCCAGGGCCAGCTCCGGGCCCTCAAGGCGCTGCTGCAGGAGCGGCTCCGCACCCCCATCCACCTGGGCGGCTCCAGCGATCGGCAGGCCGCGGCGCTGCTGGGCCGCCAGGCCCTGCGGGAGGGCCACCCCTGGCGGGCCAGCCTGCCGCTGCCGCCGACGCCCGGCGCCTTCACCCCGGGCCTCGCCGCGGACCCCCGGGATCCCGCCCCCCTGGAGGCCCGGGCCACCCTCCCGGCGGCCTGGGCGGACACCCTAGACCACCCGCCGGTCGCCCTGCTGCGGGTGCCCGCGGTACCCCCCGAGGCTGGCGCCCAGAGCCTCCTGGCCCAGCTCCAGCCCCCGCCCGCCCTGCGCTGGCTGCCCCCGGATCTGCCTCCGCCCGGACCCTTCGACCCGGACCGCCCCTGGGCTCCGGCCGCGGCCTACCCCTTCCCCGCGGATCCCGGCACCGGAGTCCAGCGCGGCCTCTTTGAAGACTTCGACGCCTGAGGTCGGAAAGCGAGCACCCATGACATCCGCCGAACACGCTGAACAGAGATTCCGGACCCGCATCGCGATGCTCTCCATCGGCTCCGGCATCGGCATCCTGGCCCTGAAGTACTGGTCCTATGTCATCTCCGGCTCCGTGGCCATGAAGTCCGATGCCATCGAGAACGTCGTCAACGTGGTGGCCGCCACCTTCGCCCTGGGGGCGGTGGTCTTCGCCGGCCAGCCCGCGGACAAGGAGCATCCCTACGGCCACGGCAAGATCGAGCACTTCAGCGCGGCCTTCGAAGGCGGCCTCATCTCCCTGGCCGCCGCCTTCATCCTCTTCGAGGCCGGCAAGGGCCTCATCCACGGCGTCGAGCTGAAGGACCTGGGCCGGGGCCTGGCCATCAACCTCCTGGCGGGTGCCCTCAACGGCCTCCTGGGCTGGTACCTGCTGACCCAGGGCCGGAAGACCCGCTCCAGGGCCCTGGAAGCGGATGGCCACCACGTCCTCTCGGACTTCTGGACCACCGTGGGCATCGCCATCGGCCTGCTGGCCGTGAAGCTCACGGGGATCTCCTGGCTGGATCCCCTGATGGCCGGGTGCGTGGGCCTGCTGCTGGCCCGCACGGGCTTCCGCCTGGTGAAGGAGTCCTCCCAGGCCCTGCTGGACATGGAGGATCCGGACATCCTCGACAAGGTCCTGGTGGCCATGAACCAGACCCGCCCCGAGGACATCATCGCCCTCCACGAGCTGCGCACCTTCCGCAGCGGCCGCTACACCCACGTGGACGTGCACATGGTGGTGCCCGAGTTCTACCCCGTGCGCCAGGCCCACGACCTCTGCGAGGAGTTCGGCCGGAAGTCCCTGCTCGCCGGCGGCATCGAGGGCGAGGTCCACACCCACGTGGATCCCTGCGCCCGCCTCTACTGCGACCGCTGCCCCGTCCAGCCCTGCCTCATCCGCAAGACGTCCAAGACCGCCGACGGCACCTTCACCCTCGAAGACGCCACCGCCCTGGGACCGACCTGAGTCACGCCACGCTCTGGTGCCTCAGGGCGTCGATGGCTTCCATGAGGGCGACGGGGTCGCTGGCGGCGTGGAGGTTCTGGCGGAAGCCGTGGCCGCCGGGAACGCCCTTGGTGAACCAGGCGCCGATCTTCT
>Ga0208507_1000334_pt1 | contig 31818 bp, 50 predicted proteins | sample CryBogCBH12Aug01_FD_184626 | JGI IMG/M metagenome (GOLD analysis project Ga0208507, IMG submission 184626) | Freshwater microbial communities from Crystal Bog, Wisconsin, USA - CBH12Aug09.1 (SPAdes) (version 2) | ecosystem: Environmental > Aquatic > Freshwater > Lake | place: Crystal Bog... | reverse complement strand
TTTATCAGCGATCTTGGAAAGATCAATCTTGCTGAGTTCGGATAGCAAAGCCTTGACGCGATCGGTCTCAGCCTTGAATGCTTGGATAGAGTCTTGACGCTCATTCTCAAATCGCAGAGCCAAGTGATTGAGGGCATCCATATCAAGACGTTGTTTATCAAGTGCCAAATAAGATTGCTTCTCTTGGAGTTGCTCTTGCAATTGCTGGATGATGGATTGAGCCTGCTGAAGTTGTTGTTGCAGTTGTTGCTCTTGCTCGGATGGTCCAGTACCCAAGATATTTGGAGGAATCCAGTTGCGCATACGCTCTTGGAGCTTGTCTGCATTTGGGAAGTCGGCAGATCCCATATAGAGATCGCCAATAACCTGAGAAAGCGCAGGCTGAGCAGCCAATAACTTAGTCATTGCATCAAAAGCCTCTTGTCTGCGGGTGTCATAGCTTGGGCCAACCTCGGCAACCACGTCATATTTGCCCACATTCGGATTAAAGATGGCAGTAACTCGAGCGTTTTCTTCGTCCTCGGTCTTTTTCATTGGCTCAGCCAACTCAGGATCAACCATGATCTGACTCTCGGTGTTGTCATCGCCAAGTATTCGCACGATCCGCTTGGTGTCATAGACTTTAGGAATCAAGTCAATAATCATGCGACCAGTCGTTTGAATGGCCATGTTCTGATTGTCTTGAAAGTGATAAGTAACGCGCTCGCCTTGGTTTACGCGCTTCTCGATCGATACACCTGAAAGCTCTTGAGATTGCTCGCCAAAGGTTTGATCGTATTGACCAGAGGTCATCATTAATTCTTGAGCAGCAGTTGCCATGCCTTCCATATAAACAGGAGCGCTTGATGGAGGTTGCTGACGAACTGGTGAAGGAATCGCATTGCCATTCTCGTCTGCATGGTTGTATGGCAGATAAGCATGGTTCTCAGTATTGGCAGTAGCCCAATAGTTTTCCAAGCCTTCGATGGCCTCGACTGGGGCCATGTATGGGGATTTAGATTGCAATGCACCAAACTCGATGGCAGCAGACGCGTTGTAGTTATAGGCGCGCTGAGCATCCTTCATGTAGCGTATTAAGCCCTTACGATCTAAGCGTCCTTCGATAACGACTTCCTCGCCTGGACAACGAATGATCGGCACATAAGATCCAGGCCAATTACCTTTTTCTAAAACTTCATCGCCACCGATCAAATACTTTTTGATGGTGCGCTTATCGATTCTGCGTCTTGTGATGCCTTCCGCGCCCTGACGGATTGCCTCATTAAATAGCTTGCGCTCATCGACAGAAATATCGCTTTCTTTGGCATAGCGCATAGATCCATCGGGATTCTCAAGGGCATAAAGCCATTCTTTGCGCACTTCAAGCTCGTAATATTCAGCCAAGCGAACTACGTCTTTAGTGATCCACATTTGATTGCCTGACGGACTTGTGGCCGGCAATTTGAAGTTAGGGAATTTGCGCTCAAACTCTCTGCGAGGCATATCCTCATAAATAAAACCAAATTTTGCGTCAAGGCCATCTTTGCGCTTGATATGCGGATCGAGATACACGCTCATTGCATCGGGAACTTCTTTAATGAAGATTTCCTGATCGAACGTGGAATCGTCAGCGTAGGCAGTAGTTAGTCTCCAATAACCTATGCCACCGCCAACCATATGCTCGGCAGCAATGTCATAAGCGACTTTGGCATTGGATTTGTATTCAATATGACGAACCAACCCCTCGAAGATTTCAGCAGCCTCATAGGTTGCCTCGTCATTAGTCGGGTGAACCTGAACGGATGGCTTATTGGCTTTGAGATTGTTGACAACGTGAAGCCAATGCGTATGCGTCTTATTGATCGTGAGCATCGGCTGGGTATTTAAATGCCGTCTTGCTTTGACTGATGGCTCCCATTGGTCTTGATTGTCAGAGTCAGCATACAGGAAGCGCATATCTTCGCGATAACGTTGACGAGTGGCTTGTTCCCAGTTTAGGCAAGCCTGAAAGTTCTCGTATGCACGTTCTATGATGTCTTTTTCTCTATCTGCCATATCACATCCAATATCCGCCTCTTTGATTACCAGGCATAGTGTTAAATGGTTTCTTAGGATTAGAGAGTTTCTTCTCTTTCCTATCCCTTACCATTCCAGGGAATAATTCTGTAAGCACCCAAATCCAAGCATCTGCTCGGTTAGGTGACTTACTTCCATTGTAGCCATTCGTAGAAAACGAGGCAAGTTCATCTTCAAGGTCAAGAAATCGGCCAACGTGCCTGATTTTGCCTTGCTCATAAAGAAGTGAAAACGGTTCAGCGCGAACCACTTTGCCACGCGAAGCACTTACCGCTTTAAATGGAGTCCTTGATCGAGCCGACTGGATGACTTGCTCAACCATCGCGCCCCCGAAGTTAGTCTCGGCAACAACCAAGTCAGCCTTGTGGCGATCATACGCAGACGCAGCCATGCGCCCCCAATTAGCAGGGCCAGCTTTAATCGTTGCGTCCTCTAGTAGATAGGCATTTCCGTCAATACCCAATGCACCAACCACGATCCCAGTAGCATCATTGTCAGCATTATCGGAATCGCCAGCACCGCTAGGATCAACTCCAACAATAACCCTAACAAGCTCGGGGAGGTTTTCTTCATCGACTCGCCATTTGTCTATGTTTTCCTCGGAGAATAGCTGATTTGGATTAGCGTCAGCAAATTCACCCAAAAGAAAGCGTCTTTGTAATCTTGAACTCAGATTCTTTAAAGAATCAAGGTAATTATCTGACAGATTTTCCGCATTGTCTGAAGGATTTATCTGAAAGTTAGCGTAATCGTCAGGATTTGATAATGGGATTTTTGATTCAGGATCGCGCTTTAATACGAATATTTGATATGTCCAATGGTTTTTATTAGGTGGATTGCAGTCAAAAAACATTTTGGGTTTAAGCAATTCATCGGGTTTTCCCTGTATCTTTTGCATGACTTTTTGAGCCAAACGAGTCATGGCGATGCCGACCGATCCCCAAACAATCTGCGATGATTCGTTCAAATAGATGGTGACAAACTCCATCCCAAGGATCTTTTCTGTTCTTTCCTTGTCATCAAGGCCACCAAACCATACTTCCGAGCCATTTGGAAAGGTCACATACCAATGAGTTTTATCCAGCTTGTATTCCATTTGAGGAAAACAGAGCTTCATCACCTTCGGGAAAGTGTCATAAACAATGGAATTAACCACATGGTTAAAGCGAAAGCGAAGAATTGCATGGCGAGAGCCAGGCGCTTTCAATGCCCTGACTACAAGCTGACGCACCAAAAGAAAGGTTTTTCCTGACCTTGAGCCACCAAAAAGCATGATGTAGATGGCTGAAGATGCGAGTATTGCTTGTGCTTGTAACTGTTTTGTATGGAGTTTCACGCTTGTTCGTCAAGAGTCGAAATCATTACGGAAAATGGCGCACCATCTTTGCCGGTCACTTCTTGCTCAGTTTTATCGCGCCATCCAAGGACATTTTTTGCAGTAAAGATCGCAAAACTTGGAATATATGCCCCATTCATAGTGCCTTCGACAAGAATTGCCTCTTGAAAATCCTTGGCTCTTTTATAAGCGTAAGAAAATTCTGGGTGCTTTAGCTCGCCATCTTCATTTGTAGAAGTTGCCCAGTCATGTAATGTTTCACGTGTAACACCGACAATCGTGGCGAATCTAGCAAGCGTTGGAAACTTGTTAGGCAGCTCTTGAACCTTCTCATCGCCATTCTTATCCCTGACAGTTACTTCTCTTGTCGGGGAAATATTAAAGAATTCAACAAGTTGATCGGCAAATTCTTCCCTATAGAGCGACGGTCTGCCTCTATCAAGTAAGTCTTTGGGATCTTTCTTTTTGGTCATTATTGGACTGACGCAGAATGGTTACGATAATGCTCGATGTCTTGAGCGATCTCGAGAAGGTGCTGAGCCATTGCCTCGCCCTTCATAATCTGCTGGCGATTTGATGGCACGATTTGAGCCATAGCGATCCATACGGAGTAGAACTGAGATAGCTTCTCATATTCGTTTGGATCAATTTCGTTTTTGACGTTGTCTTGTGTAGTCACCTGAAATCTATTCCTGTTTAATGGTTGAAAATTAGTCGTGCATTTTATTTCTTCTTTGTTTTGGCTTTTCCAGCTTTTTTAGCAATTGCTTCACGTTGAACTGCATATCCGATTGCTTCGGCCTGCTTTGGCTTTTTGCCTGCCTTGATTTCCTTGGCAATATTGGCAGAGCGAGTCTTGTCTGACGTTCCCTTGCGTAATGGCATTTTTTGTCCTTAAAAGGTAAAAGACTAGGGTTTCCCCTAGTCAGTTATTAGGCGATGTTTTGCCATTTAGTGCCATCAGAATAGAATACTGCGCCTACTCCAGTAGCGTTTGTGGTGATTGCCAATGATCCGGCTGCTGCTTCTTTTGGAACTAAAGTCGAGTTCGCAGTAATTGCAGTAGTCAGAGCATAAAAACGCGCTCCACTTTCAAATTTAATAAAGTTGACGATTGGTTCGTCATTTTCTACACCAGCAAAATAATTAGGCATGGTTATTTCCTTTTAGTAACTTTGGCCAAGACAGAGATTTGCGCTTTTGCTTCTTTCTGTGCTGCAGCCATTCTTGATCTATTGGCTTCGATCTCTTTAGCCCGTTGAAGGGTGCGGAGGTCATCTTGCGCTCGCCACTTCTTTTCTTCGGCATCCATGCGAGGCGCAGCAATGATTACTTCTGCTTTACTTGGGGCTTTACGAGCTTTAGTGGTGAGCGTAGCCATTATTTGACGTTGGTTTCTTTGATCATTGGGACACCGTTCGTCAAGTTAGGCTCTTTAACAGGGCCTTCAGGTGGAACGATGTATGGCTCATTACCAACTCGGCATTGCTGAGCATAGTCAGCAGCGCGTTGTAGGTGTCCAGGATCTTTAATTCCTGATTTGCCTGTTTTTTCTTTTTCAGCCTTGGATTCATAGGACATTTTGCCCTTTTCGCCCATGCCACGCTCTTTAGTGCGCATTTCTTCTTTGCTCATGTTTAACTCCATAAATAGGTGAATTTAGCTAAATCCCACCCATTAGGGGTGATTAGCCCAACTATAAATCAAATCAAGGCATTTTTCAAAAGATTTTTTTTCTTCTCTTTGTAGATCCGAATAATCTCTTTCAAATCATCAATGGTGTATTTTTTGACCGAATTATCTGACTCCAAAGCCTCGACTCGCTCGATTCCAATTCGCTTGATTAATCCAATACGATAGTCAACCGCGCGCCCAGCTCCCCATCGATTGCATTGCTTGCGCTGGCCATGAGCGTTATCTTCATGGAATCGAAGATGAGGGGCAGATCCAACCGACCGGTAATGGCCACAATCAAACGCGCCCCCAACTTCATAAAATCCTAAATCCAATCCGCAACAAATACAGGGTTTACCCTTATCTCTTTCACGAATATAAGCATTGAACGCGACTTGGGCTTCACGCTTCCAATCTGATAGGGTTTTGTAGGCTTGTAGGCGCTTTTTGGTTTCAGCACGATCAATTCGTTGCTCTTTTGCTTTTTGCTTTGCTATGGCCTGTTTTGCCAACTCTACGGAGCATTCCACACCGCAAACTGATTGACCAAGGCGCTCTTGCATAAATCTTTCTTTGCAAAATTTGCAGTTTCGCTCTTTTAGCCTTAGTTTAATCATATGCAATATCCGAAAATTTAACCCCACGCTCAGCGCCAAAAGCCATCATAAGCTCAATAAGCTCAGCCATTTCTGATTTTGTCATCTTGCTGGTGCGTTGCCCACAAACTACAAAACCGCCATCAATGCCAGGCACTACTTTTTGACTTTTAAGCGATGCAGAAAAGACATCCTTCCATTCATCGGAAGTGAGCTTGTTTCCGTACCAATTGACCTGATCGCTAATCTCGGCAAGCATTGCCCACATTTTTGCATTTTGCTCCAAAGATCTAGTTTTCTTTTTAATCTCGCAAATCATGTCCTCAGATGCCATTTTTATCGCTTGCATTGCATTTTGTTTGACTTGAGGATTAATCAAAAAGAAGGTTTGTTTGTCGCTCATACGATGTCGGAAGTCTGAGAAATACCCTTGGCACGAAGGATTTTGCGTACTTTTCGATAAACACGCTTCAAAATGTCAGCGACTGCTTGATGACTTATGCCTTCAGATTCGGCAATTTCACGCAATGTCATTGGTTCTTTTGTCATATTAAATCCTGTAATTCAATTCCACGATTTTTAAGTTCTTGCTTAAATTTATCAATTGCTTGCTTTTCAATAGTAGCTACAGTCTTGTAATTCATAAAAGTCTTTTCTGCTACTTGAACTTGAGTCATTTCATATTGATCTTGTAATTGACTCATTCCCTTGTGCCTTTCTTAGTATTGCTAAAGCATCTAAAGCAATCTGACGCATTACATAAACAGTAGCTTTGTAATTATTGGATTCCCCAGCAATACTGCCAGTAGCTATTTGCTCTAATGCTTCTCTATATGACCTTCTGATTGCATCCTTAACAAATATCTCACCTTCTAATGAATCTATTTCAGATTGTTGCTGGCGTAGCTTTTCTTCAAGGTCTTCGCACTCCATCTTTTTTGATGTGTAAGCATCCCACAATCCCATAAAAGATTTATCAGCTAGTTCATTTGCGTTCATTTTGGAACCCCTAACAATTCAAAAGGATTGAATTTAATTCTGTTATCTTGATATACCCTTGAAATTTCTACCCCATTTTCAATAACAACAGTCATATCATCGTAAACACAAGTTATTTTGTAATTTAATTCATCAGTTATTTTATTTGCGTTCATCATTCCCATCCCTTTTCATAAAAGCTAGTATTTGATCCCGACTCGGTGCATTCTTGAACCTTGCTATTGACGCAAGCATGATTTCCTGTTGTTTCCGGCTCGGCCTCGCGCTTTTCACCAGTCTTACACAACAAATAAGGCATGACATATTGAAAATTCCCGATGAACCAAGGCATCGTGACGAGTCGCATTGCATTAATCCCCTTTCAAGCGATTGGCAACCAAAGTGGCATATCCAGCAATATCATGCCAATGATCGTGAATGTCAGGATTGCCATTAAGGATTCGCGCAACTTTGTGCATGATCATTTCAAGTGCTTCTTTTTGATCATCTTCAAGACCGCCATAGTTGTATTGAACGCTAATTATTGCTTTCAATTTTTGGCTGATTTGAGCATGGTCTGTAAATATGCCATGAGTTTTTTGACGCTGATCTAATGTTTCATTGATGTCCATTTTCTAGCCTTTCTTTTAATAATTTCCATGCGATTGCAGCCACTCTTGATACTTGTCCGTTTCCAATGGCTTTAAGTCTGTCCACTCGAGAGGCCACCCCATCAGCCACTCTACCCACGTTGGGTTCAGCCGGCCACTCGTATTTGGTTTTTCTTTGCTCATTACTACTTCCCCAAGATTGCTTTTCCAATGCTTGCAATCGGGATCTAGATGCCGACTTATTGCGTGACGTGAATCTTGGCAAACTGGAGTCGGCCACATTTCCATTCTTTTCTTTAATGCTTTTCTTGAATTGCTCCCTCCATCCAATCCAGTCGTGTTCGGAGTATGAAAAAAATTCTCGTTGTTTGGCACATATCCAAATTCTTTCTCTAAGATGAGGTGCGCCCACATTTGCTGCTCCAAGCACTCCCCATTCCGCATCGAACCCCATTTTGGCCAAATCTCCGAGTACGACTCCAAGTCCTCTAGAAGTGAGCATTGGTGAGTTTTCCACAAAGACAAATTTTGGTCGTACTTCGCAAATGATGCGCGCCATATGTTTCCACATTGAGCTACGCTTTCCTGTGATTCCAGCACCCCCCCCCGCTGCTGATATGTCTTGGCATGGAAATCCTCCAGATACGACATCAACAATTCCTCTCCAAGGTTTTCCGTCAAAGGTTTGAACGTCATCCCAAATCGGGAAACTCGGCAGAAGTCCGTCATTTTGTCGGGCGCACAGTACGCTTGCTGGGTAGGCTTCCCATTCGACTGCACAAACTGTTTGCCATCCAAGCAAATGTCCTCCAAGTATTCCTCCACCAGCGCCTGCGAAAAGAGCCAACTCATTCAAAACCTCGCCTCCTCAAATTGAAATACTGATTTATTGATCTTTTTTGCAACAATTTTCCATTCAGGCCTAAGTGAAACCAAATAGCGCGCTTCGGTTTTGCTTTTTACCTGACGAATCATGCCCAGCTCGTCATAAATGTAATAAATCACGCAGGCCTCCTTTTATCGCGTTGATCCAAAATAAACTTCTTCATCTCAAAATAGCTATTAAAACGAGCCTTGGCTGGATCTCCACCGCATTCGATACGATATGCCTCCTCAATCTGCTTATCGCTTCCAAGAGGCAATTCTTTAGCTTTCTGAGCCATTTGTGCAGCTTGCTGCATCCAGGATGCTTCAAAAGAGCGCCATCCTTTAAAAATGATGGTTTCCAAAACATCGGATAAGGACATTTTTGCCAAATTAGCTTCTTTGATCAATCTTGCCAACACTCGATCTGTAACCGGTGCTTTAAGTCTTTTCCTATAGATCAAAAAATCATTCCAAAGATCAACACTAACTCCGTCAGGAGTTGCGACTTTAGGAGCAGTAGTTTTTATATGGTTCTTGGTTATTGGTTCTTGGTTCTTGGTTACGTTCTGATTTGGTTCTGATTTCAGTTCTGATTTCAGAGCAGATTTCTTTTCTGATTTGATTCTGTTTGCGTTGCGAGCTGAGTCTGCTTTCACGCGATACTTGGCAATTTCATCATCACATCGCTTGGAAACCCATAAATCGTCAATTTTTTCAAAAAACATTTCCAAAATGTATTGCACATCAGAGCTGAAATCAGACATTCCAATTCTTCTAGCAATAAACGATGGATCACCTTTTAATGGGCATTCATCTAAGTAATATTGATCAATTAGCCTGCGATAAGCCAAATCTTCCATAAAACTAAGATGCCTGGTATGAGCTGCATAATCCCCAATATGAAACGGGTAAAAATTCATTTCAGTCCTCTTTAAATAGGTCTGGACGCAAAATTTCTTTAGTTAATCTGCCTTCCGAAAGTTCCCTCAATTTAGCTAAATGTTTGATTGGAATATGACCGCGATCTGCCCAGTTGTAAATTGCAGTTGCGCGAATGCCTAAAATCTTGGCAAGTCTCGTTAATGTGCCGAATTCGGCTTTTAAAAGCTCAAGTTGATGCATAAATCCTCCTTTTTCAAAACTATACCACAATAAAATGATATTTTAAGAATATAAACTAGGGAAATCACCTATAAAATAATTACATAAAAGTGTTGCTAAGTGGTTTTATTGGTGTATAGTAACACCTATGCAGTAAATTTTTTAAACAAGTGATGAAGGAGAAAGTGATGAAAAAAGCAATTTTTGAATGGATCGGGGTAATCATTCTTGGAATCATCTTAGGCGCGATGTTTGCTTGGGGGTTTTAATCATGGGAATGAGCAGACACGATGCCTACTACGAGCCTGAGGACTACGATGATCGCACAGACGAAATCGAAGAACGCACCTGGCAATTAATGAAAAAAGAATACAACCCAAAGACTTCATCAGCAATTGCAGAAGCGCTGAGCGAATTAGACGTTTATACCGCGCAAGCCCTTCAAGACGCGATCGATACCGGTGATTATGAGCAAATTGGCAGAAAAATCATGGCCATTTCTTTTGATTACCAAGAATCACTAGCCAAGCAAGTTGCTGAGTTTGAAATTAACGATTAAGGAAAACCATGAAAGTCTATCAAGCAATTAACGCAGTTCAAACCGAATTAGCAAAAGTCGGCATCACCAAAAGCCGAACCAATCAACAAGGCGCATCTTACAAATTTAGGGGGATTGACGATGTTTTCAACACAGTCAGCCCTTTAATGGCCGAGCATGGCCTTTGTATCCTTCCAAGGGTTTTGACAAGGGAATGCGTAGAACGTCAAACCAAAGCTGGGGGAGCAATTTTCTACGTTACGGTTGAAGTAGAGTTTGATTTTGTATCGGCAGAGGATGGCTCAAAACACACCGTCAAAACCTTTGGTGAAGCGATGGATACATCGGACAAAGCAACCAACAAGGCAATGTCAGCAGCCTACAAATACGCAGCATTGCAGGCTTTTGCGATTCCAACCGAGGGTGACAATGACGCAGACTTGCATACCCATGAAGTCGCGCCAAAAGCTAAACCAGCAACGGTTCAAAAAACCCCATTGTCAGAAAATCAAGTTTCAGACTTTGTGATTTCAATAATGGATAGCGACACGCTCGATGCTTTAAAGATTAATCACGCAACCGCTTATAAGCTAGCTTTTGCACAAAATGATACCTCCGCGATCAAGAAGATTGATAGCGCAAAGGACATTCGCAAAGGCGAATTGATGGCCACTCAATCATAAGGATTAAAAATGACCGATCTAACCCTTTATACAATCGCTGATCAATATTTGCAAGATCTTCAAAAGTTGCAAGATATGGATTTGGACGAGAAAACTTTTGCTGATACTTTGGAAAGCCTATCCGGTGATTTAGAAGTCAAAGCAACCAACGTGGCCATGTTTGTCCGCAACCTGGAGGCAAGCGCAGAATCCATCAAAGCAGCAGAAAAACAAATGGCAGAGCGCAGAAAAGCCATCGAAGCAAAAGCCGAAAGGATCAGAAATTATCTTAAAGACAACATGGCGCGGACAGGAATTACTAAGATTGATTGCCCATATTTCGCGCTTAGTTTGCGCAATAGCCCACCAGCAGTTGAAGTAATCAATGCCGATGAAATTCCAGCGCAATACTTTGATATTCCTGAACCCCCAGCTCCAGTTTTAAACAAAAATCGCTTAAAAGATGACCTTAAAAATGGGGTTATTGTTGAAGGCGCTCGATTAACCCAAGGCAGTTATCTTCAAATCAAATAAGGACAATCATGGCAATTAAATACTACATCAATGCTGCAGTTTCAGAATTCGAAGGCAACGATGGCAAAAGCAAAAGACGCTATCAGACCATTGGGGTTATTGTTGAAACAAGACATGGCCTCATGCTTAGCCTCGAATCAATCCCATTATTAGGTCTTAAAGATGGCAAATTATTGGCATTTTTAAACGAACCAGGCGAAAAAAATGCTGATCAAAATCAGCAGGCTCCAGCACCCGAATCAAATCTTGATGACATTCCATTTTAGGAGAATACGATGAATTTCAATACTCAAAACGACAATATCTTGGCTTATTCAAAGAAAAAATATATTAGCGGATTAGTGGCTTTGGAATTATTTGGTTGCATTCATTTACCGCGCAGAATCCTTGATTTAAAGGAAAAAGGTTATCAATTCCACGATCGGTGGGTGAAAAAAAACAATAAACGCTTCAAAGAATATCGTTGCATCGGGAGAACCGTATGAGGGATTATTCTGAAGTGCTTATTGAGCTAGACGCGCAAATCAAAAAAATGCACGTTTGTAGCTTAAAAGAAGATTGGAAAGGGGCAAGCAAAGAAGCAGCGCAAGCCCATACCCTGACCAATGAATTAGCAGTAATTTTTAGAACCCTGAAAGGAAAGAAAAATGATTAACCTCGTACTTGAGAATGATGAATTTAATTTTGTAGTTGGTTTGGTAGGAAAAGAACCATTTAATAACGTTGCCGGCTTAATGGGTAAATTGATCCAGCAAGCCCAAGCGCAACAAATGGCACAAGCACCAGTAGCGCCACCCGCACCAGCGACACCTCCTGCACCTGGCGATCAAACTGGTTTAACAGAGCAAAACGTACAGTAATCATGCCAAGACTTCGCCATGAAACTTATACGTTGATGGATGAAATTATGTCCAGTCCGACTGTCCCCATATCCGAGGACAGAAGAACTTATCAGCTTACTTTGCTATATCAAGCATTGGCAGCTTTAAAACTAAATCCTCAACCGACTAAGTACGATTGGCAAGTCTGCTCTGATTGCGTCAATTTGATGGAAACCCTGATTCTTGAGATAAAAGTCTGCCAGGATCAGGACAACCTACTTAATGACGCAACAATGGCCTTGGTTCGAGCAGGAAAGCGCAAAAGAGATGGAAACAATATCAGATTAGATGCCGAAGGAATAAAAGCCCTACAAGCGCTTTTTGAGGACTATGCTGAGCTTGTGGCCATCTTGCCCGAGCGCGTAATGGTGAAGTGCTTTCGATTAACAGAAAAGCGCATTCAAGACCTTAGAAAAGGCAAAAAGAAAGCGCATGACGTGGAGATTATGGAGTTATGACCAAGAATGACCGCAGCCTTTTAAAGCAAATGATTGAAGCTGGACGATTTAATTTTGATATTTATGAGCTTTTGGTTGAGCAAAATGCCATCAATGCCAAGGAATCAATTAAAAAAATGGGTGAAAAATGGTGTTGTCATCCAGCAAATAAAGTAAAAAGACTCGAGATGCCTTTGCCGATCTTAAGCGACATGAGAGCGAGCAAAATCCTAAAAACACGCAAATAGGAGCAAATTATGACCACTTTTATGCTTTCTGAGTTAGGATGCAATGGTGACTGTCATCAAGGAAGATTGCCTTGCACTTGTCAAGAATCTGTCCCCTTTGTTGGCAAAATCAATGAACTGGATAAAATGGACAAGGGAATAGTTAAGCAGGCGCAACAGGATGGCATAAGCGAGAATTTTTCCTGCTTTCATAATCGCGAGAAGTAATGCCCAAATGTTTATTCCCACCTGGAGATATTTATGAGCAAACCACCAAAACGCGATGAAAGACGCAAAGCAAAAGAAAATAAACGCTATCCGTTTAAATTGATTCCTGTTTTGTTTCTTTCAGGATGCAGTTTGATGATCGGCAACTATGATCCGCTTGAATATGAACTAGTCAATCGAATAAGAACCGAAGCGCAAGTCTCAGATTGCTCAAAACAAAGCACTTATGTCATATATGTAAGCGCTTTAGAATTAAAGAATTACAGTCAATATTTGCCAAATAATGATCAAGAGATTGTGCTGGTTGATGATCTTTACAAAATAGTTGATCAGCTTTATACATTAAAAAGCCCCAGCGCAGCATATTGCAAGGCCAAATTAAACATAATCGAAACTACTGCTGAGCGCATTCAGCAAGTTACAGGGAGCAAACCAAGATGAATATTAGCGATCTATACAAAGAAGCAAAATCTTACAAAATGATGCTAGAGAACCAATCAATTGATCAATATGAGTTTAAAGATTTGATTGAAAGCCTAAAAATTGCGGATCAGATTAAAGAAAATGCCGATGAATTTAGCAAGAATCAAGAAATAAGAGATTATTTAATGACCTTGTATAACTTGGTAAGTGCTATTTCAAGCCTTTAATTTTTGCGATTCTTTCATAGCGCTGATATTCATCTCGACACCAAGCATCACAAAATCTTTTTGAATCTTCTAAGCGCTCATTGCAAGTTAAGCAAAAACCAGTAATTTTAAGTTCTTTCTTTTGTAATCTAGCTTTGGCAAGGGCAACAGATCGGTGATGCTCTTCTAAATCGCTTGCATCGTCAAAAATGTCGCTCATGCCAATTTTGAAATAAACATTGCAGCCTCTGCTTCTCTGCGTTTTAACAAGCCAGCCATATGATGACCGGCAGCCATATCCCATTTAATAAACTCATGTGATGCGCCTTCATAATCTCCAGCATTTAGCTTCTTTATAAGGGTTGATGAGTCTAAATTGCGACATCCACAGTTAAATGCGAAGTCCACAAGCGCGTCAAATTCTTCTTGGGTTAGCTCTACATGAACTACTGCGTTGACGTTCGCCTCGGCTTGTTTAATGTCTTGGGCAAGGTATTGCTCTGCTTGTTCTTGAGTAATTTCTAAACCTTCTACGACCTCAGGCCCTGTATGACCATAACCAATAGTCCAAGGATCACCGCCACTACCAGGATCAGGATAAGCCACAAGCCGACATCCTTCAAAACGCTCTGTAAGATGTAATCCATCTTTTGAATATTCCATTATTTCACCGTCAAATCATTGTATTTATCGATTACTTCGTTTCGCTCGATTTCTGTGATTGCGCACGATTTAGCAAATCCGATAAGAAATTCTGCATCTGACTCAAGTAATCTGAGTCCTTCCTTTGGTATTGCAACGGAGGAGGGTTGGTTGGAGGAGGAGCTATGGTCGTGCAACCCGATACCGCGATACTGATTAAGGAGCAACTCATAATGAGCTTGGAGAGCGTCTTTTTCATTTTGGGCTTTCTGAGTGTCTTGAGCTTGTTTGTTGATGATCTCTGTTTGATTTTTAAGGGCTTGTGTTACTGATTCGGTTTTTGCTTTTTCTATCGATGAATAATCAATTTCATGCGTAATATATGCACTTCCCAAAGATATGCATAGCAAAATGGCAATTTTTATATATGTTGATAAAAACATTATTTCACCGTCATTTCTTGCATTTTTTCTTGAGTGCGACCATAAGCAGTAATTCCAAGGATTGCACCCATTGAAAGGTGAAAAAATCCAGCGCCTTGCAATGTCAAAGGATTCCATTGATTTTGAACAACTCCTTTACCAAATACTTGCACCAAAGACCAAAATATCGGAGCAATCATAAAATCAAATATGCAAACCGACATATACATCCAAGCCATTGCTGGACGCCATTTTGTATTAAGCCAATTTTGATTGTTATCAGCAACAATCACTTTTTCTGATTCAGATGAATTTGAAATATTGGCTTCTTCGATCATTTTTTTGTAGTAATGCTATCCGAGCCTTTGGTTACTGTGACTTTATCTCCATCCACAGTCACCGACATTGGTGGCTCTTTATCGGCAAGATGATCTAATCGTTGAATAAGTTGCTGAATAACTGCAAACTCGGGCTTTTCTTCCTTTTCAGTAGTTCCTGAAACTGCATTCATCATATTAATAATGGCCATGATTGCACCGCCAGCCATACCAATAACTGCTGCAATTTTTGATGAATCTAAGAAAATGCTTGCTGCAACACTAATAACAATAATGGCAGTTATATAAGCCAATCCATGCTGACCAATTGATTTCCCAGCTACTTCTTTTGCGCTATCTTGATCTGCCATATTAACCTCTTGGTGAAACCCATCCATGACCAGCAGCCCATAAATAAACAAGTCCGACCAATCCAACAGAAAGAAGGCCATTTAATGTCCATTTTCCGAACTTAGAAAATTGACTGTCAAGCCACTCTTGCAATGCTTCTTTTATGGCTTCTTTTTGAATTTTTGGATCAAGATCAGACATTTTTATTCCTATTTATTTCCAAGGTAAAGGTTGCATAACTATTTTAGGATTAATTAAATTTGCAATTTGATTGTCTAAAATAGATTGAATTGCAGATACTTGATCTGAACCCATAGCAGATTGTATCCAGCCAATTACAGTATCTTTTGTAAGATTAGAATAATCAATAAATGAATTTTCTGAATTGTAAGTTAATGATTGTGTTCCATGAATTGTAGAAGAATAAGGAAGCGTTTGAGTTGTACCATCTAATAATGTTTTTACATAATTTTGATCGCTAATTGCATTAACTCTCCAATGAACATTGGATACAACATTAGATTTTCCATCAGAAGATGGAATGCAATCTAATGAATCAACAAGCCAAGTGTATGTATTAGGCATTAGTTTATGTTTCCAGTCGAGCTAATATTTGAGGTATAACCGTTAGTACTAATATTTGCAGTATTGTTATATTTGCAAGCATTCCCAACTAAATTAGTAAAGCCTTCTGCTCCTGCATTATTGGTCAATGTTGCATAAATTCCATAGTTTTGAACTCCACCACCATTTTGTGTACAAACATTTCCGATAATATTGTGAATTCCATAACCAACAGTATTAGCAGAATAAATACCAGCATCCGCAGTACCCCCACCATCTGTATTGCAGTTGTTGTTGCTAATAATTGTTCTATCACATCCACCAGCATAAATTCCAGCGTTGTAATTATTTGAACAAGTATTTCCATTAATTGTTATTTCTGTTCCACCGCTAATAAGTATTCCGTTGTAAAACTTACTTATTTGTGAATTAGAAATATTAATAGTTGAACTATTTGCTGAATAAATACCACCATTTCCTGATGATTGAGCAGCAGCTAATCTACCAATAAAATTAGAAATATTTATATTTGTAGAATTAACAATCAAAATTCCTGCATAAGAAAAAGCTGGAACGGCACTTCCTACAGAACAATTGCTTAATTGAACATTGCTTGAACTTGTAATATCAAAACCACAATAAGAACATTGAATAGCTTGAATGTTATCAAGAGTAATAGGGCCGTCTGAAAAAGGCGCCGAAATTGCTACTCCAACATAATTATCATAAACTTGAACATTACTAACTATTGTTGCTCCGCTAGTAATATTGATTCCAGTACCGCCAGATACTCCAACATCACAAACGCTATCATAGAAAAATACAGAACTACTTCCTAATTGAACTCCAGTTTTAAATGCACCAATCCATAAATTAAATCCAAAAGAACCATTTGCTGCTAAATTTAAACCTATAGAAGAAGATCCTGCGCCATTTAACTGTGCTGAAATACTTAAATTTTGTATAGAAGAAGGAGCGCCACCTGTACCATTAAATTTAATAAGACCATCACTATTGAAAGCATTTGGGCAAGTTAAAATTGTTGAATAAATGCCTGAACCAATAATTTGAAAGTTATCAGGAACTGTTACTTGAGAATGTAAGTTATAAACTCCCTCAGGAATATAAAGACAACCTCCAGTACCTAATGCATTAATGGCATTTTGAAAAGCAGTTGTATTGTCTGTTCCTGCTCCAGTTGATACATTTCCATCAGCTATAGCGCCAAAATCTAAAACTGAAACAGATTCTAAAAGTTTGCTTGTTAAAGTTCGTACTGATGTTTTTAATTTAATTGCATGATTTACTGGATTCGTTAAATTATTTGCATAATTATTAAAATCAGTTGCATTATCAAAATCAGCTAAACTAGGAATTTCTGAAATTTTTGCTTGAACATTTCTTTGAATTGCACCTGAACCTGGCTCAATATAATCAATTAAAGATGCTCCATTGCTTTGAGAAAATAAAGTTTCAACATCAGAAATTGATATTGGAGAATCAGATTCTTGATCCCAAATAAGATTATTATTTACGTCATACACTTGCTGACGATAAGATCCTTCTCCATAAGCAATGCATTGACCATTTGCATCCAATTGAATTGGATTTGTGTTCAAAATAGATAAAGCTGAATCTTGCCAAGTATTTTTAAAAGTGGTTGTGCTTGGAATATAGTAATAAACTTTGCCTGAAGCTAAGGGATTACCATTAGAGTCAATAAATTGTTGTTTTCCGTTTGGTAGAATTCCACTCATGTTTGATACCCTCTTTCAGTTCATCCAAGCGCACCCTAAACCATGCGCGTTTTTATTTGTTGCCTGTACATATAACTTCATTATCAATTTCAAAAAAGCCTTTTTATTGGCGCTGAGAAACTGAATTTGTTCCTACCCCGATCATACTTGGATAGAGCAATTCCATCAATTGCGGAGTGACAACAGGCTTTTTCGCCTGAATTGTCATTTGTGTTGGATTTAATAAATGCTCTGTTAAAGCATTAATGACCGCATCATTTTTGCGTTCCATTAATGATTGCCAAATTGATCCAGCTTTTCCACCAATTACACCACCAGCAGCAGCGCCACCATATCCGCCCAATAATCCTCCAACAGTAGCTCCAGCAGCTCCTGACAAAGATCCAGTAGGCAGATGAGAAGCTAAAGTTCCCAATTTACCTGGCAAAACTGTTTCAAGCATATTTTGAGTAACTAAGTTTTGAACGGTATTAGATCCCAACGATTTTCCAAGGCCAACCTTGCCTTGTCTTTGAAGGTCATCGCGAATAGAACGTAAAGTGCTTAATTGATCAGCATCTAAGGATTTAGCTCTGTTTTTACCAAGAGATCCAATCTTCTTCTCGATGTCATTAATTGCATTATTAATTTTTCCAAGAGAAATATTGCCAAAATTATCGGTAATTTTTAAACCTTGGAGCAATTTCATTGCATCAATATCTTTTGATGAAGCAGAATAATTCTCTAAATACTTGTCAAATCCTTTATCAGGAACTCCGTTATTAATTACTTTATCAAGCTCACTTTGAACTGTAAGCAATTCTCTACTTGCTTGTTGAGCAGCAGGATTTTCTTTAGCAGCGCGAGGATCAAGCAAATCACCAATGTGTTTGCGGACAGATTCATATAAATATTCAGGATCTGTATTTTTTGGATTTTCTAATTTAGATTTGACATCATTAAGAACGGTTTTAACAGATGATCTTTCGCCGCCTGCACCATTCAAGATTGAATCAATCTTATCTAATACTGGCTTTGGATTAACATTTGATTTATTAGCCCATAATTCGCTTAATTGTTCATTAGCAGCTTTATCTCGAGCATTAATTGCTTCATTTAAAACTGTTGGATTTTCTGCAGCTTTATTAAAGAAATTTAATCTTGCTTCGGCATTTGCTTGTTCTCTTGCAACAAAAGGTTCAGGATTAATATCGCGAATTGAGCGTTGCAAAGTGCTTACACCAGCATTATTTGCAAGTTCAGCTAAAGTTGGATTTGATAAAGGAACTATATTATTTGCTCCATATGCATCTGTGCTTATTACATTTATAGGCTTGTTTCCTGCAGCACGATTTAATATGTTTTGGGCGATCTTTTCAGCACCGCCTTGAGTAAATGGTTGAGTTGCAGCACCAGCTATACCGCCAACATATTTACCAATTTGACCAGCTAAAGGAACTGCCAAAGGTATTGCAGCTCCAATATTGGCATTGGTTTGAAAATTATTTGCTATTTGTTGCCAATATGGTTGCTCGCCTAAAGTTGGCTGAGAAAGTCCATATAAGCCCGATAAAAGTCCGCTTCCAATTGCTTGACCGCCTAACTCAGCAGCCCCTTGACCAAATTTACCTAATCCATAATTTGCGGCAATATTTGAAGCCTCTGTTCCGCCTTTACTAATTAAAGCACCACCACCAGTTGCCAAAGCAGGCAAAACCTCGCCAATAGTTGCGCCAGCAAGCGATGCAGCATTAGTTGGGGTTTGGAATTGATATTGCTTTTCCCATGCCTTTGTAGCCTCTACGTCAGCATTGGCAGTATTTTGAATGAGCTTGGCAATATCACTATTTGGAGCGATTTTATTGACACCGGATGCCAATAATTGTTCGAGCAGATTTGCGCCACCATGCAAAGGCGCAGCAATATGATGACCAGCAGCAGCTAAAAAGTCCGATGGATTGCCAACTACGTCTTTGGCTTGTTGCAATGGCTCATTATTTGCGCCAGTAACGGTAACGGATGACTGTGGAGTTGCGCCAGTTGGTTGCTTTACAAAAGCATTAAATTGATTCTCAACGTCTTGATCTAAATTCGTGCTGACATGAGGCAAAAAGTCTTTTGCGCGCGCGCCAGCTTCATGCGTAATAAGAGTGCGAGTAAAGGCAGCATTTGCTTCGGGTACGTTTGGAATTGTCCCGTCTGCGTTTAATTTAACCCCTGCGCTTTCTAATTCTTTTTTAAGGGTTTGTACGTATTTTCCGCCTTGAACGCTTGCACCAGTTGTCGGATCACCATTGACCCAAGTGCCAACTAAGCTCTCAGGGGTGATCTTTTGATTTTTCATTGCGCCTTGGCCAGCCAAATAAGTGCCTGCTAGAGCCTGAGTGTCAAAAACACCATCCTCGGGTTTTTTGTAAGATTTATAGATCGGTCTGCCTGATTCATCTTTTCCAAGCAAAATTCCGCTTGGATTGTTTGCGTCTGCTGCAACTCTTGGACTTTTTGCGTCAGCAGGAGCAGTTCCCTTCGCCAAAGGAAAGGGAGTTTTTAGAAAAGAACTAAAAATCGAATCTTCAGAAAGATCTTGATCGGCCATATTATTGTCCTGGTGCTTCTAAGAAACCTTGTTTAACCATATTGACTAAATCCTTTTTGAATTTAGGCAATGTACCGGTAGCATTTTGACGCTCAATAAAGCTCTTTTGTTGTGCAGGAGTCATTACTGAAAACACGAATGCATCAGGATTGATTTGTTTATTCCATTGTGACTGCCACTTGTTAAATTGGTCAGCAGGAGCGCCTGAATTCTGCCAAGCATAATCTTGAGCTTGACGCATTTTTTCGATGGCGATGTTTTTGGTAAGAATATCCTCATTTGCCAATTTGGAGATCGATGGATTAGCATTACCAGTCAAAGCAGCATTCAAACGAGCATCTGTGCCAGTTCCAAGGCCTGCGGAAGCCAAAGATGCATAGTTGGTCATAATTTTCTTGAACTCGTCATAATCCTTGATTTCGCCCTTGAAATCTTTTCCAGCGACTTTTTCAACAACGTCAGGAGCAAGCGAATTCATAAATGATTTCATTTGATTGCGCCAATCTGTACCTGGGCCAGTTTGGACACCAGGATTAGCCAAATTCTCGCGAGCCTGCTCAAGATAATTGATGCGAATAGGCACATCAGCAGCCACATCATGCAGATTTTGAGCAGCATTAGCTTGATTTGTTCCACCAGTTGTCAATGCAGCTTGTTGTCCAGGGCCAAGAGTTGTTTGGAAACCGCCTGTGGATTGATTTTGACCGCCCATAGGCGCGTTTTGTGAGCCACCTTGAGCATTTGCACCACCAATAGGATTTTGACCGCCTGTGATGCCTAAAAGCTCGGCTTTGCTGACTAAACGCTTAGCCCCAGTTGAAGGATCAATAATTTCTTGACTTGGAGTCAATAATTCGATTTGACGAGCATTGTCTTGAGTGGCCAAATAATGTTGCCTGACATAAGCCCCATATTGTTTTGGATCTTCAGGAATGCTTTGAACTTCTTGCTGAGCAGCCGTTGGAGATAAAACACCGCGCGTCATGGCATGAGCCATCTCGTTTAGGATGTCATCTTTGGTGACTTTGTCTCCTTTTTGCATTAAACCACCAAGGCGAGCATTCCAATAGTCATTTTCTTTGCGCGCATTGTCAATCTTGGCATTTAAAGCCGTATATTTTGCGCCTTCCATTTGCTGAAGTTGTGTACCAATTTGCGGAAGATTGTAGGCAGCATTAGGATCTTGCGATAAAGCCTGCATGATTTGCGGAATATTGACATTCCCGTTTTGATCGGTATTTTGCTGAATTGCTTGTGAAACTGCTTGATTAGCAGCCATTTGTTGCTGAGCTTGAGCGATTCCTACTTTATTTTTTTGAATGTTCATTATTTGACTAATTCCAGCAGGAATTGCGCCAAAATCAGGCAAATTTTGTTTTGTAGGAATGATGCTTGGATCAATCGTTTGTAAATTTAATGGCATATTGATTCCTTACCCTAACAAAGCGTAATTGATTAATTTATAACCATCGGAATCGGATAAAACCGCTTCAGGCATGATTTTTTCAACTTCTTGAGCCATTGCGCCAATAAATTTGCCAATGCCCCATTTTTTGTGGAATTTAGGCTTATATTCGTATTCATAGATACGAATGCCTTTTTCATTAACACCAAGAAATTTGATGTTTTGTTTGATTCTTGAATCAGACCCAAGAATTGATAATGCAGTCGGAATTAATGAAGATGCACTTGCAGCAGCACCACCGGCAGCAGCAGCGCCACCACTTCCAGCCAATAATGAATAAATGCCTGCACCACCAAGGCCAAGACCTAAAGCGCCTTGAATAGCATTTGTGCCTGATTGACCAGCAGCAATTTGACCTTGAGCAATAGCGTTTCCAGCAGCAGTCGTGGAGTTATAAGCCCCTTGACCAACACCAGCAGCAGCGTTTTGACCAAGATTAAGCAGACTTCCCAATTGACCAGCATTAGTCATGTAAGTGCTTAAAGCATTAGCATATTGCTGATTGTAGGTATTTTGAGCCAAACCAGTTGTGTAGTTGGCGATGCCTTTTTGTTGCGCGCCTGATTGATTTAAACCAGTTGCTGAAGCCTGATTATTTATACCTTTAAGCCCTTGTTGAAGGGTAAATTGATAGCCAGGAGTAGAAGCCAAATTGCTTGGATTAAATTGAAATCCTTGACCTGAAATACCAGTTAAATTGCCATTTGCACCATAAGTCCCGTTATAACCCAAAGAACTTAATAATTGAGGCAAAACTGCAGTACCAATAGACGAATAAGGAGCAAGATTTTGCTGAAGAAGTTGTTGCGCTTGAAGTTGAGCATTTGCCTGCGTATTTGCTGCCGATTGAGCAGCACTCGCTTGCTGGTTTGTGCCTAAAATATCTCCGATTGCATTCGTAACAAAACTCATTATTTACTCCCCATCATCACCATTGCATGATATTGGCCATCACGCAAAAATGCATTAGAAATCCTGCCTTCTTCGCAAAAACCGCATCTTTTTGCCAATTTTAAAGCAGGTTTGTTCCATTCGCCAATAGTTCCTACAAATTTAATTGCGCCTCGTTTTCTCATTTTTTCAAGGCATTCTTGGACAAAAGAATCGACATTTTTTGCCCCTTTAAGCATGGCAATATGAATTTCTTTAGTGGTTGGTGTTAAATCTCTAAACATAATAAATCCATGCTCATTGGCAAAATAAATCTCGTTTTCTCTATATCCAAGTTGTTCTTTTGATATTCCATCAATTCGTACTGCATTCCACACTCGATCATCACGCATGACCGAAGTCACAAAATTAGCTAAATATTGCGCCATTAATTGCACTCACAGTAATTGCTGAATTTGCTCCAGCCAATGCCTGAATACTGTCTCCAGCGCTCAATAATGGCACGTCAACATCAATAAAAGCATTTGAAGGAACGCTAATATTTGGAGCAAACACATTTCCAGGAGAGCTAGCGCTTGATGAGGAAGGAACTGCATATGCAGTTACTTGAACTGCAGATGCGCTTGAATTAGCAAATCTAATTCTTCCACCTCTTAATAAATTTGTAGTTGGATTTGTTGGTACTGTATAAATAACTTGATCATTAGTTGTTAAAACTATTGGCTCAAATAATTGAATGTATGAAATAGTCATTATTTATTTCCTTCTAAAACTTCAAGTCTGGCAGTTAATGTTTGTATTGCGTTTACAAGGTAAGGAATTAAATTAGGATTTAATCTTTTAATTTTTCCATCTAAACAATAATCTAATTCTTTTTCCGTAGCTTTTTCTTCTGTTACATGGTCAGGAAGAATTTGCTCATATTCTTGAGCAATAAAGCTAGTTTCATTTTTTTCTGTTATTAAATTGTAATAATTTACTGGGTTTAAAGCATTAATTATTTCAAGACCATTTGCAACAGAAACAATATCTTTTTTAATTCTTGCATCAGAAGTAATAGACCAAAGAGTAGAATTGTTCCCCTGATACCAAGCGCCTCCACTATATGAACCAGCATAAGTTGTATAAGAATAAAAACGATGAGGAGTTACTCCAACACCTTGCTGGATGTTTTGTTGCCAAGTCCACCCATTAGTTTCATCAATACCAAAACTTAATTGTCTATTGTTTGTAGAAGTTGTTGCTAATGTTAAATTTGCATATCCGCCAGCAGCAGTAGCATCTGAAAAAGTAATTGCTTGACCATAAGTAGTGGATGAAGTTGAACTTTTAACATTAAGCCTACCACCACCAGAGCTTGTTGTTCCAATTAATAAGTTATTTCCATCAAAATAAAGATTTGAACTTGAACTAAATGCACTTGTTCCATTGCCATAAGGAATATAACCAGCAGTAAGACTTGTTAATCCTGTGCCTCCGTTGGCAACACCTAAAGTTCCAAGCAAACTCAATAATTGAGCATTTGTGGCCACAGTATGAGCAGAAGTACCATTGCCATACAAAATGCCAGTTAAAGTGCCAGCTTCGCCTGTACCGCCATAAGCGGCGCCTAAAACAGATCCATTCCAAGTACCCGTAGTAATCGTGCCAAGCGTTGTGATGCTTGTAGATCCAGCAGTAGGAGCATAAGAAAGCGCTGGAATATCAGCAGCAACTAATGACCTAAAAGTTGGAGCAGCAGCAGATCCGCTAGATGGGCCAGCAAATACTAGATTTGCTGATTGAGTTGCAAGAGTTCCAGTTAATGTACCGCTTGAAGTTACAGGGCTTCCTGAAACTGAGAATATGCTTGGCAATGAAAGGGCAACGCTAGTGACCGTTCCTGTTCCGCTAGGAGTTCCCCAAACAAAAGCAGATCCATTCCATCCAAGATAAGTGCTAGCAGATGATGGAGCAGTAATAAAGCTAGTTGTATTTGATCCAGTTTGATAATGAATTTGATTTGCAGCGCCACCTAATACGTTTGTTGTATTTGTGGAATTTGTGACTGCAGTTGATCCAATTGCTGAAACTAATTGCGCAGCAGTTGCTACAGTATGCGCGCTTGTGCCATTTCCATATAAAACACCAGTAAGAGTGCCTGCAACTCCAGTACCACCGTAAGAAGCGCCAATAACAGATGCATTCCATGTACCAGTTGCAATTGCTCCACTTGAATTTATTTGAAATGCTAAAGTTCCACCGTTATAAGTGTAAACATCAAACAATTCAGTAAATTGACCACTTAAACCATATATTTTTAATGGTACTGTTGAGGTTGAATAAGCAGTAATTACTGGAGAATTAATTGATGGTTGCTGACTTAAAACAACCGAAGCTCCACCACCTGATCCAGTTGCAGTAGTTACACCAGTACCACCATAAGCAACGGGAATTGTTGAAGCATTCCATACACCGGTCGTAATAGTTCCCAAAGTGGTCAAGCTAGTTGATCCTGCCAATGGTGAAGCACCAACGGTGTTATAAGAAATGGTTAATGCAGATCCACCATTAAATGTAGATCCTGAAGCAGCGCCTGATCCGCTATTGTTTATGGTTAATCCATTGGTCGTGCTTGCGCTGACCGTTGTAGATCCACCCAAAGAAACTAAATTGCCATTAATCGTAATAGACGAATTAGTTAATGAGCTATTGCCAATATTTGACAATGTATTGGTTGATCCATTAATTGAAACACCAGCCAAAGTGCTTAATGTTCCACCTAATGATAAAGAACTTGATCCAATAGTTACTGAGCTATTTGCAAGCTGAGCATTGCTAATTGTGCCACTTAAAGCGCTTGTAGGAATGGTTGTGGAAGCAGTTACGTTTCCGCTACCGTTGGCATACATATAGCCAGTTAAACCAGTAACCGCCAAATTGGTTGTGGTTAAACTTGTAAATGATTCGCTTGTTGATCCAGCGATTCTTTCCCATTTACCATTACCAAAAATAGCCCAATCACCGACAGACCATAATGCATTGCCATCAAGATTGGTTGTACCGGCCACCGAAACAATGTAGTAATAGCCCTGAGTTCCAACACTTGATGTCAAAGTTGGAGTGTTTGTAGATGCATTCCAAGTGCCTTGATAGCTTGGTGCATTAGTTGCCTGGGTGCTAATCGAAGTGATTTGACCTTGGGCATTGACTGTTAAAACAGGAATAACTGAAGCAGATCCATAAGTTCCAGCAGTTACTCCGCTATTAGCTAAATTAATCGTTTGAGCACTTGAACCATTAAATGATCCACTTGAAAAGCCTGTGCCAAAAGTTAATGAATTTGGAGTTGCAGCAGTAACTGTCGTAGAACCGCCTAGGCTGACCGCATTACCATTAATGGTGATAGAGCTATTAGCAAGGTAAGAATTAGCTACTGGAGTGCCATTCCACACCCCTGTCGTGATTGTTCCGACAGTTGCAAGGTTAGGAATTGAGGTAATTGCCGATTGAGTCGCGCCAGTTACGGATGCAGCAGTTCCAGTTGTGTTTTGATTAAGCGTAGGCACGTCAGCAGCCACTAACGCTCTAAATGTTGGAGTTCCTGCGCTACCATTTGGAGCAGCAAAAAAAGTGTTTGCAGTTTCAGAATTAAGGGTTGCAGTTAATGTTCCTGATCCTGTGATTGGAGATCCTGAAACGCTAAATATTGAAGGCAACGATAAGCCAACGCTTGTGACAGTACCGCCTGATCCAGTTGCGCTTAATGTGCCACCCGAAAATGAAATACCCGAGCCAATCGATACATTGGAAAAACCGCCCGATCCATTGCCATAAAGCAAAGATGATCCACTTGTTTGAGGTGATGGGGTAAACCCTAATGCAGTATCAACATCGGAGCTAGTCAAAGTGACCGCGCCCGTTCTTCCATTAAAACTATTGACACCGCTTGTGGTTAAAACTGTATATTTGACGTTTCCTGAATTATCAACAACTTGCCAAGCGCTACCATGCGTCCAAGTGAGCTTGTCACCGACATTCAATTGAATATCAAGGATTTTGTATGTTGTTGCAGTATCTAAATATTGAATCGTAACAACTTGATAAACCGTATCCGTATTCAAAACGGTGATCATGTCAATGTCGCGAATTGTAGATGCTGCAGGAGCGTTACAAATCGTGACTGGAGTCGTTCCGTTTGAATTAGATAACTGAGTAGCTCCTAAATAGGTGCTTGCAGTTTGATCTGAATAGGAAACAACGATCTGAAGATTATTAGTGGTCTTGGCAGCCCCTAAAAATAATTGAAGCGATCGATTTATTGTGTCAAGTCTTATCATAAATTATCCATGAGCTGCAGCAAAAGCATAGCTAGCTGGGGAAGTGCCACCGCCACCCGTTGCAGATAAAGTGCCATTAATAAATGACAGATTTGCACCAATAGTGACGTTGCTAAAACCTCCAGCCCCATTACCCGATAGAATAGAGCTTCCATTAGTCAATGCCAAGTTAATATTTTGCGAAAACACATAATCCTGCATTTCGCTTAATTGTCTTTGCAAATTCGTGATGTCAGTAGCAAAATTCAGCGTATTGTCATAAGCCTGCTGATCTTGTACCTCAGTCAAATTTAATTGAGGGGTATTGTTTCCACCAGTTCTCTGATAAAGCTGAATCAAAAACATTAGCCAAGGCTGGCTAATCTGTCCCGATTGATCTAGGAAAGGTACGGATAAATAGGGGGTATTTGTTGATAAATTGCTCATCGATGATTTGGAGCAGCATCAATAAAAGCCCCTGAAAGGGCAGTTTTAACTGGATCAGACCAAGTAAGCTGAAATACCCTATCTCGAGCCATACCAAGGCGCATCCATTGAATAGAGGTCAAATAAGCACCTTCTACACCCATAGTTTGCCCTATAGGATTTCCAAAAGATTTACCGCGATCATCTGACCATTCAAGGAATACGGTTACAGGCTGATTATTGTTGCCATTGCCTGATTCCATTTCTGCAATAAAAGACTTGTATCGAATACGGTCTGAATTGTCATCTTCGGAATGATAAAAACCGCGCGTCCGAACGATCGGGCCACCAAAGTCAGAATAATTATTCTGATCTAAGGCATAAAGTTTTCCATTTTGCCAATCACCGACAACAAGAGTGTTGTAAGCGAAAGCAAAGCAATTACCACGATGACGGTTAAATTGTCCATTAGAGTCAGTCCAAAGCCATTCATTCCATTGTGCATTTGAAAGGTCAAATACCCATGTTTTATTCGCAGTTGGGAAAGTCACAACATAAAAATAATGGCCATTAAATTGATAGGTATATCCAATTGCATCAGAGATGGTTGGATAAGTTTGAAGCTCCTGATCAATTGCAAATGTGCTTATTTGTTGAGCATTGAAATTGTTTGTTTTGCAGATTGTGGCCGTACCTTGTGGGGATTGTGCAACCCAGTAAAGCTCTCCATCCATTTGAGCGATTGAATTTGTTGCAGCGCAACCATACTGAATAAATGATCCAGGTAAGCGTTCAAAAGGGAATGTAGTATTTCCTGCATTAAACCAAACCTCCGTAGTTATTTCACCAAAAAGATAAATATATCTGCGAGCGACTCCAATACCAACCAAATTGTCTGAATAACCGTCTTTTGATGCGTAATCAACAGGATCTATTTGAATTTGATTATCAAGAGAGATATACCATTGGTTAGTGCCTGGACGGTTAAACACCAAATATCCATCAACAAAATTGACTTGATTTGATCCATAAAAACCACCTTGATCCCCTGTGGCATCAGATGAATTATCAACAGGCGCTAAAGTATTGCTAGAAAGTTCTACAGTCCATCCAGCAGGATTAAATTGTGAAGCAGTTGTTCCATCAACAATAAATAAATAAACCCCATTGTCAACCATTGAAACAATGCCATTATCAGAATTAATAGTTCCTAATGAAGTCAATGCCCAGCTTGAGCTAATTGCATAAACGGTGTTATTGCAAACACCATAAAGAGTGCCATTGCTTGCAAAAAACAGTCCGCGCCAACCATTGACCCCAGCAGTTGCCAAAGTAGTAAGGCCTGGAGTTGGATAATGCGTAAAAGGGAAAACCGCAGCATCAGGGTTCTTTTCAAGAAAAAGATTGATGCAACGCTGCGCACCAGCAATGACGCTCTTGGTTTGGTATGCGCCTGTGACTAGAGCAGCTTTAGTCATTAGCCTGCGCTCCCAACGTAGAAGTCACCATAAATATTGTATGCGCCCGACTTGCCACGCAAGGCAACAGGCATATGCAATAAAGGAATCTGAGAGTTGACTTCTTCGATGGCTCGCATTGAGGCTTCAGCATATCCAGTCAATTCAGGGGTGATTGGCAATCCATACATGACGCAAATACGTCTAGCAAGATTCCAATGCAAAGCATCTAAATATTCAGGAGGCAATACGATCTGATCATTAATGGTTTGGAATGCTTCCAATTGCACCATGACCGAAATAAAGATCTCATATTGATTATTTGGTACTGGCCAAATATATAGCTCGCCCAAAGGAAAGCCTGTGTTGTAGTAGGCATACTGAGGGAAAGCATTTAAATTCTTAATAGAGATTCGGTTGTAATCTTCCTGCGCTCTCAACACTTCCAAAGGGTAATCTACAGGAAGCGGAGTGTTTTTGTTCATTCGGAAAAAAGCGCTTTCGAGCTTTACTGGTCTTGTGATGTTGAAATCACCGCCTGTTCCGACTGAATAGGTTAATGCGCCTGTCGCTTGCAATCCAACGGTTACGAGGTTGTAAACCATGTAGCGCCTGCGTTGCCATTGCGCCATCATCATATTTAACTGATTGAAACAGTCATTCGTATCCTGTGCCAACGGGGTTTGACCCACACCGATCACATTTGCAGTCTTAAGGGCTAAATTAATAATGTCTGACGGTGTTGTTGGCAATGGTTGTGTCATTTTTTAGGCCTGCCCCTCTTAACTTTTGGCATCTCTGCGACTGGTTCTACTGCTTGATTCAATATTGCTTGCTCTTCTTCCGCATCATTAGCTAGTTGCGGAATCCCATCAGGGTTTGTGACCCATTTGGGATATTCCTTAAACTCATAAAAAGGGGGAGGGTTGCCCCTCACCCCCAACCGATTAAACAACATCGGCAACTACACAAGACCATTCAGGACGGATTGCAGCGTAACCGTAGAGGATGTCCATACGAGTAATCAAGCTATCGCTCATTACGTCATATGCTTCGATCATACGGAGGCTGATACCGTCAAAGTTAGCGCGAGCAGCTTGTACCACACCGGCAGTAGGCATTTCCAAGTCGGCAGTAGCCAAAGTAAATGCTTCAGGGTAGTAGGCCAAGTTCTGACGATACTGTGAGCTAGCAGGCATTACCAAGCTAATCGCTGCAGAGTTTGCAGGAGAAGCAGTTACTGTATTAAACGCTGCAGGAGCAGGAATAATGCCAGGGTAGATAGGAATGCTTGTTGCGCCAGACGCTACGTTTGATGTAACAACGAACTGACGGAGTTGACCTTGTGATTGGCCAGTCAGACGGTTAATTGCATAAACACCAGCGATAGTGATGATGTCACCAGCATTCAATGTGCCAGTAATAGCGTTCACAGTCAAAGTTGTACCAGTTTGGCTTGCACCGTTAACAGTACCAGCAGAGAAAGAACCAACAGTATGAACTGTAGTGGTTTGATCGTACATCCAATCAAATCCGAGGGTATCTTTGCTGATAATTCCTGTTTCATACTGATCAGCGATCTTAACTTGTGGGTTAAACAAACCAGCCAAAGAACTAATTGTGCGAGATTGTGTAACTGGATCAAGAATGATCTTACGATCCATACGTGGTGACAAGTTCTGATCCAAAGCAGCACCAGCTTGTAGCCATTGTGATGCTTGTGGGCTTGACAATGTAGAACCGCTCAAATTTGCTACCAAGTTGGCAGATTGAGCAGCTACGTTCATCAAGTCAGCAGCAACATAAGCAGCCAAACGGTTAACCGCAGGAGCAAGAACGCGCTCAGAGAAGTCATCCAAGCTCATTGTTTTCTCAGCAGTACCAAAAGAAACTGGTACGTTTGCTTGAGTAGCAACGGTCAAAGAAGTATTTTGTTCGTTAGTACCTTGTGGGGTAATAGCTGGGCCAGTAGAAACTGTGTAATCGTTCGGTAAACGGATACGCAGAGTTGAACCGATCTTAGCGCCTGTACGAGCAAATTGATCGTCATATTGACGGGAAACTGTACGCAAGAAAGCGTTAGTTTGTGTAAACAGACGCACCGCTTCATTGGTGATCTGATTGATCGTTAATAATGAATTGCTAGTCATTTAAGACCTCCATAAGAAAAAGAAAAAAGAAACTACACTTTTCGCCCCTGCCCTATGGAGTCGATACTTAACGGGCCATCCATCAGTTTACGGTCTGATTACACCTAAATGCATTAAAACGCTTTTTTGAATAATTGTCAATTATCTACGTTTATTTTTGTTGCGCCACGCGATCCAGGCTTGATGATCAGATGGATCAGGTTCAACCGTTCCACCAGTACCACTTGAGCCACCGCCAACTTCACTCATTGGAGGGGGAGTGCGCGACACTTGTTTGCTAAAAGATTTGACCGCTTTGCTTGATAGTTTGGTCAATTCGATGCCCATTTGCAATGGAGATAAATTGGCAATACGGATGGCATCGCCTACGTTCTCAGACTTGCCAAGGAAAGTAATGACCGCCTCAGGATTGGGAACGGACGCGATCGCTTGCAAGAAATCATTTCCACCGACACCGGCCAAGTTCAAATTGGAGATCGAACGGTCATATTCTTGACCAAATTCAGCTTTTGCCTTTTGCTCGATCTCATTCATGGCATTAATGAAGGTTTGTTGCTGAACGCGTTGCTCAGCGATTTGTTGAGCGTAAACCATTGCCAATTCCTCGACATTGCCTTGATTTTGAGCAGGCGCTTGGGATTGTTGGACTTGTTGTTGCTGAACTTGGGCTTGGGCAGCTTCCAAAGCAGCAAGGCGCTCGCGAGCAGCATTCTTTTCAGCAGCTAATTCGCCCATTCTGCGTTTTGCCCATTCAGGCAGATCATTGTAGGAATTCTCGCCAGTCTTGCCATCAGGCTCAGCAGGATGGGTGTTTTGCCCATCATTGCCTTGATTTTGACCTTCTAATTGTTGCGCTGCGTTATTTTGTGCGTCTAGTTCTTGTGTAGTTGCACCAGTTGTGTTGTCCATTACGACTCCTAGGTTATTTGTGAAAGATTGTTAGCGAGCACTTGTGACGGATCAAAGTGGCTTAAATCATACTCCTTGCCAGGTTGAGGTGTCCCTTCGATTTCTCTAACGGTTTTATCAGCGATCTTGGAAAGATCAATCTTGCTGAGTTCGGATAGCAAAGCCTTGACGCGATCGGTCTCAGCCTTGAATGCTTGGATAGAGTCTTGACGCTCATTCTCAAATCGCAGAGCCAAGTGA
>Ga0208507_1000333_pt1 | contig 31864 bp, 30 predicted proteins | sample CryBogCBH12Aug01_FD_184626 | JGI IMG/M metagenome (GOLD analysis project Ga0208507, IMG submission 184626) | Freshwater microbial communities from Crystal Bog, Wisconsin, USA - CBH12Aug09.1 (SPAdes) (version 2) | ecosystem: Environmental > Aquatic > Freshwater > Lake | place: Crystal Bog... | reverse complement strand
TTTCCGGACGCGATGGCTTTGCACAGGCAGCACGGATGCTCGCCGTCAAAGGTTTTGGCAACGGCTTTTGTGAATGATTCCCCGGAAAGATTGCTTGCCAGCATTGCCGTCCAAGCCACGGTTTGCAGCGCCGTCCAGTGCGCGCCGGTAGTCAAAACTAACGCGGCCACCACGAAAAATTTTCCACTGCGTGCGAACACGGCGGACATCATTCTTTTTTGCCGTGCGCCAGTCAAGCCGCCAGGCGGGCGGAAAAATCCGGGTTTCATCTGCGGCTGGAAATTATTCCTCAAACAAAGCCTGGGCGAACTGCCTGACGTCGAAGGGTTGTAGATCATCCGGCTGTTCGCCGAGGCCGATGAATTTGATGGGCAGGCCGAGCTCCTTCTGGATCGCCACCACCATGCCGCCTTTGCTCGTGCCGTCCAGCTTGGTGACAATGAGGCCGGTCAGCGGCACGGTCTTGTTGAATTCGCGCGCCTGATTCAGTGCGTTCATGCCGGTGCTGCCGTCGAGTACCAGCAGCACTTCATGCGGCGCGCCGGCGAGTTGGTTGCCGATGACGCGGTGCAATTTGTGCAGTTCCTGCATCAAGTTGTGCTTCGTGTGCAAACGTCCGGCGGTGTCAATGAATAGGTAATCCACCTTGCGCGCCTGCGCGGCGGTGACGGCATCGTGCGCCACGGATGCGGCGTCCGCGCCGTAAGCGCCGGCGATGACTTCAACCTTGAGGCGCGTGCCCCAGAGCTTGAGTTGCTCGATTGCTGCGGCGCGAAAGGTGTCGCACGCGGCGAGCAGGGCCGTTTGCCTTTTTGACTGGATCAGATGCGCCAGCTTGGCGCTGGTTGTGGTCTTGCCGGTGCCGTTGACGCCGACGATGGAGACGACGGTCGGGCCGAGCGCGGCTTTGAGTAAATCGGGCTTGTTGCTCGAAAGACTTTTCTCAATCTCGGCGCGGGCGATGGCGGGAAAATCGAGCCCGGCGGTGCCTTGTGTTTCGTAGGCTTTTTTGACCGCCGCCACAATCTGCGTGGTCATCGCTGTTCCCAAATCAGCGGCGATGAGGGCGTGCTCGATTTCTTCCAGTGATTCGGTCGTGAGCCTGGGCGAACGCGTGACGATGCGCTTGATCTCGTGCGTCAGCTTGGCGTGTGTCTTGGCCAGGCCGGCTTTGAATTTGGAGAAAAGACCCATGCTGATAGGAAAGGAAAACTATTTTTTTGCGGCAAAAAGTTTTTCAACGTATTCGTAGGGTAATTTGATTGTGCCGATGAGCGGCTTGTTTTTGCTGAAGCCGTGGCAGTCGCTGCCGCCGGTAACGAGCAGCTTGTGTTTCTCGGCCAGCTCCAGATAACGTTCGGTCATCACCGTCGAATGCTTGGTGTGAAAACATTCGATGCCGTCCAACCCGGCGTCCACGAGCGCGGGGATAATCTCGTCGGTGCGGTTTAGGCCGGGGTGCGCCACCACCGCTAGTCCGCCGGATTGGTGAATCAGCTCGACGCTTTCGAGCGCGGACATCTTGGTCTTGGGCACCCAGGCCGGCCGGCCTTTTTTGAGGTAGCGCTCGAATGCCTCATCAAGGCTGGCGATAAGTTTTTCCTTCACCAGCGCGCGGGCGACGTGCGGGCGGCCGGGCGACTTGCAGTTCGCTAGCGCAAAAACAGCTTCCGCCTGAAGCGGAATGCCGAGCCGGTTCAGCGCGGCGACCATCTCGCGGATGCGGTTTTGCCGGACAGACTGGAACTTGATGATTCGTTCGAGCAACACCTGGTTTTGCGTGTCGAGAAAGTAGCCGAGGATGTGAACCTCGGTGTCCTGGTGTTCGGCGGTCAGTTCCGCGCCGGATATAAATTCCATCTTCACCGCCGCGCACGCCGCCGCCGCGCGCCCGCAGCCCTCGACCGAATCATGATCGGTCAGCGCGATGCCCGCCAGGCCGCTCTTTTGCGCCCGCAACACCAGTTCTTCCGGTGTGAAAGTGCCGTCGGAAAACTGCGTGTGCAAATGGAGGTCGGCAAATTTCATTTCATGCTGCGCGCCGGGCGGAAAATCTCGCCGCGCACTTTGTCGAGGATGCCGTTGACGAATTTGCCGCTGTCCTCCGTGGAAAACTTCTTCGCGATGTCCACCGCTTCGTTGATGCTGACCACTGGCGGAATGTCCTCGCGGTGGAGCATTTCGTAGATCGCGAGCCGCATGACATTGCGGTCCACGGCGGCAATGCGGTGGAAATCCCAGTTCTTGCAATGCTTCTTGATGTGCTCGTCAATCGCGTCGCGGTGCAGTAGCACGCCCTTGATGAGCGGTTCGGCAAAGAGCCGCGTCTCGGCCTCCTCGACGGTCGGCGGCGGCAGTTCGATCTCCTGACCCCATTTGGCCGGGCCGGATTTCTCGTCCTCGATGGCGGCGGCACGCTGGGAATTCCAGAACGTCGCCAACTCCAGCTCCAGGTCGGCCGGCGGATTCAGATCATGCTGAAACAGAAATTGCACCGCGCGCTCGCGCGCTTCGCGTCGTTTGCCCATGAAAACATCATGCCGCAGAATGCGGCGGCGGGAAATGAAAAACTGCGCGGCGACGCCCTCCTCGCCGGTCATTCCTTGTTTTCTTTTCTACTAAGCCCAATTCCCGCCCAAAATTTCTCCCTTCTTCCAGTCGATGTTCGCACCGGTTTGGTTGGTCCAAAATTTTTAACTGCGTCAGGATTCTGCGCTTCCGCTTCGCAGTGGGTGGGCGCTTTTCGCCGGCAAATTTCTTAATGCCGCCAGTGCCGCGTCGCTCTCGGCGGCCTTCTTGCTCTTGCCGGAACCGCGCGCCAGCTCCACGCCGTCATGCAGCACCGCGCAGATGAAATTCCGGTCGTGATCCGGTCCTTCGGTGGCCATGAGCTGGTAAAACGGCGCGTTCGGCGACTTCGCTTGCAGCCGTTCCTGCAAATCGCCCTTTGGATTTTCAATGCCGGTGGGTTCGGCCAGCTCACGGATGTCGGCGGCGAACTCGTGCAAAATAAATTTCCGCGCCGCGTCAAAACCGCCGTCTAAAAAAATCGCGCCCGCCAGCGCCTCAAACGCGTCGGCCAGCGCGGAGGCGCGATCACGGCCGCCGGTGTTTTCTTCGCCCCGGCTCAAGATCAGATGCGCCCCCAGGCCGAGCGTGCGGGCATGGTCGGCGAGCGTGGCGGCGTTTACCAGCTTGGCGCGCGACTTGGTAAGTACGCCTTCATCCGCGTCGGGGAATTTTTCGTAGAGCGCCAGTGCCAGCATGAGGCCGAGCACGGAATCGCCCAGAAATTCCAACCGCTGGTTGTGCGGCTGCGGCGCGTTGGCGTCGTGGGCGATGGATGGATGCGTCAGCGCGAGACATAGCAAATTTTCGTCGCGAAACGCATGGCCGAGACGTTGCTGGAGTTCGGCGAAGGCGGACACGGGAAATCAGTGGGTTGGGTCGGTTTCCGCGGCCGGCGGCAGCAGGGGTTCGTTTTCCATCGCCGCCGGTTGTTCCATTGCGGACCCGGGAATTTCCGCCGCCGGCGCAGGCGGATTCAAACCGTGTTCTAAAAGTTGCGCCACGTCGCGCTGCACTGCTTCGAGTTGGTCGAGGCGTAAATCGGGGTCGGCAATCGTGAAGATGTCGCCGGTCTTCGGCTGTTCATAGATGAAAATGCGGTGGCCGTCGCGCTTAAGCTGTTCCTTGACCTTGAGCAGGCGTTTGCGCTCCAGCATCACCGCGAGGATATAGGCGGCGGGCGCGTGCTGCGGGTCGTTTTGCTCGACCAGTTTCCGCAGGAGCGTCTCGGCGGTGTCCTTCTGGATGGCCTCGGTGACGGGCGGCGGCACTTCAAAGACGCCCTGCCAGTGCGAAATGAAACCGGCCTGGGTGCGGCTGTCACCGTTTTTTTGCGCGCACGGTTCGCAGATATCCGAGCGGCGGAGTTCTTTGCCGTCATCGAACAGCATGGTGCGATACGGCTGCTTGTCGGCAAACGGCTGGCCGCATGCCTCGCAGGCGTGGGCGCGGGACTGGATGTTCCACTCGTTCATGGGCGGGGAAATTTAACAGGCGCGGTGCGGACGAACACGAAGAAAATTTTAAAAAGCTTGCCGGCTAAAGCGGGTAGAACCGGTCACCCGGCCTTTTCAAAGAGGCTTGGCGCGTTTTGGCGGGCAAACTCCGCGCAGCGCGAGAAAATTTCCGTCGGCGATTCAGATTGGAGCGCGGCTTGCGCGAGTGCCTGCGCTTCCGACAGTTTGATGCGGCGGATGATGTATTTCACCTGGTCAATCATTGCCGGCGCGGCGCTAAATTCATCCACGCCCAGTCCGATGAGCAGCGGGACCAGCACGGGGTCGCCGGCGATCTCGCCGCAGACACCGGTCCAGATGCCGTTGGCGTGCGCGGCATCCACGGTCATCTTGATAAGCCGCAGGATCGCCGGGTGCGTCGGCTCGTAAAGGTGCGAAACCTTTTCATTCGTGCGGTCGGCGGCGAGCGTGTATTGGATCAAATCGTTCGAGCCAATGCTGAAAAATTTTGCCTTCTTCGCCAGCGCATCGGCGATCAGCGCGGCGGAAGGAATCTCGATCATTGCGCCAATCTCCAGTTTTTCGTCGAACGGGATTTTTTCGCCGCGCAACTCGGTCTTGCATTTTTCCACCATGGCGTTGGCCTGGTTCAACTCGTCCAGGCCCGAAATCATCGGATACATCATCCTGATGTTGCCTTCGGCGCTGGCGCGGAGGATGGCGCGGAGTTGGGCGCGGAAAAGTTCCGGCTGCGCCAGGCAGAAGCGGATGGCCCGCCAGCCGAGGAAGGGATTGAGTTCCTTGGCGAGCTGAAGATGTGAGGCGAACTTGTCGCCACCGAGGTCTAGTGTGCGGATGATGACGGAGTTGGGTTTCAGCGCGGCGGCAACTTCGCGATAGACTTGGTATTGTTCCTCCTCAGTGGGGAGGTTTTCGCGGTTGATGTAGAGAAATTCCGTGCGGAATAGGCCGACACCATCCGCGCCGTGTTCGAGCACGGCGGAAACGTCATGCAGCGCCTCGATGTTCGCGGAAAGGTGGATGATTTTGCCGTCAAGCGTCACGGCGGGCTGCCGCTGGACCTCGACCAGTTTTTCCCCGAGCGAAGCCTTGACCTTGGCGAGCTGGCCGTATTCAAACAGCGTCTGGTCCGTCGGGTTGACGATGACAACGCCGTTGTAGCCGTCGAGCAGAACATAATCGCCGGACGCCAGTTCGTCGCTGATGGTTTGCAGGCCGACAACGGCCGGGATGTCGAGCGAATGCGCAAGAATCGCGGTGTGCGAGGTCTTGCCGCCGATGTCAGTGGCAAAACCGAGGACGAGTTTTTTGTCGAGCTGGGCGGTGGTCGACGGGCTTAAATCGTGGCCGATGAGGATGCACGGTTCGCTCAAATTGCGCAGGCTGAAGGCATCCTTGACCTCGAGCAGATTGTCGAGCACGCGACCGGTAAGGTCGCGCAGGTCCGCGGCGCGTTCACGGAGATATTCGTCCTCCACGTTTTCGAGCACGGTGACGTAGCGTTCGGACGCGGTATGAAAGGCGAACTCGGCGTTGACCTTCTGTTCGTGCACGATCCGCAGGACCTCCTCAATCAATACGCGATCTTCCAGCATCAGCAGATGCGCGTCGAAAATGTCGGCCTCCGACGAACTCATCGTGTCGGCCACGCGGCGCTGGACTTCGATGATTTGCTGGCGGGTGCGGACCAGCGCGTGTTCGAACCGCTTGATTTCCTGCTCAATCGCCTCGTCCGGCAACTCGCGCTTGACGATTGCGCGGCGGGAACGGTGGAGGACAATGATTTTCCCCCGGCAAACTCCCGCCGAAACGGGGATGCCGCGATAAATTTTTTCTCCCTTGGATTGTCCTGACATAAGCTTCGTAAAAGAAATAGCCCACCTCGTTTCCGTTGCAAAGACTTTCCGTTCAAAAAACGCACGTTATTTGCGGACAATAAAATAGCCCGCCGGCGGCGGGCTGGGATTCGACTGTCGCAATTCGCAACGCGCTTCCGTCAGGCGCGTTCCATGTATTTACGCGTGCGCGTATCAATCTTGATCTTCTCGCCGGTCTTGATGAAGAGCGGGGCCTGCACCACGATGCCGGTCTCCAGCGTGATCGCCTTCTGGACGTTGTTGGCGGAGTCGCCGCGCACGCCTTCCGGCGCGTCGGTCACGGTGAGGATGACGCTCGATGGAATTTCCACGGTCACCGCTTTTTCCTCGACGAACGTGATGGTGACGGAGGCGTTTTCAACCAGGAAATCCTTGGCGTCCCCAACCAGCTCGGCGTTGAGCGTAACGGTCTCGTAAGATTCCGGGTCGGTGAAAACGTAGTCGGCACCGTCTTTATAGCTGTATTCCATCTTCGTGGTGATCATCGGCACCGGCTCGATTTTCTCGGTCGAGCTGAAGCGCACGTCGGATGCCTTGCCGGTGCGGATGCTGCGCAGCGTCGCCTGCACAAATGCGCGCAGGTTGCCGGGCGTGCGATGCTGAAAGTCAAGGACGACCGAGATGTCGCCATTGTAATTGATTGCCATGCCGCGGCGGAGGTCACTTGCTGTAGCCATAAATAATGTTTGCGTTAAATTGCGTGTTAAAAACGAGCTGGAAATTCTAACTGAAATCATCCCGAAGGCAAGACGCATTTACGGCCATGAATGATTGGCGGCAGCCGGGTTTCCTTGACACCACAAAACTTTGTATGGTAAAAATCCCTTGCCACCATTAGAAGTGGTTTTATGCGTTGCCCCAAGTGCGGTTGTCAGGAAGACAAAGTCATTGATTCGCGCGCCTCCCGCGAAGGCGCAACCATCCGCCGCCGCCGCGAGTGTCTGCAATGTCACCATCGCTTCACCACTTACGAGGAACTGGAGCACGAAGGTCTCATGGTTCTGAAGCGCGACGGCCGCCACGAGGAATTTTCCCGTGAAAAACTCCTCTCCGGCATCCGCAAGGCCTGCCAAAAACGCCCCGTTTCGCCGAAAGCGATGGATGATTTGGTCGATCACATCGTCGCCACCGTCACGGCCAAATTCGAGAAGGAAGTCCCCGGCGACTTCATCGGCACGATGGTCATGGACGGGCTGCGCGAGATCGATTCCGTCGCGTATGTCCGTTTTGCCAGCGTCTATCGGCGCTTCAACGAAGCCACCGACTTTGTTCAGGAAGTCAAAAATCTGGAGGCGCGCCAATGATTGCGCTCCGTTCCGACTGTCTCCTGTTTCAATTCAATAACGGCGAAAGCATTCCCTGCTCCGCCGAGATGATTACCGTTGAAATCGCCGGCGACGAACCGGACCGGCCTGATCATGAGGTGCTCCAGCACGCCGCCGCCAGTGTGTTCCATTATTTCAAAGTTGAACTCGAACGCGAAACCGTCACCGTCGGCGAATTTTCCCACGCCCTCGAAAAAGTCCTGTGCCACTTCGGCTTCATCATCCATGCCGGCGACCTCGGCGATACCGACCTCGGCCTGCTCGCGCGCGAAGCCGCCGAAAATTTGGAGCTTTTTTTCTTCCCGCGCCTGCGCGACGAGCTCCGCGGCAAACTCCGCCAGTCGCCGCGCGTCGTCCGTTTTCGCGGCCTGCGCGGCTGTGTAAAACAGATTGCCGGCGCCCGCCGCTGGAGCAGTCGCTGCGAACAGTTGCAGGACCAGATCGTCGCCTATCTCCGCGAATGCCTTTCCGCCGAGCCCCAGCCGAACAAATGTGCGCTCGTGGTGGATTAGTTTTGAATTTTTAGGTTTAAAGCCGTTCGCATTCGTGCGGCGGCGGCGGAACTCAAAACTCAAAACTAAAAATTCAAAACCTGATGAACACTCTGTTTGAAAAAATCGTTGCGCGTGAAATCCCGGCGCTAATCGTGTTTGAAGACGACCTTGTGCTCGCCATCCGCGACATCAACCCGCAGGCGCCGGTGCACGTTTTGATTTTCCCGAAGCGGGTGGTCCCGCGCATCGCCGAAGCCGTGCCGGAAGACCGCCAGTTGCTCGGCCATCTTCTGCTCAAAGCCGCCGAAGTCGCGGACCAATTGGGTTTGAAAAAAGGCGGCTACCGGCTGGTCATCAACAATGGCGCGGACGGCGGCGAAACCGTGCCGCACCTGCACTGCCACATCCTTGGCGGCCGCCACCTGGCCTGGCCGCCGGGATGACTTCGCCCGCAGAGTTGACGAGAAATCCCGGTAACTACCCGGTCGGGTGGAACGTCTTGGGTTATACCGCATGCAACCCCAAAAACACTCCCGGTTCGTCTGTCTTGTTCTCACATTTTTCGCCGCCATGACCGCCGCTGGCGCGACGACCTATTACGTTGACAGTCTTGGCGGAAAAAACTCCAACCCCGGCACCGCGCCCGATGCGGCGTGGCAGGATTTTTCCAACCTCAACGACCGCACCTTGGCCGCCGGCGAACGGCTGCTCATCAAGCGCGGCAGCGTCATCAATCAGGAATTGCGCCTCGGCGCGCACGGCACGCCGGATCAATGGGTGGAGATTGGCGCCTATGGCGAAGGCGCGCGGCCCATCATCCAGCGCAACCACGACATCCGGGACCGTTGCGCCCTGATCCGCAATCCGGATTTTCTGCGCATCCGCAGCCTCGTGCTGAGCCACGCGGGTAAGGGATTGATTGTGGTTTTCGCGGCCCCCGGTCACGGCGGACTTTTGATTGAAGATTGCCTTGCGCATCATATCGAGGGGTTTTACCGGCCGGACAGCAGCGGCATTCCCGAATGGCGCGGCTTTCGTCCGGCTTCAAACGATGATGCCATGATCAACCATCCGGTCTCGGCCGGCATCGGGGTCATCGGCATCGGCCACGACATCACGCTGCGCGACTGCGAGATGTTTCAGGACTCACGGGGTTTTGATGTCCGCGGCGAAAAGGTCGTGCTGGACCGCGTGTATTGCCACCACAACTACGCCTTCAACACGTCGCCGCATCCGCAACTGGTCTGCGTGACCAATGCCGTGATGCAAAACTGCGTCTTCGATGCCTCCGGCTACCACGCTTACGCCGGCACGATGGGCATCATGCTGGTGTCGCCGATGAACCTCGCCATCCGCAACTGCACCTTCCGCAACCAGCCCGATTCCGGCAGCCACGACGAGGGCGGGATTGATTTTGAGGCCGATGGTGACGGCTGCCTGATTGAGAACTGCACCTTCCAGAACAACGCGGGTGCCGCCATCGAAGTCCTCGGCTTGCGCACGCCCCAGCCGCGCAATCTGGTGGTCCGCCATTCGCGCTTTATCCAAAACAATTGGGCAATCAAGCTGGGGCCGTCGGAAATTTTTATTTGGGGCACGAAGAAGCCTTCGCCAAAAATCTGCTGCAGCACCGGCGCCATTCTCGACAACGGTTATGTGCTGCTGCCCGGTATAAAGTTTTTCACGAACCAGGCCCCGACGACAACGCAATGGACGGTGACCAACAATATCGGTTATTCCTCGATCCAGGCTCTGGACCAGGCAATGCCGCTGAACCATCCGCCGGTGGTCGCGGCGGGCGACGACATCATTTCTGACCGCGCCGAAGTCTGGTTGCAGGGCCGCGCCGGTGAGGCTGGCCGGTCGGCGGGCAAAAAACTCGCCGTGCGCTGGGAACTGCTCGAAGGTCCCGGCACGGTCCTTTTCAAGGATTGCGCCGCCGCCAAGTGCGCCGCCGTTTTTTCCGCGCCGGGCGATTATCTTTTGCGGCTGGTCGGCGACGACGGCGAGCTGTGGACGAGCAGCATGGTGACGGTCCACCTTGTGCCGCGCGGCGTCACCGTGGCTAGGGCGTGGGAATTCAACACGCCGCTGGACAAGCAAGGCTGGACGGATGCGGAGCTGGGAACGGAAGTCCGCACCAACAAAACCCAGGCCGGCCCCGCCGCCGGCAATTCTGAAAATATTTCCTACCCGGTGCATTATGTCGCCGGCGGCAGCTATATTGTCGCCCTCGAAAACGCGCCGGACGCGCATTTGCTGTCGGCGGACAATTTAAACGTGCCGCTCCAGCGGCATAAAACCGTCCGGCTGCGTCTGCAAAACCACACTTCCGCCACGCACATGACCCTCCGTTTCATCACGGATACCGGCCCCGCGTGGAATGCGGCCAAATCAAAAAGCTTTGCGGTGGTCGCCAACGACAACGCGCTGCGTGACTATGCGGTGGATATGTCCGCGCTGTCCGGTTGGACCGGCCGGCTCAGGCAATTGCGGCTGGATTTGACCGGGGGCGATCCGGCCACGGGAACGTGCCGGATTGATTACCTCTGGATTGATGACTCCCAACCGGTCGTGCCGTGATGTTGTTCGCCGCGCGGCCGGTAAATTTTTCAAGCCCAATGCCTGCCCCGCCAATCTTGACAGATTTTCCCTACCGCGAGCCAAAGACGGCATCGAGAATGACTTCTTTGGTTTTCCAGATCAGCGCCATCGTCAGGGCGAGCGGTAATAGCATGAAGAAAATGAGCAGCAAATCGCTGAACTGGCTCAACCAGATCAGCGCGCTGCCCAGGCGCGACGCCGGTCGGCCGAATTGTACGAGGTTGATCAACGCAATGGAGAGGAACAGCAGCGCCACTAGCAGCCACCGGTTGAGCGTGGTGAATTGGCGGGTTTCGTGCCGTAGCGTTTCATCGGGCAGCATCGCGCCCAGCCGCGTGAGCACCAGGTTCAGATTGAACAGGAAAATCACCCCGGCCAGTTCCATCATCCAGATGGCGGCCGTGAAAAAAGTTTGTTCCGGCATCCGGTTGTGCCAGTAGATGAACGGGCACAACCCCAGCAAAACCAGCGCCAGCAGCTGCGCGCGGTCGAGCGCCTGCCGCCACGGCCGTTCCTGCCGTTGAAAATCGCCCATCTGCCTGAGGCCGTAGACCAGCAGCGCGTTCACGGCGAGTGCGGGCAGAAATCCCAGTGGCTTGAGCCAGTCGGCGCGCGCGGTTTCGGCGCAGATGAGCAGCGCGGCGGGCAATCCCCAGAACAACGCCGACAATCCGCGCGCGAGTTTGCCGAGCGAGCGGAGTAGTTGCGGATGGGGCGGCGTCATTGGCGAAATTTTGAATCACGGATTCCGGTTGTCGGACGAAATATGCCGCGTCAGCAGGCGTTTCGTCCTTTGCAATGCGAAATTCTAAAAATTCAGATAGGTGTAGCCCTTTAAGCCGCGTTCGTATTCGTCGAGCAGGCGCATGGCTTCGTTCGGCTTCATGCGGTCGGACTTGATGGCTTCGTCCATCTGCGCCTTCATGCGGCGTTTCAATTCGTTCTCGTCATATTGCACATCGGCCAGCGACTGCACGATGGTCGCCCCCTCGATGATTTCCTCGATGTAATAGCCGGCCGGCTCGTCCGGTTCGAGGAAGACATGGACTTCGTTGACGCGGCCGAAGAGGTTGTGCAGGTCGCCCATGATGTCCTGATACGCGCCCATCAGGAAAAATCCGAGATGATACGGTTCCTGTTGGCCGTTGCCGTTGGTGTTAAGTTGGTGCAGCGGCAGCGTGTCCCGCACGTCGCGCAAGTCAATGAACTTGTTCACCGCCCCGTCGGAATCGCACGTGATGTCCACGAGCGTGGCCTCGCGCGTGGGCCGCTCGTTCAGGCGCGCGATGGGCATGATGGGAAACAACTGGCCGAGCGCCCAGTGGTCCAGCAGCGACTGGAACACTGAAAAATTGCACAAATATTGGTCGGCAAGCGTGTCCTCGAGCTTGCGGATTTCCTCCGGCGTGTAGGGCTGGCCCTTGAAGCTCTCAACCACGTCCCGGCTGATCTGCCAATACAGGTCCTCGATCTTCGCCTTGTCGGGCAGGTCCAGCATGCCGAGCGTGAACATGTGCTGCGCGTCTTCGCGGCGTTCCAGCGCGTCGTGATAGGCTTCCAGTTTGTTGAGCTTGCCCAGGTTTTTGCGGATATCGAGCAGTTCGCGGACCAGCGCATTTTCCTTGTCGCCGTATTGTAGAAATTCGCCGGGCCGGATTTTTTCAATCGCGCCGAACACCTCGACAATCAAAACGCTGTGGTGCGCCACGATCGCGCGGCCGCTCTCGCTGACGATGTCCGGGTGTCGCACGCCCTCGGCGTTGCATACCTCGGCGATGTAATAGACTACGTCGTTCGTATATTCCTGCAGCGTGTAATTTGTCGAGCTGTCAAATGCCGTGCGGCTGCCGTCATAATCCACGCCGAGACCGCCGCCCACGTCAAGAAATTCGATGGCAAAACCCATCTTGAAAATCTTCGCGTAAAGCCGTGCGGCTTCCTGCACCGCTTTTTTCACGGTGATGATGTCCGGCACCTGCGAGCCGATGTGGAAATGCAGCAGCTTCAGGCAGTGGCCCAGGTTTTCCGCCTTGAGCATTTCCGTCGCGGCCAGAATTTCCGCCGTGCTCAGGCCAAACTTCGCGTTTTCCCCGCCGCTTTCCGCCCAGCGCCCCGCGCCTTTGCTCAGCAGCCGGGCGCGGATGCCGAGCAGCGGTTCCACGCCCAGCGATTTGGAAATGGTGGTGATCTGGCGCAACTCCTCCAATTTCTCCACCACGAGGATGACGCGTTTGCCCAGTTTGATGCCCAGCAGCGCCATTTTTATGAACTCCGCATCCTTGTAACCGTTGCAAATAATGAGGCTGCCCAGATGGTTTTGTAGCGCGAGACCGGCAAATAATTCCGGCTTGCTCCCGACTTCCAGGCCGAAATCAAACGGCTTGCCCGCATCCAATATTTCCTCCACCACCTCGCGCAACTGGTTCACCTTGATCGGAAACACGCCGCGATACCTGCCCTGATAACTGAATTCCGCGATCGAGCCTTGAAACGCCTTGTTGATGGCCTCCACGCGGTGCCGCAAAATATCCTGAAACCGGATGAGTAGCGGAAATTTCAAGCCGCGGCTTTTCGCCTCCTCGATCACGTCGGTGAGGTCCACCGTTGCGCCGGCCTCCTGCAGCGGATGCGCCACCACGCGACCGGCGTCGCTGATGTCAAAATACTTCGCGCCCCAGCGCGGGATGTTATAGAGCGCGCGGGCCGATTCGATGTTCCACGGCTGCGCCGCAACGGTCGGGTTGTTCATCTCAATGATTCAGACCAGCGAACTATAAAAAGCCCCGCGCAGAAATCAACAAGCACATTCAAAAAAATGCCGGCGCCGGCGGCCGGCGGCGGATGGCGGATTGCGCTTCCGCGCCCCGGCCCTTACGATATCGCCATGTCCGACGGCTACCGGCTATTGCTCGACGCGACGATTCAGCACCTCGAAGGTCTGAAATCGCGCGGCGTGCGGCATGTCGCTGTCGCGCCGGAAACGCTTCGCGCGCTCGCGCCGTCCGCAAAATTTTCAACCTCCAATTTCCCATCGCCCATCACCCGGCCGCCCGCCTCGCCGGTCGCCAAAACCGACCCCGCCATTTCCATGCCGCCCAAGAAAACTGCCGCCCCCGCTCCGGTTGCGCCGCCTAAAACGGCAATTCCTAATCTCAAAGTGGAAATCACCAGTGCCTCGCCGGCCAAGGCCGCTGCGTTTATGGCCTTGCGCGACCGCGCGCTGGCGTGCGTGCAATGTCCGCGCCTCGCCGCCTCGCGTGCGACGGTCGTGTTTGGCGTGGGCAGCATTGATGCCCCACTGATGTTCGTCGGCGAAGCGCCGGGCGCGGATGAGGATGAGCAGGGCGAGCCGTTCGTGGGCCGCGCGGGGCAACTGCTCACGAAAATCATCTTGGCCACCGGCCTTTCCCGCGCGGATGTTTACATCGCGAACATTTTGAAATGCCGGCCGGATACGCCCGGCCAATCCGCCGGCAACCGCCCGCCCACGCCGGAGGAGCGCGCGACCTGCCTTCCGTATTTGCAGGCGCAGATTGATTTGATCCAGCCCAAGGCCATCGTGGCGCTCGGCGCGACGGCGGTGGACGGGCTGCTGGGCAAGACGGTCGGCATCACGAAACTACGCGGCAACTGGCAGACGTATCGCGGCACGCCGCTCATGCCGACGTATCATCCGGCATATCTGCTGCGCAACCAGGCGATGAGCGAGAAGCGCAAGGTCTGGGAGGACATTTTGAAGGTGATGGAAAAACTCGAAATGCCCATCAGTGAGAAGCAGCGGAATTTCTTTTTAAAGGCATAAAAAATAATTCGCGGATTGCCTCAGTCTGGTTTTCCTCTATAAACACGGCCTTATGCATCAACTCATCCAAAGCTTGTCCGATTGGTATAATCACGCGCTGCAAACCGGCGGCTATCCCGCCGTCGCGCTGATGATGGCGGTGGAAAGTTCGCTGTTCCCGCTGCCGAGCGAAATCATCATTCCGCCGGCGGCGCACTGGGCGCACACTGGGCAGATTCCCTTGACCCTGTGGGGCATCGTGCTGGCCGGCACCATCGGTTCGTGGCTCGGCGCGACGGTGATGTATTGGGCATCGCGGCTGGCGGGCCGGCCGCTGGTGCTGCACTTCGGTAAATATTTTTTCATCTCCGCTGAAAAGGTGGCAGGCTCGGAACGCTGGTCGGCGCATTACGGCGCGATGGGCATTTTCATTTCGCGGCTGCTGCCGGTGGTGCGGCATCTCATCGGCATCCCGGCGGGCATCGTGCGGATGAACTACTTGAAATTTTCCCTCTTCACGCTGCTGGGCTCGGCCATCTGGTGTTCCGTGCTGTGTTACGTCGGCATCAAGGCTGGTCAGGACGACCAGTTGATGCAGGGCGAATATCATCGCCTCACGCTCTGGCTTGCGGGCGCAATGGTGATGCTGGGCGGGCTGTATTATTTATTCGTCCATCGGCACTTGGCGGCGGGAAAATCGGAAATCGGAAATCGGAAAGCGGAATAACTTTCCAAGACCGGTTCAGAATGCCTGAATCTGTGTTTCATCTGTGCCCATCTGTGGCTAAATAAAATTCCTTTGCGCCTTTCGCGCCTTTGCGTGAGATTCAGCACGTGTCTGTTTCCGAAGCCATCCGCAAAAAACTGGGAACCGTGCCGCACAAGCCCGGCGTCTATCTTCACAAGGATCGCTTCGGCACGGTCATCTACGTCGGCAAGGCACGTGATTTGCGGAAGCGCGTCAGCCAGTATTTTCAACCCCGCCGGCGGATGGGCTGGGACTTGAAGTTCAACGCGCTCGTCGAGGCCATCCATGATTTCGACATCCACGTTGTGCGGAGCGAACCGGAATCGCTGCTGCTCGAAAGCAAGCTCATCAAGGAATTCAAGCCGCGCTTCAACGTCAGCCTGCGCGACGACAAGCGATACCTGATGCTCAAGGTGAACCTGAACGACCCGATTCCGAATTTTGTCTTCACGCGGCTGAAAAAGGACGATGGCGCGCGCTACTTCGGGCCGTTCGTGAATTCCACCGCGCTGCGGAATGCCGTCGCGCTCGCGCGGAAGCAGTTCAACCTGCGTGGCTGCCGAGTGTTCACGCCCGGTGCGGTGGATTACAAGCATTGCCTCTACGCGCACCTGAAATACTGCACCGCGCCGTGTGTCGGAAACGTCACCCGCGAGCAATATTTGGAACAGGTGAGCGCCGCGTCCAATTTTCTCGAAGGCCGGTGCTGCGAAATGCAGCCGCAGCTGGAGGCGGAAATGAAAAAAGCCGCCGCCGCGCACGATTTCGAGAAAGCCGCCGATCTGCGTGATCTCATCCGCGACTTGCAGGAAACCTGGAAGAAAACGGAAAAATTCGCCCGCGTACCTTATAATTTGCCGCTCGCCCTCGATCCCGCGAGCGATCTCGTGGAACTCGCAAAAATTCTCGGCCTGCCCGCGCCGCCGGCGCGTATTGAAGGCTTCGATATTTCCAACATCAGCGGCACGTTTAAGGTCGCGTCGCTGGTGAGTTTCAAGAATGGACGGCCTGATCGCGTGAATTACCGCCGGTTCAAAATCAAATCGGTCGTCGGCCAGGATGATTTTGCCAGCATGGCGGAAGTCGTTGGCCGGCGTTACTCCCGACTCAAACGCGAAGCTAAACCGATGCCGGATTTGATTTTGATTGATGGCGGTAAAGGCCAGCTCGGCATGGCTTGCGCGGAACTTGCCAAGCTTGGTTTGGAAAAAATTCCCGTCATCGGTCTGGCAAAAGAGTTTGAGGAAATTTATCTGCCGGAAAAAAGCGAACCGCTGCGGCTCGGTCTCGATCATCCGGCGGTGAAATTGTTGCAGCGGTTGCGCGACGAATGCCACCGCGTGGCCAACAGCTACAACGCACAGCTCCGGCTAAAAAAAATTTCCGAGAGCGTGCTGGACGAATTCCCCGGCATCGGCGAGCGGCGCAAGGCGACTTTGTTGAAAAAGTTCGGTTCCGTGCAGCGGCTCAAAACCGCGACGCTGGAACAAATCGCCGCCATCCCCGGCTTCCGAGGCAAGGCGGCGGCGGAACTGAAAAACTTTCTGGTCGCGCGCTCGTGATTTATTTGCAGCGATTTCAAGTCAATCACCAAGCGGTATCTGCCAACCGGGGCAATCGCAGCGTGACAGCGTGACAAACCACCTGAACCTTGACGTCTTTCCATTTACCAAGCGTGATAAAATCTTGTCACGGATGCAAAAGTCGATGAAACCATCGCTAACATTGAGCTGTCCCGGCGATACTTTTGAATCCCCGTCCGTGTTACGCCCAGACCGCGCGTGAATAGTCTGCTTCACGCTCTGGGCCATTGCCATGCTGGAAAGGATTCTTCCGCGATGACATTTGGCACGTTTTGTTTACCGGTGAGGATGTAAGTAGTTTACCCCATAGCGAAAATTAAAGGTTTAGGTCATAAACGTGAGCGTCGGTGCAACGCCGACAATGTCTAAAGCAAAAAATCAAACGGTCAGCCTGTTTTCTATACCCGCAGGCTGGCCGTTTTTATTTAACCATCTGTCGCTCCGCGATAACGGAGTAAAAGAAACCGGCGGTCAAACCGTAGAAGCTACGGTCAGATCGCCGGCTACAACAGAATACACGAATATGCTGTGCAGAAACTACCAGTTGCACGGCTCCGGTAAATTGTCAACCAATGCAAAAAACTGGCAACGTGGCGCAAATGCGGGTGGCAAAAAGTGGAAACCATCCAAGAAATGTCACGCATGAGGAGTGAAGTGGGACGGTGACTCCCGCATAAATGACACTGGCGAACAGATTCCTTTAGGGGGGGGCCTTAAATGAATTAAGACGAAGGCAATCTGCACACCCGGATCAAACTGAAAAGAATCCAAACCAGTAAGACCATGGCCAAAACAAACTCACCAAACAAGGCTAGTGCCCATTGCCACAACTCATTAATATGTCTGTTCCGATTCATTCCCATGTCTAACCATTGCACAAAAATGTAAAAAACTCAACCGGGCAAGCGGGTGTGTGTGGCACATTTGTCACCGGGGTAGGCTTTGGTTTTCGCTTATTGTTTGTGTTTATTGAGTTTTTTGTGCCTGGGTCGAAATGGGGGTCAGGGTCAACTGCATTGGAAGGGACTGGCTGGGGAGGACTCGCTAACCGCCTCCTCCTCATTCTTGGAGGCAATGGGAACCCTCTAAAATTAGAATCACCCTCAAGTTACGGGTGTCAGATAAAACCCTTCAATTTGTGTGCAAAAGTGTGTGCCGTATGACTTAAAAACAGCCTTAAAACTCACGAAACCATTTGTTTACAGCGATTTCATGTCAATCACAAAGCGGTATTTTACGTCGCTCTTGACTAGGCGGTCGTAGGCTTCATTGATTTTCTGGATGGGAATCAGTTCGATGTCGGAGACGATGCCGTGGTCGGCGCAGAAATTCAGCATTTCCTGCGTCTCGGCGATACCGCCGATGAGCGAGCCGGCGAACTGGCGGCGCTTGTGGATGAGGCTGAAGGCATCCACCGGCAACGGCTGCGCGGGCGCGCCAACGAGCGTGAGCGTGGCGTCGCGCTTGAGTAGATTCAAATAGGCATTGACGTTGTGCTGCGCGGCCACGGTGTCGAGAATGAAATCAAAACTGTTCGCATGCTTCTGCATTTCGGCTTCAGTTTTTGAAATCACGACTTCTTTCGCGCCGAGGCGAATGGCGTCGGCGGTTTTGCCCGGCGACGTCGTGAACAAAACCACGTTCGCGCCAAAGGCATTCGCCAGTTTCAGCGCCATGTGACCGAGTCCGCCCAGGCCAACCACGCCGACTTTCTGGCCCTTGCCGACTTTCCAGCGGCGCAGCGGCGAATACGTCGTGATCCCCGCGCAAAGCAGCGGCGCGGTGGCGGCGAGGTCGAGCGATTTTGGCACGCGCAGCGCAAAGGCCTCGTCCATCACGATGTTGTCCGCGTAGCCGCCATAAGTCGTGCCGCCGTGTTTTTTATCCGGGCTGTTATAAGTCCACGTTGGCCCGGCTTCGCACAGCTGTTCCAGGCCGGCCTTGCAGGGTTCACATTCGCGGCAGGAGTCCACCATGCAGCCCACGGCGGCAAGGTCGCCTTCCTTGAATTTTTTCACGCGCGCGCCCGCTTTCGCCACGCGCCCGACGATTTCGTGGCCGGGCACGCACGGATAAGTCGTGCCCTGCCACTCATTGCGCGCCTGGTGGACGTCCGTGTGGCAGACGCCGCAGTATTGGATTTGGATTTGGATTTCTTCCGGGCCGGGATCGCGGGATGGAAACGTGAACGGCGCGAGCGGCGCGGTGGCGTTGACGGCGGCATAGGCTTTGGTGTTGCGCATAAAATTTTTCTTTGAGCGATGAATCTACGCCGCCTTGAAGCCCTGTCAACGTAAGCATGAAAAGAAGTTCGTGCCAATCCGTGAAATTCGTGCCTTAATTTCCGCGATGAATATTCAAGTGGCAGTGCTTTGCGACGCGGCGACGGATGACAACGGCAAGTTGAACTTGCTCGGTTCCTTCGACACCATTTACGCGCCGCAAATGCCCGCCGTGCATCCGCAGTGCGCCGTCGCGCTGCGCGTCACGTTCCAGCCCGGCGACGAGGGCACGCGCAAGCTCACGCTGAACTTCATCAACGCCGACGGCCGCTCCATCATGCAGGCCATCGAACTGCCCGTGCCCGTCGCACTGCCGGACGACGCGCATTTTCTGACGCGCAATTTCATTGTGAACATCCAGCAGCTCAAGTTCACCGAGCCGGGCCTGTATTCTGTGGACGTGCGGCTCGACGACGAATCCCAGGCGAGCATTCCACTGCTGGTGAAACTGGTCGAACGCCCGGCGGCGTGAAAACTCAAATGCAGAAGGAGGAAGGCAGAATCAAGCAGCTTGGAGATCTCTACATTCCTCCTTCTAATTTTTTTCCTTCATGCGAACGACTTTTGGCTTTGAACTTAAGGTTTTGAATATTATTTTTCGCGCCATATGAACGAACCGATTCTCCAGCTCGACCTGCCCGGCATCAAAAAAGTCCGCTCCGGCAAAGTCCGCGAAGTCTTCGACCTCGGCGACCGCTTCCTGCTCGTCGCCAGCGACCGCATCTCCGCCTTCGACGTCATCATGCCCAACGGCATTCCGCGCAAGGGCGAGGTGCTCACGCAGATTTCACATTTCTGGTTTGGGAAATTTGCCTCGCTCGTGCCGAATCATCTGCTCGCCGGCGCAAATGATCCGCTGCCGAAAAATCTACAACCGTTCGCCGCGCAACTGGCGCGCCGCTCGATGATCGTGAAAAAGGCCAAGCCGCTCGCCATTGAATGCATCATGCGCGGCTATCTTTCCGGCAGCGGCTGGAAGGAATACAAAAAATCGCAGACCGTCTGCGGCATCCAGCTGCCCGCCGGCCTGACCGAATCCGCCGAGCTGCCGGAGCCGATCTTCACGCCGTCCACCAAGGCCGAGGCCGGCCATGACGAAAATATTTCCTTCGAGGAAGCCTGCAAGATTGTCGGCACCGAGCTCGCCACACAGGCCCGCGACTTGAGCCTGATGATTTACCAAGCGGGACGCGATTACGCCAAGCAGCGCGGCATCATCATCGCCGACACGAAGTTCGAGTTCGGCCTGTTCGAGGGCAAGCTCATCCTGATTGATGAAGTGCTCACGCCGGATTCCTCGCGCTTTTGGCCCGCCGACCAATACGCGCCCGGCCGCGGCCAGCCGAGTTTCGACAAGCAATTCGTCCGCGACTACCTCGAAACGCTGACGTGGGACAAAACCCCGCCCGGCCCGAAACTGCCGGACGACGTCGTGGCCAAAACCAGCGCGAAGTATTTGGAAGCGTATGAAAAGCTGACCGGGAAAAAGTTGTAGTTCTATGAAATGAAGAAGGGTGTTTATGGCTGGTCAATATTGGTGGTTTGCGGTATCAGCATCCTCTCCACCTTTAGCCAAGGCCATGCCGCAACTCTGCTTTTTTCAGATACCTTTACCAACAGTTCGCTAAGCACCAATTATTGGAACCCTTACATCTGCGATGTGCCATCTGGAGGCTGGCCCTGGAATATGCAGACAGGGCAACCGCAGCCCAGTTCCGCCATTGATAAAACGAACGCCTATGCGGCAGACTATGAACTGCCTTCGTTGATTTCCACCGGCGCCGGCCTGCAAATGACCCTTCAATCTGGCACGACGGCGACCGGATTTACGTGGAGCGGCTCCATCATTTGCTCCTATCCCATCACCAACTCTTTCAGCCGCTGCCGGGGCTTCACTTTTACCAACGGATACGCCGAGGTGCGCGCCAAGTTCCCCGGCGCCACCAACGGCTGCTGGTCGTCCCTTTGGTTTCTGGCCGGCCCGGGCGGCAACGGCGGGGAAATTGACCTGCACGAGGGCGGCTATCTTTCCGGTTCCACCAATCCGGATCAAATCATGGCGTGCAACTTTCATTCGGCGGGAAACAGCCAGAAATTATTCAACACCGGCACCAGCCTTTCCGCCGACTACCATGTTTATGGCATGGAATACCTGCCGGGCCGGTCCGTCAAAATGTTCTTTGACGGCGCGCTGGCAGCCTCATTCACCAACAACGTCACCAACAGCAGTTATTACCTCATTCTAAAAAACGGCCTGGCCTCGGGGAAGACCGCGGGATGGCACAGCCAGACCAATACCGCCACCGCCAGCCCGTCGCTGATGTTCGTGGATTACGTCAAGGTCTATGACGCGCGGCCGTTGCCCCGGATCAGTTCGGCGGCATGGAACAGCAAAACAAATTTGATTTTCAGCGGGACCAACGGCACTCCCGCGGCGAGCTATCGCGTGCTGTGTGCCACGAACCTCCAGCTTCCCTTGCTCAACTGGCAGGCGATTGCGACAAATCACTTCGACCTCAGCGGCCAATTTTGCTCAACCAACTCGTTTTCCACCGCCGCCGGGCAAAAGTTCTTCACCATCTCCGTGCCCTGAGACAGTTCATATTCTAAAAGACCCTAAAAATCATCTGACTGGTTTATTGCATGGCATTAACAAAGGGTTGCTGTTGTAAATTTTGAAAATAATAGCACCGTGTTCCCCACACCTATTCGGTCGGGCAGGTGGCGGGATTTGAGTCACCATCCGCAGCCGACCATTCAACAGACTCTAAAAGAGCCGCCCCGGGCACTTTTCCATAGGAAACCGGTCAAAGTCTTCATTTTTGGCGATTTTGTGGGATTTTGACGTCGCGGCGGGGCATAAAGCCGACTTTTATCGGGGAAAAGTCGGCTACGGACGGGAATCGGAGCGCTACGAATGTAAATTGCAGGCCTCTGATTCAGAAAAAATCACAGCCGGATGGGAATCTGCCACGGCAGATTCAAAAAAAGTCGTGGCGGAATGGGAATCGGATCGGGCTTATTCAAAATCGGAGCCGGCAAAATGGGAATCGGAGCGCTCCGATTCATAATCGTAGCTCTCAAATTCCCAATCAAAGGCAGCAGAATGGGAAAAAGCCGGGTTTTTTTAAAAAAAGAGCGGCCCAGGTGGGAATATATCCGGTCAGATTGGAAAACGGCTGGCGGCTGGCGTCGTCCGGCAACGCGCGCCGCTGGGAGCCGAGCATATCCGGCTTGCCGTGGTGCGGGATTTGCGCGACAACTCTGCGCGCCGCCATGCAAAACCTGGTCGAAGATTTTCTGCAATACCTGCGCCACGAGCGCGGGCAGTCGGACAACACGGCGAAAACCTACGCCGCGCTGCTCGGCAAATTCACCGCGTGGGCGGCGAAACAAAATTTTACGGACTGGAAACAAATCGAGCTGAAGCATCTCATGGCGTTCCTCGCGCATGAACGCGCGCGCGGCGCGTCCACCGGCCGGCCGCCTTCGCGTGCTGCCGCCCCCCAAAATTCCGCGCGCCGCCTGAGCGGCGAAAGCGTGTATCTGGAAATCGCGGCGCTGCGGGCGTTTTACAAATTCGCCGAGAACGAAAAACTGTTGCCGGCCAACCTCGCGGAATATCTGTCGCTGCCGCGCCGCTGGAAACGGCTGCCAAAGGCGCTGTCGAACGACGAAATCAAAAAACTGCTCGAACCGGAAAATCCCGAGACGCCGCAAAGTTTGTGCGACCAGGCAATTTTGGAACTGGCTTACGCCTCCGGCCTGCGTTTGTCCGAATTGAAAAATCTACGGCTGGAGCAGCTGCATCTGGATGCCGGATTCATCAACGTCATCGGCAAGGGCAACAAGGAGCGCGTGGTGCCGGTGGGACGCCCGGCGGTGGCGGCGTTGAATCGGTTCATTGAAGTCGGCCGGCCAAAACTGATCACGCCGAAATCACCGGCGAATGTGTTTTTGACGAAGCGCGGTACGCCGTTCGCGGCGGTGACGCTCTGGCTGCACATCAAGAATCGCGTCCGGCGCGCGGGCGTGGAGCGCAACATGACGCCGCACATGCTGCGGCATAGCTTCGCTACGCATCTGCTGGAGCATGGCGCGGATTTGCGCGTGATTCAGGAATTGCTCGGCCATGCGAACATCAGCACGACGGAGGTTTACACGCACGTCACGGGCAGCCGGCTGCGGGAGATCCACCGGAAATTTCATCCGCGGGCGTAGGGGGCGAAGTGATTCCCGGTTTGGCGGGCGCGGCCGGGTTGCCGCTCAAATCCCAATCTGCGCTTGGATCGCGCCGCAGATTTTGTCTGACCAGGTTTTCAATGTTGCGGCGTCGTGGCCCTCCACGAGCAGCCGCGCCTTTGGCTCCGTGCCGGAATAGCGCAGCAAGAGGCGTCCGCCTTGTGCGGACAATTCTTTTTCCGCTGCTGCCATGAGTTCATTTACCCCGGTGAGTTCCGTGAATGGTTTTTTCTCGCGCACCTTCACGTTGGTTACGAGCTGTGGAAAGCGCGTCCAGCATTTCGCCAGCTTGGAGAGCGGTGCTCCCTTCGCCTTCATGATGCGCAGGATTTGCAGCGCCGCCACCAGCCCGTCGCCGGTGCTGGCATGATCTCGGAAAATCAGGTGTCCGCTTTGCTCGCCGCCAAAGTTGAAGTCGTGCCGCAGCATCTCGTCAATCACGTTCCTGTCGCCGACCGCGGTGCGGAGCATTTTGCCGCCGGCCTGTTTGATGGCGGATTCCAGGCCGGCATTGCTCATCACGGTGCCGACCAGGGTTTTTCCGGCCAGGGAATTTTCCGCGAGCATCTCCAGCGCCGCGATGGCCATGATGTCGTCGCCGTCAATCAGCGTGCCGGTTTCGTCGCACAGCAAAACGCGGTCGGCGTCGCCGTCGTGTGCGATGCCCAGATGCGCGCCGTGCTCGACCACTTTCCGGCACATTGTTTCCGGGTGCATCGAGCCGCAGTTTTCGTTGATGTTTTTGCCGTCGGGATGATTATTGAAAACGATGACTTCCGCGCCGAGTTCGCGCAGGACGCAGGGCGAGGATTTATAGGCCGCGCCGTGACCGCAGTCCAAAACGATCTTCACACCTTCGAGCGTCAGCCCTTTCGGAAAAGAGGATTTGGCAAATTCAATGTAGCGGCCCAGCGCGTCGTCAATGCGGACGGCGCGGCCGATGTGCTCGGCGGACGGGCGGATCTTCTCCACTTCGCCGGAGAAGACCAGGCGTTCGATCTCATCTTCGATTTTGTCGTCGAGCTTGTAGCCGTCGGCGCGGAAAAACTTGATGCCGTTGTCGGTGTAAGGATTATGCGAGGCGGTGATGACGATGCCCGCGTCCGCGCGCAGGCTGCGCGTGACATAGGCGACGCCCGGCGTGGGCAGCGGGCCGACAAAGAACACATCCGCGCCCATGGAAAGGATGCCGGAGCTTATGGCGTTCTCCAGCATGTAGCCGGAGAGCCGCGTGTCCTTGCCGATGACAATGCGATGCTTGCCATGGCCGCGCGACTGGGATTCGAGGTTTTTAAAGACGTGCGCGGCGGCGCGGCCAAGCTTCAACGCGGTTTCCGCGGTGACGGGTTCAACGTTCGCAGTGCCGCGGACGCCGTCGGTACCGAAGATTTTTTTGAGGGGACTCATGTAATTAATTTGCCGGGGAGACGACGCCGGTGTCCGGTTGCGTGGTGGCGCGGGCCGTCGGTTCTTCGAGAATGCGATGCACGGTCAGCCAGATGCCGGCCGCCAGTAGCAGTGAGAATATTTTCCAGCCGATGTCCTTGAGAAAAAAATCGCGCATTTTGTGAATTTATTTTGTGCTGGGCTTCGCTGCCGGTCGGGGTTCGTGCCGGGTGATGACCGCCGGACCCGTCGGCCGGTGGCGTTCCTTGAACTGGGCTCGCAGCCATTTGACGAGGCCATGCGCCCTGGTTGGGCGCAAAATCACCGAAGTCAGAAATGCGCGCAGTTCCTCCGGCGTCACCCCGCGCACGAGCTGGCCTTTGTAGGCGTGCGATATCATGCCGTTTTCCTCGGACACGACGACGATGATGGCGTCCGTCTCCTCGCTCAACCCGATGGCGGCTCGATGGCGTGTGCCCAGCGAGCGGTTCAAGTCGCTGCGCTGCGTCAGCGGGAAAATGCACGCGGCGTAGGCGATGCGGTCGCCCTTGATGATGACCCCGCCGTCGTGGATGGCGTTGTTCGGGAAGAAAATGGTTTCGAGCATTTCCGGCGTGGCGTCGCAATCCACCGGCAGGCTGGATTCGACCGCCTCTTGCAACTGGATGGATTGTTCGATGGCGATGAGCGCACCGATTTTCACGTCCGCCAGCCGCTCGACGGTCTGGATGATGACCTCGATGCTTTCACGCTGTTCACTCGCGCTGGCAAAGAGCGGCAGATTGCCGAGTTCCGCGAGCATCCGGCGCAGTTCCGGCTGGAAAATCACCACCGCGCCCAACGCGATGAACACGGACGCGCTGCCGAGAATCCAGCGCAGCACCTGCAGCTTGAGCAGCGTCGTGGCCGCCGTGAGCACCAGCAGCACGACCACGAAGCCGATGACCACCGGCCAGCCGCGCGTGCCGCGCACGATGCGGAACGCAAAATAGATTAGCACCGCGAGGATTAAAATTTCCACCGCGGGTCGCCAGCCGTTTTCAAGGTCAATTAACATTTCAAATCGGAATCAAACAATTTTTTATCCGTCGTGCCGCCCGCCCATCCTGCCGGGCAGGTTTATCGCCATCGGTTCGGCCAGCACGGCTTCCGTCATCCGCACCGCCTGCACCGTCTCTGGCACGTCGTGTGTGCGGATGATTTGCGCGCCGGCCAGCCGCGCCAGGGTGGTGCAGGCTAGCGACGCTGGCAAACGTTCTTCCACAGGCACCGCGAGCAGTTTTTGGATGAACGACTTGCGCGAGACGCCAATGAGCAGCGGCCGCCGCCATTTTGTAAAACTCCGCAGGCCCGCGAGCAACTGCAAATTGTGCTCCAGCGTCTTGCCAAAACCGATGCCGACGTCCAGCACCACCTGTTCCATCGGCACGCCGACCTCGTTCAGCAGCGTGCCCAGCCGCTCGGAAAAAAAATCGCCGACCTCTTGGACGACGTCCGCGTAGGCCGGATTTTCCTGCATCGTCCGGGGCGGACCTTGCGCGTGCATGACGATATAGCCGGCCTGGTATCCGGCGACGATCTTCCCCATCGTGAAATCCGTGCGCGTCGCCGCGCCGACATCATTGACGATACTGGCGCCGGCTTCGATTGCCGCGCGGGCGACCGCCGGCTTGGTGGTGTCAATCGAGATCGGTACTTTCACTTGCGGCGCGAGCTTCCTGATCACGGGGATGACGCGGCGCAATTCCACCTCCTCGCTCACCGGTTCCGCGCCGGGCCGCGTGGATTCGCCGCCGATGTCGAGAATGTCCGCGCCCTGTTCAACGAGTTTTAACGCGTGAATAACGGCGTCGTCCGGGCTTAAAAATTTTCCGCCGTCGGAAAAGGAATCCGGCGTGACGTTGACGATGCCCATGACGAGCGCCGGGCGCGGGAATCGAAACTCAAATTGGCGGGCGGTGAAAATCATCTGATTTACGATGTTCGATTTGCGATTTACGATGCCGCAAATCGGGGGCCGCGTAAATCGCATATCGCAAATCTGAAATTTTTTCAGACTTTCGTCCTGAAATAGGCAATCGTTTCCGTCAGGCCCTTGTAAAGCGGCACGACCGGCGACCATTTGAGGATTTTCCTGGCCTTGGCAATGTCGGGCTTGCGCTGCTTGGGATCGTCCTGCGGCAGCGGTTTGAAGACGATTTTGCTTTTGGATTTCGTGGCGGTGATGATTTGCTCGGCAAACTGGAGCATGGTCAGTTCCACGGGGTTGCCGATGTTCACCGGCAAGTCGTAGTCGCACATCATTAGCCGGTAAATTCCCTCAATCAAATCCGAGACGTAGCAAAAACTGCGCGTCTGTATGCCTTTGCCGAAGATGGTGACGGGCTTGTTCTTCAGGGCCTGGCTGATGAACGCGGGGACGACGCGGCCATCGTTGATTCTCATGCGCGGACCGTAGGTGTTGAAGATGCGGACAATGCGAGTCTGGACCTTGTGCTCGCGGTGATAGGCCATTGTCAGCGCCTCGGCGAAACGCTTGGCCTCGTCGTAGCAGCCGCGCGGGCCGATGGTGTTGACGTTGCCCCAGTATTCTTCCGGCTGCGGATGGACGAGCGGGTCGCCGTAAATCTCTGAGGTCGAGGCGATGAGGAAGCGCGCGTTTTTTTCCTTGGCGAGACCGAGCGCCTTGTGCGTGCCGAGCGAGCCGACCTTCAAGGTTTGAATCGGCAGCTCCAGATAATCAATCGGGCTGGCCGGCGAGGCGAAATGCCAGACGTAATCTACCGGGCCTTCGAGGAAAAGAAATTCCGTAACGTCCTGCTGGATAAATTTGAAATTGGGGTTGCCACCGAGGTGTGCGATGTTGTCCACGCTGCCGGTGACGAAGTTGTCAATGCCGATGACTTTGTGGCCGCGTGCCACGAGCAGATCGGTCAAATGCGATCCAAGAAAGCCGGCGGCACCGGTGACGACGGAGAGGGGTTGGTTTTTTATCTTCATTCGGTCAAAGTAAATTAAATTTGCTTGCGCTGGAAATACATGGCGCGGCCATCAAAGTCAAAAAAGTCCGGTCCCAAATTCAGGGCGCGCAACGCGTCTCCCAATGTCGCCGATTGCCGCATTAGCAGCTGTAGTGGCATGGTGATTTCAAAAGCGCCGTTGAATGCGAGGAAATTCTCCCAAAAATACTGTTCGTTCCAAAACCGCTTTTCCCGCAACGCCCAGTCCAACGGATAGTGATAGGGTGAATAAATATCGTGCAAATGGACATATGTGCCGGGTCGCAGTTGCGGGTAGATTTTGGTGAACTCAAATTCCGCATCGCTGCCAAATTTATAAACATGGCTGGAATCCACAAATAGAAAATTGCAGTTTTCCAGCAGCGGTTCCATGTTTACGGCCTGCAATTCCTGCCTGAACACAGCCAGATTGACGCCTTTGGGGGCTTGGTTTTGGGAAAGGCGCGGGTAGGGATCAATGGAAATCAAGTCGCAGGTCCGGCCGGTCTCCGTAGCGTTTAGATCCAGCGCAGCCAATGCAATCTGGGTGGACGATCCCTGGCCAATTTCAATCATTTTGGCCGGTTTCAGGTCGCGCAGAAAAGCAAAGAGCGTCAGCGCATCGCATCCGCGGTAATAATTATTCGTCTCGGAGAAACCAAAGCGGCCGCGCTCCTTCTGGTATTCCGGACCGTAGGTCTTAATCAGGCGCACGGCTTCACCTTCGCATTCCGTAAAACGCCAGTTGATGCCGGTTAGTGCGCGTGGGGCGTCCGAATATTTGGCAGCCATGAGGCGGGTGTCTGGCACCAGCTCGTAAAAATGGTTTCCGGTGATGTGGAAGCCACAGCTCTGGAAAAGCTTGAATAGCCAGCGGCGACACAGATAGCGTTGAAACGCGTTTCTCTCATGGAATAATTTGAAAAGCTTTTGATTCATGGCCGCCAAATTATTTGGCCCCAATGCCGGACAGCACTGCCGGGATGGTGCGAAGCAAAATGGCCAAGTCCAGCCAGATAGACCAGGTATCGATGTATTCGAGGTCCAGGCGGACCCATTCCTTGAAATCGGAAATTTGGTTGCGGCCCTTGACCTGCCAGAGACAGGTGAGGCCGGGTTTGACGCTCAAGCGGCGGCGATGCGCGAGGTCGCTGAAGCGCTTCACCTCGTCCACCGGCAACGGACGCGGGCCGACGAGGCTCATCTCGCCGCGCAGGACATTGAACAACTGTGGCAGTTCGTCGAGGCTCCACTTGCGCAGCCATTTCCCGATGGGTGTGACGCGGGGGTCATCTGTGACCTTGAATACGGGGCCGGACATCTCGTTCATCGCCGCCAGTTCGTGTTTGAACTGCTCGGCGTTGGTCATCATGGTGCGGAATTTGAAGATGGTGAACGGCGTGCCGTTCAAGCCGGAGCGTTGCTGCCGGAACAGCACCTGGCCGGGTGAGGTGAGTTTCACGAGCAGTGCGATCAGCAGCATCGGAACTGCCGCCGCGACGAGCAGCAGCGCCGTGCCGAAGAAATCCAATAGCAGCTTGGCTAGCATCTGCCAGGATGTTTCCGGCGTGGAGCGGAACACCAGCAATGGATGACCGAGCATCTCATCGAAACTGGCTCGCGCAATCTGGGTGGCAAAAAAATCCGCCACCAGCCAGGCCTCGATGCCTTCGACTTCACAGAGCTGAATGACGGCTTCCACGCGCTCCAGCTGGGCATGCTTGGGGCTGACGAGCACGCCGCTGACGGAATGCTCATGGATCAGTTCGATGAGCTGCTGCGCGGGCGATTCCGTAAGGCAAAACTCCGCGGCAATCTCAAGTCCGTCATCCTGCGATTTTAAATCGCGGCGGAGCCGGGTGATTTCCGTGGGGCAGCCGGCGATGATGATGTGGCGCTTGTATTGGGCCTTGGCCATCCGGCTGTGCAAAACCAACTGCACTAGTTCCTCCTTGGCCCATACCAGTATGAAGCTGATGACGCCAAAAAAAACCATGACCCCGCGTGGCGTTTTTTCCGCTTGCTTGAAAATGAACAGCAGCAACACCAGCCCGATGGTCACGATGAAACAGGACTTAAGCAGCGGCCAGAAAAAGGTTGTGCGCGAACTCACCACCGGCCGGCTGTAAAAACCCTGCGATTCCAGCACCAGCGGTGCCGCTGGCACGAGCGCGAAATATAGCCACAGCATCTGGTTGAATGCCTCCGGATCAATCTCATCCAACCCCAGATTGCCCGCCAGCCACCCATTGCTGCGCAGGACATAGGCCATCCAGAAGCTCATCGCAAACAGGCTCGCATCGGCAAGCTGTTGCAGCTGGGTGCGGATTTGGCGGTCGCGTTGCAGCATGAAAAACTTTATTGTACTGGCTGGTGGAACAGCATAGCCGGTCAGGCGGGGAATTCAATTCATTTGGCAGGCTTTGGCACCAGTTGAAATTCCGGCACGGCGGCGATCATCAATTTTTTCATCCGCTCAAAAGTTGCCTCTTCCTGCCCCGGCGAACAGATCGAAAAAAACGTCACATAAGCCCAGCGATCCAGCACGCCGGTCGTCAAAAAATCCCGGATCATCCACCATTTCCAGTCGTTGTGCCGCGCCGTGAAACGATTTCCATCCACAAACCAGTAGGCATAGACGCAGGTGCGTTTCACCGGCTGGCCGTTTTCCGTCGTGTCAATGCTGGCCACCACGCGCATCACCGGCAGGTCATACGCCCTGGGGCGCGCCAGCTGTACCACCGCCGGATGCGTGGCGGCACCGTCATATTGCCAGCCCTGGCCCACCAGGCAGATCTCCGGCTTGTGAATGCTCGTGCGATCACCGCCCATCAACACCACGTTGATCAGTACTTGAAACCCGTCGTCCCCGGTGTAAAGCCGCTGGCCGAAGCTCGTGTCTGGCGGCAACTGGTTGGTCACGATGGGCGACTGCGGCACCCACTCGGATTTGTAGCCGGGCAGTTTGTCCGGCAACAGCACTTCGAGGTTGCGGCTGCCGGGGAGCGGACGCGTTTTCACGCCCGGCTCGCCCAGGCGCTGGCCGGATTTGGCGTGGTGCAAAATGCCGGCCGCCGCGCCGATGAGCGCCAGCACCAGCGCGGCGGCAATAAGTGGTTTTCCTTTCATGACCCCCAAGCCTGTTTCTTGGCCGCTGCGTCGGCCTCGTTCTTTTCCAGCCAGCGCGCCAGCCAATAGGCGCTGCCGAACGCCACGGCAAACGTGACCAGGCCGAATTTGGTTTCCACCATTTTGCCGGCATCCTGGCCGAAGGTCTCGGCCACGCCGATGGTAACGCACAGCCGCGCCACGTTGCCCAGCACCGCCAGCGGCACGGCAGCCAGCACCATGGCCGTGCGCCGCCACGGCGATTTCAATGCCACAAAACCATAGACCACCATCAACGCCAGCAGTGCCATCAGGCTGCGAATGCCGCTGCACGCCGCCGCCACTTCGTAGGCAAACGTCCGTTGCGCGTCAAAAAGCTGCGTGCCCTGACGGATTAAATCCGGGGCCAGCCCGAGATGGGCCAGATGCTCCACCAGCCAGGAAACCGCCAGCCGCAGCTTGAACGTAATCCCGTCCAGCAGCCCGCCCACCGGCACGCTGAACCCCAGCAGAAAATAGGGGAACAAACTTTCCTTCAGCCAATGCCGGCCCCACGCTAGCCCGGTCAGCCCGTAAATTCCCGCAAAAAACGCGACCGACGACAGCGACGGTATCTGCACCGCATAAGCCACGACATGCAGGCACAGTGCTGCCCCCACCAGGAAAATTCCCGGCCACCACAGTTCCGCCGGCCGCGCCAGCAGGGCTTTGCGCTTCCACCAGAACAGGGCGAGCACCACAAACGGTATCAGCAAGCCCTGCTGTTCATCCGCGTTGGTGGCCGTGTAGATGTCGAACAGCCAGGTGAACAGCGAGGCCGAATGGACATAGCCCAGCGTGGAATTGCCCCAGACCGCAAACAGTGCCACCCACGCGCCGGCCAGGCCGAAGAAAAATAATTTGTTCGGCAGCTGCCCCCATTCCTCCCGGCAGCGTCCGGCCAGCACCGCCACGCCCCCGGCCACGGCTGCGCCGAACAGCGGCAGTGGCTGCGCCGCCCCCCGAAATTTTACGTCGGTATAATAAAAGGCCGTTGCCAGCAAAATCAGGAAGCCGATTTCGTGAGGCTCGAGGCCGTAGGGCAGCTGCTTTTTATTCATGTGATTGCCGATCGGAGCTGTTTAGATAAGCATACCCCGCCGCCGGCTCAAACAAATTTCTGTGAAATTACGGTAACGGATATTTTTTGACGCCGGTCAGCTGGCCGAGAAACTTCAGGACGAACCGCGGATTGTTGCGGAAATAGCGTCTGGCCAGCCGGCGCGGCTCGCTGCCCAGGCGGTAACACCATTCCAGCCCCCCCCGTTGCATCCAGCGCGGTGCCTGCCGCACCCGGCCGCTGTGGAAATCAAACGCCGCGCCCACGCCCACCATCAACGTCGCGTCCAG
>Ga0208507_1000332_pt1 | contig 31868 bp, 12 predicted proteins | sample CryBogCBH12Aug01_FD_184626 | JGI IMG/M metagenome (GOLD analysis project Ga0208507, IMG submission 184626) | Freshwater microbial communities from Crystal Bog, Wisconsin, USA - CBH12Aug09.1 (SPAdes) (version 2) | ecosystem: Environmental > Aquatic > Freshwater > Lake | place: Crystal Bog... | reverse complement strand
CGGGGGCAGCTACGACGAGCAATTTCGGGAGCGCCATAAGCGGCAACACCGTCACGTTTGGCGCGGGCACCGCGACTTCCGGAACCCTAATTTACAATGGCACTACGGCAGCCACGCCCAAGACCTTTACCATGACTGCTACCGGCACAAACGTGCCTACGATCAAAGTCAGCACGGCTGGCCAAACGCTGACTATCAGCAATATTGCATATGCCAGTGGCACTTCCCAGACCATTGATCGAAGCTGGTATTTCGGCGGGGCTGGCAATCTGGCCATCATGGGCAAGATCACAAACTCCGGTTCCGTAACATACAAAATTGGCATTGTAAAAAATGACGCCGGCACGCTCACTCTGGGCGGCACGAACGGATATACCGGAAATACCCTTGTCAATGGCGGCACGTTGGCCTTGACCGGCAATGGCTCGATTTCCAACACCCCGAGCATTGTCTTGGCAGGTGGAGCAACGTTCGACGTTTCCGGAAAAACATCCACCTTTGGATTGCAAACGGGGCAGTCAATTAGCAACAACGCAACAGCGACCGCTACCCTAATCGGTAATATCAACGCCAATAGCGGGACTTTGGCGGGCAGCTTCAAATCTGGGCTTGCCCCCTTTACCATCCAGAACGGCACTTTGACACTGTCGGCCAGCACGGTCATTAATCTCACCAGCCTCAATCCTCGGCTCACCGTCGGGACGATTCTGCCGATTGTTGCCAAGGGAACAGGTGGCACCGTGGCCGGCACGGCTCCGAACACCACGCCGGGATCGCTTACGGTAGGTGGGTTGACGGGTCACTTTGCCATCAACAGCGGTGAGCTGGATTTCGTGGTGGATAGTTCCACGCCCGCCGGCATTGAGCCGCTCCATTGGGCGGCTTCTGGTTCCGGCACTTGGGACGCCGCTAACACGGGCAACACGATTTGGAAAGACAGCACCACGCCCACCGCTCTCACCACTTACTTTGTGAATGGAGACACGGTTCAGTTTGATGAAAAATACATCAGCGCGAATCAGGCCGTGACCCTGAACTCGACGGTCAGCCCGACCAGCATGTTGGTCAGCAATTCCACCTACAATTACACTATTTCCGGCAGCGGCACGATTGGCGGCATCGCCAGTTTGACCAAGACCGGCTCAGGCAGTCTCACTTTGAGCACGTCGAATTCTTACTCCGGCGGGACGGCCATAAGTAACGGTGCGGTCATCATGGGCAACGGGACGGCACTCGGTGGCAATGGCTCAACGGTGAGCGTCGCGAGCGGTGCGGTTCTGGACGTGAACGGCACGACCAATGGCACAGCCAATACCTACGCCCTGACCATCAACGGCTCGGGACCTTCCGGCGGGGGCGCTCTAATTGATGGCGTTGCCACGGCAGCGAATTTCTTTGGTTCGGTAACGTTGGCTGGCGACAGCACCATCAAACAGAATGGAGCTAGTTTTACATTTGGTTCCAGCGGTTCTTCCGTTCCAATCAACGGCAATTATGTCCTGACGGTCGGAGGGCCTTCTGGATTCATCGTGGATGTTTTCGGCAGCATTTCAGTTGGCAGTATCATCAAGGTGGATGCCGGCCAGTTGAAAATGGAATCGGCCAATACCTTTGCGGGCGGCCTGACTGTCCTGAACGGCAACGTCTCGGTAAAAAATGCGGCCGCGTTTGGCACTGGCCCTGTGACCATGCTGGATACCACCGGTAATAACGGCGCAAAGTTAGGTTTGGGTGTGACTGGGAATATCAACAATCCCATGATTGTGCAGGCGGGCAGCACTGGCACGGCGAGTATTGATAATTTTGGGGGTAGTTATACGCCGGTTTGGGCAGGTGGCATTACTTTAAACAACGGTTTGACGCTTGCAACTACGGTGACGGGTTCACAAGGCTATACTTCGGTGTCAGGTCCAATTAGCGGTTCTGGGGCCCTAACGATTGCAAACACAGGTCCTACCGTTGCGGTGAAGCTCTATGGCACCAACACCTACACTGGAGCGACCTATATCACAGTCGGCTCACTGGCTTTATTAAACAACGCCTCCATTTCCAATTCGGCGGTAATCAGCATTTCAGACGGGGCAACGTTGGATGTGTCTGGCCTGACTTCGGGAATATTCACCATCGCTTCAGGCCAGACATTGGCGAACAACGGCGGAACGGCGACTCTGAACGGAACGGTTGATGCCAGCAGCGGTTCAATTCTGGCGACGTTCGATGGCGCAACGCCGACCTTTGCTGTCACCAGTTTGATCCTCGGATCGGGCACCGCCTTCACGGTCAATCCGACAACGATCCTTCCCGTGGGCACTTACACTTTGATTGCTTCTGGAGTCTCGGGCACAGCCCCGGCGACGGTCAATCTGCTCCGTGGAGCGGGCTATCTCCAAATCACTGGTGGTGCATTACAATTGGTCGTTACCAGCACCGCGTCAGGAGTGACGGAACCGCTTCATTGGACCGGCGCTGGTTTGTGGCAGGTTGCTACACCCACGAATGCGTGGAAGGATAGCGCGGTCTTACCCGTCTTCACCGGCTATGCCGACGCTGACTCCGTGCAGTTTGATGAGCAATTCATCAGCGCCGATCAAGTCGTGACCCTTAACTACTTGGTCACGCCGGCGAGTATCGTGGTCAGTAATGCGGCTCACAGCTATACCTTCATCTCTACCGCCGGAAGTCCTGGGGCCATCGCCGGCAATGGTAGTTTGACCAAGAGCGGTGCGGGCACGTTTGTGCTGAACACCTCAACGGGAACTAATCTCCCAGTGACTGTAAACGGCGGCACACTCAGTGGTATCGGAACCATCGGAAGCACTCTCACCGTGAACAACGGCGGAACTTTGGCGTCCGGCACCAATGGTGTTTACCGATTGACGGTTTTGAGCAATCTGACCTTAAACGCTGGATCTACTACCAGGTTCTCGGTCACAGGTGGAGCACCTTCCGTGAACTGGGTTAATCTGGGCACCAATGCCAATGTTACTTATGGCGGAACACTCTCAATCGTGCCGACAGGCACGTTTAACATCGGGGACCAATACACATTGTTCGCTGGCATCAACACCACTAATGCCAGCAACTTTACGAGCATCACTGGCAGCGCGGGCAGCGGGAAAGCGTTCGCCTTCACAAACGGCATTTTGAGCGTTGTGGTTGGCGGCCCAAGCGGTCCAGCTAACTTGACCAACAGTTACAGCGGCGGAGTGTTGAGCCTTTCTTGGCCCGCTGGTCAAGGTTGGAAGCTGCAAGCGCAGACGAATAACCTGTCTATCGGGCTGGGCACCAACTGGACTGACATGACAGATGGCACGGTCAGCAGCACAAACATCACGGTGAACCCAGCCAATCCGACTGTGTTCTACCGTCTGAAATACTGATCGCCTTGAGTTTGGGTTCGGGGTTAAAAGGGCGTGAAGCCGGCCAGGCTGGTTTCACGCCCTTATTTCCATCAGGTAAACCGATTGACAGCAAAGCATACTGATATGTCCGCAAATAAAACAAAACGGGAGGTAGCAAGGAGCAGAACTGATTTTCATGAGCTTGGGACAATCATTTTGCTTCCTTCTGTGATAGGAATTCTGCTTTCCCGTTTTGTTCTGGATTGACTAGTGAAGCTACGATTTCGAATGAATCTACCATTTAATCCCAAAAGGATGGCGACAGTTTTAACTTTAGCTGTTGTGTTTGGGCATTCAGTTAAGGCAGTGACAACTGCGAGTGAAAAAGAAGATTTCGCTCGGCCGACGGTTCAAATCGTGGAAGTGCCAGTGAAAGTCGGGCAGCCGCCTTCGCCAATTTTTGACCCTCGCCAATTTGGAGCCAAAGGGGATGGCGTTACTCTCGATACCGTCGCTTTGCAGAAGGCGCTCGATGCCTGTGCGGGCAGCGGTGGCAGCGTGGTTCTGACTCCTGGAAAATACGTCAGCGCCCAACTGACCTTGCGTGGGCGCACGACTTTATTTTTGAAAAAAGGCTCGGTATTGCTGGGGAGCACCAATTTGGTTGATTATCCGTTGGTGTCTGAAGGGCTTCCGGCAACTCCCGTCATCACCAAGCAATGTCGCTGTCTGCTCTTTGCCTGCAACGCGGATGATCTAACCATTGACGGCGAGGGGGAAATTGACGGCCGTTGCCAAGCGATGAACATACCCGAAGAATTGAAAGCGCCCGGCACCGAAAACAAACGCCCTTCTTTGATCTGCGTTTTTCGCAGTAAAAACGTCACGGTTCGGAATATCTCCCTGCGCAATCCCTGCATGTGGACGCAGACCTACCTCGATTGCGACAACCTGCTGCTTGATCATATCACGGTAAATACCCCGCCGGATTGCCCGAACCTCGATGGCATGGATATATGCGATGGTCACGACGTCCTGATCCGGAATTGCGATATCAAATCCGAGGACGACAGCATTTGCTTGAAGACCTACAATCGACGGGGTTTGAAAAATGTTCGCGTTGAAAACAACCGCATTCACAGTTTTCGCGCCAATGCCATCAAGCTGGGGTCCGTTACCAAGGGGCCGGTTTCCAACATTGAGATCGTCAGCAATGTGGTGACCTATGCCAAATACGGCGGGCTGTGCATAGAATCCGTGGATGGTTCGGACATTGACAATTTTGTTGTGCGTAACCTGGACATGTATCGGGTCAATAATCCGATTTTCATCCGTCTAGCTAATCGCGGCGTCAATCCAGGTTCCATCACCAATGTGTTTATTGAAAATGTTCGCGCCTATGAAACCGGCTTGCCTGCGGACGAAACCTCGGGCAAAGCGCCCTCGCCCCCCTCCTGCACCATCACTGGAATACCCAAGGCAAGGATTGGCGCCGTGTCATTAAAAAATTGTTATATTGAGATGCCGGGTGGAGTAACGAAAATCCCGCCAACTCCAAAGGAGTATGAGGAGAAATACCCGCAGTCCACGATGTTTGGAATTGTGCCGGCTTATGGCCTCTATGTGAGACACTCCGGAATTTTGACTCTTGATCACGTTTATTTCGGGCGATATGCGGCCGATGAACGTCCGTGGCTAAAGGCCGACGACGCCGTGGTCATCACCAATGCCTGCCGGGATTTACTATTGATTCAGTGCAGAAAAAATTGAGCCGCATGAAAAGCTGCATCGTATCCAGGCGAGTCAATGCCGCGAATCGGGTAAGAATTTTGCTGGCCGGGGCGTTGGTAGCGTGGGTTGGTTTAGTCCATGCGCAAAACACACAAACACTCGATGAAGGCTGGGAATTTTATCGCGGTTCGCTGGGCAGCCTTTGGGAAATCTGGCGCGGCGATGCAGCCTCGGACAACGTGAAGTGGGCTTCGGTCACGTTGCCGCACTGCTTCAACGCACGTGATTGCGTTGACCCGGACATGCCCTATTACGAGGGGCCGGGTTGGTATCGCATAATGCTCAAAGTCCAAAATCCATTTACTGCCGGCCGCACCTATTTGCACTTCAACGGCGCTGGTCAGAAAACGAAAGTCTTTGTCGGCATGGAGCAGGTTGGCGAACACGTCGGCGGCTATGATGAATGGGACGTGGATATCACCGACGCAATCACGCGCGTGCCGACCAACAAAACTTACAAAGGTAAAATTCCCGTCGCCATCCTGTGCGACAACTCGCGCGATGCCGAAATGATTCCCTCCGATTTGAGTGACTTTTGCCACTACGGCGGATTATATCGCCATGTTGCCTTGGTGTATCGTCCGGCTATATTTTTAGAACGAGTTCATATTGATCCAAAACTTTCTGGTGGCCACGCGGCCGTTAAAATCCGTGCCAGTCTCGGCAATCCGACGAAGTGGAACGACGAAGTGGAACTCGTCCTGGCCGTCCGTGATCCGCAGGGAAACCTGATAAAAGATTCGACTGCAAAATTCCGACCCGCAAATGACGAGCAGGAAATAGCGTCATTTGAAATCGCCAATCCTAAAGTTTGGTCGCCTGATACACCGGCGCTTTATTCGTGCACCATCACGCTTAAATCGCCGCACGGCGATCAGACGCTGGTAGAAAAATTTGGTCTGCGCTCGGTCGAATGGGTTGAACACGGGCCTTTCAAACTGAACGGCGAGCGGCTGCTGTTGCGCGGCACGCAATATCACGAGGACCATGCTGGCGTCGGCGCGGCGGTGCCGGACGCCGTCGTGCGCCAAACTTTTCAACAGATAAAGGACATGGGCGCGAACTTCGTCCGCTTGGGACATTATCAGCAATCACCGCTGGTGCTGAAGTTGTGTGATGAACTCGGTCTTCTGGTCTGGGAGGAAATTCCGTGGTGTCGTGGCGGTTTAGGGGGCGAAAAGTATCAGCAGCAATGTCGGGACATGCTGACGCATATGATTGACCAGCATTACAACCATCCGTCGGTGATTCTTTGGGGATTGGGCAACGAAAATGACTGGCCGGGCGACTTTGAAACTTTTGACACCAATGCTATCCGCAAATTTATGGCGGAATTGAATATTCAAGCGCACCGGCTCGATCCGTCGCGCCAGACCTGCATCCGCCGCTGCGATTTTTGCCGCGACATCGTGGATGTTTATTCGCCGAGCATCTGGGCAGGCTGGTATGGCGGACGCTACACCGAGTATCGCGGCGTCACGGAAAAGGCCATCGCCGAGAACAAACATTTCTTCCACGCAGAATGGGGCGCGGACAGCCAGGCCGGCCGGCACAGCGAAACGCCGGAAAAATTCCTTGGTGCGGTGGCCACTGGCGAAGGCACGGCGGAAGTGGGTCTGGCCTACAAGGCCAGCAGTGGTGGCAAGGCGCGGGCGGCGAAAGATGGCGACTGGTCGGAGAGTTATGCGGTCAACTTGTTTGACTGGACGCTGCACGAGCAGGAAACGATGAGCAACCTCACCGGCACCGCGATGTGGATTTTTAAGGATTTTCCAACACCGCTGCGTCCGGAAAATCCGGTGCCGCGAGTGAATCAAAAAGGGATTGTCCAGCGCGACGGCGCACCGAAGGAAAGCTATTACGTCTTTCAAAGTTATTGGTCTGACAAGCCGATGCTGCACATTTACGGCCGCACTTGGCCGGTGCGTTGGGGCAAGCCGGATGAGTTGAAAGAGGTTAAAGTGTTTTCGAACTGCCGCGAAGTGGAATTGTTTGTCAACGGCGTCTCGGCCGGCATGAGACAACGCGCAGCGACGAATTTTCCCGCCGCCGGTTTGCGTTGGCAGGTGAAATTTAACGAAGGCACGAATACGCTACACGCCGTGGCACATACGGTGAGTGGCGACTTGATGGACGAAATCAATCAGGAATATCAGACGGCAACTTGGGACGTCCCAGCCACGCTCTCTCTAAAACAAATCGCCGCGAGCAACGATATCATCACCATCGAGGCGCGTGCTTTAGACCGGAACGGCGTGCCCTGTCTCGACGCGGCGAACTTCGTTCGCTTCGGCCTAACCGGCGACGGACAGCTGTTGGACAACCTCGGCACGACAACCGGTTCGCGGTTATTGCAGCTTTGCAACGGACGCGCGCAAATCAGCCTGCAAATGAGCGGCCGCAAGGCGGTCGCCAGCATTGCCTGTGAAGGACTACTTACACAATTCCTGAACGTTACAAATGACCAGACCGCATCAGGGGTGAAAGCCCGTTCCATACTTTAGGTGGAGCAAGAGAAACGTCGCTGAGTTCTCCATGGAGAAAATGAAAATAATCAAACAACTAGCAAAGCATAATGCCAACCGATTGGGCTCAATTTTAGCGCTAGCTATTGGTTTGGTTTCACAGGGCATTCTTATTTTCCAACCCAGTCCGGTTTTTGCCGCGAGCGGTGGCGACCTGCCTGGTCTAAGCGTCATTCCGGCTGGCAGTTGCTATAATGCTCTGATAGTGGCGTCGTTCAACCGTCAGAAGTTGATGACCGTTGGTTCGACACAATATATCACCTATTACAGTCCCAATACCAACGTGGTCGTCGGCAGCCGCACGCTTGGCACCACCAACTGGACGCTCAACGAAACCTCATTCCAACCCTACGACGCCACGGATGGCCACGACGACGTCGATATTGGAATGGGCAGCGATGGCTATCTGCACTGCTCCTGGGGTATGCACAACAACAACTTAAATTATGCCCGTAGCATTTCTCCGGGATCGCTGACTTTGGTTAAAACCAACATGACCGGCGCGGAGAACTCTGTCGCCTATCCCCAGTTCATCAATCTGCCCAATGGGGATGTCCTATTTCTTTTTCGTCAGGGCGGCTCCGGCAACGGCGATGCCTACTTGAACCGCTGGAGCAGCGCCACTCACTCTTGGACGAACGTCAACTACAACGGCGGTCAACAGCCGTTTATTCAAGGCCGCATTGGCAGTCTTTCCAGCCCTTATTTCAATTACCCAATGCTGGATGCGCAAACTAACCTAGTGCTGACTTGGTGCTGGCGCGACAATAGCGTCACATCCCAATCCAACCATGACCAAGACTATGCTCGTTCCGCTGATTTTGGCAAGACTTGGAAAACCTACGAAGGAGCGAGTTACACGCTGCCGATAACGCCAGCCACCGGTCAAATCATCTGGCCCATCCAGACAAATTATTCCCTGATGAATCAATGCGGCATGACCATTGACACGAACAACCGTCCCGTTATCGCCACTTATTGGGCGCCCGAAGGCGAAGGAACTCCCATCCAGTATTTCCTGATCTGGAACAACGGCGCATCCTGGCAAACCAACCAAATCGGTCAGCGCACTTCCACTAACAGTCCGGGGCGGCCGCTGATTGTCTGTGACAAGTCCAACAATCTATTCATGCTATTCTCGGATTCTGCGGCCGATAGCCAGCCCTCACTGGCCTGGTGCACTAATGCGAATCGTGCGATCTGGAACTCCTTTCCCTTGATGGCGAACTACGATTCCAGTTGGGAGACGACCTACGATCCCATTCGGTGGCAAAGGGATAATATCCTCGATTTCATCTACTACAACGGCGCAACGCTACCATACCAAATGTTGGTCTATGAATTTAATCCAGCAATGTTTCTGACCAACATACCCACGCAAAATAATTTAGTCTGGACCAATAAATCGGGCAACTGGAGCACATCTACGAATTGGGCTGCCAACGCCGGACCACAGACCGGTGGCTCGAATAATCTAATTCTCACTTTTGCTGGGAACACCAATTACACCGCCACCAACAACTTCGGCGGCACATTCACCTTGAACCAATTGATGCTAAATAGTGCTGGCAACGGGACAAACATTATGGTCGGCAATGCTCTGGCTTTAAGTAATTATTTTTCCCTCCACCTTGGTATTCGCCAAAGCGGCAGCGCGGCGTTTGTCATCTCAAACGCCATTTCCGCGGCGGATGACCTCGGGGTATTCCTGGGCAGCGCAGCACCGGTATTTTTTCGGGGAAATCTTTCCTGCGCCGGCGGACTGACCGTTTCTGGACCTGGGCAATTGGTTCTCTCGGGCGTTAATACCATTCCCGGAACGATCAATCTCACCGACAGCACGCTAATATTCGGTAACAGCAGTCTGGGTGCGGGTGGAAATCTATACGCCTACAGCGGCACGCTCCGCTGGCTGCCCGGCAGCACGGCAAATATTGTCTCTGGACGCACCACCAGATTCTTCGGTCAGGTGACTCTCGACCCAAACGGAAATACCATCACGCTCTCCGGTTCCACCAGCGGCACCGGTGGAATTGGCCAGGTGGGTGGCCTGACATTGGATGCCCCCAATGGCGGAACCATTCGCATGGCACAGGGAAATTCTTACGCCGGTCCGACGATTCTTAACTCCGGCACGTTTGCTTTGAGCACCGGCGGTTCGATCAATGGCTCGACGTCCATTTCGATTGGCGCCGGTGCCACGTTCGATGTGTCAGCCTTGGGGGCATACACTTTGGGCACGAACGCCAGTCTTGCTGCCAGCGGGACGGGAATTACAGTGGGAACCACCGCCGCCACGATCCGCGGGGCCGCTGGCAACACCGTGAACCTGGGTTCTCAACCACTGGAATTTCTTTATGATGGTGCTCACCCGGCGCTTTATATCTCGCAGGGCAACTTGGTGGTCAAAAGCAATTCGTTTACGGTCAATGCCGCCACTCCGCTTGCTCCCGGCACGTATCCAATCGTTCAGCAAGCTGCCGGCAGCATTTCTGCCACTGGGTCTTTCACGGTTGACGGCACGGCTGTCGGCAGTGGTCGCTTCGGCTCAATCGCCGTCAGCGGAACGAATGTCAACCTGATCATCACTGTGCCCACGCCCGTTCCGCAGTATTTTACATATTCCCCCGGCACCAATCTTTGGAGCAGCACTTCAAATTTCTGGGGCAATGTCAGCGGTGGTCCATACACTAACCTGTGGGTCGATTACAACACGGCCACATTTGAAGGCACGGGCGGCACGGTGACCATCAGCGAGAACAGCGTGAACGTCTTTACTAACCTGAACTTCACCGGTAGCGGCTATACTTTGGCGGCGACCAACGGATATCTGCTCAATCTCAGAGGATCGAATGTTTGGTTGAACGCATCGAACACGGTTCAATTCCCCGCGCCCTTAGTGACCGATCCGGGTAGTCTGTTAAATTTCAATTGTCCCACCGGCAACACAGCAGTGGTGCTACAGGGCACAAACACTATCGGTGGCCAAATTAATATCAACCAGGGAAAGGTCTTGTGTAACTACAACTATGTCCTGAACGGTTGCACCGGAGTTTCTGTCGGCAGCGGAGGGTCGTTACAAGTGGGGAACACGGGGAATTTCACCATCAACGGCATTCCCGCGAGCATCACAGGCTCAGGTGTTAACGGTGGTGCGTCGGCGTTACAGGGCTTTTCCAGTTCCACCTGCGGTTGGGTCGGGCCGGTGACGTTGGCCGGCAACAGTTCGATTGGCTCGCGACAGGGGGTGTTCACCGTAAGCGGTGCAATTTCCGACAACGGCAATGGCTACGGTCTGGTCATCAACAATAAAACTGGGACCACCTATGCCACAGGAATCGTAATTTTATCAGCTACCAACAGTTACAGCGGAGCGACCACCGTCGCTACCGCCACGTTGCTGGTGAATGGTAGTATTGGCAGTGGAGCAGTCATCGTCAGCAACACCGCCACACTTGGCGGCAACGGCATCATCACTGGGCCGGTAACGATTCAAAGCGGCGGCACGTTCGCGCCCGGCGTTGGCGGAATGGCGACATTGACTCTCAGCAACTCCCTGAACCTGTCGGCGGGGAGCACCAACTGGATGGAAATTGACGGCTCAACTTTAGCCAGCGATCAAGTTGTTGGGCTTACCAATGTCACCTACGGCGGCAGTTTGATCGTCACCAATATCGGCGGCACCTCGGCGCTCACCAACGGCGCGCGCGTGGTGCTGTTCTCGGCGACCACTTACAATCCATCTGCGTTTGCGTTCACCAATCTGCCGCCGCTGGCCACCAATCTGGTTTGGGATGTTAGCCAACTGGCCATCAACGGATCTCTTCAGGTCAAATCCATCACGGTTCCGACGCCGGTGATCAGCCGCGTGGTCTTGACCGGTGGCAGTTTGGTGATTCAAGGGACCAATGGTCCGCCCGGTTCCGGCTACTCCATCTTGACCGCAACGAATCTCACCCAGCCGTCCGCGCAATGGCTGACGAACACCACCGGCAACTTCAACGGCCTCGGCTGGTTTAGCAACGGGCTGCCATTTAATTCGACGGAGCCGCAACGGTTTTACCGAGTGCGAACGCCTTGAGATTGCTTTTCGAATTCCAACCCGTCGTGAAGTGACCAGAATTGGTCTATAGGGTGCATGCCGCTATGGCATACAATTCTTACAACCAAATTTCACATGAAGTTTCAAAACGTATTATCCATGGCCTTATTTGCGCTCTGCCCCAAGCGGTCGCTGCGCGATCGCGGTTCGGGAATTGGAAAAGTTTTGAGCTTCGCGCTTGTGCTCGGAACTGGACTGCCCATTTTTGCACTGAATCCGATTCTGCCGCCAACCGCTTTTATTCCCGACGGGGAACCGCACGTGTTTGAATTCAATGGTGAGCAAAGGGTTTTTCTGTATGGCTCGCGGGATGAGCGCGTCACGGCATATTGCGGGTTTGGGCACGATGTTTGGTCGGCCCCGGTGAATGATTTGAACCAATGGACGAATCACGGCGAGATATTTAACGTGAAGCAGGTTCAGGCCATTGGCTTTGGCAAAGTGGCCGGCCAACATTTTGGCGCACCTGACTGCGTCTATAATCCTAAAACCAAAAAATATTATTTTTACACTTTTCTTGGAGCACCGTATTTGGCGGACGGTCAGCAAGGGCCGGCGCTCGGCTCAACCAATTATGTGCCGGGCTATGAGAAGTATGGACCGAAATGTGTCGTGGCTTCCTCGGCCAGTCCGGCAGGACCGTTTGGCCATCCCATCATGTGTGATTGGCCAGCAGCCAACAGTGCCGGAGCCTTTGACCCTTCGGTGTTGGTGGATGAGCAGTCGGATGGCTCGGTTCGCGTCTATGCCTTTTGGGGGATGAAAGGCGGCGACCGCTGGGCGGAGATTGATCCGCTGGACATGCACACCATTATCAACGGCAAAACCCGCCAACCCGACCGTAACGCCTGGCACCAAACACTGGATCCGGCGGGAAAGACGTCGCTGTTTGAGGCTTCCTCCATCAAGAAAGTTGCGAACGACCGTTACGTCTTCATCTACTCGGCTGGCGAACAGCATCCGGCATTGTCTTATTGTTACGGCAAAAGCCCAGAGGGGCCGTGGAAGTATGGCGGGCGGATCATTGACAATAGCGTCAATTGGCTTCGGGGTAACAACCACGGCAGCATCGCGGAAGTCAACGGGCACTGGTATGTCTTTTATCACCGGGGCACTTCGGACTTTTTTAATCGCCAGGCCATGTGTGAGCCCATTGAGGTCAAATTTTCGGGCGATAAAATTATCATCCCCACCGTGGAAATGACTTCGCAAGGGGTGGAAACCAATGGCTTGAATGCGTTTCAGCGCTATTGGGCTGGCATCCTGTGCTGGCGAACCGGCCATGCCTTCGTGGATGGTAAGGAGCGGCAACCCGATGGCTTGAACCCAGTTGTCGGCATCGATGCCACCAACACGTTGCTTGGCTTTAAATATCTCGATTTCGGCCCGAAGGCTGTTTCGGATCAGGATCAACTCAAACTGCGACTGAATCTTTTGGGGCTGCGAAAGGCAACGCTGTCAGTGTTTGTCCGGCAGCCGGACCATTCCGGCGGAGAAACCCGTCGGATTGAAATCGCGCATTTTAATTTGGATGAATCCGCCTCCAACGACGGCAGCTACCATGACCTTCTGCTCCCCATCGCCGGTCTAGATCACAACGCCGCGCTTCAAGCCAATGGCGGGCTCAAAGGTAAATGGGAATTGATTTTAGGAATTGCGGGCGAGGGTGGGGAACTGTGTCGTTTCAAAGAATTCGCTTTTGAAAAAATAGAGACGCCATTGGCTGCCTCTAATGTAACGAAAGCATCTCCGGCAAAATCCGGGACGCCGCCGCCCGGCGAACCGACCAACGCGAAGGAGGCGGCAAAACAGCAGCAGCAGACTTCCAACATCACGCCGAGCATGTTGGAACGGGAAGCGAAACGCAAAGCGGCGATGACCCCGGAACAGTTGGCGTGGGAGGAAACGCTCGAGGCCAATCTGGGCTACTTTTATCTGCCCCTTTATTACAAGGACAAGGATGCCGGAAATGAAACGGCATGGGATTACGTCAAAGATGACCCGGCCCTGCCGCGAATGCTTATCATCGGTGACTCCATCTCGCGCGGCTACACTCTGGCGGTTCGCCATGCGCTGGCTGGAAAAATAAATGTCCATCGCGCGCCCGCCAATTGCGGTCCGACCGCCTCTGGATTGAAGAATCTGGATGTTTGGCTGGGCACCGGCAAATGGGACGTCATCACTTGGAATTTCGGTATTCATGATCGCAAAACCGATCCGGAAGTTTACCAACAGAACCTCGAAGTGCTATTGCAACGGCTACAGAAAACCGGCGCGAAGATTGTTTGGGTGCGCACCACGCCCGCGCCGCCGTCCGGGAAGAATGCCGAAGAGTTTAGCGATGCCCAGTGCGAGCAAGTTAACCGAATCGCTGATGCGCTCATGAAGTTCAACCATATTTCGGAAGTAGATCTCTACGCGTTGATGAAACCGGAATTGAAGGAGTTCCAGCTTCCCAACAATGTGCATTTCAAGGAACCGGGCTACCAACTCATGGGCCAGGAAGTGGCCAGAGTAGCGTTTGAGGAAACGCGCAAGCATTGATCGCGACCCCTTATGAACAATTATATGACGAACTTGCAGACTCGGCTCGCCGCGATCGTCGGCCGGATTCAGTTTCGTGTGTTCAGGTGCGCTATTAGGTTGCTGACTCTCCTCTGCCTTGTGGCCACGGCCAGTGCGCAAACGACTTATGTTAAGGCGGACAACACCAACTTTCTGAATGCCGCAAATAGTTATACCGCAAACAGCGGGGTTCCCGGTCCGGCAGATGCCATCCTCATTGACGGCACTCTCACGGCGTCCCGGACAGCGAACTTAGGTGCCAATCTTTCCATCAATGCACTCAATGTCGCGACCAGCTACGCCCAGCGGTTCACCTTCGGTTCAACCGCTGGAGCGATGCTCACCATCGGTGCCGGCGGGATCAACAAGACCAACACCTCGGTGGCGATGAATCTTGCTTGTTCGGTTGCCTTGAGTGCCGACCAAACATGGAACATTGCGGGTAACAATCTCGTGTTCCAAGGGCCGGCTCCAATCATCGCCGACAATGGCTACAACCTGACAGTGACCGGCGGCGGCATCTATGATTTGCGGCCGACCAACACGTTTACCTGTGGAACGAATATCACGATTAAATGCAATCAAGTGAACATCAATTCTGCCACAGCGGATGTCATTTTGAGCGGTGCGAATTCCTTTACTAATCTGCTGATCGCTTCGGGAACGGTGGAAGGCTCCAGTTTTCCGGCGGATACCGGCGGGGCCACAACCAGTCATTTTGGCAATGGCAGCGCCGGCACTATCACCTTTGGGGCTGGCACCGCGACTTCCGGAACCCTCATTTACAATGGCAACACGGTAGCCACGCCCAAGACCTTCACCATGACGGCGACCGGCACGAACGTGCCTACGATCAAAGTCAGCACGGCTGGCCAAACGCTGACGGTGACCAATCTTCTATACGCGAGCGGCACCTCCCAGACGATTGACCGGAGTTGGTATTTCGGCGGAGCGGGTAATCTGACCATTATGGGCAAGATTACAAATTCCGGCTCTGCGACATATAAAATTGGAATGGTGAAGAATGATTCGGGCACACTGACATTGGGCGGCGCAAACACTTACAGCGGGGCGACCATCATTAATGGCGGCACGCTGGCCCTGACTGGCAACGGTTCGATATCCAACACGCCCATGATCAGCCTGGCGGGCGGGACGATGTTTGACGTTTCCGGAAAAAGTTCACCCTTTGTGCTCCAATCCAGCCAGTCCATCACTAATAGCTCAATCACTACGGCCTACCTAAAAGGAAACATCAATGCCAGCATGGGAAGCCTCGCCATGGGCGCGAATGGCACCACGCCCGCATTCAGCATTGGCAACGGCACGCTGACAATTTCGAGCAGCACGGTTTTCCAGATCAACAGCAGTATTGCCGTCCCCGGCACTTATCCGCTCATTGTTCCCGCTGCGGGCGGCAGCGTGTCTGGAACGGTGCCGGCCATCACCTTGTATCGGTCAACGGGACATTTGCAAATTAACGCCGGTGAACTGGATTTGGTTGTGGACACGTCAGATTTACTAAATTACTACGTTTCAACGACCGGCAGCGATGTCAGCGGTGATGGCACTTTAGGCAATCCGTGGCAGAGCATCGCCAAGGCTCGCGATACGCTTCAAAATCTGAATTCACAGAACGGTGACATTCATGTGTATTTGCGCGGCGGACGCTACTTCATTACCAACACCATTGCGTTCACCACCGCCGACTCCGGCATGAATGGCTATTACATCACCTACCAGTCTTATCCGGGCGAGACGGCAATTATTGACGGCGGCAGACAAGTGACGGGCTGGACGCAGGTGCCCGGCAAGCCTTACTGGGTGGCCAGCGTGCCGACCAGCGCCGGATTTGCGGATTACTTCCGGCAGATGTATGTCAATGGTGTTCGCGCCGAGCGCGCCCGCTCGGATTGGATTCAAGGGGCGGCGTATGTTTGGACGAATGGAGCAAGTTTCAACTACAGCACAGCCAATACGGGACTGACGAACGTGTATGGGATTGCCTTTGCCTTAAATTCGGGGCTGAAAACTTACTCGAACGTGACCGACCTGCGTCTGTTGCACGTTAAGAACTTCAAAGAGGACGAGTTTCCCATCCTCAGCATCATCACCAACAGTGGATATATTGATGTGCAACTTCAACAACCTTACTGCCAAGTCCTGTATGACAATTCTTCGAGCGGGTTTTATTTCAATGCGACCCGGCAATGGATGGTGGTGAACGCCTTCGAGGAATTGGACGAGCCGGGTGAATGGTATCTCAATCGCGCCACGCACCAGGTCTATTACTACCCAAGTTCATTCGAAGACATGAATACGGCGGTGGTCTATGCGCCAGTGACCGAAACCTTGATGAGCATTGCCGGCGATTCGACCGCAAACAAAGTCCAGAACCTCCGGTTCCAAAATCTCACTTTCGAGCATGGGAACTGGTTTTTCCCGCGCGACTATTTCCTCGGCGGCGCCGTGGCGGAGGCTTTATTGCATACCTCGGCCAGCGGCGGTGTCTATTACACCACGGAAGTTCCTGGCGTCATCCTAATGACCAACACGCTGGGGATTCAGTTCATCGGTAACACCTTTCAGCATCAGGGCGCCTGCGGCATTCAACTTTACGCGGGCGCGCGGGACACTTTGATTCAAGGCAACCTGTTCTATGATTTGACGGGGGCGGCGGTGCTGCAATACCACAGTTATGGCGCGGCGGAAATCCCCACCAATACGATTGTGGCGGACAATGTGATGCGCAACTCCGGCATGGATTTTATGGCGGCCACGTTGGTGGATAACATGGGTGGCTACGGTTTTCAGGTGGTGCGCAACGATATCGCGGACAGTCAATACGACGGCTTTGTGGCCGGTAATGGAATATTGAGTCTGGCGGCGAACAATGGTCAAGGCGCGACCGTGGTGGCTTCAAACCGGGTTGCAATGGCGATGGAAGGCGCGCGGTATGATGTGCAAGACGGCGGCAGCATCTACACTTCGGGCGTCTGGCCGCCGAACAGTTATTTCGTCGGCAATGATGTTTACGACATCAACCAGCCGAACACGAATCTCTGGACCTTTGGGTTTTATCAGGACGAGGGCAGTTACGGTTTGATGTGGTCGAACAATGTGATTCGAGATGTTATCGCAGGAATCAAAGGCGGCAATTGGCAGCGGGCGGACAGTGCGGAATGGCCAAATAATACCGCCACCTATAACTATACCGATGCCACGGTTTACAATTCTCAAGGTCTGACCGCATTTAGTCACTACACCACCTTTCCGCTTGGTCAATCGCCAGCGGCCGTCCAGGCAATTATCAACGCGGCTGGCGTCGGTCCGGGTTACACCAATCTCCTCAGCCATACATATTCCGGGACTAATCTGGCGCGCGGGAAATTCACCTGGGCGTCCAGTTCCAACAGCATCAGCCAGGCGGCGGCGGATTGGAATTACAGCACGGCGTGGCACTCGGCCTCGACGGACACGAATGGCTGGTGGGCGGTGGACTTGGGCGCGCCCTACGTGCTTCAACGCCTTGAATTGGTTCCCCGCACGGACTTGGACGAACCCGATGCCCGCTGCAATTTTCAAGTGCAGGGAGCCAACAACACAAACTTCACCGGCTATGCGGTGCTGGCTGAGCAAAGCAGCGTGCCCTTTGCCTACAAGTCCACCAACCTGCGTAACTCGTGGATCAAGTATCTAAGCAACCCTGCCGGCTACCGCTACCTGCGGGTGCAAAAAACCAGCGGCTCAACTTTGGGTTTCGCAGAAGTTCAAGCCTATGGCTATGTGTCAACGGTGCCAACGACGTCCACCAATCTTTCCGGCAGCGTCAGTAACAACACCCTGACGCTTTCCTGGCCAGCCAACTATCTGGGCTGGGTTTTGCAGGCGCAGACCAACTCATTGACCACCGGCTTGACGACCAACTGGGTCACGATTCCGGGTTCGTCGTCGGTCACCGCCACGAATTTTCCTCTGGGAAGAACCAATCCGTCGCTCTTTTACCGCCTGATGTATCAACCTTGATTTTATGACAAGAAAACAGATCGCATTATTTGCTGAGAAAATTCACATCTTTGTGAGAGCGGCATTGCCTATGTTGGCGATCTTCTGCAGTGCATTGGGTGTTTTCGCCGCATCATTGCCTGCGTTGCCACCGATGCCGGAAATTCCCAAACCGCTGCCGCCCGGTTCCGTGTCGCTCGGTGATCCAAAGAATTTTCCGGAAACCAAAATGGATTTTCCCATCGCCGCCGGGCCGTTTGCGCCGACGTGGGATTCCATCAATAGGAATTATCCCGGCAGTCCCGCGTGGCTGCGCGAGGCCAAGTTTGGCATCTGGGTGCACTTCGGTCCGCAATCCGCCGGGCAGAGCGGCGACTGGTATGCGCGCAGGCTCTACGACGCCACCAAGCCGGCCTACACAAACCATCTGAAAAATTATGGCCATCCCTCGGAGGTCGGTTACAAAGACGTCCTGCGCGATTGGAATCCGAAAAAATTGAATCCGGCGGAACTCGTCCAAACTTACCACGATGCCGGCGCGCGTTTCCTGATTATCCAAGGCGTGCATCACGACAATTTCGACAACTGGAATTCCCATTATCAGCCGTGGAATTCCGTGAACCTCGGTCCGCATCGCGATCTGCTCGGCGAATGGTCCGCCGCCGCCAAGAAAACCGGAATGCGCTTCGGGGTTTCGTTCCACCATGAATATACCTGGTGGTGGTATCAAACCGCATTTGGCAGCGATCAGACCGGCCCGAAAGCGGGCTTGCCTTACGACGGCAATCTGACCAAGGCGGATGGCAAAGGTAAATGGTGGGACGGCTATGACCCGCGAATGCTCTACACCGTTAATCTCTTGGAATATTCCAACATCAACAACGGCAACATCGGCATCGCCGCGAGCAAAGGCATTTTCTCGCGGCATCTCAATTACGCGAAATGGTATTCGACTTGGTGGGCGCTGCGCATCATGGATGTGGTCGACCAATACGATCCGGATTTCATTTACACCGATGGAAATTCCAGCCAGCCATTTACCGGCGACCACAGCGGCTCCGGATTCAAATGCGACGCCGCGCCGCGCGTGGTGGCGCATTTTTACAATCATACGTTGCAGCAACGTGGCCAGGTTGACACGTTTAGCATCATCAAGTTCCATCCGCCCACCAACGGCATTGTGACGACACAGGAAGGAACTTTTCCGCGTGACGTTAAGACCGACCAGCCGTGGATTGGTGAGAATGCCGTCGGCGACTGGTTTTACGCGCCGGATTTTACTTACGACGCCGGCGCGGTGATCCGCTGCCTCCTTGAATACGTTTCGCGCGATGGCAATTACGCCGTGTGTGTTTCCCTTCAGCCTGACGGCTCGCTGGACGCCGGCAGCAAGAAAATGTTGCAGGAAATCGGCGACTGGCTGCGCGTGAATGGCGAAGGCATTTACGGAAGCAAGAGCTGGGTGAAATTCGCCGAGGGCGAGGATGCTTCTGGTAAGATCAAGATGTTGCCCGCTGGCCAACTCGGCCATAAACAAGCAGATTTCAAGTTCACACTCGATGATTTTCGTTTCAGCGTCGGCAAGAACGGTTCGCTTTATGCCTGGTGCCTGACGATGCCGGAACCGAGTGCGACTCTGAAAATCAAATCGCTCGGAACCGAGGCAAAGCTGTTAACCGAACCCGTCAAGTCAGTCACTTTGTTGGGCAGTTCAGAAAAGCTGGCGTGGCGGCAAACTCCCAAGGCGTTGGAAGTTGATTTACCAAAAATCTTGTCCGGGAATTTTGTGTTGGGCCTTAAAATAAGCCAGTGATTGGCAATCCACGAAAACTTTAATGAAATTGTCCCAGCTTTTTACCATCGTCGTCACGTTGGACGTGTTCGCGGTCGGTGCTGTTGCCGCGCCGTTTGATCCGCAGTGGATCGGAGCCGTCTCCAACCGGCACGACTTGACGTTGCCGGAATGGGGACCTTACACCAAACGCTATATCGGCATTTCGCATGTGCCGCTGGAAAATCAGGGGCTGCGCTTTGATGTGAGCGTTTTTCCCGGTGTGTATCGGCGCAAAGTCACGTTGCCGGACGTGATGTTTGAAAATGATTATCATCCGTGGGAAGCCGCGCCGGACTTGAGTTATTTTTCCTTCCGCCACGAAATCGAATGGAAAGACCAAGTGTATGCGGATATCTCGTATTCGCGCATCGACGAGCGGTCTCGGCTGATTCGCGCCGAGTGCGTTAACAAGACCGGCCTTCCGCAAAGTCTCGTGCTGCACCTGTTGGCTGAAATGAATTTCCCGTCGCTCGTCGAATATGCCCCTAACAATCCGCTGTTGCCAGGAGTTGTCGAATTGCCGCCGGGCGCGGTCTGGCTGGGTGCGCTCGATTACAAGGAGATGCACTTCGCCAAGCCGCGGCCGCAGGACGATCTGGTTTACGACGGCAAAGTGCGCGGCGAAATCCGCGCCAACGACTTCGTCAACGGCTGCGGCCTCGGCGACAAATTTGGCGCACAGGCCGGCGATTGGGCAGAATATGAATTCAATCTGGATCATGACATCCCGGATGCGCAGTTGGTGTTTCGCTATCGGATGAAAGCCGGGGAGAAGGTTTCATTCCGCCTGAGTGGATTGGCAAACGAATCGGTGAACTTTACCGGCAGCGGAAATTTGGAAACCAAAATTATTCGCGTTGGAAAAATCGGTGAAGGAACAAATTCTATTAAATTTATTTCCGAAGGTGGTAAGCCGATTGAACTCGATGGCTTGGCCCTAGTGAGTGCCGACGATTTGCCCCAGCTGAAATTTTCCACCAAGGTCTGGCATCCCAAGCCGGAGATATTTCGTGGACCTACGACGAATAGTATCATCTTGAAATATGCCGACGTGGATTTTTTCTACGGTATCGCTTGGAATTACCGCGAATCCGAAGTCCGGCAGTTTCTCTGCAAAGATCTGGATGTGTTTTTCCAAACGATGACGCAAAATCATGTGGAGTCGGTTTTCGAAGGAGAGGGCGACGGACATTTCACCGATGTTTTTCTGCGCCCGATCAACCTTGCCCCAAATTCGCAGCGGGTGCTTTATGCGCAAGTCTGTTGCGGCACGCGCGTGGAGGTGGAGCATAAACTAGTCGCGCTGAAGCTGGACGAGCAACATTGCGAACCCATTTTCCAAACCAACCGCGCGCGACTGCCGGAACTCGCGTCTGCGCCGCAGGGGACAAATTATCTGTTCAGCCAGCAGCGCATGGCGGCGACGCTGCTCGCGAATGTCGTCTATCCGGTCTATACGCAGCGCAGCTACATCAAGCACAATACGCCCGGGCGTTGGTGGGACTGTCTCTACACTTGGGACTCCGGCTTCGTTGGCCTCGGTCTCGCGGAACTCGACACGCGCCGTGCGTTCGAGTGTCTCAACACCTATCTCATGGTGCCGGGTGCGCAGTCGGCGTTCCTGCATCACGGCAGCATGGTGCCGGTGCAACATTATCTATTTCTGGATCTGTGGAATCGCACGCAGTCGCGCGAACTGTTGGAATACGCCTACCCGCGCCTTCGCCAATACTACGAGTTCTACGTAGGGCGACTCGGCAGTTCGACGATGCGGAAATTTAATTCGGGTATCCTGAGTAGTTTCGATTATTTCTACAACTCCGGCGGCTGGGACGATTATCCGGCGCAAAAATTTGTTCGCTACAACAAACTGGGTTCCGTAGTTGCTCCGGTCATCAATACCGCACAGGCCATCCGCATCGCAAAAATCATGACGATGGCGGCAGACGCGCTCGGAAAAACCAATGACATCGCCGTGTATGACGCGGACATCCGTTCGCTAACTGAGTCGTTGGAGAAAAACGCATGGGACGAGAAAGTGGGTTATTTCAGCTATGTGATGCACGACCGTGACGGCAATCCGGAAGGGCCGCTGAAGTTCAAGGACGGTTCAAACTTCAACATGGGCATGGACGGCGTGTATCCGCTCGTCGCCGGCATCGGCACGCCCGAGCAAACGGCGGCGATGTTGGCGCATTTGAAATCGCCGACGAACCTCTGGAGTCGTATCGGCTTGAGCGCGGTGGATCAGTCGGCGTCGTATTATCAGAACGACGGTTACTGGAACGGCACGGTCTGGATGCCGCACCAGTGGTTTTTCTGGAAGACGATGCTGGATCTCGGTGAGAGCAATTTCGCGTGGCAGATTGCGCGCACCGGACTTGACGTCTGGAAGAACGAGGTTAACACGTCTTACAATTGCATGGAACATTTCGTGATTGAGACGGGACGGGGAGCCGGCTGGCACGAGTTCGGTGGGCTTTCGACGCCGGTGCTCAAGTGGTATGCGGCTTACTGTTGCCCGGGGACATTCACCACCGGTTTCAACGCCTGGATCACGCACGAAGAGTTTTCGGAAGACAACTCTCGGCTGGTGGCGGAGGTAAAACTATATCGTGACGAAATGATCCGCGATCATTGCAGTTTTGTCGCCTGCATGAATCCCGGTTTTGAATATGAAGCGCGGTGGAATGGTAAGCCGCTGTCCCTAAAAAAATTTGCCAAAGGCCTCTTTAATATAGAAATCCCTTTTACCACGGGCCAAGGCCGGTTGGAAATCAATGTCCGATGATGAAAAAATCTGCTAAATCGTATTGGGGCCAAATCACTCAAAAGATCTTCCATTATGGAATGATTGGTCTCGGCTTGCTGGTCATGGCATTTTCGATGCGGGCCGAAACAACACAGCAAGTAGCCTTATCCATCAATAAAGCATCTGGTCGTAGGATGGAAATTGACTATCTCTCAGTGAAGGGGACAAACAATCACTTTGAAGCCGTGTGTGTTGGCGCGGGACGGGTAGCCGAACTGCTGCGCAATGCGGCAGTTGATCAGTTGAACGATGTTCACACCAACTGTGGTTTTCAGTATCTGCGTTTCCACGGCCTGTTTCACGACGAAATGGCGGTATATTCAGAAAACAAGGGAACACCCAACTACAACTTCCAGCACATAGACTTGGCTTACGACGCTATTCTGAATGCGGGCATGAAGCCGTTTGTCGAATTGAGTTTCATGCCGTCAGCATTGGCCAGCACCAACAAAACGATCTTCTGGTGGAAGGCGAATGTTTCTACACCGAACAATTACGAGAAATGGGGCAATCTGGTTCACGAATTTACTCTGCATCTTGAAAAGCGCTACGGTCGGGAAGAAATCAAGAAATGGTATTTCGAGGTTTGGAATGAACCCAATCTGGCATCCTTCTTCACGGGCACAATGGAGGATTATTTCAAGCTCTACGATGTCTCGGCCCGGTTGGTGAAAAATGTCTGCGCAGACTATCAAGTTGGCGGGCCAGCCACGGCGGGTAATGGCTGGATTAAGGAATTCATCGAACATTGTCATAGCAACCAAGTGCCGCTGGATTTTATCTCCACGCACACATACGGCACGCATTCGGTGCTGGATGAGTTCGGCAAAAAAACACACCAGTTGATCATGGACGATGACGCAATATCTGGCGCGGTGCGCAAAGCGAAGGAACAAGTCAACCAGTCCGCAATGCCGAGCCTGCCATTGTATTACACCGAATGGAACACTTCGCCATCCAGTCGCGACCCTGTGCATGATTCCTATATTTCCGCCGCGTATATTCTAAATTCATTAAAACGTTCTGCCGGGCTGGCCAACGCCATGTCTTACTGGACTTTCACAGATGTGTTCGAAGAAGCTGGACCAGCACCGTCGCCTTTTCATGGCGGCTTTGGGTTGATAAATCTGCAAGGGCTCCATAAACCTTCATACTTTGCCTATAAATTCCTGCACGAATTGGGCGATGAAGAGTTGAACTGCACGGATTCCAGCGCGAGAGTCTGTCGCAATGTGGGTGGCGTGCAATTGCTGCTTTGGAACTTTACCCAGCCGGAGCAACACGAGCCTGACAATATTTTCTTCAAGCGCGATCTCCCGGCCAAGCCGCTCTCGCCGGTCGATGTGACAATCAAAAATGTGCCGGCAGGAAAATATGCATTGCAAGTTTTTGGCGTGGGCTACCGGCGCAACGATGTCTATGAGGATTTTATGGATATGGGCAGCCCAGCAAATCCTACCCGCGAACAGGTCGCGCAACTGGCGTCCAAGAACAGCGGCGCACCGTTGACTTCCGAGACGGTTGAAATCAAGGCCGGCGAGCCATTCACACGAAAACTGGAGATGAAAGAAAATGATGTTTATTTATTAAAGCTGAACCGCAATTGAAGATTATGAAAAAAATAATATTAGTCCTGACACTTAGTCTAACCCTTGGGACGCATCTCCAGGCGGAGGTCAAGCTCCCGGCGATGTTCTCGGATCACATGGTTTTGCAGCAACAGAAAGTGTTGCCGGTGTGGGGCTGGGACACCCCGGGCTCAAAAATCATCGTTTCGCTTGCGGGCCAGACGGCTTCAGCGACTGCAAACTCGGAGAGCAAATGGCAGGTTAAACTGGCTCCACTGACGGCCAGCGCGCGACCAGAAATCCTAAAGGTATCCGGCACCACGACCATCGAAGTTCAGGATGTTCTGGTCGGCGAAGTGTGGCTCTGTTCGGGGCAGTCAAACATGGAGTGGCCGTTAAACCGATGCACCAACGCTACCGCAGCCATTGCTTCATCCAGTGACTCGCTACTCCGGTTGCTCGTGATTCCAAAAATGGCGAGTGACAAACCCATGGCGGACGTCAAGGCAAGCTGGACCCAATGCGATTCGAATTCGGTGACGAACTTTTCCGGTGTCGGGTATTTCTTTGGCCGGGAGTTGCGCCGCGACTTGAATGTGCCGGTCGGGTTGATCGGCAGTTATTACGGCGGGACACCTGCCGAAGCATGGACGGATCGGGAAACGCTCGCTAGCGCGCCAGAACTGAATGCCATTCTCGAAGCGCAAGCAAAGGCGGTGGCCGAATTTGATCCGAAGAAAATGGCGGAGGAAAATAAGAAGATTAAAGCGGACCACGACGCGGCTGTCGCCAAGGCTTTGGCTGAAGGCAAACCCAAGCCGGGTGGTGGGTATCCTAAAGTGCCGCCGAAGACAGACAAGAATCGGCCGGCTGGTCTCTACGATGGAATGATCGCTCCCTTGCAGCCTTTTGCGATGCGCGGAGTCATCTGGTATCAGGGCGAATCCAATTCGCGGCAGCCGCTGTTATACAAAAAACTATTTCCGGCCATGATCGCGGCATGGCGTAATCAATGGGGGGAAGGAGCGTTCCCGTTTCTCTTCGTGCAACTGGCATCGTATACGCCTATGTCACCCGAAATTCGCGAGGCGCAGTTTCTCTCATGGCAATCCACAACCAATACCGCGATGGTCGTCACCACTGATGTTGGCAATCCCGACAACATTCATCCCACGGATAAGGAGCCCGTCGGCAAGCGCCTAGCACTGACGGCACGGGCGCTGGCGTATGGCCAAAAAATTGAATACTCCGGCCCGGCATACGATGGAATGTCGGTTCGTAAAGATCATGTCGTAATTAGCTTCAAACACACCGGCGGCGGACTGGTTGCCAAGGGCGGCCCGTTGAGAGGATTCACCATCGCCGGCGCCGATGAAAAATTTGTTCCGGCCGAGGCGAAAATTAAGGGCAAATCCATCGAGGTTTTTAGTGAACAGGTTCCGATCCCAGTTGCTGTGCGGTATAACTGGGCTGGCGCGCCGGACGGAAACCTATATAACAGAGATGGACTGCCTGCCTCGCCGTTCCGCACGGATGCATGGGAAACACCGCTCCTGAAAACTGAAATGAAGACGGCATCGACAACCAGCGCATCGGCTTCGGAATCTGTCGCCCAGCGAGACGCGCGCATGGCCTGGTGGCGCGATGCACGGTTCGGTATGTTTATTCATTGGGGCGTTTATTCCGTGCCGGACGGATACTACCAAGGCAAGCCTTTGCCGGGTATCGGCGAATGGATCATGTTCAAGGCCAAGATACCGATGGCCGAATACCTGCTTGCCGACCGCAAAGATTTGGCGGTAAACCAGAGCGGCAATAGCCTGAATTTTTCGTTGCCAACCAAAGCACCGGACAAGATTGCTTCCGTCGTCTGCCTTGAAATCGCCGATTCAATTCCAGATGGTGCAAAGAACGCCTCTCCTTGAAGGCCAAAAGAACCCGTGAAGACTTTTGATAAAATAAAAATCGCGACGGTATTCGCTGCCGCGATCACTTTGCGCGGATTTGCTGCCAGCGGCCCGTTGCCGCCGTCGCATCTGACCTGCGATTTGCTGGAGCACACCGATTTGGTTTTTTCGAACTGCTATCCCAGCCCGTTTTCATTGGCTGATTATCTGCGCGATCCGGTTTGTTTGCAGGCGCCGGTCATTTGCTCGCCGGCACCGGATTTTGGCTGGGTGGTGAACGACGCGCGCACCGATGTCCTGCAAACCGCGTATCAAATCCAAGTCGCATCAAGCTTGGACAACTTTCAAAACGGCCGGGCGGATGTTTGGGATTCAGGAAAAGTTTTGGGCGACGATTCCACCGCCGTCCCGTTTGGCGGCCGGCCGCTCGGCACCAATTCAATTTACTGCTGGCGGGTGCGCACCTGGAACAACGGCGAAGCCGCCGCGTTTTCCCCACCCAAAATGTTTGTTACCGGGCCACAACTCTACGCGCAGGGCACGGCGCGCTATCCCTTGCAGAAAACCGATGAGCGGCCCAAATCCGTGGTGAGGGTGACGGATAAAATTTCGTTCGTGGATTTCGGCCGAGCGGCATTTGGCCGGCTTCGGATGACGGTCAAGAGTCCGGCGGGCACAATATTGACTATCCGGCTTGGTGAAGTGGCCGGTCAAAACTGGCTGAACCGAAACCCGGGCGGCAGCCGGCGGTTTCGCGAAATCACCTTGCCGGTCGAGCCGGGAACCAAAACTTACACCGTGCTAGTTCCGCCGGATGGGCGCAACACAGGCAAGGCGGCCATCAAAGTTCCGGTGTATGCCGGCGAAGTCATGCCGTTCCGTTATTGCGAAATTGAACAGGATGAAGTGCCGGTAGCCGTCAACGATGTGGTGCGCGAAACGCTGCATTATCCGTTCGATGACAACGCAGCGGCGTTTCTTAGTTCCAATCGCGTGCTGAATGAGATTTGGGACTTGTGTAAGTATTCCATCAAGGCGACCAGCTTCGCCGGCATTTACGTTGATGGCGACCGCGAACGCATTCCTTACGAAGCCGATGCGCTCATCAATCAGAAGTCTCATTATGCCGTGGACCGGGAATACAGCCTGGCGCGGCGCACGGAGGAATACCTGGTTGATCATCCAACCTGGCCGACCGAGTGGCCGCTGCAATCCATCTGGCTGGCGTGGAACGATTATCTCTTCACCGGCAATCTCGAATTCGCAAAGAAATATTATTCCGACCTTAAAGCAAAAACCTTGTTGCCGCTTGCAGACGAGAATGGGTTGATCAGCACCCGCACCGGAAAACAAAGCCCAGAATTTCTCGCCAGCATTCATTTGCAAAATGGAGGGCTGCGCGACATCGTGGACTGGCCGCAGTCCGGCGCGGCAGGTGTGGGCAAAAGTGAGCCGGGCGAAACCGACGGCTACGTTTTTACAAACATCAATACCGTGGTGAATGCCTACCATTTTAATGCGTTGGAACAAATGTCCCAGTTGGCGGTGGCGTTGGGAAAAACGGACGACGCTAAAATGTTTTCCGACCGCGCCCAGCTCGTGCGGGAAAGTTTCAACGAAAAATTATTCGATGCCCACCGTGGCGTATATGTGGATGGCATCGGCACCGACCACGCTTCGCTGCACGCTAATTTTTTCCCGCTCGCCTTCGGTCTTGTGCCATCTGAAAGACGAGGTTCAGTTCTGAAATTCATCGAGTCGCGCGGCATGGCGTGCAGCGTTTATGGCGCGCAGCATTTGCTCGACGGTTTGTATCAGGCAGGCGCGGCGGATTACGCGTTTCATTTGCTCACGACCAACAGCCTGCGCAGTTGGGCGCACATGACTTACGATGTCGGCACCACCATCACGCTCGAAGCGTGGGGCGACCAGTTCAAGACGAACGAAGATTGGAATCACGCGTGGGGCGCGGCGCCGGCAAACCTCATTCCGTTTGAACTCATGGGCGTGCAGCCCACGGAACCGGGCTGGAAAAAGTTTCAGGTCAGGCCACAGCCGGCTGATTTGAAATTTGCTTCCCTGACCTTGCCGACTATTCGGGGAAAAATCAAAATTTCCCTGACAAATCAACCCGGAAAGCAATTCATTTTGAAACTAACCTCGCCCGCCAACACGGTGGCCGATGTTTGGTTGCCGATGTCCGGCGGTGAACCGAAGGTCGAGTTGGATGGAAAAATTCAGCCCGTGGTTTTAGAGGGCAATTTTATCCATGTGACGGCAGTGGGTTCGGGAACGCATGACTTTTCCGTAACTTTTTGTCGCCCGCTCGTTAATAGCCTCCAAGCGTCCCTAATGAGCGCGCAGGTATCAAAATAGGTTCAACCACCACATTTATGTTGAGTAAATACAAACGCTTCACAGCTTGCCTGTTCCTGCTAGGAATTCAGGCTGCAACCCTTCAGTTAAAGGCTACAACCGAAACTAACTTCATTTCCGTCCGAGTCGATACCACCAAACCCGGCGTGGCTGTTCCCGACAATTTTTTAGGCTTGAGTTTCGAGATGGCGGTGCTCTTGCCGGATGAGCAAGGCCGGCGCTATTTCCGCCCCGACAACCAGCCGCTCATCAATTTGTTTCACACGCTCGGCATCAAGAGCCTTCGCATCGGCGGCAACACTTCCGACCGCGACGCGGTGCGCCTACCGGCTGACGCTGACATCGACAGCCTGTTTGCTTTTGCGCGTTTGGCCAATTTGAAAGTCATTTATTGCTTGCGATTATATCATGGATCGTCGGCGGAAGCAGCCAGGACGGCAAAATATATTTCCGAACGTTATGGCGATTTGCTGGATTGTTTCTCTATCGGTCAAGAGCCGAGCGCTTACCCTGTGGAGGCCGTGGATCAGCGGCCAATGAACGAACGAATGGGATGGGAGGCTGAACACTACACCTATTCCGCCTTCCGTGACGAATGGCGGCGGTTTGCCGAAGCCATTTTAAAATCCGTCCCGGATGCGAAGTTCTGCGGGCCCGGCGTTCATAACCAGCCAAAATGGACTCGCGATTTTTTAGCGGATTTTGGGCGAACAAATCATGTTGTCCTAGCCACGGCACATCAGTATCCAGGCTTTGCTGGTAATAAGTTGGCATCTCCAGAAATTGGCCGCGCGAAGATGTTGTCGGGTGAATTTTTTGAAGTTTACCAAAAATTGCTAGATGGCACTATGCCATCGGTGCGCTCCAACTCCCTGCCGTTTCGCCTTGAGGAAGCCAACAATTTTTACAACGGCGGTGCGAAAGACGTGAGTGACACCTATGCTGCCGCTTTGTGGGGACTGGAGTATCTGCATTGGTGGGCCTCGCACGGAGCGGCGGGAATTAATTTTCACACTGGCGATCGCGTGGCTGCGGGAGCCAATCTGAGCGCGGCACATTACACTGCATACGTCACCATTACCAACGGCATCAGTGCCCGACCGCTAGCCTATGGCATCAAGATGTTCGCGTTAGGTCAAGCTGGCGGCTATCTGCCGGTGGAAATCAGTTCTGGCGCTACCTACCTTTCAATTTTTGCGACGCGGACGCAGTCAGGCCAAGTGCAATTGACGGTGATCAACAAAGGCGAAAAGCCTACTAGCTTGTCAATTTCATTAACAGGCAAGGCCGGTCGTTTGGATAATGTTCAAAGCATAGAATTATCAGGGCCGGTTGATTTTGTGTCTACAAACCAGCCGGTCTCGATTGATGGAGCGCAGATTCAATCCGATGGAAAGTGGGCTGGAAGTTGGAAGCCACTTGAAACTGCAAAACAACATCAATTGAACATTGTGGCGCCCCCTTTCTCGGCGTCGATTTACAAAATTGATTAATCCAAAACGAGGTGTGAGGCTCGTTTTTGGCAGCAAAGCGACTATAACCCGAAAATGAAAAACCTAAACCGATGATGGTTATGAATACTATCACGCGATTTCTCGCTCAGTTGGAATCAACAAACGAGCTTCGGATAGCAATCCACCTCGGTATGGAGCCATTTCGAGAAGGCGCAACCGCCATTGGTGAACCAGCGGCCTTCGTGGACAAACACGCTGACTTTGGGCATGGAGTTGGCAGAATAGGCGGCAGCAATATCGCCTTCCGGCACACGCCACAAGCCGGACGAGAACCGCCGCCAGTTGGTGATGATACGCGCCGAAGGCGGGGCAGGTTCAGTGGATGTTGTTGCACTCATAATTTTCATGTTCCATTGATGTTGTTTTTCTTGGTCGCGCAGCGACAGGTGTGCGCGATGAAAACCTAGAGGCAAGGCGTTGGGGTTGGCGGAAAGGTCAAGGAGGAACGGAAGCCACGACCCGTAGTATCCTTGACGTTTTCGCCAACCCCATAAAATCGCCGCCGGTTTTATCGCGTTGTGCAGGCGACTACCGGTTAGGTCAAGATTGATTTCTGGAAGTGAAATTCGGTTTGTAGAAAGCGTTCAAGCGCAGCGTCAGGGATGGTGAGCGGATTCATAAATGGTGAAGCAAATTCGAATCAGCCGACGCAGCATCTCGCGCAGCACTGACGCAGTGTTGCGTTACAAGATATGATAGCCCTTGTTAGCGGTTCGGTTCGCAAATGCGATTAGCAATTAATGAATTGCCGGTGGCAACACCCTCGTCGCGGATGGCGACGCACCCGCGCACTTGCGCCCGCCGACGTGCGCAGCACGAAAACCTTGTGCCAACAAGGGGTAGGGCGTGCCCAGTGCTGTAGATACTCCGCAAGGCATATTGCCACACGCTATGGCTACTATCCGGCATGTAGCCTAGAAGCAGAACAGATTGTTCTGCCTTGCCGTTCCGCGAGATTACGGCGGACATTAACTGGTTTCCGAAAACTTTGTGTGAAAAGTTTGACGACGAGGGTGGGTTGAATCGTCATTGATGCGTGTCGAGCCTTTCAATGCGAGGGATGAGCTGGGACGACAGGTTTTTGTCAGTTTTACAAATTCGGGGGCTATGGGCTGCATCCACGCGGCACATTCTGCTGCGTGACTGCTGCCGTTGATGATTCGATTCATGTTGCGCGAATGATTCAGAGGTGTTGCCCGATGTGCTACGCTGACTGCGGCTGTGAAAATTTCGATCCTGCTGCGCGCTGAATGGCCGGCTTTCTGAAACAAGCGCGGAACGAACGGATGGTGAAGTGGAGCGCGGGGTCAGAAAACGGCCATTGAGGGCAGACCGACTGGTTGAGATTTACGGGTGTTTAGTCTGCGCGGTTTTCGAGTGCCCGCAGAAAAGCCGCGCAGTCTAAACACCGTGCCGCCAGTGATGATTTAGCGGTCAAAAAACGACAGCCTATGACCGCAAACTTGCTTCCGATTCGTGGCTGGGGTATGTATTCAACCAATGAAAGTGATGTCTTTCGCCCAGATGA